>JFBN01306310.1_pt1 | contig 76367 bp, 72 predicted proteins | sample 768741 | NCBI WGS metagenome assembly JFBN01 (sample SAMN01983846, study PRJNA193217) | chicken gut metagenome | biome: terrestrial biome; isolation source: ceca of Broiler chicken | host: Gallus gallus | place: United Kingdom: England | collected 2010-09-07
CTGGCAGGCGGCACCGCCGAGGCAGCCGTCGCCACCGTCGATATGCGTGCCCTTTTTACAGACAATCCGTCGTGGCAGGCCTCCGCGCGGCACGCCGCCGAACGCCGCGCTCAGCTGGAACGGGAATTTGACCAGCGGTCAGAGGGCCTCACAGGTCAGGCGTTGGCGGCGCTGATCCAGGAATACCGGGAAAAATTCCGCGCCGACGAACGGACGGACATGAGAGAGACCTATGAACAGGTGACCGCCATCATCGCCGAGGTGGCAAAGGAGCAGGGCTACGATACCGTCGTCCGGGCGCGGAGCCTCCTGTACGGCACCGCCGACGGCGACATCACAGAAACGGTGAAAGCCCGCCTGTAAATCATAGAAAGCAGCTGAAAAACGGCTGCTTTTTAATTTTGCCTAAAATCTGGATGTAATAAGAAAAAATAGTCATATGAGTATTTTACTATATTCAATCGATATAAAAATCTGTTTAAGAAAATGCAGGGGTGTGATATACTAATACTGGGGTGTGATTAATAAAATACCATAGAAGGGAGGTGGAAGAATGTGCTCCGTTCGTTATACCGTGTCGGGCATGATGCCAATGATGAGTCATGTGGCACTCAGACTGGGGGGGGTGAAGCACCGAAGCTTACATCCTCTGTGGAAGAAAAAGAGCATCATCAGGGATCGGTATGCCCTGATAGAGATATACAAAGGCTGCTTTTGATGCGGCCTTTTTTCTATGCCTGTTTTCAGAAAACGGAGCCATTCACCAGTTATGGAAATGAAAAAGATTTGTGAAATGTGCGGTAAGTCATTTACCACGACCATGCCTCATAAGCGCTTCTGTTCCGATGCATGCCGGAAGCTGGCATACAGGAGACGGCCGAAGCCGTATGAAGAAGAAACGGACGGTCCGGTATTGCGGAGTTTTGTCTGTGCCCGTTGCGGTCGGGTCGTCAATGTGACCAGCGCCTCCGACCGGAGAAAGAAATTCTGCTCCTCCCATTGCGAGCGGCTCTACTGGAAGCATTCCGGGGATACCCACCCGAAGGAGGTCTGCCGTACCTTCCGGTGCCGCCAGTGCGGGAAGGAAGTGACGATTACCGATCCCCGTTCCCGCCGGCGCGTTTTCTGCAGCGATCTCTGCCGGCTCATCTGGCAGAGGGAACAGCATCGCCGCAACCCCGGAAATTCATGATAGAAGGGACACGGTCCCGCAAATTCAGAAAGGAAAAAGGCTATGAAAAAGAAAATTCTGACAAAGCATATTCTCATGGCGCTCGCCATGGCCGCCATGGTGCCGGCCGGGCAGGCATGGGCATGGGAGGTAATCGAAGACGGGAATACTCTTGTGTCATCATCTGGTAAGAATGAAACTCTTAACTTAACAGGTGCATCTCCGGTGCCGGGCACACCGCTTGCCCAATTTACAACAATACAAATAAATCACACAGCAAATCAATCACAAAGAGACTTTGCAGCCGTGATTAATGGAAAAGATTCTGTAGTTAATTTGAAGGATACGAATTTTAAAATCACTGTTGATAAAAATGGGGAGAATGAAAATGCGGATGGATTGCATATTACGGGAAATAATACTAAGGTTACCATCGGTGATTTTTCCGGGGCAATTTATGCGGCTAAGTCTGACGGCATCAGTATTGGTAACGAAGCAGGCGGATCCAATATATTAAATGTTGGAAGCATCGGTCAGGCGGATGGCCTTATAGTAGATAACGGCAACGGGATTCGTGCCAGTGCAGTTTCGGATAAATATGTTTCCGACAAAACATTTACAGGATATGAGTCTGTTATTAATGTAGAGGGAGCGACCAATATCACCATCAATGGAGAGATGATAGAGAAATCAGCACAGTTAAACTCCATAACTGTAAGTGGTAAATATGCACCGGCAGCGGTATATGCCGGCGATGATATGTATTATTTTGATTTTTTTACAAGTTTTGGCAATCAGTCGATTGGGCAGGGAATAATTAGCCTTAATGATACCACTCTTACGATACTGAAAGGCCAAAACAATCAAGGAGGATACGGGCTGTATGCAGGGAAGAATGGTACTATCAAGGTTAATGGAGATTTGAATATCATTTCTGTTGCAGATAATTCCTACGGAATCGCAGCGAAGGATTCAAATCTGGTTTACGGTAATACATTTAAGGTTGGTAGCTTGATTGAAATACCCAATTTAGATCATTCTGCAAATACACATGGCACTTCGGTGATGCTGGGCGAAGGAAAGGATGTTTCCATTTCCATGCAGGGAGACAACAGTTATGCCATGTATGCGGAAGGCGTAGATGATACAACTGAGCATAAGGCAAACAGTATCACCGGCAAGGAACTCAATACTTTGTATGCTGTAGGAGATATGCTTGTCGAAAATGGTGGGTTAATCGATTTGGGAACGACAGGTGAAAAAACTGACAATAACGGAAATTCCTGGGGAGCCTATCAGCTTGGCGCGGTCATTGCGTCCGGTACAAATAAAGTTTCTGATACCGATATTAAGAAAAGCACCTATTCTCTGAGCAGTGCAAATGCAAACTATATTTCGTCTGAATCTGTTATCGCTGATGCCGGTGATTTGAATACTTCTACGGATGATCAATTTAAGAATAAGAGTGTCATTTCTGCGCTGTATGCGGAGGACGGCGCCGATATCAAGGTATCATCCGGTCAGAGCAATACATTCCTGACCAAGGCAGATTCAAACGATTCAGACCAGCTGGAACGTGTGATCTGGGCCTATAACGGGGCCGATATCACGGTGGATGGGACGACCACCATCAGCACGGACAGTTATGAAAAGAGTGCAAACAGCGCGGATATCGCCATTGCTGCCGGTACGGCTGTCAATCTTACAAAAGAGAATGTCGAAAATGCGGTAGCAAATCCTGACGGCATTGATCATGCTGTGGTGACCGTGAATTATGATTCCTATGCAGACAATGAGGGCAATACCGTGGCCAGCTCCATTACGGGAGATATCGTTTCTGCTTATGCAGGACAGGTAAATATCAAAAAGCAAGATGGAGCAGCGAATGCAAAAATCAATATTGAGGGCAACCTGCTGGCCGGTAATGGCGGCATCCTGACTGTGGATCTGGGCAACGGAGGCGTACTGGAAGGCCGCGCAGATGATTACGGCGATGCAGGCGTGGTTACGACGAATGGTTATACTGAAAATAGTTTCCGCCATCCTGCATTCAGCAGCGATATTTATAAAGGCGGCGCAGTGAATCTCACCATGGGCAAGGGGGCCCGGTGGAATGTGACGGGCCAGAGCTGGGTTACAAGCATCAATACGGAAGAGGCAGAAACCATTGAGAATGTATTAAACGCGGAAGATCCCATCAAAGCGATGAAAGATATGGCGACGATCGATCTGGTTTCTGCCAATACGGACCAAAATCAGTATGCTCATGCCATGACCATCTATGAAATGCAGGGCGACGCGGTCTTCAATATGAGCCTCGATGGAAACCGCGATGTGAGCGATATGCTGTACATGAAGAATGCCAAGGGCGCTTACATCATCAATGTGGTCGATCCGGTCACGCTGGATGATATGTATGCCAGGAGAGATAACGGGGAACTCTTTAACGGCCTGCGGTTTGCTACGGTCGGGAAAGATTCTGCTGTAACTTTCCGTGCCGTTACGATCGATCAGGGCGTACTGAATGTGGAATATGAAGTCGGAACAGACTCCTATGATAATAATGAGGAAAATGAGGAGTATAACAGTACGGCGGAAGACGGCACTGCTTCCGGGAACTCCGAAAAGCCGGGGGATGCCATGGTGGACGGTTTCTTTGAAAGTGACGGTACTCCTGTAGGTTCGGCTGACGATACCACATCGTCTGCCAATTATATGGTTTTGTCGGAAACTGATGCAGAGGCGGATATCCAGAACACAGGCGCAATCAACTATAAGCTGATCGGCCGTGCCGATGAAGAAATCTCCAGCGCCGGCAAAGCCATAGTGGCCATGTCGAAAGTGAATTACTCCAACGCAGTATACATGGACCGTCTGAACAAGCGCATGGGCGAGGCCCGGTATATCGAGGGCGACGACGGCCTGTGGGTGCGCCTCCGTCATGACCGCATCGGCAGAGAAGACGCCTTCCGCAGCATGAACACCATGTTCGAGCTGGGCTATGATCGGAAGGTGCAGGACCAGAAGGACGGCGAACACCGCCGGGGCGTGGCCTTCGACTACATGCGCGGCGAAGCGGATTACACGAATGTCATGGGCAGCGGCGACGTGCGCAGAGCGGGCGTATGGCTCTACGATACGTGGCTCGGCGATAAGGGGCACTACAGCGATTATGTGGTGAAATACGGACACCTCTCCAATGATTTCGACATCTTTGCGCCGACAACGGCAGATAAGATCAGCGGAGACTATGACAACGATGTATGGAGCGCCAGTGCGGAATACGGGCGGAAGAAGGACATCGGCAACGAATGGTACTTCGAACCGCAGGCGCAGCTGCAGTATGCCTATGTGACGAGCGCGGATTACACGACGAGCCAGAATACGAAGGTTTCGCTGGACGGGATCGACAGCCTGATCGGGCGCGCCGGTTTCCGACTGGGCCGGGACACGAGCGAGGGCAATACGGTGTACTTCAAGGCGGACATCCTTCACGAATTCCTGGGCGATCAGAGAGTCCATGCGTCGGATATCACAGGGGCACTTGATACGACCTACGACAATGAAGGCACGTGGTACGACGTGGGCTTCGGCTTCTCGCACCGCATGGGCGAAGACAGCTATATGTTCCTCGACGTGGAACACTCCTTCGGGAATGACAATGAGGATACGTACCAGATCAATATCGGACTGAACAGAGCTTTCTGAGCCTGAATGTTTCAATAAAAAAGACCGGAGATTTCCGGTCTTTTTTATTGCTGGATTTACAGGCAGGCACGAAAAAAGCTCCCGCGGGGCAGGAGCTTTTTTCTGCGTGATCAGTCTTCGTTGGTTACTGCGAAGAAGGACTGGGGATGGCCGCATACGGGGCATTCCTTCGGAGCTTCTACGGATTCGCAGATGAAGCCGCAGTTTGCACACATCCAGAGCTTCTTTTCGCCGGACTTGAAGAGCTTGCCGTTTTCCACGTTGGCGAGGAGCATTTTGTAACGTTTTTCATGACGTTTTTCCACGGCGCCGACTTTGTCGAAGAGATCGGCAATGCGCGGGAAGCCTTCTTCACGGGCGGTCTTGGCGAATTCCGGATACATGGAGGTCCATTCTCCGTTTTCACCGGCAGCTGCTGCTTTCAGGTTGTCGGCGGTGTTGTCGGAGAGGTCGCCTACGAGCCAGAACCATACCTTGGCATGGGCTCTTTCATTATTTGCGGTTTCCTGGAAAATCGCGGCGATTTCTTCAGATGCGTCTTTCTTGGCCTTGGCGGCGAAGAGCTGGTATTTCACATGAGCCTGGGATTCGCCGGCAAAAGCTGCACGCAGATTCTGTTCCGTCTGGGTGCCTTTCAGTTTGGCAGCTTCGGGAAGTAAATTTTCTTCGTACATACTGATCCTCCTGTTTTACATATAATAATTGTAAACCTTATCAATGATGAGCTGATACAGCTTACCTATTCATGATAGCGGATTTCGGTGATTTGTCAAATTGCGATGGTGCGGAAGAACCGGCGCCGAAAAAACGGGGAGGCATGCCGGCGGCTCTGTAAAGTTTCTGTTTACCGCAGAAGCCGCTGCGCCGGAGGGAAGAAGAGGCTGACAGGCGGTATTTCCGGCAAAAAGGAGAGAATGGCATGCGCCTTTCCGGGACGGGGATCATTTTATGTAAAAGAAATTTACACAAAATTTACATTGCACAGATATGATAAGAAAAGAGAATTGACGCGGTCAATCTACACGAGAGTTTCTGAAGAAGTCAGAGGAGAAACAGGAGGGCGGCTGTATATGTTCAGCCTTGTCAACAAGCACGAGGAATTTTTTGATTATCTGGTAACGAATGCGGAGTATTTCCACAAGGGGACGATGATGGCCCGGGAAGTGATGGGCGATATGTCCAAGCTGGAACGGTACATCAAGGATGTGCGGGAGCTGGAGCATTCGGCGGACGCGGTGACGGCAGAGATCGTGGCGCGGATGAAGCGGGTCTTCATCACGCCTATCGACCGGGAGGATTTTTACATGCTCACGAGCAATCTGGACGACTGCGTGGATGATATGCAGGATGTGGTGATGAGCCTGAAGCTGTATCACGCTGGGCTGTCCGGGGAGGAGCCGCTCCGCATGGCGGATATTCTGGTGGAGATGTCGTCGGAGCTGATCGTTCTGTTCCGTCTGCTGAAGGACATCGACAAGAATGAAACGGAGATCGCCAAGCGGGCGCGCCGGATCAATCAGCTGGAGAGCGAGGCGGATCAGGTATACCGCGATTTCATTTCCGATCTGTTCGACGGAAGCCATGAGGTGATGGAGATCATCCGCTGGAAGGAGATCATGGAGGCCCTGGAGACGACGGCGGATCAGGCAGAAAAGGTGGGCAACATTATTAAAGAGGTGGTCATGAAGTATGCCTGATATTTACCTCATCGGCCTGGTCATTGCACTGGCGCTGGCGTTTGACTTTATTAACGGCTTTCACGATACGGCCAATGCCATTGCCACGTCGGTGGCAACGCGGGCGCTGTCGCCGCAGGTGGCCATCATTATGTCGGCTTTTCTGAATTTCCTCGGAGCGATGATTTCCACGGGCGTGGCCAAGACCATCGGCGGAGATATTGTCACGTCTCCTTCTATGGTGGACTCGGTGGTGCTTATCGCAGCACTGACGGCGGCCATCGTGTGGAATCTGTTCACGTGGTGGATCGGCATGCCGTCCAGCTCGTCCCATGCGCTGATCGGGGGCGTGCTCGGCGCGGTGATCATTTCCTACGGCTTCGGCGCCATCAACGCCGCCGGCGTGCTCACCATCGTGCTGGGGCTGGTGCTCTCGCCGATGATCGCCATGTTCACCGGGTATACGCTGATGACGATCCTTTATATCGTATTCCGCAATGTAGACAAGTCGAGAGTGAATTATATTTCCACGAAGGTACAGATCTGCTCGGCGGCGCTCATGGCCTTTTCCCATGGTTCGAATGACGCGCAGAAGTCCATGGGCATCATCACGCTGGCGCTGCTGTCCGGCGGCTATATCGCCGAGCTGGAGGTGCCGGATCTGGTGAAGATCGCCTGCGCGCTGGCGATGTGCGCCGGGACGAGCGTCGGCGGCTGGCGCATCATCCGCACGGTGGGCAATAAGATCTTCCGCATGCAGCCGGTACACGGGCTGGCGGCGGATCTGAATTCGTCCATTACGATTTTCACGGCGACGATGATGCATCTGCCCGTATCGACCACGCACGTGGTGACGGGGTCCATCATGGGCGTCGGCTGGGCGAAGCGGTTCCGTGCGGTGCACTGGAATGTGGCGTACCAGATGGTATCGGCATGGGTGATGACCATTCCCTGTACGGCGGCAGTCGGCGCAGGGGTGTATCTCCTCATTTCCCACGTATTCTGACAGGAGGCCGGTCTCGGAAGAGGCCGGCTTTTGCTGTGCCTGCGCGGGGAAACGGTAAAAAATTTCCGGCGGGTGTGATATGATAAAAGAAGTGTTTATATAAGGAGAAGCATATGCTGATACAATGGTTTCCCGGCCATATGGCCAAGACGAAGCGGCTCATCACGGAGCATCTGAAGGCGGTGGATCTGGTGGCGGAGCTGCTGGATGCGCGCATTCCCCAGTCGAGCGCCAATCCGATGATTTCCGAGCTTACCGCGGGAAAGCCCCGTGTGGTCATCCTGAATAAGGCCGATCTGGCTGATCCGGAGGCGACGAAGCAGTGGACGGCGTATTATCGTGCGAAGGGCCTGCAGGCGATCCCGCTGGACAGCACGAAGCCCCAGAGCAAGAAGGTGCTGATCCGGGCGATCCACGAGACGGCGCAGCCGGTGATTCAGAAATGGCTCCGCAGGGGGCTGCGGAACCGTCCGGTGCGGCTCATGATCCTTGGCATCCCGAACGTGGGGAAGTCCACACTGATCAACCGGCTCGCCGGGACGAAGGCCACCCGTACGGCCAATACGCCGGGGCATACCCGGGGCAAGCAGTGGGTGCGCCTCCAGGACGGCATGGATCTGCTGGATACGCCGGGGGTGCTGTGGCCGAAATTTGAGGACCAGACGGCGGCCATGCGGCTCGCGGCGACGGGGGCCATCGCGGGGGATGTGTTCGACCCCGATGAGATCGTGCCGGCGCTCATGACGACGCTGGCAGAGGTGACGCCGGAGACGCTGAAGGAGAAATACGGCATCGAGGATGTACACGCAGACCCGCAGCTTCTCATCGAGGCCGCAGGAAAGCGCCGGGGCTGCCTCCTGCCGGGCGGTCATGTGGATTACGGCCGGGCGCAGCAGGCGATCCTTTTCGATTTCCGCAACGGCCGGCTCGGGCGGATCACGCTGGACGCGGTCCCGGAGGCGGACGCATGACAGTCGGGGAGATCCGGGCGCTGCTCCGGGAGGACAAGGCCGATCCGGAGGTGATCACCGCACTGGCGGAGGACCCGAGAAAGGGCGTACAGAACCTGCTGGCGGCGTATATGCGCCGCATGGAGCGGGCCAATGCGGAAATGGCCCGGGTGGAGGCCATGTACCAGTATGAATCGGAACAGTATAAAAAGGGCATCCGCTATATCGCCGGCATCGACGAGGTGGGCCGTGGGCCGCTGGCCGGGCCGGTCACGGTGGCGGCGGTCATCCTGAAGCCCCACTGGTTCGCGGAAGGGCTGAACGATTCGAAAAAGGTCACGCCCCATCACCGGGAGATCCTGGCGGAAAAAATTCAGAAGGAGGCGGTGGCGGTTTCCATCGTCAGCCTGCCGCCGGAGGAGATCGATTCGCTGAATATCTACGACGCGACGCTCACGGCGATGTATGAGGCGGTGAAGAAGCTCTCTATCCCGCCGGAGGCGGTCATCGTGGATGCCATGCCCCTTCATTTCTCCGTGCCCACGCTGTCGCTGGTGCACGGGGATGCCCGGAGCGCTTCCGTCGCGGCGGCGTCCATCGTGGCCAAGGTGCACCGGGACCATCTCATGGAGGAGTACGACAGGACCTATCCGGAATACGGCTTTGCCCAGAACAAGGGATACGGGACGGCGGAACACATCGCGGCCATCGAGCGGTACGGCATCACGCCGATCCACCGGAAAAGCTTCGATCCTGTGCGGTCCATGCTGGAGGACGGGCGGGCCCATTTCTATATAGAAAAATGAGAAAAGAATCCGTACCGGCAGATGGAAATAAAATCGGGAAGGAAAACGAATTTCTTATAGTTTAAGTTCGGCTTCCCTTGCGTATAGTGATAAAATGGTTAAGAGGTGATTAGATGTATCCGCTGAACTGGAAGGCCGACGGCCGTCCCTGTCTGGTGGTGGGAGCGGGCCATGTGGCGCTCCGCAAGGTACGGGGCCTGCTGGCCGCTTCGGCGTGCGTGACGGTCACCGCGCCGGAGGCCTCGGCGGAAATTCAGCAGCTGGCGGAGTCCGGGCGCATCCGGTACCGGATGCAGTGCTTCGCGCCCGGTGAGGAGCGGGGCTTTGCGCTGGTCATTTCCACAGCGGGGGATGAGGCGGCGGCCCGGTATCTGTCGGAGGCGGCCGATGCAGAGGGCTTTCTGTACAATGCGGCGGATTTCCCTGTACTGGGAAACTGCACGCTGCCTGCTCATTTTGAGCGGGGGAGCCTGATGATTGCCGTTTCCACAGCGGGGCAGTCGCCCGCTTTTGCGAAATACATCAAAAACTGGCTGGAGGAGTCCATTCCCGAGGATTTCGGGGCATGGCTGGACCGGCTGTCCGCGCTCCGCGGCGAAGCAAAAGGGAAAATCCGTACGAGCGCGGAACGGGAGCGCTTCTGGCGCGCCGCCTTCAGCAGCGACGTCATGGCGCTGGCCGCATCGGGACATTTAGAAGAAGCAGAGGAGTATATTCGAAATGCAATGGGTGGTTTTGGGGCTGAATCATAAGACGGTTCCTGTAGAGATTCGTGAAAAATTTGCGATGACGGCGGAGAGCATCAAAAGCGGTCTCCGTCATATCCATGACCTGGAGGGCATGGAGGAGGCAGTCATCCTCTCTACGTGCAACCGGACGGAGATGTATGCCGTTCTGAGCAGCGATGCAGGGAAAGAATCGCTGCGGAATTTTTTCCTCACGGTATCCGGCAATACGAAGGCCGATGCGAAGCCGGAGTATTTCTATTATTTTGAAGGAGAGGAATGCATCCGGCACCTGTTCGACGTGGTGTCCGGACTGGATTCCATGGTGCTCGGCGAGAGCCAGATCCTGAATCAGGTCAAGACGGCCTATACGATGGCGCTGGCGGAAAAGGCGACGGGGACGATCCTCAATACGCTGTTCCACCGGGCGATCACTACGGGCAAGCGGGTGCGCACGGAGACCCATATTTCCTACAACGCGGTGTCCGTGAGCTATGCGGCGGTCCAGATGGCCCAGCATATCCTCGGCTCGCTGGAAGGGCGTACGGCGCTCATTTTCGGCGCCGGCGAGACCGCCGAGCTGACGGTGAAGAACCTGCAGGGCAAAGGACTCAAAAATGTGATCGTTACGAACCGCCATCTGGACCGTGCGGAAGCGCTGGCACTCCGCATGGGCGGCCGGGCCGTGCCGTTTGACCGCGCCTTTGAGGCGGCTGACGAGGCGGATATCCTCATCAGCTCCACCGGCGCGACGCAGTACATCATCAAGCCGTGGGATGTGCGGCAGCTCATGAACCGCCGGGGCAACCGGCCGGTCATCATTATCGATATCGCCGTGCCCCGCGACTCCGACCCGGAAGTGGGCAATATCAAGGGCGTGACGCTCATCAATATCGATGATCTGCAGCAGATCGTGGAGGAAAATATCCGGTTCCGCGAGGGCGAGGCAGAGCAGGCAAAGGTCATCATCGAGGAGGAGATCGCCTCCATCGAGGAACGGTTCACCTATCTCAGCACCCGTCCGGTCATGGTCTCTCTGTCCGACAAGGCGGAGCACATCCGCGAAAGGGAACAGCGGAAGGCGCTCGCCAAGATCGAGGGACTCACTGAGGAGGATGAGAAAATCATCGACCACATGACGCATATGATCGTGCGGAAGCTCCTCCGGGAGCCGATGATCCGGCTGAATACGGCGGCCGGCACACCGCAGGAGGGACTGGAAAAGGAGACGATGGAACGCATTTTCCAGCTGGACGTAAAGGAGGAGGCCGCAGGTGAGAAATAAGATCGTCATCGGCACGCGCAAAAGCGTGCTCGCTCTGTGGCAGGCCGAATATGTGGCAGACCGTCTGCGGAAGGCCTATCCCGATGTGACGGTGGAGCTTCTGCCGGTCTCCACCCGGGGCGACGAGATCCTCAATATGCCGCTGGCACAGATCGGGGGCAAGGGGCTGTTCATTCAGGAGCTGGAATACCTTATCCGCGAGGGAAAAGCGGATATGGCCGTGCACAGCCTGAAGGACATGCCGGCCGATCTGCCGCCGGATTTCGCACTGGCCGCCGTGACGGACCGGGAGGACCCGAGAGACGCCTTCGTTTCTCTGAAATACCGGTCCTTTGAGGAAATGCCTGCGGGCTCGAAGGTGGGGACCTCCAGTCTCCGCCGGCAGTCGCAGCTGCTCCACCGCCGGAGCGATCTCCACATCGAGTCGCTCCGCGGCAATGTACAGACGCGGCTCCGCAAGCTGGATGAGGGGCAGTATGATGCAGTGATCCTCGCCGCCGCAGGCCTGAAGCGCCTCGGCCTCGGAGACCGCATCCGGTCCTATCTCTCCATCGACGACAGCATCCCCGCGGCGGGGCAGGGCGTCATGGCCATCGAGGTCCGGAAGGACGATGCGGAGCTGCAGCAGATGCTGGCATTTCTCCATAATGAGACCGTGGCCTCGTGCATCGCGGCGGAGCGGGCCTTCCTCGGCCGGGTCGGCGGCGACTGCAAGGTGCCGGCGGGCGCCTTCGCACAGGAAGCAGAGGACGGCCGCCTTCGGGTGGACGCCTTCATTTCTTCCGAGGACGGGCAGCGGTTCTACCGCCGTTCCATTTCCGGAAATGCGGCCGAAGCGGAATCGCTGGGCGCCTCCATCGCGGACTCGCTGCTGGATGACGGCGGCCGCGAGGTGCTCGAGGAAATCGCAATACAGTGACAGCATTACAGAGTTGAGGAGATTGTATGGGAAAAGGGATTGTGTATCTGATCGGAGCAGGCCCGGGAGATCCGGAGCTGCTGACGCTGAAGGGGAAGCGCTGCCTGGAAGAGGCGGATGTCATTGTGGGCGATTATCTGGCGGACAAACGCCTGCTCGCCTTCGCCAATCCGAAAGCGGAGTATATTTATGTAGGGAAAATGTGCGGCAACCATGCCATGCAGCAGGAGGATATCAGCCGCCTCATCGCGGAAAAAGGGAAAGAAGGCAAAGTGGTGGCCCGTCTGAAGGGCGGGGACCCCTTTGTATTCGGCCGCGGCGGCGAGGAGATCCTGGAGCTGCGCCGGGAAGGCGTGCCCTATGAGGTGGTGCCGGGCGTGACATCCGCCATTGCGGCGCCGGCCTATGCAGGCATCCCCGTGACGCACCGGAAGGTGGCCGCTTCCTTTGCGGTCATCACCGGTCATGAGGACCCCACGAAGAAGGAATCGTCCATCCACTGGGACAAGCTCGCCGGCGGTGTGGACACGCTGATCTTCCTGATGGGCGTCCATCAGGCAGAACACATCGCGGAGAATCTCATCCGCTACGGCCGCAGCCCGGATACGCCGGCGGCTTTCGTCCGCTGGGGCACCCGGCCCTATCAGGAGGTCTTCGAGACCACGCTGAGCCGCGCTGCGGAGGATGTGGAGAAAAAGCACATCCAGCCGCCGGCGGTCTTCGTGGTGGGCGACGTGGTGCGACTCCGGGAAGACATGCGCTGGTTCGACAACAAGCCGCTGTTCGGGAAGCGGGTGGTGGTCACCCGGTCCCGCAGCCAGGCCTCCCGCCTGACGCAGCATCTGGCATCGCTCGGCGCGGAATGCATCGAGATCCCCGTGATCTCCATTGCAGAGCCGTCCGATCATTTCCAGAGCATGGATGCGGGCATCGAAAAGCTGCCGTCCTATGACTGGGTGGTATTCACCAGCCAGAACGGCGTGGACTGCTTCTTCCGCCGGCTCTATGAAAAGGGCGGCGACGCACGGCTCCTCGGCCATGCGAAGATCGCCTGCATCGGACCGGCCACGGATCTGGCGCTCCGCCAGTACGGCGTTCATGCGGACTGCCTGCCGAAGGAATACCGGGCGGAAGGCCTGCTGGAAGCGCTTGCGCCGGAAGTGGAGAAAGGCACGAAGATCTTCCTGCCCCGAGCGAAGGTGGCGCGGGAGATCCTCGTGGACGGCCTCCGGGATATGGGGGCTGACGTGGATGTGGCGGAAGCGTACTGTACCGTCTGCGAGGAGGAGAGCCGCAAAAAGCTCAATGACCTGCTGGACAAAGGCAGCGTGGACATCATCACGCTCACCAGCTCCTCCACGGTGCACAATCTCATCGCCATGGCGCCGGACAAGCTGGACGCCATCAGGCGGTGCATGCTGGCCTGCATCGGACCGATCACCGCCGATGCCTGCCGGAGCTACGGCCTTACGCCGGGCGTTGTTTCCGATGTATATACCATTGACGGCCTGACGGAAGCCATCGCCGCCGCAGAAAAATAAGGACAGACGGTGCGGACTCTTCCGCACGTTTGTATATAAAAAGAAAGTGGAGTGACAGAAATGAAATTCAATGCATTACGTCCTCGTCGTCTCAGAAGAACGGCAGCTATCCGCAGCATGGTCCGTGAGACTGTGCTTCAGCCCTCGGATTTCGTTTATCCGATTTTCGTCGTACCCGGTACGAACGTGAAGGAAGAGATCCCGAGCATGCCGAACTGCTACCATCTGTCGGTGGACAATGCGGTCAAGCTGGCGGAAAAGCTCTATGAAATGGGCATCCCCGCCGTGGAAGTCTTCGGCCTTCCGGAATACAAGGATGAGATCGGCTCGTCCGCATGGGATATGACGAGCCCGGTACAGCGCGCCATCAAGGCCATCCGTGAAGCCGTGCCGGATATGGTCATCGTAGGGGATGTATGCCTCTGTCAGTATACGTCTCACGGCCACTGCGGCTGCCTCTGCGGTCATGAAGTGGACAACGACAAGACCCTGCCGCTGCTCGCCAAGGTCGCCGTTTCCCAGGCAGAATGCGGCGCAGACATCATCGCTCCGTCCGACATGATGGACGGCCGCATCGCTGCGCTCCGTGAAGCTCTCGATCAGGACGGCCTGCAGAATACGATCATCATGTCCTACGCCGTCAAATACGCGTCTGCTTTCTACGGTCCGTTCCGTGATGCCGCCGATTCGGCACCGCATTTCGGCGACCGCCGCGGCTACCAGATGGACCCGGCCAACATGCGCGAAGCCATGAAGGAAGTGGACCTCGACATGGATGAAGGAGCGGACATCATCATGGTCAAGCCGGCTCTGAGCTATCTGGATGTGGTCCATCAGGTGCGCGAGCACATCAACCGTCCGGTGGCGGTATACAACGTAAGCGGCGAATATGCCATGGTCAAGGCCGCTGCAGCCAACGGCTGGATCGATGAAAAGCGCATCGTTCTGGAAGAACTGACCAGCATGAAGCGCGCCGGTGCGGATATCATCATCACCTACCATGCCATGGATGCGGTGAAGTGGATGAAGGAGGAAGCCGGGAAATGATCAGCCTCGCCAAATCGGAACAGGCCTTTGAAGAAGCACGGAAATATATGCCGGGCGGCGTAAACAGCCCGGTCCGTTCCTACCCGAATATGGGATGCCCGCCGCCCTTCATCGATCACGCAAAGGGTGCGTACATCACCGATATCGACGGCAATACCTACATCGACTATGTCGGCTCCTGGGGCCCGATGGTCCTCGGCCACGCCCATCCGGCCGTCATTGCATCCATTCAGAAGGCGGCGGAAAAGAGCACCAGCTTCGGCGCTCCCACCCTGCTGGAAACGAAGCTGGCCGAACTCATCACGGAGATCATTCCGTCCATTGAAAAGCTCCGCCTCGTTTCCTCCGGTACGGAAGCGACCATGAGCGCCCTCCGCGCCGCCAGAGGCTACACCGGCCGCGACAAGATCCTGAAATTTGAAGGATGCTACCACGGCCACGGGGACAGCCTCCTCGTCAAGGCAGGCTCCGGCGCGTCCACCTTCGGCAAGCCGGACAGCGCGGGCGTCACGAAGGGCACCGCACAGGATACCCTCGTCGTACCGTACAATGACATCCCTGCGTTCCGCGCCATGATGGACCGCGAGGGCGACAACATCGCCGCAGTCATCGTGGAACCGGTCGCCGGAAATATGGGCATGATCCCGCCGGTGGACGGCTTCCTGCAGACCCTGCGGGAGGAGACGGAAAAGCACGGCACCGTCCTGATCTTTGATGAAGTCATGTGCGGCTTCCGTACCGATTTCCACGGCGCACAGGCGAAATACGGCATCCATCCCGATATGACCTGCCTCGGCAAGATCATCGGCGGCGGGCTGCCTGCTGCGGCCTACGGCGGACGCCGGGAGATCATGAACTGCATCGCTCCGGACGGCTCCGTCTATCAGGCAGGTACTTTGTCCGGCAATCCGCTGGCAGTGACCGCCGGCATCGAGACCCTGCGCCAGATCATGAGCATCCCCGATTTCAATGCCAAAGTGGCAGCGAAGGTGACGAAGCTGCTCGCCGGCTGGCAGGAAGCGGCTGACGAAGCGGGCGTTCCCGTACAGCTCCATCAGTCAGGCTCCATGTTCGGCCTGTTCTTCAGCGAAAAGCCGGTCCTGAATTATCAGGATGCCTGCGCGGCCGACGCCGTGTCGTTCCGCGTATGGTTCCGGTCCATGCTGGAACAGGGCATCTACCTGGCGCCGTCTCCGTTCGAGACGATCTTCATGTCCTGGGCGCACAGCGATGAGGATATCGAAAAAACCATCGCCGCGGCGAAAGTGGCCATGAAGAAAGTGGCTGAAGAAAAAGCGTCCAGATAATCCATTTTACAAAACAGCGTCTCCGAAGAGGCGCTGTTTTTAATTGTCAATTTTCTGTAAAATTTGTGAGAATCGTTATTCTTTCATCGCGGCGGGCGTGGCATAATACAATAAAAGGCATCCTGCCGGGACAGGCTCTGTGATTTCTGCTGCGGGAAGGGAGGAATCTCCGTATGAAAAAATTGTGTATTTTTTTATATATTCTCTATCCGGTGCTGATGATCGCCGCGCTGCTGCTGCATCCCGCCACGGCGGGGCTGTCCTCGGTGCGTCTCGGCGGGCTGGCGCTCGGCTCCGTGGCCTATGTGATGCTCTGTGCCCAGCTCATCATCACCGCCCGGATTCCTCCCATCGAACGGGCCTTCGGGCAGGACAGCCTGCTGCGTTTTCACGGCATCGCGGCGCTGGCGGCGATCGCGCTGTCCTTCGTCCATGCCTTTGAGATCCACTGGGGGCTTTTCACGCCGCGCCTCCGTTACGGGGAAGTGGCGCTGGCTCTTTTCGTGGTGCTGACGGTGCTGGCTCTTTTCTTTATGTCCAATGTCATCACCGGCCGGTGGAAGGGTGCGGCGGCTCTGCAGAAAAAGCTCTACGCCGCGTGCCAGCTGTCCCGGTATCACGCCCAGCTTCTCCTGCACAATCTCATGGCGCTCGCCGTGGTGATCCTGTTTTTCCATCTGGCGGTCCGGATGAAGCAGTTCTGGGACAACGGCCCCTTTGCGGCGCTGTCCGTGCTCTGCTGCGTCGTGTCCGTGGCGTGCTGGATCTGGCATATTTTCCTCCGGAAGGGCTGCGCCTACCGCGTGACCGAGGTCATCCGGGAAGGAGCGGGCATGACGACGCTCCGTCTGGAGCCGGCCGGCGCGAAGGTTTTCGACTACATGCCCGGGCAGTTTGCCTATTTCCGCTTCCATGATCCGGCGCTGACCGAGGAATCCCATCCGTTCACGCTGTCCTCGTCGCCGAAGGAACCCCTGGCGGTCACCATCAAGGATCTGGGAGACTGGTCGTCCCGCGTCCATGAGATCCGGCCGGGCAGTCTGGCCGAGCTCGACGGGCCGTACGGCCGGTTCAGCCCGCTGCTGTACCCGGATCGTCCGTCCGTATTCATCGCCGGCGGCGTGGGCATCACGCCCATGATGAGCATTCTTCACGATGCGTGCCTCCGGGGGACGAAGGAGCGGATGCTGCTCCTCTGGTGCGTGCGCAGCCGGGACGATCTCATCCGGAAGGAGGAATGGACGGGGCTGCAGAAGAAACTGCCGTCGCTCACCATTCTGCCCGTCCTGTCCCGGGAAGAGGCGGAGGGCTGTGCGCACGGCCATCTGTCCGGAGACATTATGAAGCGGGCCATGGCGCAGTGCGGCATTCGTCCGGAGGACGCGGCCTTCTATTACTGCGGGCCGGAGCCGCTCAGAAAGACTGTGAGCCGGATCATGGCGGAGCTGCACGTGCCCTCCGACCGGTTCCACGAGGAACGGTTCTCGCTGTGATGCCGGACAAACCGGAAAGGAAACGCCCTTCGGGGCGTTTTTTGACGAACGGAAAGAGGCGGGCCGTGACAGGGAGAAAGCATCTGTGATACCATACAGATGGGTAAAATTTCGCAGCAAAAGTCTGCATGAATTTCAAATAAAGGAGGTTCTATGGACCAGCAGCGCATCATTGAAGAATTTAAGGAACTGGTATCGATCGAGGTGTATTCCCGCAAAGAACGGGCCATCGCGGACGTACTGAAGAAGAAACTCACCGATCTCGGCCTCACCGTAACGGAAGACGGAGCAGGAGAGATCCTCGGCGGCGACACGGGCAATCTGTACGCCGTACTGCCCGGCGACCCGTCCATTGAACCGGTGCTGTTCTCCGCGCATATGGACCGCGTAGCCAACAACGGCCACATCAGCCCGGTCATCAACGAAGAGGAAGGCATCATTCATTCTGACGGCAAGACCATCCTCGCCGGCGACGACATCGGCGGCGTGTGCGCCATCCTCGCCATGCTCCGCACCGTACAGGAAGAAAAAATTCCTCACGGCACCATCGAAGTGGCGTTCTCCGTGTGCGAGGAAAGCGGTGTGGAAGGCTCCCGCCAGTATGATTTCTCCCAGTTCCGGTCGAAATCGTGCTTCGTGTACGACGCCTCCGGCAGAGCAGGCACCATCGTCGTGGCCGCACCGAGCAAGGGCCGCGTTACCATCCGCGTCCACGGACGCACCGCCCATGCAGGGAATGAACCGGAAAAGGGACTGAACGCCGTCAAGGTCGCTGCGGATCTCATCATGCAGCTCCCGGACAGCCGCCTGTCCCCGGCCTCCACGGCCAATTTCTCCATGCTGCAGGCAGGAAGCGCCACGAACGTCGTGTGTGACCTGGTGACCATCACCGGCGAACAGCGCAGCCGCATCGCCGCGGAATATGAGGGCATCTCTGAAAAGATCCACGCCGCAGCAGACGCCATTTCCAAAAAATACGACACGCCCGTCGACGTGGACATCCAGACGCTCTACCATGCCTTCTCGCTGGAAGAGACCGCCCGTCCGTGCGTGCTCGCCGCAGAGGCCTGCCGCCGCGTCGGCGTCGATCCCTTTTTCAAGGAAGGGGGCGGCGGAATGGACGCCAACCACTTCAATGAACACGGCATTCAGGCCGTGGGCATCGGCACCGGCAATTTTAAATGCCACACCAGCAGCGAATATCAGGTCATTCAGGATCTGGTGAAATGCGCAGAGCAGGCTGTGGAGATCGTAAAGATCAACGCAGGCAACTGATCAGCAAATAAAAACGCTCCTTCTTTCGGGAAGGGGCGTTTTTTCACGGGAAAATACATGGCTTTCCGCCGGCGGCGCGGCGCAGGGGAATGAAACGCAGCCGGCGGAGGGGCGCTTCCGGATGAAACGGGCGCCGGCGCACCGAACGGATCGCGCGGAACGGCGGTAGAAAAATTCCGGTTCGCAGCCGGCCGGATGCCTTGCAAATTTCCGGCCGTGCTGGTATGATACAGCTGTATATGAACAGCGTAGATGGGAAGAAGCCGCAGAGGATTTCCCGCAGAGAACCGCTCCATGGCTGGGAGAGCGGTGGAAAGAGAGCGGCAGGTCACCCCGGAGCCGGCAGCGAGAGCTGTACCGCAGGCGGGCGTTATCCGCACAAGAGAGGCTGACTGAGTCAGCTATTTAGGTGGTACCGCGGAAGTGTCTTTCGTCCTATGGGATGAAAGGCTTTTTTTATTGCCGGACGGAAGCGCGAGATAAAGGAGTGGAAACATGAACAAGTACGAGAATCTGGGAAGCTACGATCCCTCACAGATCGAGGAAAAATGGTACGACTACTGGGAAACGCACGGCGTATTCCATGACGAACCGAAGGAAGGGGCGGAACCGTTCAGCATCGTTCTGCCGCCGCCGAACGTCACGGGACAGCTGCACATGGGCCACGCACTGGACGGCACCCTGCAGGATATCCTCATCCGCTACAAGCGCATGCAGGGCTACAATGTGCTCTGGCTCCCCGGCAAGGACCATGCAGGCATTGCCACGCAGGTCAAGGTGGAGAAGCAGATCGCCGAGGAAGGCCTCACGAAGTACGATCTGGGCCGTGAAAAATTCCTGGAACGGGTATGGCAGTGGAAGGAAAAATACGGCAATACCATCGGCCGTCAGATCCGCAAGCTGGGTTCCTCCTGCGACTGGACCCGGGAACGCTTCACCATGGACCCCGTATGCGCCCGCGCTGTACGGGAAGTATTCTGCTCCCTCTATGAAAAGGGCCTGATCTATCAGGGCAACCGCATCACGAACTGGTGCCCCCGCTGCCAGACCGCTCTCTCCGATATCGAAGTGGAGCATGAGGATGAAGTGGGCCATCTGTATTACATCAATTATCCTGTCGTCGGCGAGGACAGCTATGTGCAGATCGCCACGACCCGTCCGGAAACCATCCCCGGCGATACCGCGGTGGCGGTCAATCCGGAAGATGAACGGTTCAGCAGCCTCATCGGCAAGAAACTCCTTCTGCCCACCGTGGGCCGTGAAATTCCGGTCATCGCCGATGAATACGTCGATCCGAAATACGGCACCGGCTGCGTGAAGATCACCCCGGCACACGACCCGAATGACTTTGCCGTAGGGGAACGGCACAATCTCGAATCCATCGTGATCATGAATCTGGACGGCACGCTCAATGAAAAGGCGGGCAAGTACAACGGCATGACCCGCGAGGAAGCTCGGAAGCAGATCATTGCGGACCTGAAGGACATGGGCCTCCTCGTGAAGATCGAGGAAACGAAGCACGCCGTCGGCCATTGCTCCCGCTGCCACACCACGGTGGAACCGATGACCACGAAGCAGTGGTTCGTGAAGATGAAGCCTCTCGCCGGCCCGGCCATGCAGGCCGTCAAGGAAGGCAGGACGAAGTTCGTACCGGACCGCTTTGCCAATACCTACATCCAGTGGCTGGAAAATATCCATGACTGGTGCATTTCCCGTCAGCTCTGGTGGGGCCACCGCATCCCCGTATGGTACTGCGATGACTGCGGCAAGACCATCGTGTCCCGCACGGACGTAGAGGCCTGCCCGCACTGCGGCAGCCACCACATCCATCAGGACCCGGACGTGCTGGATACGTGGTTCTCCTCTGCGCTGTGGCCGTTCTCCACCATGGGCTGGCCGGATCAGACGGAGCTGCTGAAGAAATGGTACCCCACGAGCGTCCTCGTCACGGGCTACGACATCATTTTCTTCTGGGTGGCCCGTATGATGTTCATGGCCATGGAATTCATGCATGAGATCCCGTTCAAATACGTGTTTATCCACGGCCTCGTCCGCGACTCGCAGGGCCGCAAGATGTCCAAGTCCCTCGGCAACGGCATCGATCCGCTGGAAGTGATCAAGCAATATGGCGCCGATGCACTCCGCTTCACCCTCGTCACGGGCAATACGCCGGGCAATGATATGCGCTTCTACTATGAACGTGTGGAAGGCAACCGCAATTTCGCCAACAAGATCTGGAACGCGGCGAAATTCACCATCATGAATCTGGACGATTATGATGAATCCTTTGTGCCGAAGAAGGAACAGTACACGCTGGCAGACCGCTGGATCCTGGAACGCCTCGCCCGGACGGAAGAATATGTGTCCCAGAATCTGGATAAATTCGAGCTGGGCGAAGCCGCAGACAGCATCTACAATTTCGCATGGAACTGCTTCTGCGACTGGTACATCGAAACAGCCAAGGCCCGCCTCTACGGCGAACACAATGAGGACCGCCGCGTGACCCAGTACGTGCTGGTGTACACGCTCACCCGGATGCTGGCGCTGCTCCATCCGTTCATGCCGTTCATCACCGAACACATCTGGCAGCATCTGCCTCATGACGGCGAATGCCTCGCCCGCGCGGCGTGGCCGAAGGCCGATCCGGAGCTGCGCTTCCCACAGGAAGAGGAACAGATGGAACGCATCATGGATGCGGTAAAGGCCATCCGCAATATGCGCGCTGAAGCACACGTACAGCCCAATAAGGCCTGCTCCGTGCAGATTGCCGTGGACCGCGAGGATCTGCGGAACGCCGTGGACACCCACCGTGCGTACTTCGAAAAGCTGGCTCATGTGGAAAGTCTGGAACTGCTTGCCAGAGATGCGGCCAAGCCGGACAATGCGCTGGCAGCGGTCGTGACCGGTATGGAAGTCTATCTGGAACTGAAGGGCCTCATCGATGCGGACAAGGAAAAGGCCCGCATCATGAAGGACAAGGAAGCGGCAGAAAAGGAAATCGCCCGCACGCAGAAGAAGCTCTCCAATGAAGGCTTCCTCGCAAAGGCACCGCAGGCCGTGGTGGAAAAGGAAAGAAACAAGCTGAAAGAGCTGGAAGAAAAGCTCGCCTCGCTGGATGAACGTCTGGCCTTCCTGGCGCAGCTGTAATGGATAAAAAGAGCGGCCGGTGCGGTGCACCGGCTTCGCTTGTGTGACGGACTGTCACAGGATCAAGGAGCAACCATGACTTACGAAGAATCTATCGCCTGGCTGGAACAGGCCGCTTCCTTCGGCATCAAGCCGGGGATGGAACGCATTCAGGCGCTGCTGGATCATCTGGACCACCCGGAAAAGGCGTACCGCGTCATCCACGTGACCGGCACGAACGGCAAGGGGAGCGTCTGCGCCATGATCACCAGCGTGCTGGAAAACGCCACGCTGAAGGTGGGCCGCTATGTATCCCCGCACCTCATCGAATACACGGAACGGATCTACTGCAACGGGCACGACATCTCCAGAGAGGATTTCGCCCGCGCAGCGGACGCGGTGCGGAACGCCGCCGAGGCCGTACAGGCGGAGGGGACGGAGGCGCCCACGGAATTTGAACTGCTCACCGCCATGGCGTTCTGGTATTTCCGGGAGCAGAAGGTGGACTATGCCGTGGTCGAGGTGGGCCTCGGTGGTCTGCTGGATTCCACCAACGTGGTGGAGCCGGTGGTCTCCGTGATCACCAATGTCGCCATGGACCACATGGCTTATCTGGGAGATACGCTGGAAAAGATCGCGCACCAGAAGGCGGGCATCATCAAGGAAGGCGTGCCCGTGGTGACTGCAGCACAGCACATCCCGCTCAAGACGATCAAGAAGGAAGCGCACGCGAAAAAATCCCGCCTCTATTTCTACGGACGGGACTTCGAGATCGACAGCCGCAGCAAATGGAAGAACGGCCAGGTCGTGGTGGTGAAGCGCAAGGATATGCCGAAGGATCTGGAGAAGGGCCTTCTTTTCGTTCCCTTCGTCGGACCCCATCAGGCGGTGAATGCCGCCGTGGCCACCATGGCGCTCACCATCGTGATGAAGCAGGACGACCGGGTGAATGAAAACGACCTCCGCGAGGGGCTGGCCCGGGCGCGCTGGATGGGCCGCTTCGAGATTCACGACGTGCGGGGCATCCCGGTGGTCTTCGACGGCGCGCACAATCCGGCCGGCGCGGAAGCCCTTTCGGAATCGCTGGCGGAACAGTATCCGGACAAGCGGCGTCTCATCGTGTTCGCCTCCCTGCAGGACAAGGATACGGATACGGTGATCTCCCTGCTGGTGCGGAAGGATGACAAGGTATTCCTCACCGAGGCGCCCACGCCGCGTTCGCGGAAGACGTCCGAGCTGGCAGGCATGTTCACCTGCGAGACGAAAGAGGAACCGGGCGTCGCGCAGGCGCTGGCCGATGCGGTGGCGGAGGCCGGCGAGGGCGATATGGTTCTCGTGTGCGGCTCCCTGTACATTCTGGGCGAAGCGCTCACGTGGATGGAGCAGAAGGAAGCCGAGCTGAAGACGGAAGCGGCGGAACAGCCGAAAGCCGCAGAAGAACCGGCGGAAGCTCCGGAAACGAAAGAATAATTCCATAAAAAAAGAGGCAGCCAGAGGAGCTGCCTCTTTTTTATGTGCCGGTTTCAGGCCTGCCCGTCGATCTCCGGCGCGAGAATCGATACGGCGGCGGAAGCGCCGATGCGTTCGCACCCGGCCCGGAGGAAGGCTTCCATCGCGTCCCGGGTGCGGATGCCGCCGGCGGCCTTGATCTTCACGCGGGGGCTGAGATGGGCCCGGAAGAGAGCAATGTCCGCGAGCTGTGCGCCCGCCGGGCCGAAGCCCGTGGAGGTCTTGACGAAGTCGGCGCCGCCTTCGTCTGCACAGCGGCAGGCGGCGATCTTTTCTTCATCGGTGAGATAGCAGGTCTCAAGGATGACCTTCAGCAGATGGGGCCCGGCGATGGCCTTCAGGGCGCGGATCTCGGCGGTGACCGCATCGGTCTCGCCGTTTTTCAGCGCGCCGATGGGGATGACCATATCGATCTCCGCAGCGCCGTCTGCGAGGGCCTGCCGCGTTTCCGCCTCCTTGGCGGCGAGGCTGGCATTGCCCAGCGGGAATCCCACGACGGTGCAGATCGTGAGCGCCGGGAAGGCCTCATGGGCACGGCGGACGAAGGACGAGGGGATGCAGACGGAGGCGGTGTGGTAACGGAGCGCCTCTTCGCAGAGGCGGCGGATGTCCGGCCATGCCGCATCGGCTCTGAGCAGGGTGTGGTCCACGTGAGAAAGAATATCCTGTGCAGTCATGGAAATGCCTCCTTACGGTCTGTGCCAGGGAATGAGCCGTTTTTCAAGAACGGTGAGAAACAGATGGAAAAGCAGGCCCAGCAGGGAGAGCACGATGACGCCTGCCATGAGACGGTCGGTGATCATGAGGTCGCCGTAGTGGAGGATGAGGGCGCCGATGCCCTTGTCCGCGGCGATCATTTCCGCAGCCACGAGGAGGAGCAGTGCCGTGCCGGCGGCGATCCGGAAGCCGGCGAAGATCATGGGCAGCGCGTAGGGGAGCACCACATGGCGCATGGTGAAGAGCCAGCCCGCGCGGAAGCTCACGGCCACCCTGATGAGGAGCGGGTCCACATTTTTTACGCCGGAGTAGGTGTTCATGGCGATGGGGAAAAAGACGCCCATGGCAATGATGGTGACCTTGGAGAGCTCGCCGATGCCGAGCCAGAGAATGAAGAGGGGCAGGAGCGCGATTTTCGGGATGGGGTAGAGCGCATTGACGATGGGCATGGCGGCGCGGTCAGCCAGCGAGGAGGTGCCTGCCACGAGCCCCGTGATGAGGCCCGCCGCGGCGCCGGCCGCAAAGCCCGCGGCGATGCGGAACAGGCTGGCGGCGAGGCTGTCGCCGATCTCGCCGTCGGCGATCATATCGACAAGCGCGGCCAGAATGGCTGTGGGCGCCGGCAGAAACAGGGGCGACACCGCGCCGGAGCGGCACACCGCTTCCCAGAGCGCCAGCACGCAGAACAGCGCGATCAGGGAGACATATGCCGGATAGCGGCGGCGCCAGCGGCGCATATTGTCCTGTACTTCATAGGATTTCATGGCTGCACCTCCGTCATGGCTTCCCGGGCATCGCGGCTGATGTGAGACCAGATGCGGCTTTCCAGACCGGCGATCTCCGCGCTGTGCTCAGGGAGCGCACGCTCGGCCCGGGGAATGCGGATCTCGAGGATGTCCTTCACGCGTCCCGGCCGGCGGGACAGCAGGACCACCCGGTCGGCGAGCATCACCGCTTCCCGGATATTGTGGGTCACGTAGAGGGTGGTGAGGCGGGTCTTTTCCCAGAGGGAGACCAGCTCCTCCTGCATGAGGAGGCGGGTCTGCGCGTCCAGTGCGGAGAAGGGCTCGTCCATGAGGAGCAGATCCGGCCGGACGGCCAGAGCCCGGGCGATGCCCACGCGCTGGCGCATGCCGCCCGAGAGCTGATGGGGATAGGCCTTTTCAAAGCCGGAAAGTCCGGTGAGCCGGATGTAATGGCGTATCCGTTCATCCCGCTCTGCCGGCGGCAGGAGATGCCCCGCTTCGAGGCCGAAGGCGATATTGTCATACACATTGCGCCACGGCATGAGGCCCGTCTCCTGAAAGACGATGGAGACGCGGAGCTCGGCGGTCAGGTCGTCTCCGGTGAAGCGGATGGAGCCGGAGACCGGCGGCAGAAGCCCGGCACAGAGATTGAGCAGGGTGGACTTGCCGCAGCCGGAGGGGCCGACGAGGGCGACGAATTCCTCCTCCCGGAGGGTGAGGGAAATGTCCTCCAGCACGGGAAGCACTCGGCCTCCGCCGGCGGGAAAGGACTGACAGATGTGATCGATGACGAGCTGCATGGAGCCTCCCACAAAAGAAAATCCGCCTGCGCCGGGGCAGACGGAGGAAATACAATCAGTGACCGGCGGCCGCGGTGAGGAAAGAGGAATCGACGATGTCGTCCGCCTGCAGTGTGCCGTCCATCAGGCCGTGTGAGGTGTACCAGTCGATCTGGGTCTGGATGTCGTCCGTCAGGAGCGCACCTTCCCGGTCGATATAGGGGAGGGCCGCCCGGATATCCGCCTCGGGGCTCTGCACGTATCCGGCGATGATCTGCACCACCTCATCCCGCGCGGCGGGGTCCTGTGCGGTGAGAGCATCGTAATAGTCCTCGCAGGCGCGGCGGTAGGCCTTCATGAACCGTACGCCTGCTTCGGTCTGCTCCGCGAAGGCGGGAGAATAGAAAATGGCGGAGGTCTGATAGGGGATGACGTCGCCCACCTGGGTGATGAGGCGGCCGTAGTCCTCGGACTGGGCCTTCGTTACATTCGGTTCATTCAGGATGCACGCGTCGATCTGGCCGCTCTGGAGCGCCGCCATGACCGCGGAGAGCTTGCCCAGCGGGACGAGCGTCACGTCGTCGAGGGAGAGCCCCTTCGATTCGAGGAGGCGGCCGGCCATGTACTCATAGGTGGAGCCCTTCTGGGTGATGCCGATCCGTTTGCCCCGGAGGGATTCGATGGACCGGAGCCCCGCATTGTACGCGTCTGTACCGGCCAGCAGGGCAGAGGAGGGATAGCCCTTTTCCTCACGGCCCTTGTCGGCGACGATGCGGAGCTTCTGTCCCTTGGCGGCCATATTGTAGAGGCCGGCGGTGATGCCCGTAGCGCCCACATCAATGCGGGACGACGCGGCGGCCACAGCGATGGGCTGGGCCGCATCGAACCACTGCGGGTCGATCTCGATGCCTTCTTCCTTGAAATAGCCCTTATCCATGGCGAGGAAGAGCGGGGCGCTGCTGGTGAGGCGGAGCATGCCCAGCGATACTTTGACGGGCTCTCCGGCGCCCGCCGATGGTTTGTCTGCCGTATTGCCGCAGCCGGCCGCGGCCAGTGCGGTGAAAAGAGCGAGCAGCAGGGCGATAAATTTTTTCATGAAAGCCTCCGTTTGATTGCAATCCGGGAAATCGTCATATTTGTTACAGCTTACTACAGACCTAAATTTTTTTCAAAAAAGGAAAACCGCCTGTGTTAGAATACAGGAAATGAAAGGAGGCAGGGCATGCACTGGAGAAAAAAGGCCGTACTGGCTGCGGCGCTGTGTCTCAGCCTGTGGAGTGCGGGGACGGCGGAGGCGCGCATCGATTCGTCCCATATGGCGCTGGGCGGCATCCGCGAGGGCACGGCGGAAGCGGAGCTGTACCGGATATACGGACCACCGAAAACGATCGTGCGGAATTTTTCCGCGGCGCAGGATCAGTATGTGCGGGAATACAATTACGGCGATTCCTTTTTCGTGCTGGTCACGGAAGCGGACCACCGCGTGCGGTGGGCCATGGCGCAGGATACGCCCAATGCGATGACCACGCCGGAGGGGATCGGCATCGGCTCTTCACTGAACAGCGTGCTCGGCGCCTACGGGGCGCCCGATCTCCGGCAGATCGACGGCGAGGTGGATTACCTGTGGTATTTTTCCGATGACGTATCGCCGAGCCGTCTGGTCTTCTGCGTGAGCTACAGCAAGGTGGTGGGCATTACCTGCGGAAGCCGCTGACATTCCTGCTTGACGGCAAAAAAATATCTCCCGGCAGCTTCGGCTGCGGGAGGATTTTTTTATTGTCCGGATTGGTCGCTGTCCTTCTCCAGAATGAACAGGTTGCGGGCGAGGATCTTTTTGCCCCGCCAGGCGAAGGCATAGGCTTTGTATTTCCGCTCAAAGGCGCGGACCGAGAGGGCGTCCAGCTCCTCCGCGGAAAGAGAGGCCACGCGATGGGCGGCGGTCTCCGGAAGGGGCGAGGGGTCGGCCCTCCGGTTCCACGGACAGACGCGCTGGCATTCGTCGCAGCCGAAGAGAAGCGCCGTGCGGCGCAGGATGGCTTCCTCTTCTTCGGTGAGAGGCTCCTTTTTCTGGGTGAGATAGGACCGGCAGGTCCAGGGATGGAAGCGGTCCTCCCGAAGGGCATGGCCGGGGCAGGCTTCGATGCAGCGGCCGCAGTTTCCGCAGGAGCCCTTCATGGGTGCATCCGGCGGCAGCTCCACCGTGGTGAGCAGGGCGCCGATGGTGAAGAGCGAGCCGTATTTCGGATGGATGAGACAGCGGTTGGTGCCGAAGAAGCCCAGCCCGGCCCGCCAGGCGAGCCAGCGGTCGGCGAGAGGGCTCGTGTCCGTGATGGCGGCGAACCGGGCGTCAGGACAGAGGGGGGCGATGCGTTCCTCCAGTCGGAGCAGGTAGCGCCGGTTCACCCGGTGATAATCCTCCGGACGGGCGTAGAGCGCGATATTTCCCTCCTCCTCTTCTGCGGGCTTGTAGGGGAAGAGGCAGACGATGGCCGAGGCCGCGCCGGGAAGCACCGCGTCCCAGGACAGGCGCTCCGCCGCCGGCGGCGCAAAGGGGACGGGGCCCGCTTCTTCCAGGCGCCCGGCGAGGGCCTGATCGTCCGTGCGGGCACAGAAGCCGCACGCGTCGAGACCGAGATCGGCCGCGGCGCGGCGGATGGAATCAGCAAGAGTCATAGGAGCCTCCGTAAAAGAAAAAGCAGCATCGCTGCTGCTTACTGTTTCATGCGCTTGGCGAGGATGTCCGCCACCCGTTCCGTGGGGAGATCGTCGCTGTCGTAGAGGAGCCCCTTCGGGCTCTTGATGATGAGCCGGTCCATCAGATTCTGCTTCACCAGATCGTTCGTGGCGGAGAGGAAGGACAGGCACGCCGCATCGTGATATTCCTTCGTGATGATCCGGGACAGGCCGGGCGCCTTCAGACGCTGCTGGAGGAACAGCTGATGGATGGCCTTCCAGCTCTTTTTCCGCGGGCAGGCGCGGAGCACGATGACGATGCTGTAGCCCTTGCTCTTCAGGTATTCGATGGTGCGCATGGTGTGCTTCACATTTTCCAGCGCGCCCTCCTGAATGATGTTGTACCGGCCTTCGGCGGCGCGGTGTAGCGTGAGCTCCGACAGGAAGTGGGCCTGGGGCAGGGAGAAATAGGCGCAGTACTGGCCGTATTTCCGCATGAGCTCCTGATAGCGGGGATGGAAGCCGCGGAAGTTGTCGCCCATGGACTGGATGATATCCGCATTGTATTCCTCGATGATGACGGAGGACATGCGCGTCTTGCCCGAGCCGGGCTGCCCGGCCACGATGTAGGCGGCGGGCCGTTCCAGATCGCCTGTCTTGTTCTGCGCGATAGACGGCCATACCTTATTCTCAAAGAGGAGGCGCATTTCATCCTCGTCGAAGGCGCTTTCCTTTTCAATAAGTTTTTTGGTGAGCTTCACGCCGGAAATGGAGCGGAACACCTGATCCGGAATGTATTTGCACTCGATGGCAAAGGCCTGCCGGAGCATGGCGATCTGATCCTCCATGGGGATGCCGTAGCCATTGCGGAGCTCCACCTTGGACATTTCCCGCACGGTCTTGCGCCACAGATTGTACAGGGTGGCTTCATCGTCGGGGGAGATGTCGGAGATGTCCCGCATTCCTGCAAGCAGGTTGTGAATGGTGGTGAAGATCTCTGCATTCACTTCCAGCTGGATTCCCATGGGGGTGATTTCCGCTGATTCGATCAATTCGCGGACTGTTCGCTCGTCATAAGGCATTGCCGTACCACTTCTCTTTCCTGAATTCACTGATGAGCTGAAGATTTCCGTTTCTTTACAATTCTGGACTCATCATAACAAAAGCCATAGCTTTTGTCGATGAAAAAATTTCCGGATGCTTTATAAAAGCGGTATATAAAAAGAAAGTCATCGGCGGGGCTTTTTCCCGGTCAGGTCTGCCGCCGGGGGCGTGCGGAGCGCGTCGAAGGCGTTCCACGGAAGGGAGAAATCGGAGAGGCAGCGGGTGACGGCTTCATGGGCGGCGTCCGCGAGGAGCGAGCCCAGCAGGGAAAAGGTGCCCGCATCGGTGAGCTCCGGCGCGTCGGGGTCCGTGAGGAGGATGAGGCCGTCCGTGGCGGTGCCCGTGGCGGGCCGGCCGGTGATGGCGCTGGCGATGCCCAGATCCTGCAGGGCGGCGGTCTTTCCCTCGGTGAGGGTCAGCACGGCCCGCACCATGGCGTATGGCGGGAGGGCAGCGCTCACGAGGACGATGAGATTGATGGTGCCCGTCGGGAAGAACCGGCCGTCCTCCTCGTGGTAGAGGGGCGGATCGCCCGCGCGGGCCGCAGTCTTTTCCACGCCGCCCGTGGCAGCGATCTCCACGGTGAGGCCGTCAGCGCGCTTCACCACATGGCGGAAGCGGTCCATCCGGGCGGAGGTGAGGAAGGCGCAGCTCTCCTCCGGCTCGGCGCCCTGCGCCTCAAGGGACTGCCGGAGAAAGGCGGCGGGAGAGCCGCCGGGGAAGTCCTGCGGCCGCGGCCAGTAGCCGGTGAGCTTCTGGTTGAGCGCCCACCGGACGGAGCGGAAGCCGCCGCCCCAGAGCGCCGTGGACAGCGCGGGACGGGGCGAGGGAAAGGAAAGAAGCAGTGACGTATCGGAAGCGGTAAGAGTGCCGCCGCAGGCAAGTGAGATCATACAGGCCTCCTGTAGCTTGTGAAACGGCGCCTCCGCCTGCACGGGCCGGGGGATTTTACTGCCGTTTCTTGAAGGATTTTCTCAATTATGATAACATGAAATTGATTTTTTTCTCTGAATATGTATACCGGATAATAGACTGGGAAAGGAAGGAACGCGGTGCTGTCCATTTATTTTTCCATAGCGGTGGTGATCCTTGTGGCGGCCGCGTTTTTCGGCGTCTGCTGGGTGGCGGTATGCGGACTGCCACGGAAGCGCCGGACCGGCGCGGTGCACAGAAAGACGGCGGCTTCGGCACACCGGCATCATGCCCCGGCCCGGGAGGAACAGCCGGAGGCGGCGGAAAGCCGGCCTGCGGAGGAGACGCCGGCTGCGGCACCGGCCGCTGCGGTGAACGAGGCGACGCAGGTATTCAATTTCGGCGGCGCCGGCGGGGAAGAGGACAACGAACGGACGCGGGTCTTTTCTTCGACGGAGGAGCTTCGCCCGGCCGCGGAGCACAGGGAGAAGGAGACCGCGCCGCGGGGCTTTGTGCTGGAGCCTGAGCCGGAGGTGATGGAATCGCCTCAGCCGCCGGAGATCCTGGAGGAATATTTCGTCCGGCATTTCCTGAATCAGTACGGCGCGGTGTCCCGCACGGCCGCGCAGGATACGCGCACCGTCACCCACCGGCTGGTGGAGCGGGCCCGGTCGCTGGCCGGCAAGGACGCGTCCGATGTGCTGACGCACATCATGGTGCAGGAAGCGCTCCAGAATGCACAGCGCACCTATGTGATGCTCCCCAATGAGACGGTGCTGGGCATGGTGGAGGACGCGTTCTACGATGTGGCCCGGGGGAGCCGCACCGATACGCGGACGATTCTCGCCTACGATGCCCTGCGGGTGATGCCCCGCATGGAAATGGGCCAGTTCCACGCGCTGTCTCTGCTGCTGCTTTTCTACTATTCCCGCAATATGGACAATGTGGACGCAGAAGCGCTCCGCGCCTATGCGGACCGGTATGTGGAGCCCCTGCTCCGGGAACTGCCCCATGAATACAGCGGCTATCAGCAGCTGGAATATCTCCACTGCGTATCGCTGGAAAATAAGGACACCGCTTTCGGACAGGTGCTCCGGGATTCCTATCCGCTGATCTTTGCGTTCCGGGGCTGCATGAAATCCGAGCTGGAGAGCATCCGGAGCGAATGGCCTGCGGGCTCGGTCGTCTCCAGTTTATTTAACTCCTATTATAAGGCGGCGGTCATCGACGATGCGGTGCTGCCGGAGTATTTCGAGAAGTACCATATCGACAGTGCGAAGGAGCAGACGCTTCTCAATGCGCTGCTCCACTCCCGTCCGGTGGCTTATGACCGGCGGGAAATGGAACACGTCCTGTCCCGGGTGGCTCCGCCGCTGGCCGAGCTGCAGAAGGTGTGGGACGGCAGCCTGCTCCGCCGGTCCTCCCTGACGCTGATGGGGATGTACATCGCACAGGTCCATATCCGGGAGCTCATCGGCGAGGAATTTGACCTCTCGCACTGGATGTAAGATAATACAGACAACTCACAAAAGAACATTTCGCAGCAGCGACGCCGCATCCTTTTACGCGGCGCCATTTTTTCCGTTTGTGATATGCTTTTATTTCATGGGAACATGATAAAATTTTCTTTTTCGTGGAGGAGCTATGGGAATTTTTGACATCATCGGGCCGGTCATGATCGGTCCGTCCAGTTCACATACTGCGGGTGCGGCGCGCATCGGCCGGCTCGCTCTGGAAATTCTCGGGGAGGAGCTGGCCTCGGCGGACATCACGCTGTACGGGTCCTTTGCCAAGACCGGCCGCGGGCACGGCACGGACAAGGCGCTCGCGGCGGGGCTGTTGGGCTGCCTGCCGTCGTCGGACAAGATCCGGAACGCCATCGAGCTCGCGGGGAAGCAGGGTGTGGCCCTTCATTTTTCCTTCTCCGAGGAGGATATGGGTCATCCCAATGTGGCATCCATCCGGGCCGTGGGCCGGAGCGGCCGCTCCGTGACGGTCACGGGCCGCTCTCTCGGGGGAGGGCGCGTGCTCATCACCGATATCGACGGCTATCCTGTGGAGATCAGCGGCGAGGAATACACGCTCATCACGCACCATCACGACGTGCCCGGCGTGATCGCCCAGGTATGCCTCGTGCTTGCAGGGCATCACCTCAATATTTCCAATATGAAGGTCTTCCGGAAGGGCCGCGGCGATGATGCGGTGATGATCATTCACACCGATGAAAAGGTACCGGATCATGTCACGGACGAACTGCGCGCGTGCAACCGCCATGTGGAACAGGTCATGGCGCTGGATATCATCTGAGGAGGGCTCCATGAAAGACTATCATTCCATTAAAGAACTGTTTGAGGAAGCGGATCTCCGGCACTGCTCGCCGGGCATCCTGGCCTGCCGGAAAGAGGCGGAGGAGCAGAATATTTCCTATGAGGAAGCCTGGGACCGGATGAAGAAGCTCATTCCTATCTTCGAGCATTCCATCCGCCGGGGGCTGGCGGACAAGACCCGGTCGCTCAGCGGCATGATCGGCGGCGATGCGAACCGGCTGTACCGGGCAAGGATGCATTTCCTCAGTCCGGTATGCCGCCGGGCCTGCGCCTATGCCATCGCCGCGGCGGAAGCCAATGCGAAGATGTACCGCATCGTAGCCTGCCCCACGGCAGGGTCCTGCGGCATCGTTCCCGCGGTGATCGGCGTGGTGGGCCGGGAGATCCACGCCTCCGATGACGAATATACGCGGGCGCTCTTCACGGCCGGCGCCATCGGCCGGGTGGTGGCGGAAAACGCGTCCATCGCCGGGGCGGTTGGCGGCTGTCAGGCGGAATGCGGCACCGCTGTGGGCATGGCGGCGGCCGGCGTGGTGGATCTGCTGGGCGGCACGACGGAGCAGATGGGCGACGCGCTGGCGCTGGGCATCAAAAACCTGCTGGGCCTCGTGTGCGATCCCGTGGCAGGGCTGGTGGAAGTGCCCTGCGTGAAGCGGAACGGCATGGATGCGGTGATCGCTCTGACAGCGGCGGAAATGGCGCTGGCGGGCATCCACAGCGTCATCCCGCCGGACGAGGTAATCGAGGCCATGGGCAAAATCGGCCGGCTCCTCCCGGCGTCTCTCCGGGAGACCAGTCAGGCCGGGCTGGCAGTGACGCCCACCGGCCGGCGCATCACGGAAGAGCTGAACCGGAAGCTCCGGAATTCCTGATGAGGGAAGCGCCCGAAGGGGCGCTTTTTTCGTGCGCGGCGGATGCTATAATAAAAGGAAAAAGAGGAGGCACCATGAAAGAGATGTCCAAGGCAGAGCGCATCCTGGCGCTCTATGAGGCCCTGATGTCCGGGCGCAGCGTGAACCGCAGGGAATGGGCGGAGGAGCACGGCATCTGCGAGCGGTCCGTCCGCCGGGATCTGGATGCCATCCGGCAGTATCTGGATACGCGGAACGATGCCGGCCGGCAGAAGACCTATATCCTGTACAGCCGGAAGAGCGGCTGCCACCGGGCGGCCCATCTGGAGGCGTGCGAGCTCACCGCGGAGGAATTCCGCCGCATCGCTGCGGCGCTGGCTGCCGGCGGAATGGAGGAGCAGGAAGCGGCTTCTCTGCTTCGGCGGATCTTCTTTGCGGCGGTGCCGGAGGAGGAGCGGGAAAAGCTGACGGACTGGACAGAGCGCTTCCTCAGTGACGAATGAACCGGCGCCGGATCTTTTCTGAAAAATTTCGCTGAAAAAGTTTTGAAAAGGCCCGGATTCTATTTGACAATCGTGCGAAAAAACGATAAAATGTCCTTTGTGAGATTTGTCCGGAAACCACTAGCCCCGGAGGAAGGATGGAATCTTGCGGTCAGTATATTAAGGAGGAAACAGCATGAAAGATACATTTATGGCCAATTCGAGCAACATCACTCGGAAATGGTATGTCGTTGACGCTGAAGGCAAAACTCTTGGCCGTCTGGCTGCTGGAGTTGCAGAAATCCTTCGGGGTAAGAATAAAGTCACGTTTACGCCTCATGTTGATACCGGTGATTATGTCATCGTCATCAACGCAGACAAGGTTGTCCTCACGGGCAAGAAACTGACGAAGAAAGTTTATTTCCACTACACCGGATACATCGGCGGTGACCGTTACGAAAAAGCGGACTACATGCTGAAATACAAGCCGGTCAAGATGGTGGAACACGCTATCCGCGGTATGCTTCCGAAAAACAAGCTGGGCGATCAGATGTACAGAAAGCTCCATGTCTATGCAGGCGCTGAACATCCGCATGCTGCACAGCAGCCGGAAGAAATTAAATTCGATATCCGTTAATACCAGAAGGGAAGGGGAAACAACATGGCAGAAGCTACTTACTACGGCACCGGCCGCAGAAAAACATCCGTTGCCAGAGTCCGTCTGGTACCGGGACAGGGAAACATCACGATCAACGGCCGTACTCTCGACGACTATTTCGATCTGAAAACCCTTGAACTGATCATTAAACAGCCGCTGGAACTCACGGGAACCACCGCTGCTTACGATGTCATCGCCAACGTACAGGGCGGCGGCCGCACCGGTCAGGCCGGCGCTATCCGTCACGGCATCAGCCGCGCACTGCTGGAAGTCGACGGCGACTACAGAAAAGTTCTGAAGAGCGCAGGTCTCCTGACCCGTGATCCGCGTATGAAAGAACGTAAGAAATACGGCCTCAAAAAAGCAAGAAGAGCAAGCCAGTTCAGCAAGCGCTGATACGGAATGCAGCAAAAAGATGTACAGATTTTTCTGTACATCTTTTTTTGTGCCGCGGTTCCGGCAATCAAAAAGATACGGCCCGCAGGAGGCCGTATCTTACAATGGTATATGTTTGCGGAAAGGGAAATTACAGTCCCTTCTGCTCGATGCCGCTCACCAGATAGCCCAGATGGACGGTGGAATTCATGAGGACGAGGCGCCATGTGCCGTTTGTGCATTCGATGACATTGATGCACGCATTGTCCTGCTTGATCTGCCAGAAGTGGTCCATGCCGAGGCCGAGGATGTCGCAGAGGATGGCTTTGTTCACCGCGTCATGGGCGGCGACGAGCACCGTCTGCCCGTCGTGGTCCCGGGCGATGTCGTCGAAGGCAGCGCGGACGCGGCGGCGCACATCCTCCAGATTTTCCCCGCCGGGCATCTGTACATTTTCAGGATGGGTGTGCCACAGATGAAATTCCTCCGGGTACTGCTTTTCGATGTCCTCAGCGTGGATGCCCTCCCAGGCGCCGTGGGCGATCTCCGTGAGGCGGGGGTCGCTGTGGACAGGGAGTCCGTGAAGCTCGGCGATGAAGCGGCAGGTGTCCTGCGCCCGGGAGAGCGGGCTGGCGAGGCAGTAATCCAGCGGGACGTCACGGAGCGCTTCCGCTGCCATTTTTCCCTGTTCGATGCCCCGCGGGGAGAGGGGCGTATCCACCTGTCCCTGATAGCGCCCTTCCAGATTCCAGGTGGTCTCTCCGTGGCGGACGAGAATGATCCGTACCATGATGCACCTCAGTGCTTTTCGCAGTTAATGACCTTGAGGTCGAGGATGCCTTCGATATTGCGGAGGGCGAGGAGCACGTCGTTGGGGAGGTCCGCATCGAGGGCGACGGCCATGATGTTCGTGCCCTCCTGCGGGGTGCGGCCCACCTGCATGCCGTTGATGTTGATGCCTGCCCGGCCGAGCACGCCGGCGATCTGGCCGATCATATTCGGGCGGTCTGCGTGAGGCGCGATGAGGAGGTAGCCCTTCGGCTCGAAGTCCATGAGGTAGCCGTCGATCTGGACGATCTTTGCTTCCTTCCGGTCGAAGAGCACGCCCGTGATCTGGTGGGTGCCCTTGTCGGTCTCAATGGTGACGGTGATGGAGGTGGTGAAATAGGCGCCCTTGCTGCCCTTGACCTCCCGCACCTCCATGTGGCGTTCTTCGGCGATGTTCCGGGCATTGACGAAATTGACGGTGGCCTGCAGGACCGGCGTGAGGAGCCCCTTCACGACGGCGGTGGTGAGCGGTGCCACTTCTGTATCCTTCAGCTCGCCCGTGTATTCCACGGTGACGCGGGAAATGTGGCCGTCTGCAAGATAGATGCCGATATTGCCCATGCGTTCGCACAGCTCGAAGTAGGGCTGGATGACGGCGAGAGTGCTCTTCGTGATGGGGGAGGCGTTCACTGCCGTGGCGACCGGTTCGCCGTGGAGGGCGTCGGCCACGCCGCGGGCTACATCGGTGGCCACGCCGATCTGCGCTTCAATGGTGGAGGCGCCGAGGTGGGGCGTGAGGCATACATTGGTCATGCCGAGGAAGGGATTTTCCTCCGGCTTGAGCGGCTCCTTGGCCCACACGTCGATGCCGGCGCCGGCTACCTTGCCGCTCCGGAGGGCCTCTGCCAGATCGTCGATCTTGATGACCGCGCCGCGGCTGGCATTGACGATGCGCACGCCGTCCTTCATTTTGGCGATCTCCTTAGCGGTGATCATGTGGCGGGTCTCATCGGTGAGGGGCGTATGGAGGGTGATGTAGTCCGAGCAGGCGAGGAGCGTATCCAGATCGACCAGCTCCACGCCGAGCTGCTTGCCCCGTTCCAGCGGGATGTAGGGGTCGTAGCCGATGGTGTGCATATTGAAGGCCTGGAGCCGCTTGGCCACGTTGGAGCCCACGCGGCCCACGCCGATGATGCCCACGGTTTTGTCGAGGAGCTGGATGCCGGTGAAGCTCTTCCGGTCCCAGCGGCCTTCCATGATGGACTGGTGGGCCTGGGGAATGCGGCGGGTCATGGCGAGCATGAGGGCGATGGTGTGCTCGCAGGCGGCGATGGTATTGGATTCTGGCGTATTGACCACGGTGATGCCGTGCTTCGTGGCGGCAGGGATGTCGATGCCGTCCACGCCGACGCCGGCGCGGCCGATGACCTTCAGATTTTTGGCGGCTTCGATGACCCGGGCAGTGATGCGGGTCTGGCTGCGGGTGATGATGGCGTCATAGCTGCCGATGGCCTTGCAGAGCTCATCCTCGTCCATGTTCGGACGGATGTCCACGAGAAATTCCTTTTCCAGAAATTCTTTGGCTTCTTTGGCGACGTCGTTGGTGATGAAGATCTTGTACATGATGGTTCCTCCTTATGGTTCGGCGCTTACCCGTTGGCGCGCATATATTCTTTCATGAAATCGGCGATGGCTTCGGCCGCTTCCGGCGTGACCGCGTTGTAGAGAGAGACACGGCAGCCGCCGACGAGGCGGTGTCCTCCCACGCCGACAAATCCGTTTTCCTTTGCCCGGGTGATGAAATCCTTCTCCTGTTCCGGTGCGGCCAGATTGAACGTGACGTTCATGCGGCTTCGGTGGGCCGGTTCGGCGTGGCCCCGGTAGAAGCCGCCGCTTCCGTCGATGACGTGGTAGAGCAGGTCCGCTTTCTTTTTGTTGCGGATCTCCATGGCTGCGGTGCCGCCCATGTTCTTGATCCAGTGGAGCATTTTGTTCAGCGTGTAGATGCAGAACACCGCCGGCGTATTGTAGGCGGAATCCTTGGCGACGAAGGTGCGGTACTGGAGAAATTCCGGCACGTCTGTGCGGGCCGTTTCAAGGAATTCCTTCCGGATGACGGCAAGCGCCATGCCGGCGGCGCCGAGATTTTTCTGGATGCCCGCCCAGATCATGGCAAACTGGTTGCAGTCCACGCGGCGGGAGAGGATGTCGCTGGACATATCGCAGATGACCGGCACATCCACCTCGGGGAATTTCCAGTATTCCGTGCCGTAGATGGTGTTGTTTGTGGTGATGTGGAGATAGTCCGTGCCGGGGCGGATGTCGTAGGTGTCCGGGATGTAGGTGTAATTTTTGTCCTTTGCCGTATTGGCGTCATAGGCCTCGCCGAAGAACTTCGCCGCGTCCCGCGCTTTGTGGGCCCACACGCCGGTGTCCGCATAGGCCGCGCAGGTGTGGAGGAAATTGCAGGCCTCCATGAGGAACTGCATGGTGCCGCCGCCCTGAATGAAGACGATCTCCTGTCCGTCCTTCAGCTCGAGGAGCTCTGTGAGGAGCGCCTTCGTCTCGGCGAGGAGCGCCTGAAATTCGGCGGAGCGGTGGCTCATCTCGATGATGCTCATGCCGGTGCCGCGGAAATCGGTCCATTCCTCCCGGATTTCCTCCAGCACGGGAAGGGGCATCGGGGAAGGCCCTGCATTGAAATTCCATACGCGTTTCATAATGAATCCTCCTTTTCAGGGAAACAAAAAAGAGAAGCGTCCCATGGGACGAGCTTCTCTTCTCGCGGTGCCACCCAATTTGCCCGAATGCAGTCTGGTAATAAAAAAGCCTCTCACCCCTAAGGGACGAGAGAACCCGCGATACCACCCAAATTGCCTTCCGGCCATCTTGTACCTGCTGTAACGGGCAGACCCGATGAATTCCTCACTCATCACTCCGAAGCGGAAAGACATTTTCGTCCTGACAGCTCGCACCACCCGCTGTCTCTCTGAAAGGATTCCAAGTCCCTTCTTCGTCCTTGTGTCCTGTATTGCCGATAGTATAGCGGATGGGGCCGGACACTGTCAAGAGGAAATTTTGCCGCCGGCGGGCGGTCTGCGCCGGGGCGTGATTCATGCTATAATAGAAAAACAAATCTCAGAACAGTGTCTTGTTTTTTCCCTGTTTCGGGAGGTTTTAGAAGGAGAACGATCATGCAGGAAGCATTTCACAAAGAAAGATGGATCAATACCCATTCCGTCTATCAGGTATCGGTAATCGACGCGCTCATGCAGGGCGTGATGGAAGGAGTCATTTCCGTGAAGGAGCTGCTCCGCCGCGGCGATTTCGGCATCGGCACCTTTGAGGGGCTCGGCGGCGAGCTCATCGTATGGGGCGACAAGGCCTACAACTGCCGGGACGACGGCACGGTGGTCGAGGTGGCGCCGGAGGAAAAGGTGTCCTTCGCACAGGTGACCTATTTTGACCGCTTTGCACCGCTGCACCGCGTAGAGGGCATCGGCAGCACGGAGGAACTGGAGCAGAAGCTCAGCGCGTGGACGCTGGAAGATCCGAACATTATCTATGCGGTGAAGGGCCACGTGGACGGCGCAGAGGTGGAGCTGCGCAGCATCGGCCGTCAGCACAAGCCGTATCCCACGCTGGTGGAAGCGTCCAAGGAACAGAAGATCTTCCGCCACAGCGGCGTGTCCGGCTCCGTGTTCGGATTCCTGTTCCCGAAATTCATGATGAATGTCAATATTCCGTTCTGGCATTTCCATTTCCTCGCGGACGACTGCTCCTGCGGCGGCCATCTGTTGGACATGAAAGCGGACTCCATGAATCTCCAGGTCTATCCGATCTTCGAGCACGTGATCCGTCTGCCGGAAGGCAAATCTTTCTCCCGCATCCGTCTGTGCGATACGGGCGAAATGGAAAAGGCCATGAAAGACGTGGAAGGCTAATTAAAAAAGAGGCGCCCCGGAGGGCGCCTTTTTTGTGTGGTTTTATTTCTGGGTGAGGTCGGCTGTGCCCGCTTCGATGAGGTGGATGAGGTCCGCCGGGGCGAGACATACCTGATGGCCCCGCTGGCCGGCACTGATGCTGATGATGTCGTGCTCCACGCAGGACGCATCGATGTAGGTGGGGTACTGCTTTTTCATGCCGATGGGGGAGCAGCCGCCGCGGATGTAGCCAGTGAGTCCCTGCAGCTCCTTCACGTGCACCATGGCGACGCTCTTATTGCCGCTCACCCGGGCAGCGGCCTTGAGGTCGATCTCTTTGTCGGAGGGAAGGCAGAAGACCACGGGACCCGTCTTGTCGCCGCGGGTGACGATGGTCTTGAAGACCATGGCGGGATCGAAGCCGAGCGCTTCCGCCGCTTCCACGCCGGAGAGCTCCTCCTCGCTGAATTCGAAGGTCTTTGTGGTGTAGGGGATTTTGGCCTTGTCGAGAATGCGCATGACGTTGGTTTTCTTTTCGTGTTTCATGAAGAGTCCTTCTTTCGGAAATATTGGTACCATCATGAGCGGAAACGGCCCGTTTGTCAAGGCACCTTGCGCCGCCTGAGGCTTCCGGCTATAATGAGGGCAATGCTGGGGGAGCCGAAAGGCTGAGAGGCGGAGACCGACCCTTTGAACTTGATGCAGTTCGTACTGACGTAAGGAAGCAGACGCATGATGATGATTTCCGCCGCAGGGCGGATTTTTTTATGGTCATTTCCGGAGAAGGAGGAACTATGACACAGCTGGAAGCAGCCCGTGAGGGCCAGATCACGGCGGCGATGAAAACCGTGGCCGCCGAGGAGCACATCAGTGAGGAGACCGTTCGGGAACGGGTCGCAGAGGGGACGGTGGTCATCCCCGCCAATATCGGACACCGGACGCTCCATCCGTGGGGCATCGGAAAGGGGCTCCGCACCAAGATGAACGTGAACCTCGGAATTTCGAAGGATGTATGCAATTATGAAACGGAAAAGGCGAAGGCGCAGCTGGCGGCGGACATGAAGGCTGAGGCGATCATGGACCTGTCCTGCTACGGCACGACGGCGCCGTTCCGGGAATGGCTCATCGCAAACAGCCCGGCGGCGATCGGCACGGTGCCCATGTATGATGCGGTGGGCCTGCTCGGCAAGGGCCTGAAGGACATGACTGCCGATGATCTGTTTTCCGTGGTGGAAAAGCACGCCAGAGACGGCGTGGACTTCATGACCATCCATGCGGGCATCAATCAGGAGGTGGCCGGCCACGTGTGGAAGAACCACCGCCTGACGAATCTGGTATCCCGCGGCGGGTCCATCCTCTTCGCGTGGATGTACATGAAAGGCAGGGAAAATCCTTTCTACGAGCAGTATGACCGTCTGCTGGAGATCTGCCGCACCTACGACGTGACGCTCTCGCTGGGCGACGCCTGCCGGAGCGGCAGCTGCCATGATTCCACGGACGCCGTGCAGATCTCCGAGCTGATCAATCTGGGTGAGCTCGTGCTCCGCGCGCGGGAAGCGGGCGTGCAGGTCATGGTGGAAGGCCCGGGGCATATGACGCTCAATGAGATCCGCATGAACGTGGAAGTGGCGAAGAAGCTCTGCCACGGCGCGCCGCTCTATGTGCTGGGGCCGATCGTGACCGATGTGGCGCCGGGCTACGATCACATCACCGCGGCCATCGGCGGCACGCTCTCCGCGGCGTGCGGCGCGGATTTCCTCTGCTATGTCACGCCGGCAGAGCATCTCCGCCTGCCGGATATCGACGACGTGCGGGAAGGCATCATCGCCTCGAAGATCGCCTGCCATGCGGCGGATCTGGCCAAGGGCGTGCCCCATGCGGCGGACTGGGATGAAGCGATGAGCCGGGCGCGGCAGAAGGTGGACTTCAGCGCCATGATCCCGCTGGCGCTCGATCCGGAGAAGGCCCGCCGCTACCGTGAAAGCAGCCGGCCGGAGGATGAAAATACGTGCACCATGTGCGGACCCATGTGCCCCATGAAGACCATGTCCGCCATTCTGGAACGGCGGAACCGGAAATAACGGCGCCATGCGAAAAGCTCTCCCTGCGGAGGGCTTTTTTGCTGCCTGTCCCACGGTCTCCGGGACCGCAGAATCCCCGGCGGAAATGATATAATGAAAATAAAAGAACAGGCACAGGCCGCCGGAGAGGAGGCGCTCATGTATCTTTCCAAGATCGAGATTGAAAATTACCGCACGTTCCGCCATCTGGAAATGACCTTTCATGAACGGGTCAATTATCTGGTGGGGGACAACAATATCGGGAAAAGCAATTTCCTGGATCTGCTGCAGACCACGCTGTCCGGGCAGGGCTTCCGGGAATCGGACTTTCTGGATGCGGACCAGCCCATCCGCGTGATCTACACGCTGTCCACCGGGGATACCGAACAGGAGGAGACCGGCCGGATTAAGCTCACCCAGTATGTCCATGAGGCGGCGCCGAAGCTGGAGAATGAGGATACAGGGGAGCCGCTTCCACTGGAATATATCCGGCGCATGTACTATATTTCCCAGTCCATGCCGGAGGCCATGCAGCGGGAAAACGCCGCAGCCGTCACGGAGGAGGTGCGGGAGCTCTTTGAGGCATGCTTCCTGCTGACCGGAGAGGAGCGGGCCCAGCTGGAGGCCGCCTTCGCCCGGGCCGGCATCACTGTGGATATTTCCGGCTCATGTGAAACGGCGGCGCTCCGCCTCATGCATGCCATCTTTTTGGAGCAGCGCCGCGGCGCGGGGCGGTCCACCATGCAGCTGCTGTTTGCGGCGGGGACCTACATTCTCGCCAAGCTGTATCAGAAGAAAAAGAGCCGGGCTGTCCCCTTCGAGGAGCTCGTCATGACGGACCGGAAGGGGAAGCGCTATCTGCCGGTGCTGGTGAGCATCGACGAGCCGGAGCAGCATCTGCATCCTTACATGCAGCGGGCGGTGCTGTCCTTCCTTCAGCGGATTCTGAACAACCGGGAGCCGTTCTTTGTGCATCTGCTGCAGAAGGTGCTCGGCATCGACGGGCTGGACGGGCAGATCTTTGTGGTGACCCATTCGGCGGATGCGCTCATCAATGATTACCGCACCATCATCCGCCTCTACTGGAGCGAGGCGCAGGAGGTGCGCGCCGCCTGCGGCGCCGCCTTCCATTTCGATCAGGAGATCGAGAAGCACCTGATCATGCATTTCCCGGAGGTGAAGGAAGCGCTTTATGCGCGGTGCGCCCTGCTGGTGGAGGGGGAGACGGAGTACGGCTCCTTCGAGCACTTTGCGCGCACCCTCAAGGCGGACTTCGATTATCACGGCATCTGCCTCATCAATGCCCGGGGCGAGAGCTCCATCGGCAAGATCGCCCAGCTGATGCGCCGGTTCCATGTGCCGGCGGTGTGCTTCTATGACCGGGACGTGATGGACGGGAAAAAGCCGTCGCCCTATGTGTTCTATACAGATGCCATCTGTTACGAGATGGATGTGGTGGATGCGTGCCTGGCGCTGAACCGGCGGAAGGTGCTCGATCAGGTCATACGGGATACGGGCGAGCCCAGCACCTATGTGTCGTCCGCGCTCGTGAAGCGCGCCGTTCAGAAGCTGGCGCTGCAGCGGTTCAGCAACCGCCCGCGGAAGCTGGAAAACATTTCCGGACGGGACGAAAAGGCGCTTCAGTTCTATTATTTCGCCTGGCTCTACGGCAATAAGGGGGTCATCATCGGACGCTCGCTGGGGCTCCATCTGACGGCGGAGGAGATCCCGTCGTCCTTCCGTCGGGTCATCCGGGCGGCGGTGGCCTTTGCAGAAGGCAGCGGAGGAAGAGAAAAAGAGACCATATAAGCTCTTGAATTTTGTCTTCATCTTCGATATCATTTATGGGAATGAAATTTTTATGAATGATCAGGAGGAAAACTCATTGGTATGATTCCAGCGGGTTTTTCTCCTGCTGCGCAAAAACAGCGCATGTGAAAGGAGGCCGACATGGGAAAGATCATGCTCACGGGACGCTCGATCCTGGGACTGGAAGATCTTACCGCAGAAGAAATCAGCCGTGTATTGGAAATGGCGGATCAGATGAAGCGGATAGTGCTTTCGGAAAACAAAAAGAAGGATTATCTGAAAGGTAAATCTCTGGTAACTGTTTTTTCGGAAGCGTCCACTCGCACACGCAGTTCCTTCGAACTGGCGGGAAAATATCTCGGTGCCGATGTGGTCAATATTACAAAGAGCGGCAGCTCGATGACGAAAGGAGAAAGCATGAGAGATACCCTTCTGACAGTTTCTGCCATGGGGGTTGATGGAGTGATTATTCGTGATTCGTCTGAGGGCGCCGCTGTTTTTGCATCGAAAGTATGGAGCCCCATGGTCAAGACGCCGCTCATTTTCAATGCAGGGGACGGCGCTCATGCGCATCCCAGCCAGGCGCTGCTCGATCTCTACACCGTGCGGCAGGCGGGCATCCCCTTCAAGGGCATGAAGTATGTCATCCTCGGGGATATCCTTCACTCCCGCGTGGCGAGAAGCGATATCTACGGCTTCCTCAAGATGGGCGCGGAGGTCCATCTCTACGGACCGCGCACGCTGGTGCCGAAGGAACTGGAGGACATGGGCGCCATCGTCGATGACAACATGGAAGACGCACTCCGCGGCGCCGATGCAATCAATGTGCTCCGCATCCAGCTGGAACGGGCGGCAGCGGGCTTCTTCCCGACCCTGCGGGAATATGCACGGATCTTCGGCCTCAACGCGGCGCGGCTCCGTCTGGCGAAGCCGAATGCGGTGGTCCTGCATCCGGGACCGATGAACCGCGGCGTGGAAATCGCCTATGACGTGGCCTATGACGAACAGTCCATGATTCAGGAAGAAGTGCGCAACGGCGTAGCCATCCGCATGGCGCTTCTGTATTTGACACTGACGGAGGGAAAAGACCTTGAAGCTGATCATTAAAAACGGCACCATCATCAATCCGGCCATGCACCAGCATGAGACGGGCGATGTGGTCATCAAAAACGGGCGCATCCTTGCTGTCGGCGGCTGCGCAGAAGAAGATCCGACGGCAGAAGTGTACGATGCTACCGGCTGCTTTGTCACGCCGGGCCTGATTGATATGCATGTCCATCTCCGGGAACCGGGGCAGGAAGCGAAGGAAGATATCCATACGGGCACGCAGGCAGCGGCTGCCGGCGGTGTGACCCGGGTGGCCACCATGGCCAATACGACGCCGGTCATCGACAATGCGGCGGTCCTGAGAGATGTACAGGAACGGGCGGAACGGGAAGGCGTGGTGAAGGTGAGCATCATCGGCTCCGTTTCCCGGAATCTGGAAGGGAGACAGCTGTCCGAAATGGGCGATATGGCCGCAGCCGGTGCGGCGGCCTTCTCCGATGACGGCCATTATGTGGAAAGCGCCAACTTCATGCGCCGGGCCATGGAATATGCCAATATGTTCGGCAAAATGGTCATCGATCATGCAGAGGACATGACCATGTGCGCCGCCGGCTACATGAATGAAGGCAGGGTCTCCTACCGGATCGGTGTGACCGGCCGCCCCGCCGCCGGCGAGGATCTGGCCGTGGCCCGCGATATCATCCTGTCGAAGCTCACCGGCTGCCATCTCCATGTGGCGCACCTGAGCTCTGCCGGTGCGGTGGAACTGGTACGCCGGGCCAAGGCGGAAGGACTGAACGTCACCACGGAGGTCACCGCACAGCATCTGTATTTCACGGATGACTGCCTGCGGAATTACGATACGGCCTTCAAGATGGCGCCGCCGATCCGTACGGAAGAAGACCGTCAGGCGCTCATCAAAGGGCTGCAGGACGGAACGATCGACGCGGTCATCACGGACCATGCGCCCCATACCAATGAAGAAAAGGACGTGCCGTTCTGCTGCGCGCCCAACGGCATCGCCGGACTGGAGACCTCGCTGTCTGCGGTCATGACGGCGCTGTATCATAAGGAACTGCTTTCCATGGACCGCATCGTGGAAGTGATGTCCGTCAACCCGTCCCGCCTCCTCGGCGTGGAAGGGGGCGTGCTGGCAGAAGGCATGCCGGCGGACGTGACGGTCATCAATCCCGAGCAGGAATGGACGGTCCACGGAGAAGATCTGTATACAAAAGCACTGTTCACGCCGTTTGAAGGCATCACCCTGAAGGGGCGGGCCGTACTCACGGTGGTGGACGGTGAAGTGGTAATGAAGGAAGGACACGTGCTGAAATGAAAGGTTATCTCATTCTGGAAAACGGTGCCCGTTTTGAAGGGGAACTCCTCGGTACAGCAGAGGGGATCGGCGAAGTGGTATTCAATACCGGCATGACCGGTTATCAGGAATGCTTCACCGATCCGTCCTATGAAGGGCAGATTCTGACGCTGACCTATCCGCTGATCGGCAATTACGGGGCCAACAATGATTTCATGCAGAATGCCAAGCCCGCAGCGGCCGGCTATGTGGTGGACCAGCTCTGCTTCCATCCGAGCAACTGGGAATGCAAGGAACCCATCTCTGATTTCATTGAACGGTACCGCGTGCCCTGCCTGTATCATGTGGACACCCGCGCCATCACGCGCACTCTCCGCACGCAGGGCGTCATGAAGGGCGTCATCGTCAGCGCGGAACGCACGGAAGACGAGATCCGGGAGCTCCTGTCCCGTCCGCTGCACCACGATCAGGTGGAGCGCGTCACCACGGCCGTTCCCTATACCTATGGCAGCGGGAAATACCAGGTGGCTCTGCTGGACTGCGGCCTGAAGAGAAACATTCTGGTGAGCCTGGCGGCCAATGACTGCACCGTGCACGTCTTCCCGGCACACACTCCGGCGGAAGAACTGCTGGCAATTCATCCAGACGGCATTTTCCTTTCGCCCGGACCGGGGGACCCGCAGGACCTCGGCTACGTGGTGGAGACCGTGAAGAAGCTCATCGGCAAGAAACCAATCTTCGGCATCTGCATGGGCATTCAGGTGCTGTCCCTCGCTTTCGGGGCGCACACCTTCAAGCTGCCCTTCGGCCACCGCGGCGCCAACCATCCGGTCAAGGATCTCCGGACCGGCCGCGTCTACATCACGAGCCAGAACCACGGCTATGCCGTTTCTGATGAAGGCTTCCCGGACTGCCTGGAAGTGACGTACCGCAGCGTCAATGACGGGACCATCGAGGGCTTCCGTCACAAGACCCTTCCGATTCAGGCGGTGCAGTACCACCCGGAAGCCGCACCCGGACCGACGGACAATTTCTACCTCTTCACCCAGTTTAAAGAAGCAATGGAGGCCGCAGCCAATGATTAATCCCGATGTGAAAAAAGTTCTGGTCATCGGTTCCGGTCCGATTGTCATCGGACAGGCCGCCGAATTTGACTATGCAGGCACGCAGGCCTGCCGGTCTCTCCGCGAGGAAGGCATCGAAGTCGTTCTGGTGAACAGCAACCCGTCCACCATCATGACCGATGCGGATATCGCTGACCGCGTCTATATCGAACCGATCACTCTGCCCTTCGTGACGGAGGTCATCAAGAAAGAACGCCCCGATGCCCTGCTGGCCACGCTGGGCGGTCAGGTGGGCCTGAATATGGCCGTGCAGCTCGCCAATGCGGGTGTGCTGGAAAAATACAATGTCAAGCTTCTGGGGTCCTCCCTCCATGCCATTCAGCATGCCGAAGACCGGGAACTCTTCAAGGAAGCCATGCAGGAGATCCATCAGCCGGTCCCGGAATCGGAGATCTTTGAGGACCTCGAACCGGCCGTGGAATTTGCCAATAAGATCGGCTATCCGGTCATCATCCGTCCGGCCTACACGCTGGGCGGCACCGGCGGCGGCATCGCTCATGACCGCTATGAAATGGAAGAAATCGCCAACCGCGGTATCAAGCTGTCCCCGATCAATCAGATCCTGGTGGAACGGAGCGTGGCCGGCTGGAAGGAAATCGAATTCGAAGTCATGCGCGACAGCGCAGACAACTGCATCATCGTCTGCTCCATGGAAAACGTGGACCCTGTAGGTGTCCATACGGGCGATTCCATCGTCGTGGCGCCGACCCAGACGCTCACGGACCAGCAGTTCCAGATGCTCCGTACGGCTTCCATCGAGATCATCCGCTATCTGAAAATCGAAGGCGGATGCAACGTACAGTACGCACTGGACTCCCGCACCAATAACTATTACGTCATCGAAGTCAATCCCCGTGTAAGCCGCTCCTCCGCGCTGGCCTCCAAGGCCACGGGCTATCCGATCGCCAAGGTGGCAGCGAAGATCGCACTGGGCATGCACCTCGATGAGATCACCAATGCCATCACCGGCAATACGAAGGCCTGCTTCGAACCGTCCATTGACTATGTGGTGCTGAAATTCCCGCGCTGGCCCTTCGAAAAATTCACGCTCGCCGACCGTCAGATCGGCACGCAGATGAAGGCCACCGGCGAAGTCATGGCCATCGACCGCACCTTTGAAGGCGCCCTTATCAAGGCCATGCGCTGCTTGGAAGTGGGCGAGGGCTATATCCATCTGGCCAAGCTGGACAACCAGTCCCTGTATGATATCCGCTGCCTCCTGCACCGCGTGGACGATGAACGCCTCTTCATCATCGCGGAAGCGCTGTGGCGCGGCATCGAACCGGAAGAAATCAACCGCATCACGAAGATCGACCTGTTCTTCCTGTACAAGATGAAGAACATCATCATGGCGGAAGAACGGCTCCGCAAGGAAGGCCTCAATGAAGACACGCTCCGCAATGCGAAGCGCATCCAGATGCCTGACAGCGCCATTGCCCATTTCATTCCGGAAGATGAAAAGACGGTCACTCGCCTGAAGAAGAAACTCAATATCCATCCGGACTACAAGATGGTCGATACATGCGCCGCGGAATTTGAAGCCCATACGCCGTACTACTATTCCACCTACGGACAGGAAGACGAAGTCAAACCGCAGGGCAGCAATTCCGTCATCGTCTTCGGCTCCGGCCCGATCCGCATCGGCCAGGGCATTGAATTCGACTACTGCTCCGTCCATGCCTCCTGGGCGCTCCGCAAGGCAGGCAAAAAGGCCATCGTCATTAACAACAACCCGGAAACGGTTTCCACCGACTTCGATACCTCGGATGCGCTGTATTTTGAACCACTCACCGAAGAAGACGTGATGGAGATCATCGACAAGGAAAAACCGGAAGGCGTCATCTGCCAGTTCGGCGGCCAGACGGCCATCAATCTGGCAACGCCCATGGCCAAGCAGGGCGTACGCATCATCGGCACCTCCAATGAAGGCATCGACCTCGCCGAAGACCGTGAACGGTTCGATACCCTCATGGGCCAGCTGGGGATTCCCCGTCCGAAGGGCTGCCTCGTGGAAAGCGTGCAGGAAGCACTGGAAAAGACCAAGGAACTGGAATATCCGCTCATCGTCCGTCCGAGCTACGTACTGGGCGGTCGTGCCATGCAGATCGTCTATGATGAAAGCGAACTGCTCCAGTATCTGCGGGAAGCCGTCGTGGCCTCCCACGAACATCCGGTCCTCATCGACCAGTACATGGTCGGCCGTGAAGTGGAAGTTGACGCCATTTCCGACGGCATCGACGTGTGCATCCCGGGCATCATGGAACAGATCGAACGGGCCGGCGTTCATTCCGGCGACTCCTTCGCCGTCTATCCGCCGCAGCATCTCTCTCAGGAGATCATCGACACCCTCGTGAAGTACACGAAGGACATCGCCTGCGCGATGAATGTGAAGGGCCTCGTCAATATCCAGTTTATCGTCGTGGGCGGCAAGGTATACGTCATCGAAGTCAATCCGAGAGCGTCCCGCACCGTTCCGTTCATGAGCAAGGTCACCGGCATCAACATGGTGGAATATGCCGTACGCATTGCACTGGGTGAACCGCTGAAGACGCTGGGCATCCCGCTGGGACTCATGCCGCCGAAGCCCTATGTGGCCATCAAGGCGCCGGTCTTCTCCTTCTCGAAGCTGGGCCTCGTGGAAATCAAGCTGGGACCGGAAATGAAGTCCACCGGCGAAGTCATGGGCATCGGCCATACCTATCAGGAAGCGCTGTACAAGGCTGTCGTCGCCTCCAATCTGGATGTGCCTGCAAAGGGCAATATCCTCATCACGGTGAGCGACCGCGACAAGGAAGAGGCGGCCGAAGTGGCCAGAGGCTTTGCAGAAGCAGGCTATCATATCATCTGCACGTCCGGCACGGGCGCATACTTCAAGGAAAAGGGCATTCCCGTGGAGATCGTCAAGAAGATGAACGAAAAGGGCGAGAACTGCGAGAAGTACCTGAAATCCGGCCGTGTCGATGCCGTCATCAATACCATTTCCTACGGCACGGAAATCGAACAGCAGGGCTATGATCTGCGCCGCATCGCCGTAGAACTGGCGATCCCCTGCCTGACCTCCCTCGACACCGCACGGGAAGTGCTGAACGTCATGGCCGGTCAGTCGGAAGCACCGCACGTGGAAGCCATGCAGGATTATGTAAAGGAGGGCTGAGCCGTGGCTGGATATCTTGAAAAGGGCGCCATCCGCCGTCATGAGCTGGTAGGGCCTGATATCTGGCGCATGGAGATCGAGCTGCCCCGCACGGCCGGTGAAGCCGTGCCCGGACAGTTCATCAATATCCGTGTACCGGACGGCCTGCATATCCTCCGCCGTCCCATTTCCATCGCAGGGACATACCCCGGACGGGGCATCACGGAGATTTTTTACCGCGTCGTCGGCAGAGGCACGGAGATCCTGTCCCATCTGAAGGTGGGCGATGTGATCGACTGCCTCGGCCCGCTGGGGCGGGGCTTCACCATTCCGGACGGCCATATCGTCGGCGTCGGCGGCGGCGTGGGCATTGCGCCCATCCTCTTTACGGCGCGGCGTACGAAGCCGGGTCAGATGACCGTGGCCATCGGCGGCCGGAATAAGGAGGAAGTATTCTGGAAGGATTTCTTTCCGCAGACGCTGAAGGAACTGATCGTCACCACCGATGACGGTTCCTGCGGCATCAAGGGATTTGCCATTGCGGCGCTGCCGGATATCTTTGCCAAAGGTCCGGTGGCAGAAGTGGTGACCTGCGGCCCGGGCATCATGATGAGAAAAACGGCAGAGCTGGCCGAAGCGGCAGGCATTCCCTGCGAAGCCTCTCTGGAGCGGCGCATGGGCTGCGGCACCGGCGGCTGCCTGGCCTGCGTCTGTGACCGGCGGGACGGCAAGGGCCATTACAAGGTCTGCCTGAACGGTCCTGTATTCAATACGAAGGAGGTCATTTTATGAATCTGGCCATCGACTTCCTCGGCATGTCCATGAAAAATCCGATCATCGCCGCTTCGGGGACGTTCGGATTCGGACTGGAATACAGCAGATATTTAGACCTCAATAAGGATGTGGGCGCCATTTCCCTGAAGGGGCTGGCGTGCGAGCCCTGGGCGGGCAACAGCGGCGTGCGCGTGGCGGAAACGCCGGCGGGCATGCTGAACTGCATCGGTCTGGAAAATCCGGGCGCGGAATATTTCAAGAAATATTTCCTGCCGGAGCTCCGCCGGTATGATGTGCCGCTGATTGCCAATATCGTGGGCCATACGGAGGAGGAATACGGACGGGTGGCAGAAATGCTGTCCGTGCCGGGCATCTCCGCACTGGAAATGAATATTTCCTGCCCGAACGTCAAGAACGGAAGCCTCGCTTTCGGAACGCATCCGGAAACGGCGGCAGAGGTGACCCGCATCGTCAAGGAACATACAGATCTTCCCGTGATGGTGAAGCTGTCTCCGAACGTGGCGGACATCGTATCGATCGCAAAGGCTGTGGAAGAAGCCGGCGCGGATGCGATCTCCCTCATCAATACGCTCATGGGCATGGCCATTGATCTCCGGACCCGCCGGCCCATTCTGGGCAATATCACCGGCGGACTCTCCGGCCCGGCGGTCAAGCCCGTCGCACTGCGCATGGTATGGCAGGTGGCGAAGGCCGTGAAGATCCCCGTGTGCGGCCTCGGCGGCATCATGACCGGCGAGGATGCGGCGGAATTCCTGGTGGCCGGCGCTTCGGCCGTACAGGTGGGCACGGCGACGCTCGCCAGCCCTGATGCCATTCCGCGCATTGCCGGCGAACTGGCGGCGTGGGGCGATGCCAACGGCGTGGCTTCTGCGGCAGAGCTCACGGGAACGCTCGTGACAGAGTAAGGAACAAACAAAAAGCAGACATCTCTTTTGTGCGATGCCTGCTTTTTCTGCTTTTCATTGGCGGGCCTGCTGGTCCGCGAGCTTTTCCTGCAGCTCGTCGAGGCGGTCCTGCGTGTCCTCATTCTGATTGATCACGCGGTTCTGGGGATCGCCCGGCCGTGTCTGCTCGCGGAGCCGCTGATTCTGCGCGGTGCGCGCCTGACGGCTCTGGCTCCGCAGCTGCCGGTCCCGCTGGGCGTTGAGCTGATCGAGCTGGCGGTTCACCTGCGCGGCGGCCCGGTTGTTGGCCGGGGCGGCCGAGGCCGGAACGGCGGCCGGCAGGAGGAGGGCGGCTGTGAGAAGCAGTGCAGCATATGTTCCTTTCATGATGACCTCCCTGTATGTATTAAAAATAATTTTCTGTTCTGACTTTACTATATCACACGGAGGAACGGGGAACAATCGGGGAAAATTGTTTTTCCGGAGCGTTTCAGAGCAGGCTCCTTTTAAATAAGAAAAGAAAACCCTTTACTTTTTCTCTTTACCGTGGTAACGTAATACCATACCCCAAATCAGACATGACAGAGACAGAAGGAGGATGTATGCATCAGACTCTGGAAGAATTACAGATGGTTCACGAAGAGGAAATGGTGAATTATGACCGGATTCAGACCGCGGTGCTGCAGGTGATGCACCGCCACGGCTGCCGGATCATCCAGACACCGACCTTTGAGGATTACGATACCTATGGCCGCTATTTCCCGGGACTGCAGAAGGAAATGGTCAAGACCATCGACGCGGACGGCTCGGTGCTCGTGCTGCGGCCCGATGTGACGCTGCCGCTGGTGAAGATGGTGGCCCGGGAGTATCCGGATACCCGGCAGCTTCTGAAATTCGGCTATGTGTCCACGGTATTCCGTGAATATTACGGCCGCTCCACCCACGGGAAATATTTCCTGCAGAGCGGCGTGGAGATCCTCGGCGATGATTCGCCGGAGTGCGACGGAGAAGTGATCGTCACCGCGGCGGAATTCCTGGAGGCGCTGGGCATTTCAAAAATGCGTATCGATCTCGGCACCGTGGCCTATATGGATGCGCTGTTCGCCGATCTGAACCTGCCGGCGGAATCGCTGGCGCGGGTGCGGCAGGAGCTGGAGGAACGCAATCTGGTGGCGCTCCGTGAGACCGCGGATCAGCTGGCTGTGACGCGGCTGCAGCGGGATGTGCTCGTGGAACTGCCGCGGCTTTTCGGAGATTACGGTCCCACGATGGGCCGGGCGGAAGCGCTCTCCCTCAATACGGGCATGGCGAAGGCGCTGGAGCGGACGAAGGCCGTGTATGAATATCTGAAAAATGCCGGCTACGGCGACAGAGTCCAGCTGGATCTGGGATTCACCTCCCATATGGGCTACTATACGGATTCCGTTTTCAAGATCTATGCGGATGGCGCGCTCTATTCCATGATCAGCGGCGGCCGTTACGACCGGCTGTCGGCGCAGTTCCATGCGGAGCGTCCGGCATGCGGCTTCGGGATGAACATGAATCTGCTGTATGAATACATGGCGGATGAGGAAATGCTGGAGGCGGCACAGCCCTCGGCGGATCTGGCCGTACTATACGATCAGGCCTCTCCGGAGCTGATCCGCGACATCAACGGATGGCGAAAAAAAGGATTTGCGGTCATTGGCGTCAATACGGCCAATACCGTATCGTCCGATGATTTCCGCATCACCGTCCGCTGGAAGAACGGCAGTTATGAAATGGACGGGCAGCCCGCATCGGCGGATGCGGTCGAGGCCCGCTTAAGGAGGCTCTGATATGCTGCATATCGCATTGGCAAAAGGACGCATTGCAAAAACGGTCATGGCCCGTCTGCAGGCCGGAGGCTGGAAATTTCCCGAGTACAGCGATGACAGCCGGAAGCTGATCTTTACGGATGCGGAGGGACGGCTCAAGGTGACGCTGGTGAAGTCGCCGGATGTGGCGGTCTATGTCAGACGCGGTGCCGCCGACGCAGGCATCGTGGGAAAGGATATCCTGATCGAGGACGGCGCCGCTGATGTGTACGAGGTGCTGGACCTGGGCATCGGGAAATGCCGGATGGCCGTATCGGGCATCAAGGGCCGCCAGGATGTGATGAAAAAGCGCATCCTCACCGTGGCCTCGAAATATCCGGGCATCGCGCGGAAATATTTCGCGAGCCGCTTCCAGCCGGTGGACATCATCCAGCTCAACGGCTCGGTGGAACTGGCGCCGCTGGTGGGGCTGGCGGATGTCATCGTGGATATCGTGGAAACGGGAACGACGCTCCGGGAAAACGGACTGGAGGCCTATGACGAGTTCATGGAGCTTTCCGCCCGGCTGATCTGCAATAAAGTGTCATATAAGATGAAGCAGGAAGAGCTGAAAAAGTTCATTGAGACCTGCGGATTTAAGAAATAGAAAGAGGGATTCAGAGATGGAATGGATACAGGTGCCGGAAGAGGGATTGTCGCTGCGGGAGATCCGCCGGCTGACGAACCGGGCGGTGAATCTGTCCGCTGATGTGGAACAGGCAGCGGCGGCGATTCTGGAGGATGTCAGAGCCAACGGCGATGAAGCGGTGCGCCGCCTCACGAAAAAATTTGACGGAGCGGATCTGCAGGATTTCCGCGTGACCGAGGAGGAGATCGACGAGGCCGTGGCTTCTGTCGGCGAGGACCTGATGGCGGTCCTCCGGGAAGCGAAGGAAAACATCGAGGCCTATCATAAGGAACAGGTGCGGAAGAGCTGGATCCGGGAGTTCCGTCCGGGGGTCCGCCTCGGCGAACAGTATGAACCCATCCAGCGCGTGGGCGTCTATGTGCCGGGCGGCCGTGCGGCCTATCCCTCCACGGTGCTTATGGATACGGTGCCGGCTGTGGTGGCCGGATGCCCGTCCATCGCCATGGCCACGCCGCCCGGACGGGACGGTAAGGTGAATCCGAATATCCTTGCTGCGGCCAAGGTGGCCGGTGTGAAGGAGATCTACAAGGTGGGCGGAGCGCAGGCCATTGCCATGCTGGCATACGGCACGGAAACGGTGGAGCCGGTCTTCAAGATCGCCGGTCCGGGCAATGCCTTCGTGGCGATGGCCAAGCGCCTGGTCTACGGCACCGTAGGGATCGACATGATCGCCGGCCCGTCAGAGGTGTGCTGTGTGGCCGACGGAAGCGCCAATCCGAAATGGATCGCCGCGGACCTGCTGTCGCAGGCGGAGCATGATCCCCGTGCGGCGGTGTTCCTCATCACCACGGACGCGGAATTCGGAAAAGCGGTACAGGCGGAAATGGAAGTCCAGATGAAACAGCTGCCGCGGTATGAGATCATTAAAAGCTCGGTGGGCGATTACGCCAAGGCTTTCCTCTGCCGGGATGCAGCCCAGTGCTTCGATGTGGTGAACAAGATCGCGCCGGAGCATCTGGAGATCGAGCTGCCCGATCCGGAGAGCTATCTCCCGCTGGTCAAGAATGCAGGGGCCATCTTCGTCGGGAAATATACCTCCGAACCGCTCGGGGACTACATGGCCGGGCCGAACCACACACTGCCCACATCGGGCACGGCGGCGTTCTCGTCTCCGCTGGGCGTCTATGACTTCGTGAAGCACAGCAGCGTGGAGATCTATACGGAGGAAGCCTTCCGGAAAATTTCCAGGAAAGTGCAGCTTTTCGCACAGGCGGAAGGCCTCGGCGCTCATGCCCATGCCATGGAGGTGCGCGATGAAGACTGAATGGCTGCGGCGGGAAGTGACGCAGTTTGCGCCGTATGTGGTTGCGCCGGTCCATGAGACGCACGTCATCAATGCCAACGAAAATTATGCCAATGTGCTGGACATCCCGGAAGTCCGCGCCGCGGCGGAGGAGATTTTAGCCGGCTTCCGGCCGCAGGTCTATCCGGACCCGATGGCAAACGGACTGCGCACGGCGCTGGCGGATTATCTGGACGTTCAGCCGGAACAGCTCCTCGCCGGGAACGGCGGCGATGAAATGATTTCCTATACGCTGCACACGTTCCTCAATGAAGGAGATACCATCCTCGTTCATGCGCCGACCTTCGATATGTACGAAGTGGGGGCCAGCCTAATCGGGGCGAAGGTGGAGCATCTTCCGGACCTGCCGGGCTTCCGGAGAGATCAGGAGGGAATCCTCCGGACCATCCGCGAGAAGCAGCCGAAGATGACTTTCCTGTGCAATCCAAATAACCCCACCGGAGAGCTTCTGCCGGCTTCCTTCATCGAGGAATGCCTGAAGGCGGCGGACAATCTGGTCTTTGTGGATGAGGCCTATATGGAATTTGCCGGCGCGGAAAGCGTGGTGCCCCTGATTGACCGCTATCCGAATCTCATCGTGCTGCGCACCCTTTCGAAGGCCTTCGGTCTGGCCGGCCTCCGGTGCGGCTATATCGCTGCCGATAAGGACATCATCACGGAAGTGGCGAAGGTGAAGAATCCCTACAATCTGAATTCCCTCACACAGGCGCTGGCAGCGGCGGTGGTGCGCTGCCGGGACAAAATTCTCCCCACCCGCGACGGCATCGTGGCGGAGCGGGAACGGCTGTACGAGGCGCTGAAACAGATCCCGGGCGTCACGGTGTGGCCGTCCCGGACGAATTTCCTGCTCATGCAGGTGGATGAAAGTCTGTCCGACACCCTGTTTGATGCGTGGAAGCAGGCGGATATTCTGGTGAAGCGCTATCAGGGTCGGGCTCTCCTGCCCGGTGCGTTCCGCCTGACCGTGACCACCGCAGAGGTGGATGATGCGGCGCTTTGTGTGCTGAAAGGAGTGATGGCCCGTGCGTGAGGCGGAGATCGTAAGATGTACGGCGGAGACGCAGATCCGGCTCCGGCTGTGCCTTGACGGGGACGGCTCCTTCCACGGGACGAGCGGCATCGGCTTTTTCGACCATATGCTGACGCTTCTGGCGGTGCACGGCGGATTCACCATCGAGCTGGATGCGAAGGGCGATCTGAACGTGGACAATCATCACACCGTGGAGGATATCGGCATCGTGTTGGGCGAGGCGCTCACCAAGGCGCTGGGGGATAAGAAGGGGATCCGCCGCTACGGCTGCTTCTTCTGCCCCATGGATGAGGCGCTGTCCCGCATCGTGATCGATCTGTCCGGCCGTCCGTATCTGGTCTATGACGTGAACATTCCCGTGGAGCGCATCGGTTCCTTTGAAACGGAAATGACGCGGGAATTTTTCATGGCACTGGCGGTGCACGGTGCCATGAATCTTCACGTGGCCTGCCTGTACGGCATCAATGGCCATCATATCGTGGAGTCTCTGTTCAAGGGACTGGGTCATGCGCTGGCGGAAGCGGTATCGTTCCGCGGCGGTGACGGCGTCCTGTCATCCAAGGGGGTGCTCTGATGAAAACTGCGATTATTGATTATGAAGCAGGAAATCTGGCGAATGCATACCGCGCGGCGGAACGGGCCGGTCTGGACTGTGTCGTGACGCGGGACCCGGCTGTCATCCGGGATGCGGATTCGCTCATTCTTCCCGGCGTGGGCGCCATGAAGGATGCCATGGATCATCTGAATGCCTTCGGGCTGACGGAGCTTCTCCGGGAGGAAGCGCGGAACGGGAAAAAGCTGGTGGGCATCTGCCTCGGCATGCAGGCCTTCTGCGATACCTCGGAAGAGGGAGGCTGCGTCGCCGGGCTGGGGCTCATCCCCGGCAGGGTCGTGCGGTTCCCCGCAGGGCTGCTCAAGGTGCCGCACATGGGCTGGAACGAGCTCGTTTTCCGGAAAAAGCACTGGATTCAGCAGGGGCTTCCGGAGCATCCCTATGTGTATTTCGTACATTCCTACTACAAGACGCCGGCTGACGCGGAGGACGTCATCGCCTGCGCGGAACACGGCGTCTCCGTGCCGGCCATCATCGGCCGGGACAATGTGCTGGGCCTTCAGTTCCATCCGGAAAAATCCGGCCCGGTGGGAATGCAGATCTGGAAAAATATAGCAGAGTGGTTCAAAAGGGGAAGCAAATGATCATATTTCCTGCCATTGATATACAGAATGGCCAGTGCGTCAGACTGCGCCAGGGGGAGGCCTCGAAGGCCACGGTCTACGGCAGCCATCCGGCAGCCATGGCGCTGAAATGGGAAATGGAAGGCGCCCGGTATCTCCATGTGGTGGACCTGGACGGGGCCTTTCAGGGCTGCGGCGTGAACCGGGCGGCTATTGCGGGCATCTGCCATGCCGTGGCGATCCCCGTGGAGGTAGGCGGCGGCATCCGCACCGAAAAGGATGTGGAAAACTGCTTTGCCCTGGGGGCTGCGCGGGTCATCCTCGGCTCGGCGGCCATCGAGAATCCCGGATTTGCCGCGGATATGGCCGCGAAATACGGTGCTGACCGCGTGGCGGTCTCCCTCGATGCCCGGGGCGATCAGGTGGCCTCGCACGGCTGGACGGACAGCACGGGCAGGGCGGTGCTTCCCTTTGCAGAGGAGCTCGTGAAGAGCGGCGTCTCCGTCATTGTCTATACGGACATTTCCCGGGACGGCATGCTCACAGGGCCGAATTTCGACATGCTGGGCAAACTGAATGCCATTCCGGGCATTTCCCTCATCGCCTCGGGCGGCATGGCGGCGCCGGACGATCTGCGCCGGCTGTCCGGCATGGGCCTGTACGGGGCGATCTGCGGGAAGGCGCTCTACGAAAATAAAATCACGATGGACGATATTCGAAATATTCAGGAGGCATAATGCTGGCAAAACGGATCATTCCCTGTCTGGACGTGGACCACGGCCGGGTAGTGAAGGGAAAACAGTTTCAGAATCTCCGCGATGTGGACGACCCGGTGAAGCTGGGGAAATGGTATTCCGAATGCGGCGCGGATGAGCTGGTCTTTTACGATATCACGGCGACCCATGAGAAGCGGGCGCTGTTTGTGGATGTAGTGCGCGCGGTGGCGGCGGAGCTCACCATTCCCTTTACGGTGGGCGGCGGCATCCGCAGCGCGGAGGACTTCCGGGAAATGCTGCTTGCCGGGGCCGACAAGGTGTCCGTCAATTCCGCGGCGGTGGCCCGGCCGGAGCTGATCTCGGAAAGTGCGGAGCGGTTCGGCAGCCAGTGCGTGGTGCTCTCTATCGATGCGAAGCGGAACGGCCACGGCAGCTGGGACGTATACGTCGAGGGCGGCCGGAAAAATACGGGGATCGATGCCGTGGAATGGGCCGTGCGGGGCGCTGAGCTCGGCGCCGGCGAGATCTGCATGAACTCCATGGATGCCGACGGCGAAAAGAACGGCTATGATCTGGAGCTCAATCACATTCTGGCAGAGAAACTGCCCATTCCGGTGATCGCTTCCGGCGGTGCCGGGAAAAAAGAGGATTTTCTGGACGTATTCCGCGCAGGCGCTGATGCGGCGCTGGCGGCATCCGTTTTCCATTTCGGGACCATTCCCATCGACGGACTCAAGACCTATCTGTTGGCGGAAGGCATCCCCATGCGGCTTTGAGAAGGAGACAGTTATGGAATCAGTGAGTTTGCAGAATATTGCGTTCGATGAAAAAGGACTCGTCCCGGCAGTCGTTCAGGATGCCCGCACGGGCGACGTGCTCATGGTGGCCTATATGAACCGGGAATCCCTGATCCGGACCGTGGAGAGCGGAGAGACCTGGTTCTACAGCCGCTCCCGCCAGAAGCTCTGGCACAAGGGCGAGGAATCCGGTCATTTCCAGCATGTGCGCCGCATCTATGTGGACTGCGATGAGGACACCCTCGTCGTCGAGGTGGTGCCGGACGGCCCGGCGTGCCACACGGGAAACCGCACCTGCTTCTTCCGGTCGCTGTCGGAATGGGAAAATCAGCGCGGCCCGGGCAGCCTGCGCGTGCTCCGCGATCTCTGGGAGGAGATCCAGGACCGGCGGGCGCATCCGCAGGAAAAATCCTACACCAATTACCTTCAGCAGGAAGGAAAGAACAAGATCGACAAGAAGATCGGCGAGGAAGCCGCCGAGGTCATCATTGCCGATCAGCATGAGGACCCGAAGGAGATCATCAGCGAGTCCTGCGATCTGCTCTATCATCTGTTTGTGCTCTGGGAAAATGCCGGGGTCTCCATGACGGATGTAATGGCGGAAATGGAAGTGCGGGACGAGAAAAAGGGAAATAAAAAGGAAGTCGGCCATCAGGACCGGATCTTCTGATCCGGAACCGGTGATGCCGGCCGGCTGCTGCCCGGGACATACACTTGGGGAGCAGTGGAAGATATGGTAGAATATAAACAGAGATACAAGATATGCCAATACCCGGTGTATCCCCGTAAACCCGTGAAAGGAGAAGGAGCCATCAAATCTGTAAATCGGACGCAGGACGAAGAATCATACGGACCAATGGATTTACAGATTAGGAGGCTGTCATGAGTTACCTGTTTCAACGAAAGGAACAGCAGCTCCTCATGGGTTCAGCCGCTGTGATGGCGGCTGTGGGGAGCGCCGGTATTTTTATGGGATGTCTGAGCGGATCACAGGCGATCCTGACGGACGGTGTTTTTTCTTCCCTGGCGGTGGTGATCAAGCTGATGATTCTGGGTACCTCGCGCCTGATCGCGAAGGAGACCAGCGTACGCTTTCAGTTTGGCTACTGGCAGATGGAGCCGCTGGTCCTCTTTGCCGAAGGCGTGTTTACGCTGCTTGTGGTGGCGATTGCCGCGGCGTCAGGCCTGCAGGGACTGATTAACGGCGGCCGGGAGACCGATTTCGGTCTGGCAGCGGGCTTTGCCGTTTTCTTTGCCGTACTGTCCGCATCCTTTTATTTCTATCTGGTGAGGGAAAACCGGGAGCTCCGGTCCAACCTGGTGCATTTTGACAGCGTAAGCTGGTATGTGGATATGATACTGGCCTTCGGGCTGCTGCTGTCCTTTGCGGCGGCCTGGGCAGTGGAACAGACGGCGTGGGCACCATGGAGCCGGTATGCCGACCCGGTCATCATGCTGGTGCTGTCTCTGCATATGATTCCGCCGGCACTGCGCATCCTGCGGCCTTCCTTCGGCCAGATGCTGGGCATGGCGCCGCGGGAGGTGCATGAGCGGGTTCAGCGTGTCATGGACGAGAGCATGAAGCGCTATGGCTTTACGGATTATGTGAGCAGCGTGCAGCAGTACGGCAGTGTGAAGATCATTGAAATCGACATTCTGATTGACCGGGCGCATCCCTCCCGAACAATCGCTGAATTCGATGAGATCCGCAATGCCATTGACCGGGCGATCGGATATCCGGACCATCAGAAATGGCTGACCATCAATTTCACGGCCTCCCGGCGGTGGATGGCCAGAGACTATCTGATGGATGGCTGACTTTAGGCGAAGCGCGGCAGGTTCTGTGATACAATGAGAGAAAAAACGCAGAGGAGAAGGGTATGAAAAAGGTCATTTTTGATGTGGACGGCGTACTGCTGAGCGAGGAACGGTATTACGATGTATCGGCGCTCACGGTGTGGGAGATCCTGTACGGCCGCCAGTATATGGGGCTGCCGTCGGAACGGGAGGATTTCGATGCATCAGCCGTGACGGACGGCCAGATCGCCGCCATCCGGAGCGAGGTGTGGGGGAAGGATTCGCTCCTGTCCTGGCTGAAGCAGCGGGGCATCAACTCCAACTGGGACATGGTGCACGCCTGGCTCATCACCTGCTTCTGGCTGTTCGGCCGGGAGTACCGCAGACGCACCGGCGGTGATGTGCTTCCTCTCCGCTTCGAAAAGGAATCGGATTTCCATGAGGCCGGGCTGGCCGTTATGGGGCTGCCGGTGCCGAAAGCATCGGACCTGCTGGCCGCGTGGGAAGCCGCCGTGCCGGAGGGCGTACGGGGCAGTGAGGTCTTTGCAGCGCTGGCGGAGGCCATGAAGGAGACCTTCGGGGACGTGCCGGCCTGGGCGGGGCTCCAGTCCGCGCTGTGGCGCATGCATACGGAAGCCTTTCAGGCCTGGTACCTCGGGGATGATCTGTTCATTGAGAAATATCACAGACTGCCTGCCGCCGGCGGGAAACGGGGCTTTCTCCGGAATGAGACGCCGCTGGCGCCGGCTGCGGCGATCGGCAGCCTGTTCCGCCGTCTGAAGGAAAACGGCTGGGAGATTGCCGTGGCGACGGGGCGGTCCCGCCACGAAATGGAGGTGCCCTTCCGGACGCTGGGCTGGTACGGCGAATTTGATCCGCTCTATCTGGCAACGGCCAGCGATGCCTTCGAGGCGGAGCAGCTCACCGGCGTGGAGCATCTGGACAAGCCGCATCCGTTCATTTATGAATGCGCCATGTACGGCCGGAAGCGGGAAAATTACGGGGACTACGCAAAGGGGCTCCGGAAGCCTGCCGCAGGGGATGCAGTCTACGTGGTGGGCGATTCCTACTCGGATATCCTCGGCGCTGCTGCTGCCGGCGCGCGGTGCATCGGCGTCCTTACCGGGCTGGAGGGCAAAGAGGCCGCGGCCATGTTTGAAAAAGCGGGCGTCCCCTGCGCGGACCGCGTGACGGAAATCGAACCATTTCTGAAATAATATACAGAGAAAGGACACGGCGGAGGGCCGTGTCTTTTTGCTGTGCCGCGGAGCGCAGGCGGCATCTGTCATTCTGGGGCGCGCCATGTTAAAATAGAAGCAATGGGCGGCAGCCCCGCTTTGAGTGATGGGTCCTGCAGAGAGCAGGGCTTTTTTCGCGGGAGGAGGAGCAAAGGTGGAATGGTTTCCCCACGTGTGCGGACAGGACCGGCTGAAGGAAGAGCTGGGACGGCTCTGCAGCGAGGACCGTATCCCTCACACGCTGATTTTTTACGGCGATGAGGGACTGGGAAAAACCACGGCGGCTCTGGACTTCGCAGGAGCGCTGACGGGGCGCGACGTGTATCAGGAGGCACAGGCCTGGGCATCGGACCCGCAGCTGGAAAAGGAGCCGGTGCTCACCGCCGCGGATGACCGTGTGTGGTATCTCCGGCCGGTGGGGACAGAGCTCCGCATCGACCAGTTCCGGGCCTTTCTGGATGCCATGTCCTCTTTTGACGGGACGGCGCATCTGTGCATCATCGACGAGGCGCAGACCATGATGCCCGCCGCGGCCAACGTCATGCTGAAAACGCTGGAGGAACCACCGCAGCAGGTGTATTTCATCCTGATCACCCACGATCTGGACGCCCTTCTTCCCACCATCATTTCCCGGGGCGAGCGCTTTCCCTTTTTCCCGCTGAGCCGGGAGGAATATCAGGCATTTCTGGCCGGTCACCGGGAAGAATTTCCGTTCCGGACGGCCCAGGAGGCGGAGGAAGCGTACTATCTGTCCGAGGGCAATCCGGGACTGACGCAGGAAATGTTTCAGGAGGAGGGGACGCCCCAGCCGGAAACGGCCATGCAGTTCTGGGAGCGGATCACGGACAGCGTGATCCCCTTTTCCGAGGGGACGGCGGAGGCCTCGCAGGACCGGAAGGAATTCCGGCGCATGCTCCGGTGGATGATCCTCATCGGCCGGGATCTGCTGGTGCTGTCGGAGGCGCCCGGGGCGGATCTCGTGCGGTGCCGCCAGATGACGGAGCGGGAAGCGCGGATTGCTCCGGTGTGGAGCGGCGGCCGGGCGGAAGCGGCGCTGGAGGTGCTCTTTCGGGCCGATGCGGCGTGCCGCCGGTATATTTCTGTGAAAAATATCTGGGATATGATCCTGATTTCTCTGGTTCGTATCCGGAAGGGATAAACATATGGCATTGGCAGCAGGAATCCGGTTCAAACGGGCCGGAAAAATCTATGATTTCGCACCGAACGGGCTCGACCTCCATCTGGATGACGGGGTCATCGTGGAGACCGCCCGGGGGATGGAGTTCGGCTATGTGGTGCTCCTGCCCCGGGAGGTGAACCGCCGGGAGGAGGACGGCGAGTTGAAGCCGATTCTCCGCCGGGCGACGGACAAGGACCGGGTGCAGCTGGAGCGCAACCGGAAGCGGGAGGAATACGCTTTCGACGTGTGCCTGAAGAAAATTGAAAAATTCAAATGCCCCATGAAGCTGCTCCGCGTGGAGTATACCTTCGACCGGAGCAAGATCGTGTTCTTTTTCACCGCAGAGGGGCGCGTGGATTTCCGGGAGCTGGTCAAGGACCTGGCTTCGGTCTTCCATACGCGGATCGAGCTGCGTCAGGTGGGCGTGAGAGACGAGGCGAAGCAGGTGTCCGGCATCGGTCCCTGCGGCCGTCCGCTGTGCTGCGCCACCTTCCTCGGTGATTTCTCGCCGGTGTCGATCAAGATGGCCAAGACGCAGGGGCTCTCTCTGAATCCGACGAAGATTTCCGGCGCCTGCGGCCGCCTCATGTGCTGCCTGCGCTATGAAAATGAAATGTATGCGTCGGGCGAGCTGAAATGCCCGAAGATGTCGGCGGCGGAGAAGCGGAATGTCGAGACTGCTGCGCCGAGAGTGGGCATGAAGGTGGTCACGGACAGCGGCAGCGGAGTCATCGTATATGTGAACAGCCAGCGCCGCACCGTCAAGGTGCAGCTGGAAGGACAGAAGTCCCGGGTGGTCTCCTGGGACGATCTGGCCGCAGAGGAAAACAGCTGAAGCAGAGCAGCGCCGGACGCGCTGCTTTTTTTGAAGAAAGGATACCGACGTGGAGTTTGACGTGCGTGAAGGGGAGCGGCTGGACGATCTTGTCCGGGACGGGATGCGGATCATCCAGCGGCCGGACCAGTTCTGCTTTTCCATCGACTCGGTGCTGCTGGTCCACTTCGTGCGCGTCCGCCGGAAGGACCGCATCGCCGATCTGGGAACGGGCACTGGTGTGATCCCCCTCCTTCTGACGGCGCTGGGAGCGGAGCATGTGACAGGCATTGAAAAGAATCCCGTCATGGCGGAGCTGGCGGCGCGGAATGTGAGGGGCAACCATAAAGAGGACAAGATCCGGATCGTTGAGGGCGATTACTGCCGGCCGGCGGAGCTGTTTCCCTCGGGCGCCTTCACCTCGATCGTGGTGAATCCCCCCTACCGTGAGGTGGGGCGCGGAGCGCTGAATGAAAAACGAGGCGTGGCCGCCGCCTGCCATGAGCTGACGGCCTCGCTGGAGGACGTCTTCCGGGCAGCGGCTTATCTGCTGGCCTTCGGAGGGCGGCTGACCATGGTGCACCGGTCGGACCGGATCAGCGATCTCGTCACCGCAGGCCGGGCCTGCCGGATGGAGCTCAAGCGGCTCCGGTTCATTCACAGCCACGAAGGGGAGCCGGCGGCGCGTGTGCTCGGCGAGTGGAAATACGGGGGACATCCCGGCACTACGGTGGAGCCGCCGCTGATCGTACATCAGAAAAACGGCGGCTATACCGAGGAAGTGCTGGCCATTTACGGAAAAGAGAAAGGAACGGAATCATGAGCGAAGTTGTGGAAGGCACGCTGTATCTGGTCCCGACGCCGATCGGGAATCTGTCGGACATGACGTCCCGCGCGGCGGAGATCCTGCGGGATGCGGATATCGTGGCCTGCGAGGATACGAGACATACAAGAATCCTTCTGACGCATCTGGGCATCGAGCGGCCGGTGGTGTCGTACCATGAGCACAATAAAAAGGAAGCGGGGCCGAAGCTGATCGAAGCGCTGCAGGCCGGACGGTCTGTGGCGCAGGTGAGCGATGCGGGCATGCCGGTCATTTCCGATCCGGGAGCGGATCTGGTGAAGCTGGCGCTGGCAGAGCAGATCCCCGTGGTGCCGCTGCCGGGACCCAATGCAGCGCTGACGGCGCTGATCGCATCCGGTCTGGATGCGCGGCAGTTCGTTTTTGTGGGATTCCTTCCGCGGACCACGGCCAACCGGAAGGAGCTGCTGGCTTCGGTGAAGTCGATCCCCTTCACGCTGATCTTCTATGAGGCGCCGCACCGTCTGAAGGAAACGCTGAAGATTCTCCGGGAGGCGCTGGGCGACCGGGAGGCAGTGACGGCCCGGGAGCTGACGAAGAAATTCGAGACCTTCCGGAGAGGCCGTCTGTCCGAACTGCTGGACGGGCTTTCCGAAGAGGCGCCCCGCGGGGAATATGTGGTCCTGGTGGAGGGCTTCCGCGGCGAAGCGGAAGAGGCCGGGCCGGAGGGCAGCTGGGAGGAAGAGGCCCTCGAGCTGGCCAGGACGCTGCCGGTCAAGGAGGCCGCGCGGCAGATCTCCGCCAAATGGAACCGGTCCCGCCGGGAGGTCTATCAGTACCTGCTCCGGGAAACGGCCAATTCCTGAAAGATCCCGGCTCCGAGAGGGGCCGGCATTTTTATGCGGTTCTTTTCATTTCCCGCGGAAAGTGCGGTATAATGTAAAAATACGAACGCTTAGCACAGGGAGGATTATGTATGTCTGAAAAACCGAAATATTATATTACCACGCCGATTTATTATCCGAGTGCAAAACTGCACATCGGCCATACCTACTGCACGACCATCGCGGACTGCCTGGCCCGTTTCAAACGGCTCGACGGCTACGATGTGCTGTTCCTGACCGGTTCCGACGAACACGGCCAGAAGATCGAACAGAAGGCTGACGAAGCGGGTGTGACGCCCATCGAATACACCAATAAGATCGTGGGCATGTTCCAGGAGCTGTGGAAGGAACTGAACATCACCAATGATGATTTCATCCGCACCACCGAAGAACGGCACCGCAAGGTCGTCCAGATGCTGTTCCAGAAAGCCTACGACAAGGGCGATATCTACAAGGGAAAATATGAGGGCTGGTACTGCGTGCCCTGTGAATCCTTCTGGCCGGAAAACAAGCTGGATGAAAACCACATCTGCCCGGACTGCGGCCGTCCGCTCCAGCGTGTAAGTGAAGAGGCCTATTTCTTCAAAATGTCGAAGTATGCGGATCAGTGGATGAAATATGTGGAAGAGCATCCGGATTTCATTCAGCCTGCCTCCCGCCGGAATGAAATGATCCAGTTCGTCAAGAGCGGGCTGGAGGATCTGTGCGTATCCCGTACGAGCTTCTCCTGGGGGATTCCCGTTCCCTTTGATCCGAAGCATGTGGTGTACGTGTGGTTCGACGCGCTGGTGAACTACCTCACCGCCGCAGGCATCGTGGATGATCCGGAGAAATTCAAAAAATTCTGGCCGGCGGATGTGCATCTGGTGGGCAAGGAAATCGTCCGCTTCCATACGATCATCTGGCCGATCATGCTCATGAGCCTCGGCATCGAGATCCCGAAGATGGTTTACGGCCATGGCTGGCTCATCGTGGACGGGGAAAAGATGTCCAAATCCAAGGGCAATGTGATCGACCCGATCCCGCTGCTGCAGGAATTCGGCTCCGATGCGATCCGCTACTATCTCCTGAATGACATCCAGCTCGGTCAGGACGGCAACTTCAGCCGGGATCGTCTGATCGGCCGCATCAACTCCGATCTGTCGAACGATCTGGGCAACCTGTTGTACCGCACCCTGTCCATGGCGGAAAAATACCGCAATGGCGTCGTGACGAAGGGCGATGCGTCCGGCGACGCAGCCATTGCCGAAGCGTCCGCCCAGGTGGAAGCCAATGCGGCAGAAACGCTGCAGGCGCTCCGTGACGGCATGAACGGCTGGAAGATCAACGACGCGCTGAAAGCGGTATGGACCTTCATCCGCTCTCTGAATAAATACATCGATGTCACCGAACCGTGGGTGCTGGCCAAGGACCCGGCCAAGGCGCCGCTGCTCGATGCCGTGCTGTATCATCTCTGTGAAGGACTGCGCATTACGGCCATCATGGCGGAACCGGTCATCCCGATCGCCGCAGAAAAGATCTGGAATCAGCTGGGCCTGACGGACTTCAAGTCGGCTCTGCTGACCGATGCGGTATGGGGCGGACTGCCGGACGGCATTCAGACGAAGAAGGGCGAACAGATCTTCCCGCGCATTGAAATCGAAGAAACGAAGGAAGAGGCGGCTCCGGCACCGGCCAAGGCAGCGCCCGCCGCAGAAGTGAAGAAGGAAGAGGCGGAAGAAGCACTGCCGCAGATCTCCATCGACGACTTCTTCAAGACCGATCTCCGTGTGGCGGAGATCCTCACCGCGGAAAACGTGAAGAAGTCGAAGAAGCTCATCAAGATGACCGTATCTCTCGGTACGGAAACGCGTACCGTGGTGAGCGGCATCGCCCAGTATTACAAGCCGGAGGATCTCGTGGGCAAGCACGTCATTTTCGTGGCGAACCTGAAACCGGCCAAGCTCATGGGCATCGAATCCCAGGGCATGGTGCTCGCTGCATCCAGGGACGGCGAACTGGTGGTTCCCTTTGTGGATATGCCCGCCGGCAGCAGGGTGAAATGATATGAAGCTCTTTGATACGCATGCCCATGTGTATGACAAAGCATTCGACAATGACCGCGAGGCCATGATGAAAACCGTGTGGGAGGTCTGCGATTATGTGGTGTGCCCCGCCGAAAATCTGGAGACCAGCCGGAAGGCGCTGGCTATGGCGCAGCAGTATCCTCACATGTATGCCGCCGCAGGCATCCATCCGCAGCTGACGGCGCAGGCTACAGAAGAGGAACTGGACGGCATCCGGAAGCTGGCGGAAGAGAATGACAAGATCGTGGCCATCGGGGAGATCGGTCTGGACTATTACTATCTGTACAGCGATATCGAAACGCAGAAGGAATGGTTCGGGCGGCAGATCGATCTGGCAGCGGAGCTGGATCTGCCCATTCTCATTCATGACCGCGACGCCCACGGCGATACACTGAAAATTCTGAAGGAACATCAGACGGACCGCCTCCGCGGCATTCTCCACTGCTACAGCGGAAGCCTCGAAATGGCGAAAGAGCTGATCCAGATGGGCTTTTATATTTCCTTTGCCGGACCGGTGGTCTTCCCGAAGAGCACCAAGCTGAAAGAGGTGGCCCGGGAACTGCCGCTGGACCGCATTCTGGTCGAGACGGACAGCCCGTATCTCACGCCGCCGCCCTTCCGGGGCCGGCGGAATGACCCGTCCAAGGTGCGGTATGTGGCGGAGGAGATCGCACGGCTGAAAGAGCTGCCTGTGGAAACGGTGATCGAAGCCACCCGCAGAAATGCGCTGGCCATTTATCAGATCGCAGAATAAGGAAAAGCTCCCTTTTCAAGGGAGCTTTTTGTGTGCTCTTTTTTTCGGGATTTCAGGAAATAGTGAAAAACCATTTGAAGCAGGCTGTTCTTTTTGATTTACGGAAATATATCTGCTATAATGGACCTATGACAAAATCGTCATAAAGATTTACTTTTTTGCATAGAGATAAGGTTTCGAAAGGGGGCCATTATATGATCACAGAGCAGGAAATTTATCTGACCGATCCTGCAGCCAAGGCAGAGGTCGTTGAATTTCTGAAAGGCTTTGAACTGACGTTCACCGGAAATATCGACTACACCATGGGGCTTTTTGATGACGGAAAGCTCATCGGCACCGGTTCTCTCGGCGGACGTGTCATGCGCGATATCGCCATTTCCGAGGACTATCAGCACAAGGGACTGACACACCGCATCATCCGCAATCTGGAAGGGGAATCGCACCGCCGCGGCATCACGGGCAATCAGATTTTCACGAAGCCCCAGAATGTACCGGTATTCGAGCATATGGGCTTCAAGCTGGTCTGCGTGGCAGAGCCATATGCGGCGCTTCTTGAAAAGGGGCAGAACACACTGGACGATTATCTGAACCGGATCCGCCCGATCCTCGGCACCGGGGAAGGGCGCAACCGCGGAGCCATCGTCATGAACTGCAATCCCTTCACGCTGGGCCACCGGTCGCTGGTGGAATATGCGGTCAACAATTGCGATGAAGTCATCATTTTTGCCGTGCAGGAAGACCGCTCCATTTTCCCGTTTTCTGACCGCTTCTCGCTGATGAAGCAGGGCGTGCAGGATATGAGAAGCGTGCAGATCGTCAGCGGCGGCGACTACATCATTTCCAATGCCACGTTTCCCACCTATTTCATCAAAGGGACGGAGGAGCTGGCGGCGCAGACGAAGCTCGATGCCACCGTATTCGCCACGCGCATTGCGCCGGCGCTGAATATCACCGTCCGCTTCGTAGGGGACGAGCCGACTGACAAGACCACGCTGGCTTACAATAAGGCGATGAATGAAGTCTTCAGCAACAACGGGATCGAACTGAAGATCATTCCGAGAGAGCAGAAGGGCGAGCAGGTGGTGAGTGCTTCCACCGTCCGCCGGGCACTGGTGGATGACGACTGGGAAACGGTTCGCCGCATGGTGCCGCGCAGCACTCTGAATTATCTTCAGAGTGAGACCGGGGAAGCCATCATTCAGAAAATGAAGCTGATGGCCAGCCTGGGACAGAAGATCTGAGACAGGCAGCACGTATAAAGCCGTGCCGTATGGGATACCCTGTACGGTGCGGCTTTATACGTGCGCAAAAGAGAATACGGTCTGGACAGTTTCATTTTTTCATAGAACAAATTTTCTTCTTTATGATATAATGAGAAAAAATGTTCTATGAAACGGGAGGAAAAGCGTATGGAACTGCGGGACAGGCTGGCGCTTCTGGCGGATGCCGCCAAGTATGATGTGTCCTGCTCATCGAGCGGATCGAGGCGGGGCCGTCAGGCGGGCGGCATCGGAAATGCCCATTATGCGGGGATCTGTCACAGCTGGGCGGCGGACGGGCGGTGCATTTCCTTGCTGAAAATTCTCATGACCAATTCCTGTATCTATGACTGCGAATATTGCGTGAACCGCAGGAGCCACGACACGCCGCGGGCCATGCTGTCCGTGGAGGAGATCGTGCATGTGACCATGGCTTTTTACCGGAGAAATTACATTGAAGGATTGTTTCTGAGCTCCGGCATCATCCGCTCGCCCGATTACACGTCGGAACTGCTGCTCCGGACGGCCCGGCTGCTGAGGGAGCGGGAGAAATTCGGCGGATATATCCACATGAAAGCCATCCCGGGGACGGACCCGAAGATCCTGGAGGAGCTGGGTCGGTATGTGGACCGGATGAGCGTCAATATGGAGCTGCCCTCCGAGTCCTCCCTGAAGCTGCTGGCTCCACAGAAATCGCGGAGTGCCATCCTTTCTCCCATGAAATTCATCCGGGACCGGCTTCAGGAAAACCGGGAGGAACGTCGCCGTTCGCGGAAGGTCCCCGCCTTTGTTCCCGCCGGGCAGACGACGCAGCTCATCGTAGGGGCCAGCGGGGAAAGCGACCGGCAGATCCTGCACCTGACGGAGGCGCTGTATCAAAGAGCTTCTCTGAAGCGGGTCTATTATTCCGCCTATGTTCCGGTCATGCAGGGGAAGCATCTTCCCGTCATTGCGAGGCCGCCGCTTCTTCGGGAAAACCGGCTGTATCAGGCGGACTGGCTGCTTCGTTTCTATCAGTTCACGGCGGATGAGCTGCTGCCTCCTTCGTCTCCGGATTTTGACCCGGAGCTGGACCCGAAGGCCTGCTGGGCCATGCGGCACCGGGAGCTGTTTCCGGTGGAGGTCAACCGGGCGCCCTATGAAATGCTGCTCCGCATCCCCGGCATCGGGCGGCGTTCGGCCTGGCGTATCCTGAATTTCCGGCGGTACGGCGATCTGTCCATGGACAGTCTGCAACGCACCGGTCTGGTCTGGAAGCGGGCCCGCCATTTTCTGACGGTGCGGGGGCGCTATTACGGCAGCGGGGACACTCTGTCTCTCCGGACGGAGCTGGTGTCGGAAAAGGCAGGACAGGCACTGCGGGAAATGAGTCTTTTTGAGGGGCAGGTCTGATCATGATTTACCGGTATGACGGCACGTTTCCGGGATTTCTCTGTGCGGTGTATGAGGCCTATCAGGACGGAACGAGCCATACGGAAGGCATCTGCACCGCCATGGCACCGGGAGGCCTTTTTTCTTCGGAGAAGGAGGTGCGGACAGCATCTGACCGGGCAGAACGGGTAGCGCAGGCTTTTTTTGCGGACTGCGGCCGGCAGGCATTCCGGCAGCTGTTTCGTGCCTTTCTGGCGGAAGAACCGGGCCGGGAGGATGTGCTGTTCCGGTATATCCGGAACGGCTTCCGTCTGAAAAAGGCACTGTATGCTCATCATATGGAGGCCTGGGCATGGACTGTCTGGCAGTGGGCAGGAAAAACCGGGGCGGAAGCGGAAAAGCTGCTGGGACTGGTGCGGTTCAGTGAATTATCGGAGGGACTGCTGTTTGCGGAAATCGCACCCACACATGATGTACTGCCGCTCATGGCGGGGCATTTCCAGAGACGGCTCGCCGGTGAGTCATGGGCCATCTATGACGCGCGCCGGCATCGTGCCGTGTACTGGGACCGGAAGGAGCTGCTTCTGGCAGAGGTGCCGGAACGGCTGCAGATCCTGTCGTACAGCGGAGAGGAGGCGGCCATGCGGCGTCTGTGGCAGACCTATTATGACCATATTGCCGTGCAGGAACGGACGAATCCGGTACTGCGGCGGTCCTATATGCCGAAGAAATACTGGCGGTATCTGACAGAAATGAACCGGGATTGAGGACGGCCGGATCTCCTTGTGTACAGATTATGAAAAGAATTTAGAATTTCTGTAAACTTTATTTTCAAAAAGAGGAGAATTTTCAGCTAAAATAACGGAAAGGAGGAACGAAATGAAAAAAATGATCGCAGCAGCCTGTATGCTGACCATGGGGCTGACCATGGGATGCACCGGACAGAATGCAGGCTATCAGTCCATATCAGCAGAAGAGGCTCATGCACGGATGGACCGGCCGGATGCGGTGGTCATCGATGTGCGGGAGCCGGCAGAATATAAAGCCGGCCATGTGCCGGGGGCCCGTCTGCTTCCGCTGGGGTCCATCGATAAGGAATCGGCCGCGGCGGTGATCCCCGATCAGGGCACGGAGGTCCTGGTATACTGCCGGAGCGGCGTGCGCAGCAAGAAGGGCGCAGAAAAGCTGGCAGCGCTGGGCTATGAACGTGTTTCAGAATTCGGGGGCATTCTGCAGTGGCCCTATGAAGTGGTCCGCGGGGACTCAGGCGCGGCAGAATGACAGAGGAAGAAAAACAGGCTCTGCAGAAGGAAGCGGAGCGCCAGATGGAAAAACATCCGGGAGAGCGGGTGTTTTCTTTTGTCTGGCGGGGGCAGACCTTCTGGCTCAAGAAAAAACAGAGCAATGACCGGGTACGGGCGGCCAAGTACTCTGTGGAAAAAGAGTTTTATTATGAGGTGGCCCGCATCAGCATCGCGGCGCAGATGACAGACTGCGCACCGGATATGGTGCTGCTTCATGACAGCTGCTTCGTGCTTCGGGACGGCGGCCGCACCGTGCAGGAGTGGCTGATGTCGGAGGTCCCGGAGCAGGAGAAACGGAACATTGCCCGGGAAGCGGGCCGGACGCTCTGCCGTCTGCATCAGGCCGGCCTGTATCATGGCCGGCCGGCGCTGCGGGACATGGTGTGGAACGGGCGCAGGCTCACGCTTCTGGACTGGGAGAACCGCACCTATTTCCGGGATCTTCCGCACCGGCAGATGACGGACGCGGTGCTTCTGCTGCAGGGGATGTACCGCGAGCCCTGGATGAAGGAAGCCTATGTGCAGGCTGCGTGGGACGGCTACCGCGAAGCCGGCGGTGCGGCGCTGCTTCTCCGTACGGTCCGTTTTCTAAGGCATCATCAGGCCATCGCCCGTCTGACGGGGATTCTGCATCCGTTTCATTTCAAGGATGTGGAGCCTCTGCGGAAGGTCTATGACTGGTTTGAGTCTCACGAGCAGGAGCTGACAGAAGCGTGAAGGGAGGATCTCTCCGGATGGATTCCGGAGAGATTTTTTAATGGCACCGGAGCGGCATCCCGCAGGAACTTTTTCGCTGCCGGAGAATAGGACATGACAAAATACAGTATCGCCGGTATAATAAAAAAGATTGGAAGAAATAATTTATAGGAAATTTTAATGGAATTTGAATCTTTCATAAAGCTGGAGGACAACGAAATGGCAAAGGACTATTCGTTCGATGTGGTATGCCGCACGGATCTGGCAGAGGCGGCCAACGCAGTGAATCAGGCGGAGAAAGAGATCCGGACACGGTATGATTTCAAGGGCAGCAAGAGCTCGGTGACGCTCAGCGAGGGGACGCTCACGCTGCTCGGCGACGATGAGTTCAAGCTGCGCCTCGTGCGGGAGATCGTCAACGGGAAGCTGGTCAAGCGCGGCATTTCCCTGAAAAATCTCACGGAAGGGAAAAAGGAGGCGGCTGCCGGCGGCATGGTGCGCCAGGTGCTGACCTTCAAGAACGGCATCGAAGCGGAGCTGGCCAAGGACATCGTGAAGCGGATCAAAGGGTCCGGCATCAAGGTGCAGGCCAAAATCAACGGAGATGAGCTCCGTGTAAGCGGCAAAGACAAGGATGCGCTTCAGGCGACGATCGCTTTTCTGAAAAATCAGGACCTGCCGGCGGATCTGCAGTTTGTCAATTACCGCTGATTGGAGGCGGAGAACATGGATCAGCCCATGCGTGAGGGATATACCACCGGGGCATCGGCAACGGCTGCGATGAAGGCGGCGCTGCTGGCGCTCCGGGGGGAATTCCCGAAAATGGTGACCGTGCTTTCCCCGCAGCACGCGGAAATCACGATCCCCGTAGACTCTGCTTCGGCAGAGGGAGCTGTCGGGACGGCGACGGTGCTGAAGGACGGCGGCGATGATCTGGACTGCACGCACGGCACGCCGGTCGTTGTTTCCGTGCGGTATACGGAAACGCCGGGGCTGGTGCTCCGGGCCGGCCGCGGTGTGGGAACGGTGACAAAGCCGGGACTTCAGGTGCCGGTGGGAAAACCGGCCATCAATCCGGGGCCGCAGCTGATGATGCGCCAGGTCTATGAGGAGATGGTCGGGCGGGACAAGGGACTGGAAGTGACGGTATCGATCCCCTATGGGGAAGAGCTGGCAAAGCAGACGCTGAATCCCGCCATGGGCGTCGTGGGCGGCATTTCCGTGCTGGGCACGACGGGCATCGTCAAGCCGATGAGCGAGGATGCCTACAAGCGGTCGCTGGCGCCGCAGCTGTCTGTGGTGAAGGCCTGCGGCTATCATACGGTGGTGCTTGCACCGGGCCGGATCGGAGAAACCGCGGCGCAGCGCATGGGCATTCCCCGGGATGTCATTGCGGAGACGAGCAATTTCATCGGGTATATGATGGAACAGGCCGTATCCGTGGGATTCCGGAAGATGCTGCTCATCGGCCATATGGGCAAACTGGTGAAGGTCACATCGGGGAGCTTCCACACCTACAACCGGAACAGCGACGGGCGGATGGAAACCATGGCGGCCTATGCGGCGCTGAACGGCGCAGGGCCGGCGGTCGTGCGGGACATTCTGGACTGCACCACCACCGATGCCGCGGCGGAGATCATTGCCCGGGAGCATCTGGAGGCAGTGTATCCGCAGATGGCGGAACGCGCGCAGGTGCGGTGCGAGCGGTATATCTTCGGCAAGGCACAGGTGGGCGTCATTTTTGCGGCCATGGACGGCACCGTGATTGCCGCATCCAGCCGGGCCGCAGAGATTGCAGAGGAGGAACAATGGCACATCGTTTGATCGTGGCGGGCATCGGCCCCGGAGGAAAGGAATATGTCCTGCCGAAGGCCATGCAGGCCATCCGCAGCGCCCGCTATCTGGTGGGCGGCCGCCGGGCACTGGCTGATTTTGCCTCGGACGGGCAGGAGACCTGCGCTGTGACGGGCAAACTGTCCCTGCTGGCAGAATGGATCGCCTCCGCGCTGGAGCAGGCCGACGTGGTGGTCATGGTGAGCGGCGATCCCGGCTTTTACAGCCTGCTTCCGTGGCTGAAGAAGCAGTTCTCCCGGACGGAGATCGAGGTGATTCCCGGCATTTCCTCAGTGCAGGCGGCGTACTGCTGCATCGGGGAATCCTGGCAGGGCGCGGAATGGCTTTCTTTCCACGGCCGCGTGCCGCCGGAGGACAAGCTGGCCTGCACACCGGGAAAGAAGCTGGCCTTTCTGACGGATCACGAACACAATCCGGCCTATATTGCAGGAGAGCTCATGAAGCGGGGATGGCCGGCGGAAACGCAGGCAGCCGCGGCGGAGCACATTTCCTATGAGAATCAGCACATTGTCCGGGGCACGCTTGAGGAGATTGCGCAGCTTCCGGGCTTTGGCGAGTCAGTATTGGTGGTGATGGGATAAATGCATACATTTGGGATTGCCGACGAAGAATTCATCCGGGGAAAGGTACCGATGACGAAGGCGGAGATCCGGGCTATGGTGATGGTCAAGGCGGCCATCCGGCCGGGGGATACCGTGGCGGACATCGGTGCGGGAACGGGTTCTCTGTCGGTGGAGGCGGCGCTGGCCGCCCCGGAAGGAAAGGTCTATGCCATTGAGAAAAATCCCGAGGGCATCGGCTTGATCCGGCAGAATG
>JFBN01308296.1_pt1 | contig 75949 bp, 86 predicted proteins | sample 768741 | NCBI WGS metagenome assembly JFBN01 (sample SAMN01983846, study PRJNA193217) | chicken gut metagenome | biome: terrestrial biome; isolation source: ceca of Broiler chicken | host: Gallus gallus | place: United Kingdom: England | collected 2010-09-07
TGATCGTTATAGGGGAGGGTATTCTAATGGTATGATTAATGCTTATGGTTATGATATTCCAAATGATTGGAATGATGCGCAATTAAAAATAGATTCTATGATATTAACTGCCAAACTAGCAGCCCTAACCCCACCTCAAGGCTATCCTAATGCACCAAGATATTTTACCCCTGAAAATCTAGAATGGTATTATAAAAGACATAAGCTTGATAGACTCCTTGATCCAAGAATTCCTGCTATTTATAGATATAATTTCCCAGAGGATTTAAGAGCTAAGATAAGAGCTTATGCTAAAGAGCATAATATAAAAGAGTAAACCACAAAAGAAAGGAAAAACAATGCAAAAAATACTTCAAATCGATTTAGAAAAAAGAAAAGCTTTAGAGAATTTAAAAAATCTAGCTTTATTAGGATTAGGTGGAACAATACTTTTAAATTTAAAAGAACAAGCTTTGGATTTTAGTCAAGAATTAACTTATATAAATACTTATGATAAGTATTTAAATTTAAAGCTTGATTCTTTTTATATCCCTTCTACACTTTTATCTTTGCTTCAATTAACTAAGAAAAGCAAAGAAGCTTTTTATATCAATGTTTTAATCAATAGCAATACACATTATAAAAATCCTTTATTACAATATGCTATTACCCAAAAACAAGAACAAGAAAATATCGTTTATGCTTTAAAAAATAATGAAAATCTTAATGCTTCTTTTGCAAATCTTAATGCTTTAAAATTAGCCTTAGAAGAAAAGAATTTTTATCTTAATTTTATAGACTTAAACAGCAAAGAAAGTCTTTTAAGTTTTTATAATCAAATAATAAGCAATAATCATTTTAGAAATTATTTTTATATAAAAAATAATCAATTTTTTATTAAAAAAGATATAAAAAATAAAATTTTATTTCATAGTATTCACTCTTCTTCTATTATAAGTAATTATCTTAGATTGTTAAATGATTTTAATACTTTAAGCAAGATAGAACTCATAAATATATTAGAAAGTTTAAGTTTATATAATCTTTCAACTTTAATGCAAACTATGCAAAATATACAATCAAAAAATGAATATAACTCAAAAGACTTTGATAAAGATAGTATCTTTTTATCTAATATGATTATGAATGTGAGATTGAAGTAAAAAGATAGTAGATTTGGTAAATTTAAATCTTGTTAAGTTTATTATTTAGTTCAAATAAAAATATAAAAAAATATAGAAATTCAATAGAAAGAAGAGAAGCTTAGTTAAAAGTTTGTTTGGTAAGCCACAAGGGAGTTTCGCCCCTTAAAAAAAAAGGGCAAGGCTAATAAGCCTTGACAGTAATTATATAAATTAGTATAATTATAAGTACGAAACGAAACATAGTTTCACCCCCTTTCTAGGGCGTGATTATGCCACAGGGTTGCAGCCTTGTGGCAAAACCCTTAATGCAATTATACCAAACAAACTCTTTAACTTCTTTAATATAGTCCATGAAAAGATTTTACTTGTTATTCCTTAGCACTTTGTTTTTTGCACCTTCATTTTTATTTGGTGCAAATATTAAAAATATAAAATAATATAGAAATTCAATAGAAGAAGAGAAGCTTAGTTAAAAGTTTGTTTGGTGTAAGCCAAAGGGATTGTTCTAAACCCTGCAAAAGCAGGGGATACTCAATAAGCCTTGACATAGCAAAGCATTAAGAGTATAATTATTAGAACAATTTTGAGCATTAAACTCACCTCCCTTCTGGGCGGTAAATTAACGCTAAAGGGTTGCAGCCCTTTGGCGTTTCACCCTTTTATAATTATACCAAATAAACTCTTTAACTTCTTTAATATAATCCATGAAAAGATTTTACTTGTTATTCCTTAGCACTTTGTTTTTTGCACCTTCATTTTTATTTGGTGCAACTGAAATAGCTAATGGAAATCTAATTTACACTTGGGGTTATGGCGATGTGATGAATGAAATCATGCAAGCGGTTAAAGGTATAACCACTGAAACAGATTATATCGTTAAAGCAGCCTTAGCTATTTCATTATTGCTTTTCAGTATCAAAAAAGCAATGGATGGACAAACAAGTCCTGTGTTTGAATTTGGAAAAATGTTTATGCTTTTTGCTGTAGTGTGGTACATGTTTTTAAGGGCGCCAAATGACAATAATCACCGCTTCATGATTCACGATGAAGTCACTAGCAAAGATTATGTCATTTCTCAAATTCCTATAGGTATAGGAAAAAGCTTTGCATTAATGACACAATTTGAAAGACTTATTCTAGAAGCTATGGAAAAACATTTTTCAACTCCACAATCTACAAATTTTTCTAACGCAGGTTTAGGTTTTTCACTTCAAGTGATGAGTACTTTACCAAGTGTAAAGCTTTCGGCTATTGATGCAACTTTACAAAAAAAAGATTGATTTTTACTTTAGAAACTGCGTTTCAGTAGGTATCTTGCTTAATCAACAAGGTAGAAATCTTTTTCAAAACTCTGATAATTTAATACAAGATCTTTTCACAAACATAGGCAATGGCTCTCAGCTTACTCCTTTGTTTAAAAATAACAATAATATTGAAAAACAAAGTGTTGTACCTTGTTCTGATGCAGGTCCTCAAATCGTTGAAATGATTAAAAAAGATACAGATGAAGCTATGAAAATCCATGCTGCTTTGCTTGGTATGGCGAATGATATGACAAATTATGAGCAAAAGTTCTTAGGCGCTGCACAAATCTATAACGAACAAGCTGTAAGTGCTAGATCTTATTTACAGCAATCCATGATAATGCTTGCTTCTCAAGATACAATCATTAATACCGCTAAATCAGTAGGTTTAAATCCTGCTTCTGTGGCTGCAAATACTGCTTATGCGGATCAGCAATTTTATGCAAGTATGCAAGCACAAGGACACATGGCACAAACTTATTTGCCTTTAGCTAAAGCTTATTTAACAGCTATTATCATAGGTTTATCTTGGCTTGTTGCTTTGCTTTCTATTGTGTTTGGCTCTTACGCTCATATTAAGATGTTTTTTACTCTGTGTATTTGGATAGTGCTTTGGACTCCTATACTTTGTATTATTAACTATCTAAATGATTATAATCTTATGAAAGTTGCACAGGTGATAACAGGTGGAAAAGCAGCTTTAAGCTTAGGAGATAACATTCTTATATTCAAAGAAGTAGCAAATAGATCAAATTTCATGAATTATCTTGTAATGAGTACTCCTGTTTTAGCTTATGCTATAGCTAAAGCAAGTGAACAAGGATTTGTAACTTTTGCTTCTGGATTATCTCAAGCTCTAACAGGTGCTTCAAGAGCTGCTGGAAGCTTTGCAAATCAGCAAGCCTTATCTACACAAACTAGCATTGCTGCTCCTAGAGGAGATGAAGTTTGGGCGATGAATGCAGGGGTGATGAGCTTGCAAAGTGCTATAAGTGCAGGGGGTGGTAGATTTAGCATGTCTAGTATAACAGGGGGTGGAACAACAGCTAGAGATGTGAATACAGGTACAAGTTTTGCTTTGGGAAATCATGGTGAAATTTCTAATATGAATAGGACTTGATGCAAAACACGCACAAAGCGAAACTCAAACTAGACAAGATTCTCTTGCTAATTCTATTGCCGATACTCACAAAACAGGCATTAATCACGGTATTACCTCTGATTATCTTAGAAATCATGGTGCAGGAGTAGAAGATACTAAAGCAATTGAGAAAGCAGAAACGAAAGCTTTAAAAGAAACTATGAATGAAGCATTAAGCGATAAATCTAGCTTCTCTGAAACAGACAAAAAAGCTTTAGAAGGAAGTATTAGCGCTTATGCTAGTGGCTCAGCAGGGATTGAAATCTTTGGAAATGGTGGAAAAATAGGTGGAGAAATTAAAGGGACAGCTTCAATAGGCACAGGCTCAACTGAAACACAAGAATATTCAAGAAGCCTAAGTAAAGAAGGGTAGGCTGCATTTGATAAAATGTATGCTGAAAAACTTGGCAATATCATTAAATCTAATGATAGTGTGGCTTCTGCTTATTCTAATGCTCTATCTACAAGCACAGGTAGTGAATTTGCTGATGCCAAACAAAAAGCACATTCTTATAGTGAAGCAAGTCAATACAGTGAAGCTATACAGGCAAGTAATTTTACCTAATATGGCTGAAAATTACATTGCTGAAAATAATTTGGGTGGAACTAGGGAACAACAAGTTGCTGCTGCAGCTAAAGGGTTAGAAAACTTAGCCGCAAGGGGAGATTTGCAAGGCTTGTTGCATTATGCTAATATGAATACAGCTAAGCCAAATGCTGATAGAAATCATGATGTTAGCAATAAATCTTATTACAGTCCTTCAAGTGTAGGAGCTAATAATGCTCATAATAATGATGCAGTAGCTAATCAAAATAAGTTAAACAGCTTAGGAACAACAGGGGGGGGGGATAATATAAGAAATGAATTTAACCAACAAAGTGGGGCTGCTATAAGTAATTTCAAAAATCAAGGAACAAGTACTTCTAATGTGGTCAATAATAGTGCTAAAGATGCCATAGTAGAACAAGATGCTAACAGGAGAATGGGAGTAAATCCTAGCTCTTATATAATACAAGATGCAAGTAAATCAGGTAATGAGCTTGCAAAAGAAGCTCAAGGTTTATTTGATGCTATGAGCAAAAAATAAGTCTAGCTTTTTAGTTAGGCTTAGTGATCTCGTATAGCACCGAATATATAATCAAATTTACGAGGATCGCTTTCTATATATCCCCCAATTTCACTTGTTCCCCCATGCTTTTTCTCATCATAGGGAACTATTTTTATATTTTTAGCAAGGAATAACACAAAAGCAAAACAATAGCTGCAACTCCGCAAGAAAGCCAAAGAACAAGTATGAGTTTTTCGGTTGTAGTCACTTTTGCTTTTTTCCTACATTTATCCATCTTTATTCCTTTCAATATTTTTTAAATAACTTACTATGACTACCTAGTTTTAAAATATTTAGCTCTAACTCATTATTATGTTTTTGATAAATTAATAACAAGTTAGACTTTATATGACATTCTCTAAAATCTTTTAATACACCTTTTAATTGATGATCTTTATATTTAGGTTCTAAATTCTCATCATTAGAAAGTTTTACAATAACTTCATCAGTTATTTTACGCTCTTCATCGCTTATTTTTTTGTAAGCTTTTATAAAATCTTTATGGTAATAAATTTTATATTTTGCCATTTTGATAAGCTTTCACAAAGTCTTGATGCGAATTAAAGCTTAATGCAGTATTGACTTTTTTTTCTTTATCAAGTTCTTTGCTTGCATTTAATATCTTACTTTCAAAACTACTCAACTTAGGCTTAGAAATTTTACATTTGGCATTTATGCTTTTTGCTAAACCCTTGAATGCAGGTAAAAAATTTTCATTAACATTTTCAATAATAAGAGTCATAAGCAACTCCTTTCTCAATTTATATAACATAATTATACCATTTTTTAATAATTTTTGCAAGTATTTTTGTTACAGAATGCCTATTTTTTAGGGGTTTGAAACGGATTTTTTTTGACTTGATTGTTTTATTTATTGCTTAATGAAAATTAATTTGGGTATAATTAGCAAATTATTTTTTTTAGCTTCATATTGATTTGCTAATCAAATATAAATGTTAAAATAGTCTATACAGTATTTAGGATATTAATTGAAAGAATAAAGAGGGTAGTAAAATGAAAACCACAGAATATAATACGCAACAAAAAAATAATAAAGAATATTTAGCTGAGAGAGAAGCAGTTAAAAAAAACTATGGCAAAAATGGAAAAAGAGTTAGAAAAACCTGCTATAAATGCGGTGTTTCAAAGACTTAAAAATAAATGAAATATATAGAACTAAGCGAAGCTATTGCTATACACGAAAAGATTATTGAAAAAACAGGCGGATTAAGTGGTTATAATGAAACACAAAGTAGGATATTTGGCTAGTGCATTAGAGCATATAAAAAACGATGATTATTATCCTACAATAACTGATAAAATTACACATTTAATATTTTCCTGTGTAAAATTTCATCCATTTGCTGATGGAAATAAACGGACTTCGATATTTCTAGGTATGCACTTTTTAGATTTAGATAAGATTTTACCAAAGAATATGAATTCATAGGTAGTCCTACTTTAGATGATATAGTAAAACACAAACAAAGTGATGAAGTTTTTAAAGTGTTTTATAAAAAAGATGATAAAATAAGATTGCTTAGAGTTAGTAATATGCAAGCTTTAAATCGTTTTGATAAACTTAAAGGTGCAATGACAAAAATAATTTTAGATAGTGGTTTTAAACCTGATAAATAAAAAGGATTAATATGTGTAAAGATCAAGAATATATAGAGCAAAGAAAGGTTTTATGGGAAAAAAGTTTTGAAGCCTTTAAAGATGATAAAGTGTATCAAAAAGAACAGCTTGAACTTGCAGAAGCAGGAATTAATGATGGCTTAGAGGAGGATTAATTATATAATTAGCCATATATTTTATATTAGTTTTTTTTAAAAAACCGTTTTTACTATATTCTTTAATCTTTTGTATTGTATTTTGATTGTCTTATTTATGTAATTTTATATATAAAAAAAGTTTTTTCCAATTTTACAACAAAATCCTTTATGGTGTAATAAAAATAAAAATTATATAAGAAAGGATACAAATGGCTATAAAAATTGAAATTAGCGGATTTGATAAGGATTTTTTACCTGTTTTTGAGAGTTTAGCTAAAAGCTTATCTCAAAAGCCTATTTTATCAATGTTTTTTCTTATTTTTTGAGCAAAAACTTACGCATACCCTTTTTTCATTTTTTGTTTCTTTAACTTCTCAAAAAAATTTGTGCCTCATTAAAACTTGGAAATACATTATTTTTTCTTCCTGTGCAACTTTTAAAACGCACATTTCCGTAAACTCTCTCAACCATATATTCCTCAAATAGAGTGGTAATAATTTCTATGCTATAATAGCGAATGTTTCCTTTCTCAGTTATTCTGTGCAACAAAACATTATTCATAAAAAACCTAATTAAAAATTATTTATTTTATTCAAAAAATCATTTTTAAACATTTTTTCTATAGCAAGCTTAATCATTTGATTAATTTTCTCATTTTCTTTAGCTACATTAGAAATTTCATCTTTGTAAGCAGGAATCATCATTTCTATCATTTTTAATGTTTTTTCATCAAATAATACTCTTTTTGGAATTAATATTTCATTTTTTTGAATATTTTCATTATTTATTGTATTTTTTTCCATTTTTATCCTTTATTTGTTAAAATATATAAATTATACCATAATATTAATAAAAAATTGTATAAATAGACAAATAATGCAAAAATATAAATATTTTTATGATATAATTTAAAATATATAACATAATATTTAATTATGTTATAAAAAAAAGGATATAAATAAAATGAAACTTAAAAATACTACAATAAGCGAAGATTTAGAGCGTTGGATAGAAACTTATTTGAAACATATTCAAGCATTATCCTATTCAAATAATACTTTTTTACTTTATAGGCGTATTTTACTAGAATTTGTAGAATATTCTTTAGATTATCAAGATGAAATGCAAATAAACGATATAAAAACGACTTTTTTAGTCAATTTTCTTAATTATTTAGAAAATAATTCAAAAAATGGCAATAAACTATCAAAAAAATAAAAATAACTTATTTGAGAGTATTAACTAGCTTTTTTTCTTTTATAAGCGATAATAATGATGATTTGTTTATTTTTTCCTTTGATATGAAGAAAATTAGATTTAGAACAGAAAAATCAGAAGAAAAATTAAATTATCTTAATGAAAATGAAATTATAAGGCTAAATAATGTTTTAGAGAAAGAAAAAGCAAAAAAAGAAGTTTATAATAGTTTTAGAAACTCTTTACTGATAAAACTTATGCTTTATGGAGGACTTAGAATTTCTGAAGCTTTAAATGTAAAGCTTTGTGATTTTAAAGAAGTAGATGATGAAATATTAAAAATATCCATAATAGGCAAGGGCGGTAAAGAACAATTTGCATTTATTAAAAAAGAAGAAGTAGATGATGAGCTTGAATATTTTAAGATAGTGATTACATAATGCAAACTAGCACAGGAAAACATTTAAATAGAAGTAATGCTTTTTTGATTGTAAATAATATTTACGCTAAAGCTTTGATCAGCAAAAAAGGACTTCATTTGCTTAGACACACTTTAGCCATGAGATTAACAGCCAAAGGAACAAACCTTGTGGTCATACAAAAAATTCTAAGACATGCAAATCTAAATACTACTACTATATATGCCAAAGCAACAAATGATACAATAAAAGCCGCGTTATTGAATAATTAATTTTTCTAAAATTGAGTATTTGCATAGACTTCAAGAAGAAGTCTATGTGTTTAAAATTGTTCTAATAAAAGTTTAGGTTCTCCGCCAAGTATTTTGATGAAATTTGCAATTCTAGATTGTATCATTTCTACGGAATATATACCTCCTAAACCGCCTAAAGCATAAAATAATTCTTCGAAAATTAAATTCAAGTTCTTCTATATCAATAAGATCAGGAGTTCGGCTACATTTTTGTAAATTTTGATATATTTTGACTAAAATCTTGATTTTTTGTAGATTATTTTCAGCCTCTAAATAAGAATTTAAGTGTATTATTAGGGTTTTTGATTTTTTATATCTTCTTTTTGAATTTGTTCCTTGGGATCAATTTTTTCAGTTAACATATTATTAAAAATATTTGCTTTTTCTCTTGCGCTTGACAGTGTGGTTGTTGGGTATTTTTCTATTTTAATACTTTGTATTTTTTTGTTTAACCTATATCTAAAATAAAAAAAGATAATAGTACCTTTTAGCGAATCTTTTGCTTCGATGTAGAGATTTTTTGTGTATGCATCTTTAATATATGTTCTTTTTTTACAATTAAAGTTTTAAGTTGCTTATCATTAACAATAATCATTTTTAATATTCCTATGTTAAAAAGTATATGTTATTTTTGAATTTTAAAATTTAACATATACTATAACATATACTTGTAAAATTGTCAAAATTGATTATTTGAGATTATTTTAGAAGCTTTCAAACATTGCTATATCATGCTTTAGATGATTATTTTAGATGATTCAAGATTATTTAAGAAAAGAAGTGATGGTGCGCTCAAGAGGATTCGAACCTCTGGCCTTTTGAACCGCAATCAAATGCTCTATCCAGCTGAGCTATGAGCGCAAAAATAAGTTAAAATTATATATAAATATTCTTAAAATAAGCAAAATTTTGCTTATTTTGTTTGTTTTTTAGCTTTTTTACCTTCATCTAAATCAAATTCTTTAGTCTTTTTTGAATGATAAAATATAAAACCTACAATCAAAATACAGCAAATCAAAGAAAAAATATAAAGTGTACCATAAGGGCTATCTTTGAAAAAAAGATTATTAGTATTCATTCCAAAAAATCCTACGATCAAATTTAAAGGTAAGAAAATAGAAGAAAGTATGCTTAAAAGATAAATACTTTTATTCATTTTTTCATTTTTAATTGCACTTGTTAATGTATAAAGAGTATCAATTCTTGTTAGATGTTCTTTGGTATTTTTATTTAAGATGCTGATGGATAAATTTAGAATTTTTAAATGTTTTTTGTATTGTACTTGTTCGCTAAGCAAAAGATTGAAAGCTTCACTTAGAAGATTAATTTGCTTTAGATTTTTGTTAATTTTTTGTCTTAAAACAAAGGATTTTTTGTAAAAATTTTTAACAAAACCACCTTTTAAGATAATACCTTCTTTGTGTTCTAAAAGGTTTTGAAAATGAGTATTTTGTACTTTAAAATCTTCTAAAATAGATTTAATAAAATTTGAAAATTCTTCTATGCTAGAAAGCTTAAATTCTTCATTTTGAAGTTTATAAATTTTTTCATCATTAAAAAGCCAAGTTTCTAAATTTAATCCCACGTAAACAAAAATTTTTTGTCCATAAATTTCGCTATAGAAAGTTTCTAAATTCTTTGCTTGCAGGATTTTTTTTAGATTTTCGTGTAGCTCTAGCATTTTATTTGCCTCTTAAGTGATAAAAATTTCTTTTAAATTGCGTAAAAGAATTGTTCAAAATTGCTTCACGCATCTTTCTTGCAAGTTCAAGATAATAATGTAGATTGTGCAGACTTGCCAAACGAAAAAAAGTAAGTTCTTTAGCTTTAAAAAGATGGTTTAAATAACCCCTTGAAAAATTACGACAAGTATAACATGAGCAAGTAGGATCTATAACTTCATGATCGTTGATAAATTCTGCTTTTTTAATATTAAATTTTCCAAAACTTGTAAAAAATGTTCCATTTCTTGCATTTCTAGTTGGCATCACGCAGTCAAACATATCTATCCCTCGCTCAACATTTTCTACTAAATCTTCAGGCGTTCCTACGCCCATTAAATATCTTGGACGATTTTCGTCTAGATAAGGGTTTAAGTTTTGTACTGTTTCATACATCAAGGTGTTTTCTTCGCCAACGCTAAGCCCACCTATAGCTAAACCATCAAACGGCATTTCGTTTAAACTTAAAGCACAACGCTTTCTTTCTTCATAATCTGTGCCACCTTGGATAATACCAAAAATATTTTGGCCTATACCTATACCTTTATTTTGCATATTTTTATGATAAGCAATAGCTTCTTTTGCCCAAAGTATAGTGCGATCAACAGAAATTTTAACCCTTTCTTTGGTTGCGGGTAGGGCTATTAAATCATCTAAAATCATCATAATATCAGAGTTAAAATCATATTGGGTATCTAAAACACTTTTTGGAGTAAAAAGATGACGACTTCCATCAATGTGACTTTTAAATTCTATACCTTCATTAAAATGTTTGGAATTTTTACTTAAAGAAAAAGCTTGAAAACCACCACTATCGGTTAAAAAACTTCTATCAAATTTCGTAAATCCATGTAAACCTCCAAAATCTTTTACTACTTTGGAAGTTGGACGCAAGTACATGTGATAGGTATTTGCTAAAATAATTTTTGCATCAAGCTCATTTTTCATATCATTAGCATCAAGACTTTTAACCGCTCCTACTGTGCCAACAGGCATAAAAACAGGGGTTAAAAAAGTGCTGTGTGCGGTAGTGATTTCACAAACCCTTGCCATTCCATCTTTATGCTTTAATTTAAATTCCATTTGTTATAATTTCCTTTTTGGAGTTTAAAATGAATAATATTTTAATTATAATAGATGGTATTTTAGCAAAGCATTTCTTAGAAAGGCTTTGTTTTGAAAAAGGCTTAGGTTACTTTTTTACAGTAGTGTGTCAAAATAGTGAAAAAAATAACTTAAATATTTCTAGTGAGTATATTGACTTGCATTATTTTGATCCTACAAGCACAGCGCGTCTTGAAAATATTATGAGTAAGGATTTTAAACAGGCTTTTATTTATATGCAAGATGAATTTGAAACTAAAAAAAGTTATGAGGCTTTGCGTTCTTTAAATCCAAATTTAGAAATAGAAATAATGGATTTTTGGGGGTTAAGTGTTAATGATACTCATGCAAATTTAGCTGATGCTAGAATGACTTTAAGCCGTAGATTTATGGATTTTTTACCAGATATTGCTTTAACAGCTCAGTATATAGGACTTGGAGTTGGAGAGATTATGGAAGTAAAAATTCCAGCAGGGTCTATTTTTGCTTATAGGCACATAAGTTCAATACAACAAAAAAGGTGGCGCATAGTCCTTATTTATAGAAATTCTAAAATTTATTTTGTAAAACCATCTTTTGTTCTAGAGCCAAATGATAGCATTTTGATCGTTGGGGATCCTGTTGTTTTACAAAGTATTTTTCATAATATAAGAGGCAAAGCAGGGCAATTTCCTATGCCTTTTGGAAGTAATGTTTTTGCTTTAATTGATATGAAAAATATGAATCAAAATATGCAAGAAAGAGTGCTTGATACTACTTTAAAATTAACTCAAAAAAGCAATGCAAAAAGATTTTTTATACATGTTATCAATCCTAAATTAGGGGTAATGTATGAAAAATTAAAAAAACTTTCTGAGGATAAAGAAGGTGTGTTTTTTGATTATTTCAACACGGATTTTAAACAAATTTCCATGTGGTTGCAAAATAATGATATAGGATTAGTTGTAACTGATATAAAAAATTTTGAGAAAGAAAAACAAGCTTTTTTTGATTTAAAAATTCCTATTATGAAGGTGGGTGAAGCTTCTTTTGATGAGCTTAAAGAAGCGATTATTTTAAGTGCTGATGAGAGTGAACTTGAAAACAATGCAAATGTCATTACTGATTTAAGCAAACAGCTTGATTTTGGAGTTATTTTATATTATTATAATCCAAATTCTCAAAATACTACAGATATGGAGGAGTATTTTAGAAGTTTATCTAAGCTTTATGATAAAAATATACAAATTATTAATAAAAATGATGAAAACCCTCTTTTAAATTTGCAATATCGTGAAGATTTGTTACAATTTGTGAGTTTTCAAAAAGAATTACTAAATAGAGATTTTGCCAGAAATTTAAGTACAAATTTAAATAGGCATTATTACAAAATGAGACAAAATTACCAACTTTTCATACCAGTAGAATAAATAATTAATTAAATGTGATAAAATAAATGCAAAAAGAGTAGTTCAATGCAAGTAGAAGTCAAGTTAAAAGAAAATGCTTATAAGGTTTATATTGATGAACTTGAAGAATTAGAATTTGATAGTAAGGTTTTTATACTTTCAAATCCTAAGATTTCAGGTCTTCATTTGAAAACATTACTTTCTAAAATTAAGGCAAAAGAAATTTTTATTGCCACTGTAAAAGATGGTGAAGAATATAAAAATTTAAGCACCATGGAAGAAATTTTAAACCAAATGTTTAATTCTAAATTGGATAGAAAAAGCGTACTTATAAGTTTTGGTGGTGGCGTGATTAGTGATATGGGCGGATTTGCTGCTAGTATTTATCAAAGAGGTATTGATTTTATAAATATTCCTACTACACTTTTAGCTTGTGTTGATGCAGCAGTAGGTGGAAAAACAGGTGTTAATAATAATTTTGGTAAAAATCTTATTGGCACTTTTTATCAACCTAAAGCTGTATATTGTGAGAGTTTTTTTTTAAAGACTTTGAGCTCTAGAGAACTTGCTGCAGGCATGGCTGAATTTATTAAAATGGCAGCAATGTTTGATGATAGTATACTTGATTTTATAGAAAAAATTGATGAAAAAAGTTTCTTAAATGCTACTTGTGAGAATGAAATTTTTACTCAAATTATAGCAAAAAGCATAGAGCTTAAATCAAGGGTTGTTGAACAAGATGAAAAAGAATCAAGGCTTAGAATGCTTTTAAATTATGGTCATACTTTTGCTCATGTTATAGAAAATTTTACAGATTATAAGCTTTATTTACACGGAGAAGCGGTGGCTATAGGTATGGTTATGGCAAATCAATTGGCTTTAAATTTAGGGCTTTTGGATAAAATGCAAAGTCAAAGAATAAAAGATATTTTACTTAAATTCGGTTTGCCAATATCATATAAAATCAACAATGTAGATGAATTTTATGAAGCTTTTTTTATGGATAAAAAAAGCTCTAATAAAAAAATCAATTTTGTTCTTGCTAGTCCTTTGGGTAAGGGTTTGATAAAAGGTGATATTTCTAAAGAAGATATAATTGCAACTTTAAGAGAATTCCAATGAAAAAAATTATTATTTTAACCTTTTTTGTTGTTTTTGCTTTTGGTGATGTAAATCGGACTATTATTAATAATATAAATGAGAAAATTAATACTTTAAATACTGTAATCAGTGCTAGTATTTGGAATATACGTTATGAAAATTTTATAAAATATCAAGATATAAATGATGAATTAATCATTTTAAATCTTAATTTAAAAAAGACTTCCGATATTCATCAACAAGAAGAACTTAAACGCAAGATAGCAAATTTAGAAGAGCAATTGAACTTGCTTAAAGAATATAAAGATTTAAATTTTGCACAAAGTCTTAGTGCCCCTGATAATATAGAAACTTTATCTAAGCTTACTAATCCTTTGGCTATTATAGGAGCTTTTTCTCATATTAAGAAATTAAAAGGAGAAAAGGAAGAGTATATATTTAAATTTAATGATTTTAAAAATTTAGTAGATAAAATCAGGGAAAAAAACTCAGAACTTAAGGAATTAGTTGAGCTTAAACCAAGTGTTGAGAATATAGAAGCTTTAAAAGCTTCGGATAAAAAGCTGGAAGAATTTGAGCAAGCTTTAAATTTTGCTAGTGTTTCTTATTCTGTTTATGAGAAAAAAATTGATGAAGAGCTTTCTCGAGTAAGTGCTGAGATTAAAGTTCAAAGCTTAAGGGCTGTAAATATACTTGTTGCTATTGTTATTGTTATAGCTATAGCTTTTATGTTGAAATTTATTGCTAAAAAATACATTAAGGATAGTGAAAGATATTATACTGCTACGAAGATTATTAATTTTATTAATATAAATATTATTTTTCTTATTTTGCTCTTTGCTTATATAGAAAATATTACTTATCTTGTAACTATACTTGGTTTTGCCTCTGCGGGCTTAGCTATTGCTATGAAAGATATGTTTATGTCTATGCTTGGATGGTGTGTGATTATTTTTGGCGGAAGTTTTAGAGTAGGGGATCGTGTAAAAGTTTTTCAAAACGATACTACCTATATAGGAGATATTATAGACATTTCTTTTTTACGCATTACTCTTTATGAAGAGCTTACGCTTGAAACTTATAATAAAAATCGTCGTAGTGGGCGTATTATATTTATTCCTAATAACTATGTTTTTACAAATTTGCTTGCTAATTATACCCATCATGGTATGAAAACCGTGCTTGATGGCATTGATATAAGTGTTACTTTTGATAGCAATCTTGACAAAGCTCAAGAAATTGTGGAAAATATTGTTACATGCCATGCCAAAGGTTATACTGAGCTTGCTAGAAAAAATATAGCTCGTTTACAACATGAATATAGTATTAAAAATCCTAAAGTGGAGCCAAGGTTTTTTATGTTTTTTGAACATTGGGGAATGAGAATTTCTGCATGGTATATGACTAATGCTTATGCGGCTTTGGTATTAAGAAGTACGATTAGTAAAGAGATTATAAAAGAATTTAATAAGCATAAAGATATAAAAATTGCTTATCCATCGCAAAATTTATATTTAGGAAATTTAAATCAAAATCATTTTGAACAACATTATGAAAATATGTATTTTCATGCAAGGAATAAGGATTGAAAGAAAAAGTTTTTTTTAAAACCTTTGGGTGTCGCACAAATATTTATGATACAGAGCTTTTAAAAAGTTATGTAAAAGATTATGAGATTATAAATGATGAGAATAAAGCACAAATTATCGTTGTAAATTCTTGCACGGTTACAAATGGAGCTGATAGCGGGATAAAGTCTTATGTAAATACCATGCAAAAAAAAGGCATTAAAGTTATACTTACAGGTTGTGGTGCTGTAAGCAAAGGTAAGGAGCTTTTAGATAAAAAGCAAGTTTTTGGAGTGCTTGGAGCGTCAAATAAAGATAAAATCAATGAATTTTTAGGAGCAAAGACAAGTTTTTATGAACTTGGAAATTTAAATTTTATTGATAAAGATATAGTTTGTGAGTATGAAAATCATACCAAAGCTTTTGTGAAAATTCAAGAAGGTTGTGATTTTGCTTGTTCTTATTGTATTATTCCTAGCGTGAGGGGAAAATCAAGAAGTGTGGATGAAAAAGCTCTTTTAAAACAGGTTGAAATTTTGGGAGCTAATGGTTATAGTGAAATTGTTTTAACAGGGACTAATATAGGTTCATATGGGCTTAAAAATGGCACAACCCTAGGCAAGCTTTTGCAAAAAATGGGACAAATTTTAGGTATAAAACGCATAAGGCTAGGTAGTTTAGAACCTGCACAGCTTGATGAAAGTTTTTTAGAAATCTTAGATGAAGCTTGGCTTGAAAGGCATTTACATATTGCATTGCAACATACAAGTGAAAAAATGCTTCGTATAATGAGAAGAAGATCACATACGGATAATGATTTAAAGCTTTTTAATGCTATAGCAAGCAAAGGATATGCTTTAGGGACGGATTTTATAGTAGCTCATCCAGGCGAGAGTGAAGAGCTATGGCAAGAAGCTTTAAGAAATTTTAAAGAATTTCCACTCACTCATATCCATGCTTTTATTTTTAGCCCTAGAAACAACACGCATTCTGCTACCATGAAAGATGTGATAAATGGAACTTTAGCTAAAGAAAGGCTAAACACTTTAAAATCCATAGTAGAAAAAAATAATTATGAATTTAGGAAAAAAAATCAAGTTTCACTTGAAGTTTTGGTAGAAAATCAAAAAGATGGTTTTTTTGAGGGTTATGATCAGTTTTTTAATAAGATCAAAATTAAAAGTGATAAAGATATAGCTAAAGAATGGATCGTTATATCTGAATATGAAGTACAAGAAAAGTCTAACTTTACAAATTTAAAAGGCTAGATAATGAAAAATAAAAAGATAATTTTAGCATCTTTTATGGTTTTATGTATGCTTTTGGGAATTTTATATTTTAAAAATGAACCTAAATATATAGATGAAAATCTTTATCAAAGTCTATTAAGCCAAAATTTAATCCAAAAAGCTGTGATTGATAAAGACGAAATTTGGCTTAAGGCAGAAGGTGAAAATTACGTAATTATAAAAGATGGCATAGATATAAAAACACTTTTATCAAAAGTTCCCGTAGAGGTTAAAAAAGATAATACGCTTTGGGTGTTTTTTGTTTTACTTATTTTTATTATCGCACTTTTTATAAGTCTTGGTTATTTTGCTCGTAAAAAAGAGTCGGCTAAATATCCAATATCAAATAAGAATCAAAATCACACTCAAGCTCAAAATTCAAATATAAATTTAGAAAGTTCCCATATAAAACCTGTGATTTCAAATATTACTTTTAATGATGTAGCAGGTGTTGATGAAGTTAAAATGGAGCTAAGCGAACTTGTGGATTTTTTACAAAATCCTAAAAAATATAAAGAATTTGGTGTAAAAATGCCAAAAGGTGTTTTAATGGTAGGCCCACCCGGTGTAGGAAAAACATTGATAGCAAAAGCAGTTGCAGGAGAAGCAGGGGTGCCATTTTTTTATCAAAGTGGTTCAAGTTTTGTTGAAATTTATGTAGGTATGGGTGCAAAAAGAGTTAGAGAGCTTTTTTCAAAAGCTAAAATGATGGCGCCTAGCATAGTTTTTATTGATGAAATAGATGCCGTAGGTAAGGCAAGAGGAGAAATGTCAAATGTTGAAAGAGATAGCACTTTAAATCAACTTTTAACTCAAATGGATGGTTTTGAGGACAATAGCGGGGTTATAGTTATAGCTGCGACAAATAAAATCGAACTTATGGATCCTGCTTTATTGCGTTCGGGGCGTTTTGATAGGAGAATTTTTTTATCTTTGCCTGATTTTAAGGATAGACTTAAAATTTTAGAAATTTATATGAAAGATAAAAACAATAATATCAATTTAAATAAAATCGCTAAAGCAAGCGTAGGTTTTAGTGGAGCAGGGCTTGAAACTTTGGTCAATGAAGCAGCAATTAATGCTTTAAGAAGAAATAGTGCTTTAGTTGAGGAAAGCGATTTTTATGCTGTATTAAATAAAGTTCTTTTAGGTAAGAAAAAGATTTTAAGTTTTAATAATGAAGAGAAGAAAATTCAAGCCACTTATCAAGCTGCAAAAGCTTTGAGTGCGTATTATTTTGACATAGGATTTGAAAAAATCACTCTCATTGAAGATCGTTTTAAAGAATATGAGCATAATATAAGATCAAAATCAGAGCTTATCAATCGTATAAAAGTTTATTTGGCTGGTTCTAGAGCCATGAGATTGATTTATAATGAAAGTTATACTAACTCGCAAGATGATTTTTTAAAGATTAAAGAATTGCTTGATTATATGTTGAGTTTTGATATGTTAGAAGAGCCAAATTTAAATGAACAAAAAAAAGAAATGGATGAATTTTTAAATTCTATGAAGGATAAAATTTTAAAATTATCAGAGCTTTTGCTTGAAAAAGAAAAGATAGAACATAATGATGTTAAAAATATAATGCAGGTTTGATTATATTTTAATCATCAATTTCTTTGTGCAAGATAGTTCCATTAAAATCTATAAGAATTTTTACATCGTTATCAAGTTTAATCTTGTAATGGTTGATTTTTTTTTCAATTTCTCTAGCTTTTATATTTGGAAATTCATTTTTAATGATATTGGCTAAATTTTGAGGTAAAAAATCTAGATCAAAAGGAAAGGCTTTATTTTCAATTTCCTTCCAAGCTCCATCTATGTCAAATTCAAGTTCTGTCCCATCGCTAAGATAGACTTCATAGGAATTTTTGTCTTTTTGTACGATCCCTATGGGTGCTTTGAAATTATGTTGTAAAAATTCTTTAGAAACACTTGGCAAATTATCAGCAGAAATTATTATATCAGCATTTAAAGATAAACTTAAAATAGTAATAATACTTAAAAATTTAATTTTCAATATTTTTCCTAATTATTTTTTAGTAAAATTGTAAAGAATTTATGTGAATTTTATGTGAATTTTAAGACAATATTATAAAAAATAAAGGTTTTATACTTTGCTTACAATTTTTTTAATTTTTTTAAATATTTTATGTTATTTTTTGATTTCTTATGATTATTACAATATCCTTGGTTTGAATATTTTATTTTTTAATGGAGCTTATTGGCAACTTTTAAGTTCAATGTTTTTACATGGAAATTTAACTCATCTTATATTAAATATGATAGTTTTATTTCAATTTGGGCGTATATTAGAAACTTATTTGGGTGCTTTGCGTTTTATTTTTATTTATTTTATTGGCGGGTTGTTATGTTCACTTTTAAGTATTTTTTATGTATATTTTGATTTTAAATATTTTGGAGAAAATATAAATGTCATAGGCGCTAGTGGTGCAATTTGTGTTTTAATGGGCTTTTATGCTGTTCTTGATAAAAATAGCACAAAAGGACTTATAGTGGCAATTTTACTTATGAGTTTTGTGCCATTACTTATGGGGGTAAATGTTGCTTGGCATGGTCATATTTTCGGGTTTATGTGTGGTTATATTTTAGCTAAAATAAAAGAGGTAAAATGAAAAAAATTTATATTATAAGACATGCAAAAGCAAGTAAGAGTGAAGACATCGATGATTTTGAAAGAAAACTTACTAAGAGTGGAAAGGAAGATTTAAAAAAACTTTTTAAAAATCTTGCTTCGCATGAAATTCATCCTGATTTGGTGCTATCAAGTCCTGCTGTTAGAACCGCTAAAACAGCGAAAAAAATAGCCAAATTTTATAATTTTGATAAAAATAGAATTTGTTTTGATGAAAGATTGTATCTTTGCAATGTTGAAAATTTGCTAAAAATTCTGCAAGATATTGATGATGAGTTTAATGAAGTATTTTTAGTGGGTCATAATCCTAGTTTAATGGAGCTTGGAGAGTTATTAAGCTCGCTATGTTTAGCTTCTTTTCCAACTTCTTCTATCTTGTGTTTAGAATTTGATATTAAGGAATTTAAAAATTTAAAAAAACATAGCGGAAAATTAGTTTTTTTTGAACATGTACGCAAATTAAAAGAAGAAAAAGATCTGGGTTTTTAGTAAGAGATTGGCTCTTACTTCCAACCTTCAATATAATTTTTTAGTTTTCTTCCTACTTTAGGGTGTTTGAGTTTTTTTATAGCTGAGCTTTCTATTTGCCTCACTCTTTCTCGAGTGACATTAAGCTCTTTTCCAATTTCCTCTAAAGTTCTATCACTTTCATCATCCATTAAACCAAAACGCATACGAATTACCGCTTTTTCTCTATCGTTTAATTGATCTAAAACTTCATCAATTTGTTCTTTTAAATCATCCTTTAAGATATGATCCATTGGAGAAAGTGAATTTCTATCTTCAACAAAATCTCCAAATTTACCATCATCTTCATTTCCTATTGGAGCTTCAAGAGAAATTGGTTCTTTTGTGATTTTAATGACTTGTTTAACCTTATCTACGCTTAAACCTACTTCTTTAGCTATAACACTGACATCAGGTTCTTTTCCATCTTTTTGTAGATGTTCGCGGATAATTTTGTTAATTTGATTGATGGTTTCTATCATATGGATTGGAATTCTTATGGTTCTTGCTTGATCAGCTATAGCCCTTGAAATAGCTTGCCTGATCCACCAAGTTGCATAAGTGGAAAATTTATAACCCCTTTTGTATTCAAATTTATCCACAGCTTTCATCAAACCTATATTTCCTTCTTGGATAAGGTCTAAGAAAGGCAGACCACGATTTGTGTAGCGTTTAGCTATGCTTACAACAAGGCGCAAGTTTGATTTTGCCATTCTTCCTTTTGCTTCATCAGAGATTTTTTTACCGCGTTTAATTTGCTCCAAAATTTCTTTTAAGCGTGATTTTTCAAGATCAAAGCTTTTTTCACTGGCTTCTTTAGTTTGAAATAGTTTTTTAATTTCCATATAAGTGCTTACCATGGTTGTTTCTAAAGCTCGCTCTGTGATTTCTTCTTTGCTCAATTTTGTAATATCTTTTAAAATATCTGCATGGCGTTTTTTAAGTTCATCAGAAAACATAGGTAAGCGGTATTCTAAACGCTTAAGTTCTTTGTCAAATTCTTCATCGCTTTTTAGTGCAGTTTCCATTGATTTTACGATTTCACTAATAAGTTTTGAAGTAGGGCCTAGATCCATTAATTTTTCTTTTAAAATATTTTTTTTGAACGCAATGCTTAATTTATCTAAAAGTTCATCTCCGCTTTCTTTGTCTTTGGATGTTTTTAGCCAATCTTTTTTAGCTTTTTCTAGAGCTTTAAATTTTTCTATAACTTTTAAAGTTCTTTCATCTTCTTTTTTGCTGTTTTTTTTAGTATTTTCTTCATCTGATTCTAATTCTGTTTCGTTTTCTTCATCTATATCAAGTTCATCAAGTTTATCATCACTTTTTTCTTCATCGTCAAAGCTTTTAAATAGTTCTTTTACCCTTCTTTCTCTGTTTATTAAAGGTTCTTTATAATCTAAAATAAAATCTATCAAATAAGGTACAGAACAAAAAGCATCAATGATAATATCTTCGCCAAGTTCTATTTTTTTGGAAATTTCAATTTCTTCATCTTTGTTTAATAAAGCAATTTGTCCCATTTCTCTTAAATACATACGAACAGGAGAATCTGATCTGCTCCATTCTAATAAATCGTTTTCATTGGCTAAATCAAATTCGTTCTCAAGGCTTGTATCTTGGAGTTTTTGTTTTTCTTCTTGAAGTCTTTTTGCATCTTCTATGTTTTTCATTTGTGCAATTTCGGCTGCTGAAAAAAGTTGCACTTTGTGTTTTTTCATTAATGCTTGCACTTTTTTAGCGGTTGATGCACTTGGTTGTTTTGTAAGATATTTTACCAATTTTTCATATGTGATATAATCTTTTGCATTTTCTTGAAATAATTCTTCTAATTCAGCTTCTTGAGTTTTGGCGTTCATTGATTATCCTTGAAATTTATATAAGCTTTGGATTTTATCTAAAAATTGCTTAACTTTCTATATAAATCGGTTATTATGTTTATGATTTGAATATTTTTTCAAATTTTTCTAAAGCTCTGTTAAAATTATAATTTTTTCTTTTTAAGGTATAAAATTTACGCTTTAGGTCGATATTTTTTAATTTAATTTCATAAAGTGTTGAATTTTTTAATTCTTTTTCTATGCTTTTTTTGGAAAAAATAGAGATTGCTTTTTTTTGTAAAACAAGTTCTTTAATCGCAGCCATTCTATCAAGTTCAAGAAAAATATTAAGTTTTTTTGAGCTTGCACCAATTTCGTTTAAAAATTTATCCCTTAAGCCTGAGCCTACTTCTCTTAAAATCCACTTTTGTTCCAAAAGTTCATCGATATAAAATTCTTTTTCATTGAGTTTTTTATCACTTGTAGCTACTATAAGTTCATCATCTTGCCAAAAATTTATTTCTAAATTTTCATACTCCACTAAAGCTGGATCAAGTTCTGCTTCAATGATTGCAAATTCTATATTTCCGTTTTTTAGTAAATTTAAACATTCTTTTGAATTCTGCGTTTGAGAGCGAATTTCTATGTTTTTAAATTCTGCCTTAAAATCAAATAAAATAGGAGCTAAAAAATGTTCAGAAATGCTTTGAGTTGAGGCTATTTTTATTTCCCCTAAGAGCATACTTTCGTCGTTTAATTTTTCTAAGCTTTGGTAATAGGCTTGTATAATTTTTAACCAATTTTTTCCTAGTTCTAAAGCTTTTGGTGTAGGTAAGAGTTTTTTTCCAAGTCTTTCAAATAAAATGCCATCAAATTTATTTTCTAAATTTTTAATTACTATTGAAACATTAGGTTGGGTTATGGAAAAATTGTTGGCTGTATGAGTTGGACTTTGAGTGTTTAAAAGATCTAAAAATATTTCCATATCTTTGATTTTCATGAGTGATTCCTTTATTTAATAAAAAAAATTTATTATAAAAATTAAAATAATATATTTTTATAATTTTAATAAAAAAAATATAATAACACAAAATTTACAAAAAGGAAAATAAATGAAAACAAGTTTTTTAGCACATAGCGTGGCTATAGTGCGATCAAATTTTAAGGGTTTGCTTTTTACTGCTTGTATAGTGATTTTTGCTATGTATCTTTCTAGTGTTCAAAGTATCAAAGATACCACTCATTTAGCAGCGACTGCCTTTGCTATCATCATAGGAGTATTGCTTTCTCCTTGGTTTTTTAAATACCAACATCATTTTCAAGCCGGAGTGCATTTTAGTGCGAAAAAACTTTTAAGACTCGGTATTGTTTTATATGGTTTTAATATCACTTTAACTGAGCTTTTAAGTGTAGGGTTGAAAGGGTTTTTGCTTTCTGCTATAGTGATATTTTTTGTTTTTATGATTGCTTTATTTATAGGAATGAAAATTTTTAAACTCGATAAAGAAACTTCTATGCTTGTTGGAGCCGGAAGTGCGATTTGCGGTGCGGCAGCGGTTTTAGCACTAGAGTCAAGTTTGAAAAGTGATCCTTTTAAGGGAATTTTAGCTGTAGGTACGGTGGTGATTTTTGGACTTGTGTTTATGTTCTTATATCCCATAGCTTTTTCTTTAAATCTTTTTCCTTTTTTTGATCAAAATGCTATGGGTGTTTTTATGGGAGCTACTTTGCATGAGGTAGCAAATGTCGCAGGTGCTGCTGAAATGGCAAAGGATATGGCAGGATTTGAGCAAGGTGCTTCTAATGTTGCAGTGATTATAAAAATGATGAGAGTGATTTTACTTGTGCCTTTTTTGCTTATAGTGACTTATTTTTTCGCTAAAAATCAGCATTCAAGCAGTGGAAAAACTGCAAAAAGTATCACTATACCTTATTTTGCTTTTGCATTTTTAGGCATGATAGTTTTAAATACTTATTTAGCAAGCAAAGAAAGTATTTTAGGTATTGCTACGAGTGATATTATCTCTTTAGGTAAAACACTTTGTACTTTATGTATCGTTTTTGCTATGGCAGCTTTAGGCTTGCAAATTGACTTTAAAAAATTTTTAAAAAGTGGCTCTAGGGTATTTGGCTTGGCTTTTGTTTTAGGGCTTGTTTTGATTTTTGGAGGATATTTTTTAACCTTAGCTTTTAAAGGTATACTTTGGTAATAAAAATTATTTTTTATTTTAGAAAATTTTATTTTATTAACCAACTAAGAATATAATTTAATTCATTAATTAAATTTATTAAAAAGGAATAAAGATGAAAAAAATTCTTGTAAGTGTTTTAAGTTCTTGCTTGTTAGCTTCGGCTTTAAGTGCTGTATCTTTTAAAGAAGATAGTTTAAAGGTTTCTTTTGAAGGATATAAAACTAAAGATATGATAGGAACAAAAGGTGAATTTAAAAATGTAGAATATAAATTTTCTAAAAATATAAAGGATTTGGCAAGTTATCTTAAAGGCGCTAAAGCTACCATAAAGCCAAGCAATGCTTTTATGGGTGAAGGCAATGATATTATAACCAATAATATCACAAAAGTATTTTTCCCTGCTTTATTGGGAGATACGGATATTAAAGTTGTTTTTCAAGATGTGATTGCGGGTGAAAATAAAGGCGTTATTTCAGCAAAAATTACTATGGATAAAAAAAGTACTATTGTACCTTTAACTTATACCATCAAAGATAATAAATTTGAAGCTAAAGGACAACTTGATTTGCATACTTTTAAAAATGGTTCTAAAGCATTAAAAGCATTAAGCGATGTTGCTGCAGGACATGGTGGAATTTCTTGGCCTTTAGTGGATATCAGTTTTAATGCTGATTTAGCAGAATAAAAAGTAGCCTTAGGGCTACTTTAAAATACAATATCTTCTTAAATTATTTTCAAAAATTTCATAATCTTTTATATTTTCAAGTTCTTGATAAATTTCACTACCTTTCCATAAAATAAAAACTGTATTTTCATCTTTTAGATTTTTGCAAATTTCAAGCAAAGGCTTGACATCCATTAAGGCTCTTGAAGTGATGATATCAGCTTTAAAGGTATTCTTGTATTCTTGAACTTTTTCTTTGTAAATATGTAAATTTGGAAGTTCACATTCTATTTTTAATGTCCGCAAAAAGGCAACTTTTTTGGGATTGGGTTCGAAAAGATGAAAATTGCTTTGCAGTAAAAAAGCTAAAAATACAGCTGGAAATCCTGCTCCACTTCCTATATCGGCAATATTTTTTGCTTTAGAAAAATCATAAAAATCTAAAATTTTAATACTATCAAAGATATTTTCATCTATATTTTTTAAATGAGTAAGATTGTGAATGCGGTTAAATTTAGATAATAATTCTTTATAAATTTTTACCTTTTCTTCAAAGTTTTTTAAATCGTAGTTTTGCAAAAAATCATAATCTTTAAAAATCATTTATTTAAGATGTCCCATTTGAGTTTGTTTTATGTTTAAATACTCTACATTAAAACGATTAGGTTCTATTAAAATCGGTATGCGTGTGATGATTTTTTCTTTGATAGAATCTAGCTTTTCAGGGTTATTTGTGAGTAAATTAACCTTAGAAATTTCATAGTGTTTGAGTATAAATTCTACAATTTCATAAGTTCTCTCATCGGCTTTAAAGCCAAGCTGATGATTTGCTTTAATCGTATCAAAACCTTTATCTTGTAAAGCATAAGCATTAACCTTGTTAAAAAGCCCTATACCCCTTCCTTCTTGTCTAAGATAAATCACCATTCCGCCATTCTTTTCTATATATTTTAGCGAAAATTCAAGCTGTTCTCCGCAGTCGCATTTTAAACTTCCTAAAGCATCTCCTGTTAAGCACTCTGAATGAATTCTTAGATTGAGTGTATCTTTTGGAGTGTTTTTAAATATGCATAAATGTTCTTTATCGTTTTCTTTGAAACTTTGCATTTGGAAATTTCCCCATTTGCTAGGTAAATTCGCAATTTCTGAAATTTTTATTTCCATTTACTACTCTCTATAATCAAATTTATGTTAAGATTTTAGCAAAAAAAGGACAAAAAAATGTTTAAAAGATTTAGAAGATTAAGGCTTAATGAAAACTTAAGATCTATGGTAAGGGAAAATTCTTTAAGTGTAAATGATTTGATTTATCCGCTTTTTGTGGTTAATGGAACGGGGATAAAAAAAGAAATTTCTTCTATGCCTGATGTGTTTCAAATGAGTTTAGATGAAATTTTAAAAGAGTGTCAAAATGTAGTTAATTTAGGCATTAAAGCCATTATACTTTTTGGCGTTTTGGAAAATGAGAAAAAAGACAGCTGTGGAAGCGATGCTTTAGATGATGAAGGGCTTGTTGCAAGAAGTATAAGAGAGATTAAGAAAAATTTTCCAGATCTTTTTATAATCAGCGATCTTTGTTTTTGTGAATACACAGATCACGGGCATTGTGGGATTATCGATCCAAAAACAAAAAGTGTGGATAATGATGTCACTTTAGAAATTTCAGCCAAACAAGCCTTAGTTCATGCAAGAGCAGGGGTAGATATGATAGCACCTAGTGGAATGATGGATGGTGTTATCACTACTTTGCGCAAAGCTTTAGATAAGGAAGGTTTTGAAAATTTGCCTATAATGGCGTATTCTACTAAATTTGCATCAAGTTATTATGGGCCATTTCGAGATGTAGCAGAGTCAGCTCCAAGTTATGGAGATAGAAAAAGCTATCAAATGGATTTTGCTAATGGTAAAGAAGCTTTAGAAGAAAGCTTAGAAGATGAAGTGCAAGGAGCTGATATTTTGATGGTAAAACCCGCTCTTGCTTATCTTGATGTGGTTAAAGAAATATCCCTTCATTCTAACTTGCCTTTGTGTGTTTATAATGTAAGCGGAGAGTATGCTATGTTAAAGGCAGCTAAAAATGCTGGAGTGATTGATTATGAAAAAGTTTTATATGAAACTATGATAGCTTTTAAAAGAGCAGGAGCAAAGCTTATCATCACTTATCATGCTAAAGAATTAGCTAAAATGTTAAAAGGAGAAAAATGAAACATTTTTTAACTTTAAGAGATTTTTCCAAGGAAGAAATTTTAAGTCTTGTAAATCACGCTAGTGAGCTTAAAAAAGAGCCTAAAAAACTTTTACAAGATAAAACTTTGGCAATGATTTTTGAGAAAAACTCTACAAGAACAAGAATGGCTTTTGAATTAGCCATAACAGAGCTTGGCGGAAAGGCTTTGTTTTTAAGCAGTAATGATTTACAACTTAGTCGTGGCGAGCCTGTAAAGGATACAGCTAGGGTGATAGGAGCGATGGTTGATTTTGTGATGATGAGAGTCAATAAACATGAAACTTTACTCGAATTTGCAAGATATTCTAAAGCCCCTGTGATCAATGCTTTAAGCGAGCTTTATCACCCTACTCAGGTTTTAGGAGATTTGCTTACTATCAAAGAATGGAATAAAATGCAAAATGGTATAGCAAAAGTTGCTTTTATTGGAGATAGTAACAATATGTGCAATTCTTGGCTTATTGCGGCTGCGATTTTGGGCTTTGAATTTAGTATAGCTATACCAAAAAACTATAAAATTAGCCCTGAAATTTGGGAATTTGCTATGAAGCAGGCTTTGATTTCAGGAGCTAAAATTTTCTTAAGTCATGATAAATTTGAAGCCTTAAAGGATAAAGATGTAGTCATTACCGATACTTGGGTTTCTATGGGTGAAGAGAATGAAAAAGAACGCAAGATTAAAGAATTTGAAGGATTTATGATCGATGAAAAGGCTATGAGCGTTGCCAATAAAGACGCGATATTGCTTCATTGTTTGCCTGCTTATAGGGGTTATGAAGTGAGTGAAGAAATTTTTGAAAAACATGCAGATGTGATTTTTGAAGAAGCAAGAAATCGCCTTTATGTGGTAAAAGCCTTGCTTTGCTTTTTGGATAATCAGAGAGGAAGAGAATGAAAGAGCTAGAAAAGTATAGCACTTGCTTAAAACGCATTGATGAATTTAGTCAAAATCTAGGAATAAAGAAAAAAGATAGAACGATTTTTAAAATGAAGCAAAGCGAGAATGAAAACGAAAAATGTTTAGTTCTTGAAAATGGAAGTTTTGATTCTCCTGAGCCTTGGTTTGTGATCGATGAAAACGATGAAATTCACACTTTGCTTTCTTTACAAAGTCTTAAGAATATACTTGAAAGTTTAAAACAAAGTCAAAAAGAGAATTTTGAATTGCGTTTAGAAAAGGCGATTTATCAGCAAATTCCTGTAGATTTTAACGATGTTTGGACGGTTGCTATGGATGAGATCAAGCAAAAGGCACAAAATGGCACTATGGAAGTTAGTATTGATCTTGAAAAATTAATTTCTAAAATCAAACAAGAGCATCCAAATTTATTTGTAGATATGCAAGCGATGATAGAAAGGGTAAACCAAAATGAGAGATTATAAAGCTTTTGTAAAATACTCTAAAGCAGGACCACGCTATACTTCTTATCCTACAGCAGTAGAGTTTAATACAAATTTCAAATACGAAGAATATATAGAAATTTTAAAAAAACAAGATAGATCTTTATCGCTTTATTTTCATTTACCATTTTGTAGGAGTGCTTGTTATTTTTGTGGTTGCAATGTCATCTATACTGCAAAAGAAGAGAGTAAAGAAAGGTATTTAACTTATATTTTTAAAGAGCTTGATATTTTAAGCACCATTTTAGATACTAAAAGAGAAGTGGTGCAAATGCACTTTGGTGGTGGAACTCCAACTTTTTTTAGCGCTAAACAACTTCAAAGTTTGATTTTAAAAATCAGATCTGTTTTTGGAAATTTTTCTAAAGATGCAGAGATTAGCTGTGAGATCGATCCGCGTTTTTTAAATGAGGAACAAGCCATAGTTTTAACGCAAAATGGCTTTAATCGTATCAGCTTTGGAGTGCAGGATTTTGATGAAAAAGTTCAAAAAGAAATTCATCGCATCCAGTCTTTTGAATTAACACAAAATGCTTTAAATCTTGTAAGAAATAAAGGCATAAAGTCTGTAAATATGGATTTAATTTATGGTTTGCCTTATCAAAATTTACAAAGCTTTACACAAACTTTAGAAAAAGTTATGCTTTTAAACCCTGATCGTTTAGCGATTTTTAATTACGCTCATGTGCCTTGGCTTAAGAAAAATATGAGAAAATTTGATGAAAATACCTTGCCAAGTCCTGATGTTAAGCTTGAAATTTTAGAATTTTGTGAGAAATTTTTAAGCAAAAATGGTTATAAAATGATAGGAATGGATCATTTTGCAAAAGAAAATGATGAGCTTTTTAAAGCTTTAGAAAATGGAACTTTGCATAGAAATTTCCAAGGTTATACTACCAAAGGCGGTGCTGATTTAGTCGGTATTGGGCTTACAAGTATAGGCGAAGGGCAAAGACATTATGCGCAAAATTTTAAAGATATGTCAAGTTATGAAGCTGCATTAGATAGAGGAGTTTTGCCTTTTGAAAGAGGCGTAGCTTTAAGCGATGATGATGAGCTTAGAAAAGCAGTGATTATGGAGTTAATGGCAAATTTTAAGCTTGATATCAAGTCAATAGAAAAAGAATTTTGCATTGATTTTCAGGAGTATTTTAAAGAGGATTTAAAAGCTTTAGAAGAATACAAAGATTTTATTAATTTTGATGAAAATTTTATCAAAGTCAATGAAACAGGTGTTTTACTTATAAGAAATATTGCTATGTGTTTTGATGCTTATATGAAAAATATCAGCGAAGATAAAAAAGTATTCTCAAAAACGGTGTAAGATGAAATTTAGTCAAATAAGTGATGCTTGTGTTAAATGTGGCAAATGTATACCTGTTTGTACTATACATGAAGAAAATCGCGATGAAATTACTAGTCCAAGAGGATTTTTAGATCTTTTAGCTGCTTATAAAGAGGGAAGTCTAGAACTTGATAAAGAAGCTAAGAAAGTTTTTGAATCTTGTTTTTTATGCACCAATTGTGTTGAAGTATGTCCAAGTAAATTAAGAGTAGATAATGCCATAGAAGAAGTTCGTTATGATATAGCTAAAAAATTTGGTATAGCTTGGTATAAAAAACTTATTTTTTTCTTTTTAAGAAGACGCAAAATTTTAGATTTGGTAGCTAAGCTTGGCTATGTGTTTCAAAGTTGTGCGTTTAAAATTCAAAATGAGAATGAAAATACAGGTATGAAGGCAAGATTTTCCATGCCTTTTGTTAAAAAGGGAAGATTACTTACAAGTTTTAATAAAAAAAGTTTCTTAAATTCTAATCCAAAAGTTATCAATAATGATGGAGAAAAAACAATAGGTTTTTTTGTAGGTTGTTTGGCGAATTATTTTTACATAGATACGGCTAATGCAGTGCTTAAAATCACTAAGGAATTAAAAATCAATGTGGATTTGATGAAAGAACAAGTGTGTTGTGGAGCGCCGCAATTTTTTACGGGTGATTTTAAAAGTGTTGAAGTTTTGGCTAAAAAAAATATTGAGTATTTTGAAAAAAAATTAGAAAAATTAGATGCTATTATAGTTCCTGAGGCCACTTGTTCGGCTATGTTAAAGATAGATTATGAACATTTTTTTATAATGCAAAATGATTTAGACTGGGCAAAACGCGCAAAATGTGTGTCATCTAAGATATATATGGCTAGCGAGTATTTTTATAAATTTACTTCTTTAGAAGAAATTTTAAAAACAAAAAATAAATTTAATTATAGCATTACTTATCACGATCCTTGCCATGCAAGAAAAATGCAAGGAGTTTTTAAAGAGCCAAGAGAACTTTTAAAAACAAATTATCATTTTGTAGAAATGAGTAATTCTAATACTTGTTGCGGTTTTGGCGGGGTGAGTATGCAAACGGATTATTATGATAGAGCTTTAAGTGTAGGGCTTAAAAAAGCACAAATGATCGATGAAAGTAAGGCTAGTGTGGTAAGTGCCGAGTGTTCAGCTTGTAGAATGCAAATTTCAAATGTATTAGAACAAAATTCAAGTAAGGTTGTTTTTGCCAGTCCTTTAGAACTTATAGCAAAAGCTTTGTGATGATGAAGATAGTATTTAAAGGCAAAAGTTCTGAATATGAAATTCAAAGATCGTGCTTTTGTGTTGATGCTTTTGTGATTAAAGATAAGATTGAAGAACGAGATGGTGTTGATTTTATCACTTCAAATGTAGATCTTTTGGAATTTAGTGATGACAGTTTTACTTTTGAAGAAATTGTAAAACATTTTAATATTTGTGATACTGAAGATATGATTATCGTTGAAGATTTTGACATGAAATCAAACAAAGATAATCAAAACCAAGAAGATGATATAGAACACAACATCTTAAAATCCGAAAAAATAATACATGAAAACACAAAACAAACAAGTATGCAATTTAAAAATTTAAAATTTTTTTCAAGAATTTTTAAAAATGAAAATTTTCTTTCTGATTTTAAAGAAAGTAAGCAAGAAGTTGTTACTATCAAAAAACATGAAAAACTTGAAATTTTTAAAAATTTATCTCAAGAAGATCAAGAAATTAGCTTTGTTAAAATTGAAATTTTAAATTATGATAGTAATGAAGATAGTTTAAGTTTTAATCTTGATATATTTCCAAGCGGTATGAGCTATAAGTACGGAATTTTAAAAGACTCTATGCATATTATTTTACAAGGTAAAACTTCTAGTACGATGCTTTTTCCGTTTTTAAAAAGTATGATTTATAAAAATAAAAGCGAAAATTCAAGTGAAAAAATTTTTACTTTAATGATAAATCAGAAAAAACACTATAAGCTTATCGCAAATCTTTCTTAGTTTTATTTTATTATATTTTCTATATTAGAGCGATTTTTTTCAATTAAAGAGCGATTTTTTTGAGTTGTTTCTTTAAGATCGGCTATATCTTCTTTCATATTTTGTATGTTTTGGTTGAGTAATTTTATCTTTTTTTCATAGCGAGTAACGATGATAAAGACTACAAATAAAAATATAATAATCAAAAAAATAAATGCTAAAAATTCCATATTTTTCCTTTTTAAAACTAGATTTTGAAATATATCATTTAAATACTTCAAAAAACTTTTACGGGTTTTTTTATTTTGTATTTTAGTTTTTTTATCTTTAAACTTATATATAAATTTTCAAAAAGTAACAAAAAAATATATAAAAAAATAATTAAATTAAAAAAATAATTAAAGATAATAAATATCTTATTTTTTTATGTTATATTTTAATAAATATCTAAAAAGGATTTTAATATGGAAAAATCACTTTTATTTCATTTTAGACGCATTGGAGTTGAATTTATCATTTTTAGTGTTTATGCTGTTTTTAGTATCTCTTGGGCAGCAACAGGGTCTTTAATGCCTTTGATTTCAAATGATCTTGCCCTAAATACTCAGCAAGCTACTTTAATCACTAGTATGATAGTAGTTGCGAAAATTTTTGGTGCTTCATTTACTGCTTTTTTGGTTTATAAATTCGGATTAAAAAAGGGATATTTTTTAGGCTGTATTTTAATGAGTTCGGGTATCTTTTTAAGTTTTGTAGATAGTTATAGTGGTATTTTGATTATAAGATTTTTAATAGGGCTTGGTTCAGCTTGTTCTTTAGTTTGCTTAGTGCCTATTGCACAGCAATGGTTTGAAAAAAAGCTTTGCATTTTGTAATTAGTTTTAATATAACTTCAAATTTAGTAGGCATTACCCTAGGACTTGTTTTAGCTGAAAGCATCTCAAATTATTTTGGAAATTGGAGAGATTCTTTATCATTTTATGCTTGGATTAATTTGATTTTATTGATTTTGTGGCTTTTTGTAGGTAAAGATGAGAATAAAAAAGAAGAAAAAAAGAATAATGCAAAAGATCTTATTTATGCTCTAAAATCTCGTGTTACTTGGGGTATGATTATTTTTTACATAGGGCCTATTTTATTTTTAAATTCTCTTTTTACTTTTTTACCAACTTTTTATGCACAATATGCAGGTTTTAGTAAAGAATTAGCTGATTTTGCTAAAAAAGAAATTCCAGCCTTGGCTAATTTTGCTATTATTTTTGGTCCTTATCTTGGATTATTTTTTAAAAGAAAAAATATTTCTTTTAAAATAATGCTATTGTCTGGAGGAGCGTGTATTTTTATATGCGGATTTTGTATGTTATTTTTACAAAATTTAGTATTGATACAGATTTTTGCTGTGTTATCAGGCATTTTTTATTCTATGTGGTTTCCATTTTTCTTTAATCTACCTTCAGAACTAAAAAATTCCAATCCAAATCAAACTGCTTATATTATGAGTGCTTTTTGGAGTATTACCTTTGTTATACTATCATTTAACCTATGGGTAGTATCTTGGAGTGTTGATAAAACCCATAGTTTTACTTTGGGTTTTGTTTATATTTTTGCTTTGATTTTTATTTCAGCGATCTTAGCACAATTTGTTTTACCTAGAAGAGAAAATTTTATACAAGGAGAAAAATAGAATGAATTTAATTCCAGAAATACTAGACTTACAAGGCGAATTTGAAAAAATTCGTCATCAAATTCATGAAAATCCTGAGCTTGGTTTTGATGAATTATATACTGCAAAATTAGTGGCACAAAAATTAAAAGAATTTGGTTATGAGGTTTATGAAGAAATAGGAAAAACAGGCGTTGTGGGGGTTTTAAAAAAGGGAAATAGCAATAAAAAAATAGGACTTCGTGCAGATATGGATGCTTTGCCTTTGCAAGAATGCACAAATTTGCCTTATAAAAGCAAAAAAGAAAATGTAATGCATGCTTGCGGTCATGATGGACATACTACTTCTTTATTGCTTGCTGCAAAGTATTTAGCAAGTCAGAATTTTAATGGTACTCTAAATCTTTATTTTCAACCTGCTGAAGAGGGCTTGGGTGGTGCTAAGGCAATGATAGAAGATGGATTGTTTGAAAAATTTGATAGTGATTATGTTTTTGGATGGCACAATATGCCTTTTGGTAGCGATAAGAAATTTTATCTTAAAAAAGGTGCGATGATGGCTTCTTCGGATAGTTATAGCATTGAAGTTATTGGAAGGGGTGGTCATGGAAGTGCTCCAGAAAAGGCAAAAGATCCTATTTATGCTGCTTCTTTGCTTGTTGTGGCTTTGCAAAGTATAGTATCTCGCAATGTTGATCCCCAAAATTCAGCAGTTGTAAGCATAGGAGCTTTTAATGCAGGGCATGCTTTTAATATCATTCCAGATATTGCAACGATTAAAATGAGTGTTAGAGCATTAGATAATGAAACTAGAAAGCTAACTGAAGAAAAAATTTATAAAATTTGTAAAGGTATTGCACAGGCTAATGATATAGAGATTAAAATCAATAAAAATGTTGTTGCACCAGTGACTATGAATAACGATGAAGCTGTGGATTTTGCTAGTGAGGTTGCAAAAGAATTATTTGGCGAAAAAAATTGTGAATTTAATTATCGTCCTTTAATGGCAAGTGAGGATTTTGGGTTTTTTTGCGAAATGAAAAAATGTGCCTATGCTTTTTTAGAAAATGAAAACGACATTTATTTACATAATTCTAGTTATGTTTTTAATGATAAACTTTTAGCTAGGGCTGCAAGTTATTATGCGAAGCTAGCTTTAAAATACTTAAAATAAAAACTAATCTAGAATTTCAAGCGCAATTTCTTCCTTTAAACCTTTGATTTGAATTTCTTTGAGTTTTAGATTTGAAGGAAGGTTTGCTAAAAGCTCTTTATTGTTTTTTACTTGGTTTTTTGCACTTATGGAGAGTAAAATTCCCCTGTAAGCTTTAGCAAAATGACTGATGACTTTACCATTTTTTACAAATTTATAGGTATAAAATTTCTTTTTTGGGGTATAGAATTTATCATAAAATCCTGCTCTAAGATCAAGTATTTCTTCATTTTCCAAGTATTCATCTAAGGCTTTACTAAAATGTTCTTTATAAAATTTCTCTATGGTAAAATTTCCTATTTTAGCCCCTTGCTTGAATTTATAAAAGGGTAGGGTATCATTAGCTCTTACAACGCCAAAAAGATTAGAAAATATAAGAGTATTTTCTAAAATATAAGCTTGACTTTTTTTATCTAGGATTTTAAAATTAAGATATTCATAACTTACCCCAGTATAAAGCAATATAGCTTCTTGAGTGGGAGCTTGTTTTAAGTCGTGTTTAAATTTATCAATTTCATTTTCATTTTTAATGCCAAAAAGTTCTTGTAAATTCTGTAAGCTTGCGTTTTTGATAAATTCTTCATAATGCTTTAAAGTTTCCATTCTATAAGGAAATAATTCTTTAAATATAAATGAGTTTTCATTGATAGGATTTTTTACGCAATTTTCATTTTTGCTTTCGCTAGGGGAGAAAAGTATTTTCAAGATTTTTCCTTAAACATTTATTTTTTAATAAAGGTAGCTAAAAGCTTGTAAATTTTGGCTTAATTAAAATTTATTATTATTTAGTTATAATCTAAATTTTTGAACTTTTTATTGAAAGGAATATATGAAAATCTTTTTTAGAAATTATCTTTTTTTAGCAGCTATAACTTTCATAGCTTTTATTTTACCTGGATTTTTATTTTCGCTCTATAATGACTATATATTTCGTTTTGAGTTGAATAGTGTTTTAGCTTTAGGTGCGGCAGCTTTAATTTTTCCTTTGGTGCGTCCTAGGATTTTTATAGTTTGTGTATTTGGACTTTTTGCCCTGATGGAGTGTATCCAATTTTCGCATTTATATTATTTTAACAAACCCTTAAATATTTTTTCTTTGCATTTAATGTTTATTGAATTTGGAGAAGTGGCTAAAACGGCTTTAGTGGGGGGGGGGTATTATTTAAAGGCTTAATTCATATAGTTATAATAGTTCTTACTTATGTTATTTTAAGTATTTTTTATTTTAAAATTTCAAGAAAAACTAATTTTATTGCCACAGTTTTGGCGATTTTTGCTTTAAGCATCTTACCTTATAAGGCAGTTTATAAAACCGATAGGCTTGTTAATTTTTCTCCCAAAAATGATAGTATTTCTTTATATAACACTTTAAGAACTTTTAGCGGTTATTTTTTCTTATATTTACGCATGCCTCAAGCGCCTATACTAGATTATCCTGAATATACTTATGATTATAAAAATGTAGCAGATCGTAATGTTATTTTAATTTTAGGTGAAAGCACTAATGCAAATCGCATAGGACTTTTAGGCTATGAAAGAAATACAAATCCTTTGCTTAGTGAATGGGCAAAAAATGATAAAAATTTTGTAGCAAAAAGAGCAATTTCAAGTGCTGTTTTGACTCGTGTGGCTGTGCCAAGCTTATTAAATATTGCTTATAAGCCAGACAATATTAAGCATATTTCAAATGAGAAAACGCATCTTGTATATTTAGCCAAGAAAGCAGGATTTAAAACTTTTTATTATAGTGCACAAACCATTAGTGAACTTAGCGATATAAGTTCTGAAAATTTAGATGAATTTTTTACAAGAGAAAATTATTATTTTGAACACAAACAGTTGGGTGATTTGTTGGTTTTAGAAAAATTAAAAGAAAATCAAGATAAGTTTTTACATGGGAAAAATTTTGTTATACTGCATCAAAGAAATGCACACTCTCCTTATCAAAGAGGCTATAGAGCGTATCAAAAAGCAGATGTTTTTAAACCAATGACTCGTGAAAATACTTATGATAATGCTATGATTTTTAACGATTATTTTATTTCTAGTGTATTTGAAGTTTTTAAAAAATTAAGTCAAAAAAGTAGCATTCCAACCTATGTAATTTTTATACCTGATCACGCAGAAGCTATGGGAGAATTAGGAAGAGATGGACATGCTGAATATGGACATTCTTTTTTAAGTGCAAATGTGGCTAATATTCCTATTTTTGCTACCACTTTTAATGTTAAAAATGATGATTTTATAACTTATCTAAAACAAAGTAAATTGCCAACTCATTATGAGCTTGCTAAATTATTAGCCAAGGAAATGGGGTATGATATTCATAATTCTTTAGAAGAGCCTAATGTGTTTTACATTAATGGTGTCGATATTTCTGGAAATGCTGGTTATATTAAAGTTTTAAGAGATGGAGATAAGGTAAAATTTGAATATTTTGATAAAGAATAATTGGCTTTAAGAGGAATATTTCCTCTTAAAGATTAAAATGACGCTCCGCCCATTAACATAGAAAACATGATAAATGGAAGTATAATTTTTAACGCTTCTGTGGCGTCTTGATTGTTGATGCTTAGTTTTTCTATACTGTCGATTCCCTGTGTGCTATAGTCACTAACAGGGATGTTTTTAAATTTTAAATCAAGATTGAGTTTATAATCATCGTTTTGAGTGATATTGTTTAAAATAGCTAAAGCTTTATCAAAGATTAATGCTTGTTCTTCATTTTGACTTTGAGTTTTTAAGGTTTGTAAATTTTCCTTAGCAGTTGTTATATAGCTGCTAAATACGCCTTCGGTTTTAAGAGTTGAATCAATTTTAAAATTGTTTAAGATGATGTATTTTTGGATTGTATTGCTAAAATCTGAAGCTTGTTCGTAGTTTGCTATATTAAGAAGTTCATTGATAGCTTGTTCATCCATAGCTAAAGTTTGAGTGTTAAATTTTATACCCTTAGAATCAAGGTAATTAAGCAAATCTTCTTTTAGATTTATATTTAAATTTGTATTGAAATTTAATTTTGCGTTATAAAATTTTATATCAAGATTATCTATATAATTGTTTTCCTGTTTGTTGATGGAGTTGTCAAATGATAAAGTATAAGAATCTGAGCTTAATTTATTGATAAAAGAGCTGATTTTTGGATCTTGTTGAAATAAGCTTGCATTGATGTCACTAACAACTTTTTCTCCAAGTTTAAAATCTTCAAAAACCAAATTTGATTGTATGCTTTTTTGGTTTTTAAAAAGATCGTTGTAATATTCTTTAATGCTAATTGATGTATTTGCTTCGCCTTTGTAAATTTCATTTGAGCGAATTTTGATATTTTTTGCTTGAAATAGTTCTTGATACTCATCGTTATTATCTTTTGCAAGAGTTTTGAAATTTGGACTTAAACACGCTATAAAATCACCATCTGCATTGCATTTAAAATCAGAAAATTCAATTTTTATTCCAGAATCCTGAGAAAGGCTTGCAATTTCTTGTTTAACTGTTTGATTTAGTTGATTTTCATATTTTTTAACTGTTTTTTCATCTATGGAATTTCCGCAAGCTGAAAACAAAACAGCTATTCCAATAGAGAGAAAAATACCTTTTTTCATAGTTTTCTCCTTAAAAATTTAAAAAAAGATTATATCTTTTTTTTACTTAAAATTTAAACAATGCTAAAAGAGAGTGTGAGATTAATTACATTTTTACACATAGGAAAATCTTTTTAGTTTGTTTCAAATGCATTATTTATAATTTTAAGTATAATTAACTTTGCAATTATTATATATTTTTGCAATAGCTTAAAGCTTATTTTTAAAGAAAGGAAATGTATGAAAAAAATACTTCTAAGTGTTTTAACGGCCTTTGTTGCAGTAGTATTGGCTGCTTGTGGAGGAAATTCTGACTCTAAAACTTTAAATTCTCTTGATAAGATCAAGCAAAATGGAGTTGTTAGGATTGGGGTATTTGGCGATAAACCACCTTTTGGTTATGTGGATGAAAAAGGCAACAATCAAGGCTATGATATAGCTTTAGCTAAACGCATAGCAAAAGAACTTTTTGGCGATGAAAATAAGGTGCAATTTGTTCTTGTTGAAGCTGCAAATAGGGTTGAGTTTTTAAAATCAAATAAAGTAGATATTATTTTGGCTAATTTTACTCAAACTCTGCAAAGGGCAGAGCAGGTTGATTTTTGCTTGCCTTATATGAAAGTAGCTTTAGGCGTAGCTGTACCAAAGGATAGTAATATAACTAGCGTAGAAGATTTAAAAGATAAAACCTTGCTTTTAAACAAAGGCACAACAGCAGATGCTTATTTTACGCAAAATTATCCTAATATTAAAACTTTAAAATATGATCAAAATACCGAAACCTTTGCCGCTTTGATGGATAAAAGAGGCGATGCTTTAAGTCATGATAATACCTTGCTTTTTGCTTGGGTGAAAGATCATCCTGATTTTAAAATGGGCATCAAAGAGTTAGGTAACAAAGATGTTATCGCACCAGCGGTTAAAAAAGGCGATAAAGAACTTAAAGAATTTATCGATAATTTGATCATTAAACTAGGCCAAGAGCAGTTTTTTCACAAGGCTTATGATGAAACTTTAAAAGCTCATTTTGGAGATGATGTTAAGGCTGATGATGTAGTGATTGAAGGTGGAAAAATTTAATAAAGGGCTTTTTGCCCTTTATATTGATTTAGGATAAAATATGCAAAAAAAATACAAAAATATTATTTATGCTTCTTTGGGTGGAATTTTAGAATTTTATGATTTTGTGCTTTTTGCCTTTTTTTTGGATATTTTTACTAAGGTATTCTTTCCGCAAAATGATGCTTTTTGGATGCAGATAAATGCTTATATAGCCTTTGGTGCTGCTTATTTAGCGCGTCCTTTTGGTTCTATTGTGATGGCACATTTTGCTGATAGATATGGAAGAAAGAATATTTTTTATATTTCTATGCTTTTGATGGTTTTGCCTAGTTTTGCTTTAGCTTTTTTGCCAAGTTATGAAAGTATAGGTATATTTGCTACTTTGATTTTATTTACTATACGCATTTTGCAAGGTTTAGCCGTTGGAACTGAGGTGAGCGGAGCTTGGATTTATGTGAGCGAATTTGTCAAAGGGCGTCAAATTCCTTTAGCTCTTGGTTTTATTTCAGCGACTTTAACCATAGGTTTATTGCTAGGAAATATTGCCACTTTAGGCATAAGATCTTATTTTACCCCAGAAGAAGTTCAAAGCTATGCTTGGAGAATTCCTTTTATCATAGGAGGATTTTTTGGAATTTTAGCTTTGTTTTTAAGAAATAAACTCAGCGAAACTCCAGAATTTATAAAAGTTCAAAATGAAAAGAAAATTTTAAGTTTTCCATTGTTCGAAGCTTTAAAAACTCATAAAATGAGTATGCTTGTTTGTTTTTTAATGACCATGGTTTTAACAAGCGGTGTGGCAACTTTGATGATTTTACCTAAGTATTTTGAAAGTCTTTTAGTTATGAGTAAAACTTCTGCTTTATGGGTGCAAAATTTTGCTATTTTAGCGGTGATTTTTGGAGCTTTATTTCAAGGTTTTTTAGCAAGCAAATGGGGAAGCTATAGGATTTGTTTTATTTTTAGTATAGCTTTTATTATTTTTGGTGTGCTTTTTAGTTTTTATGATGAGAATTTTTTATTTTATTTTTTACTGGCTTGTTTTGCACAAGGTATTATTACTTTCGCGCCTGTTTTTATGACGCAAATTTTTAAAAGTGAACTGAAATTTAGCGGGCTTAGTTTTGCTTATAATATTTCTTATGCGATTTTAGGTTTTTTAACCCCTTTTATAGTTAATGCTTTTTATAAAGAGTATTTGGGTATTTATCTTGCTATAGTGGGATCTTGTTCCTTGCTTTGCGTGTTTTTGTTAAAACGCGTTTTTGCAAGAAGCAAGATTAAAGAATTAAGCATTGTCTTTTAAAACTTCAAAAACAACCTTAGATATTTTTTCAACTGAAGCGATTTCACAATGCTCATCAGTTGAATGAGGATTATGGATATTTGGGCCTATAGAAGCGCATAAAAGCTCTTGTTTTTTCTCTATAATGCCACACTCAAGCCCTGCATGGATAGCTGAAACTTTGGCATTAGGCGATACTTTTTTAAGCGCTTTAAAAACCATGTCGCTAAGTGCGTTTGGTTTGCCTTCCCAAGGTGGATAGAAATTAAAACTTCCTACTTTAAAATCAAAAGCCTTGAAAAATTCTAAAGTTTCAAATTCTACTTGCTTAAGTCCATCAAGTATATTAGATCTTGCAAAAAGTGCGAATTTGATTTGTTTATCTTGCATTCTTAAAGTAGCTAGGTTAATACTTGTTTGAACTATACCTAGATTTTCATCATAAGCTCTAACTCCATGAGTAAAAGAATTTATAAGGCTTAAAAGTTTTTTACTTTGATCGCAAATTTCAAATTCGCCTTCTTCTTTAAATTCACATTTTATCCAGTCGTTGCTCTTTACTTCATTTTTAAAATGCACTAAAGCTTTAGCGTGTTTAGGTATAGAATTGATTCTTTCTCCGCCTTCAAAAGAAATGATTTCTCCTTCATTTTCTTGTATGAATTTAGCCATTTCTTTGATGGAACTTTTTTCATTGCGTATGATATTTATGCCTGAGTGTCCACCTTTAAAATTTTGTGCACAAAGCTCATAAATTTTACCCTTTTTTCTAAGGGTATTAAAAGACAAACTTGCTTCTATATCTACTCCACCTGCACAGCCTATCATGATCTCATCATCGCTTTCATGATCTAAATTTAAAAGCATTTTAGATTCTAAAGTGTGCTCGAGTGAATTCACTCCCATGAGTCCTACTTCTTCATCGTTTGTAAAAAGACATTCTAAATTTTCAAATTCAGCCATAGCACTCATCATGATGGCTATACCTATGCCATTATCTGCACCAAGACTTGAATTTTTGGCTCTTAAAAAACCATTTTCTTCATAAACTTCTAAGTTTGGTGCATCGCCCATACAGACCATATCATAATGGCTTTGTAAGCAAATTTTTGGCTTGCCTTTTATGGCATGGATATTTCCTGCTTTATCTATACTCACTTTAAAGCCTTTATCTTTAGCATAAGAGCTTAAAAATTCTTTCATTTGTTCTGTTTCATAACTGCAATGAGGAATTTTGCATAATTGTTTAAAATTTTCTATAACATTTTGCATTTTATCTCCTTTGTTTTGATAAAATTATGGCATATTTTTTAAAATTTAAAGGCAAAATGATTAAAAAATGAGAATAAATTATAAAAAATTATTTAATCTAAGAAAATTATTAAGTGATCCAAAAAAACTTTTTTCTGTATTAATCTTCACTCTTGTAGTTGTTTTTATCCAGAACTATATTGCCCAAAATTCTAGTTTTGAAGGAAAAGTAGTTAGAATTATTGATGGAGATACTATAGAAGTTAATCATGAAAACAAACTCGCTAGAATAAGATTTTTTGGTATAGATGCACCAGAACTTAAACAAAGTTTTGGAAAGCAATCAAAAGAAGCTTTAAGTAGAATTTTAAGCGGCAAACAAGTTGAAATTATTTATAAAAATAAAGATACTTATGGTAGAATTGTTGCTATTGTAAAGCTTAATAATGTTGATATTAATCGATTTTTAGCAAGCAAAGGCTATGCTTGGGCTGATACTTACTATAGTAACGCTTATATCAAAGAACAAGAAAATGCTAAGAAAAATCATTTAGGTCTTTGGAAAGAGGGTAATCCTATAGAGCCTTATAAATGGAGAAAACACAATAAATTCTAGGGAAAAACATGAAAAAATATACTTTAATGATACTATTAGCTTTAGGAATTTCTGGATGTTTTGTAAATGAAAGAGGGATTTCAAATCGTTTTTATGATGATTGTAAAGAGTATTATGATGGAAGCGGAACTTATCATAAGGATTGCCCAAAAAATTGGGTGGATATTAAAATGACTCCTTGATTATTTTCCACCCACAGAGGCCATTAATGCAGCTGCTACGGCTTCTGGATTGTTGATTTTGGCGCCTTGTTCTTGATTTTCTGTAGGTTTAACAGTGTTAAGTGGCGGACGCTTGAGTTTAAATATATGCTCATCAGTGCTAACAACTTGTATCGTTCCTTCAAACATTTTAATTTCTTTAACATGTCCAACCACTTTTACATCTCTTTTTTTGGAGGTTTCGTCAAAAAGTGCATGAGCTTCAAGTTCTAAAACATCGCCTAATTTAAGCGGAGCATAAAAAAAACATTTTGATCCAATAATCACTGAAAATTCTTTATTGATAGAGGCTTGTGCTACATAGTTTGCCGCAGCGAAAATAAAGGCATCAAAAATCAATCCTTGATCATCTGCTACCATTTCGCTTGTGGTTATTAAAATTGATTTGGCATAGTTTTTATCAATTTCGATAATGGTTCCAGCAAGCGAGGTGTTTAATTCAGGACAAGTGAGTAATTCTGCTCTAACGCGAGATATATCTTCTGCAGATGCGTATTCTTCAAGTTGTGCATATTCTTCAAAATTATCTTTTTTTGCCATATCTAACCTTTAAATTCTACTTATCTACTTCAAAATATCTAAATTTCAATATCGGCAAAAAAGAAAAAGAATTTATATCTTAATGCGTATATAAACTCTTTTAGGTGCTTCATAGCCTTCAATGGTAAGATTTTTATCCTTTGGATCTAAGAAATTTTCCAGCGAAAAAGAGTCTATCCATTCTGTTTTTCTTTGTTCGTTTTCATCGGTTTTTTTTGTAGCCAAAACTTCAAATTCTTTAAATCCTGCTCTTTCGCACCAGTTTTTTAATGCATTAATGCTTGGTACAAAATAAATATTTGGAATTTTAGAATAAGTTTTATTAGGTACAAGAGCAATTTCTCTTTCATCTTCTATATACATGGTATCTAAAAAAACAACTCCATTTTTATTAAGTCCTGCTTTTAAATCTTTTAGCATTTTTATAGGATCACTTCTATGATAAATCACCCCAAGACAGAAAATCACATCAAATTTCAAGCCATAGTTTGGAAGATCTTCTACGCCTAAAAGTTCGTATTTTATAGGAGTTTTAGCTAAAGCATTGATGAGTTCAAATTGCAAACGGTATTTGATAGAAGGATCAAAACCTATGAGTTTTGCAGGATTAAATTCAAGCATTTTAAACATATAATAACCATTATTACAGCCTATATCAGCAACGCATTTTTGAGAAATTTCGTTCATGAAAGGCTTTAGAATGTTGAATTTAATAAAACTTTGCCATTCCGTATCGATGAAAAGATCGTCTATTTTAAAAGGACCTTTTCTCCATGGTTTAAGTTCTTTTGCTATAGCTAAGATTTCATCTTTGGCTTGAGAATTTGTAGATAAATTCACGCTATCATCTAAAGAAAAATTACAAGCAAGATTGAGAGCTTTAAGTTCTTGAATTTTAGCATATAAAGGGTGATTTAGAAATTGTTTTTCGAGTAAATTTTCTTGCATTTTTATCCTTGACATTTGCTTTTAATGCTAAATTATAACATTAAAAGCTTTTATGGCAATATAAATCTCATATGCATTAAGTATTTGATCAAAAATAAATTTTTAAAAACTCAAAAATACTTCCCAAAGCTCACATAAGCTTTAGAACTATAATCATCATCTAGTTTATACTTCTTTAAAGCTCTAGCTAAATCAAGCTTAACATAAAAATTTCCTGTTTTATTATAAAGCAGTTGTAAACCATAAGCATCCATATAGTTTGTATAAGAATCATTCTCATACCAAGAATAACCTATATCATAAAAAGGAGTGATATAAAAATCTTTTAAAGGAGTAGCCATTCTAAGTCCAAAGCTAGCCACTACAGCATTATCTCCTTCTCTATCTCCATTATTATAAGCCCTTACTCCATAAGGACCTCCTAAAGATATGGTTTCACTACTATCTAATGTAGCTCCATTGATAACTTGTTGATAATTTAAACTAAAAAGATGAGTAAAGGTATCATTAAAGAAATAAGCATTGTTAAGATTGACGTTAAGTTTAGCAAATTTTCCAAATTCTACTCCACCTACTTTGCTTGTTTCTATACCTACTATAGTCATACCTTCATCTTTAACATTATCATAGCTTACATTAGCACTATAAGAAAAACTATCATTGCTAATGCCATTATAAACTCCTTCTATACCAAAGCTTATCGTATCAGAGCTTTTATCAAAGGTTAAAATATCAAATTTAGAATCACTAAGTTTTTTATGATAATAGCTTGAAGTTAAATAAAAAGAATTATAAGTCGTAATCCACAAAGGATATTTTAAATCTATACCTAGATTTTCAGAAGTTCCTATAAAGTCAAATTCTCTCCAAATTCCCCCTAAAGCATAGTTTCCTTTAGAATAACTTGGAGTGATTTTTAAATTCCCTAAGAAAAGTAGTATAGCTTATACCATAGTTAGTTTGTGCTTCATCGCTTCTTTGCAAATAAGCATTAAGACTATCTCCTTGATGAGCTATGTTATTAAAACTCATACTAGCACCACCCCTATATCTACCTGATTCTTTTATACCGTAATTATCTCCATAAAACAATACAGAAACAAAGCTATCACTAGGGGTAGTTTCTATCACTACATCTGTTTCACCTGGATTATCTCCTGCTTTTAAAGAAGCAAGGGTTTGTATGCCATACATTTCATTGACTTTATAAACTGCATCTTCTACTAATTTAGTAGTGATGATTTCACCTTTGTGATTAGGTAATTTACTTTCTATAGCATAATCTCTTACACTAGAATTGTTTTGAACCACATATTTACCTAAAACACCTAAGGTGATATTGATTTAAATTTGATCTTTTAGTTCTTGTTGTGGGATATAAGCTGTAGCAGCAGGATAACCACTAACTTGAACATAATAAGAAATGATATTGGCTATATCTTGTAAGTCTTGAACTGAAATACTTTCTTTTTTGTAATCGTTTAAGGCTTCTTGTAAAACTTGCTCATCTAAACCTAGATCTTTAAAGTTTATGTTTTTATTGGTAATATGAAAGCTAAAGCTAACTTTATGAATTGATTCTTCTTTAGAAGTATTTTTTAAAGAAGGAGTGTTTGAATTTGGGGTTTTAGTTTTTAAAGTATTATCATTAGACAAGTTAGGTTGATTTTTTTGAGTGTTGTTATTATCTTTTTGAATGTTTTTCTTTGTGTTAGTGGTTTTTGAATTATTATCATCACTAGTATTAGAATGATCTATGATAATCACTCCATCTTTTACTTTTAAAGTGTTATTGTAGTTTTTTAAGTTAGCATCTTCTTTATAAGGAGATTGTTCTAACATTTGTATGGTTTTTTTATTATCTTTAGTATCACTAGCATAAAGGCTTAAGATAGCTAAACTAGATAGTAAGATAATGCGTTTCATTTAAATTTTCCTTAGTGTTTGTTTGATTTTTAATCTTTAAATTTTGTTTGTTTTATTAATTTTTAACAAGATCCAAAAGGCTTTTAACCTTTTGGATTTTAATCATCTTGAGCAAGGATTTCCTGCTTTAAAATTATCCGATACTATACAAGCATTACCACTTTCTTGAGTGCTGGCTTCATCTATACTTGCTTGTTTATCATCTTTATTGATATTTGGATCTTCATCTGTAGTTTGCATAAGCAAAGCTGTAGCAATGTCAGGCTCTTGTTGTCCTATGGTATCATTTGGGTTATTATTAGAACCGTTGTTGTTACCATTGTTAATATCACCTGAATCGGTTCCATCGTTTCCGTTGTTGGAGCCACTATTGTTATCATTAGGCTTGCTAACATCTTTCAAATTTGCACTATATTGCCCATTAACTGTGAGTTTATAATTATCTATACTCGCACTTGCAATAGTTTGTTTATTTGTTTCAAGATTAGAATTATTCGAAATCGTGGCATCTTTAAGAGCTATTGTGGCTTGTTGCAAAACTATATATTTACTATTCATTTCTGTTTTAAGCGTTTCTAAGACTTTTGAATCTCCAATTTGCAAAGCTTTATTGTAAAGCTCTACTATGGTATTATAATTATTCAATGCATCATCGTAAGCTTTTTGAGTATTTTTTTGTTCTTCAGTAATTTTAGCAATTTGAGAAAGTGTGTTTTTAACAGTATCGATAGCATTATTGCCTTTTTCTAATTCTGTATAGTAGGAGTTAAGAGCTGTTTTTAAACTTGCATTCTCACTTAAATTTGCTTGCCCATATAAAGCGGTAATAAAATCCATACTTTGATTAATGCTTACTAAATCATCAGCTGTTAATAGTTTTCCATCTTTATAAAATTTACTTAAATCTTCAATGTTAACACTAGAATTAAATTTTAAGTCATTAAATATAGAATTCATAACATTAGCGTCGATATCTGTTGAAGTGATAAGATTACTAGTTTCTGAAACAATTTTACCTTGAGAAACAAATTGAGAAGCTGGAGAGTAGTGTTGTGTGCCAAAATTTGAAGAGACTGCTGCAAGATTTATTCCAAAATCATGTGCATAATATAATGAATTTGCTCTAACAGAAAATGGATTATCAGATTTAATTTTACCTATATTTAAATTTTTATCATAATTTGCCACTTCATTTCCTATCAAAGTGACATCGCTTTTACCTTCTATAACTCCTAGATTAACAACATTACCATTTAATTTTGTTTTAATTACTGGAGATAAGTTTACCCCTAAGCCAAAAGTTTTTTCTCCACCACTCTCTGCAAACTCCTTCATCTCTTTATCCCCTATCGATGAAGCAGATAAAAACACTCTATTTGCACTAATACTTCCACCTTTACCCACTACTATACCATTAGGATTGATTAAAAAGATATTATTGCTTCCACCTTCTAGCTTTCCATCTATAATGAGAGCTTTTAGAACCATAGGCAATATTTAAATAATTTTGGTTAGTTTTTCCTTGTCCAAAATTTACAGTTTCACCACTTGCTATATTAAAACCACCACCCCATTGGATAACAGAGTTTTGTTTATTGCCTGTGATATTCATTATGCCATTGCTTGAACTTATACTTCCACTTGTTCCATGAGTGAACTTACCCCCACTTGGTAAAGCATAGCTTTGTGTAAAAAGAAAGAACCTACAACTAAAGATAAAGAAAGTTTATTTAACTTTTTCATGACTTGCTCCTTTTTGTAAGATTAAGATTTAAGAATCTTTTGTTTATATTTATAAAAATACAAGCAAAAGATTCCTATCTTTAAGATAGGAATGATTTATTTTATCTTTGCGTAAATGCTTTTGCCATCTTGAGATATTCTTACTTCATAAGAAAGCTTTTGTAAATTCATCTTTTTTAATTTATCTATAGAGCTTAGTTTAAAATCTTCTTTGTTTTTTTGCATTTTTTCAATAAAGCTTTGAAGTTCTTCTTGATTTAAAGTATTAGAGTTTTCATCTATAAAACCTTGCTCACTTTGTAAGATTAAGATTTCTTTATTTTTAAGGTAGGGGTATTACTCTTTGAGGGTATAAAGAGCCAATACTCCCTAGCTAGAAATATTAATAGGAGCATCGTATGACTTCAAAAGGGAAGTTGTGTTGATTTTATTGGATACAATAAGATAATAATGCTCAAAGTTATTAATAATTCTAGCTTCAACTTTAGTATTTAAAATCAGTCTATTGTTTTTACTTAAACTGATATCTGAAGGAGCTATAGCATTAGAAGCACTATAATTATCTTCATAATGTACTAAGGCTCCTGCTAATATATCTATGAAAGTGTTTTTAAATATATTTAAATTCCCACCTATATAAGGTATTATTATAAGATTTAGCTTCACTTAAACCTGTAATGGCTGAAGGAGCTATAAAAATAGAATTGTTATTTTTATACTCATCAAGATTGAGATTGTTTATGATTAAGGTATTATCATGGCCATTGTTTGAAAGTCCAGCTATAATACTTAAAATCCCTTCTCTTTTATCTGAAGCTACACCAAATAAAGTATCATTGATAATGATTTTATTATAAGCAGCTTCATTATAAGCCATAATCAAATAAGCATTATCAGCTGCATTAGAAGAATAGTTTTTTATATCTATGGTATTATGATTGGCTTTATCTAAAGCTCTTATGATGATTTTAGAACCTTTATCTATATTACTTGCATCAGTAATGCTTTGAACATTGTTATAATTTATAGTATTATAAGAAGCTTCTTTGGCTTCTGTTAATACAGTTAGATTTCTAAAAGAAGCAAAGTCTTTAATCACTACTTCATTGTTTAGGATAAAAGTCTTGATTATTAAGAAGGTTTTTCTTAGCTGTATAAATATATACAGGTAAGGTTGACATAGAATTATTGATATAAACTTTATTATAATCTGCACTGCCTTCTAAGGTTCTAGCAGCTATAATATTTAAAGCATCTTTATAGCTTTGAGAAAGATCGTTTTTAATGTTAATGGTATTATGATTAACTCCTTTAGTTGCAAAGCCACCATAAAAAGAATGTTGGTTATAACCTAAGAAGTTATTAGCGATTTCTAAAGGATGTTTTAATTCTATGTTTAAGGTATTATAATTTGCTTCTCCATTATTAGAAGCTCCTGCATAGAAGTTAAACAAAGCTTGAGCAAAAATGTTCTCATTGTTTTTATCTTTTTTTAGGTTTTTAATATCTTTTAATATTGATAGTATTATCTAAGGCTTGTCCTTGTTCGGTTTTTCCACCCCAAAAATCAGCAAATAAAACAGAATTATAAGCTAGGGGTTGTTTATCATGGTTCATATACATATCAAGATTAAAACCATCTATGTCTAAAAGGTTTTTACTGGCTTGAAAGTTTTTATCTGTTCCACTATCTATATAACCTGCACTAATATGAGCAGCAGCTAAACTAGCATAAGCTTTGCTTGGACCATGGATAATCATATTAGCATCTTTGAAAAGATTTTATTGTTTTTTACATTGCCTTGATAAGCTAAACCACCTACAAGGTGAGTGATTCTTTCATCAAAGGTATTATTACCATTTTTATCTTTTTTAGGTAAGGAAGTAAAAAACTCTACACTACTACCTGCTTCTATATTTAAACTATTATTTGTAGAATCTCCATAAGTGGCTATAGCTCCGATTAAATAAGGAGCACCATTTAAGGCTAAATCATAAGTGTTCTCAACTCCCATACTAATATGGGCATCTTTTTGAAGTATGGTTTGGTTATAGCTTGCATTACTATAATGAGTAAAGGTAGAACTCATTAAGAAATTCATGCGTTGATTGCTTTTAGAATTACTAGGGTTTTTTATATGAGTATCTTTAGGTTTAAGATAAAAAACTGAACTAAGTTCTCCTTGTTCTAATATAAGTTTATTATAACTTGCATCAGCATGATCGGTTTTTGCTGTGATTAAAAAAGGAAGCACTCTAACTGTTTTTATACTACGATCGGCTGTATTAACACCATGCCTTGCTTTAAAAGAAAGAACTTCATCTTCTCTCATATCAGGAGTAAGTAAATAATGTTTAAAATTTAAATCGTTTATATTTGTAATATTTGGTTTAGGATTGTTATATATTAAAGTAATATTGTTAATATATTGTTTAGAACTCTTAGCATAATAATTTATACTTTGGAGTTTTTTATAAGTAGAATTGCTTTTATCATAAAGTTCGTTATCATTAAAATAATGCTCTGGAATATTGAAATTTCGATTGTCTGTAGTATTTGCTTGAGTGGCTGCAAAAGCGTTGATGCTTAAGAAGGTAACAATGGAAAGTTTAAAACAAAATTTCTCTATACCCCCTCCCCGTGAAGTTAAAAAGCTTTATTAAATTAAGATTGGACGGAATTTTTTAATATAAACTAAAAAGCGATATCAAAGAATTTCCGTTGTATAATCTAATGTTTTTTAAATGTAAAATATTTTTTAAGGTAAAGCGATGAAAATGCGTGTGTATTATGAAGATACTGATGCGGGTGGAGTGGTGTATCATAGTAATTATTTAAAATTTTGCGAGAGAGCAAGAAGTGAAATTTTTTTCAATAAAAAAGTAGATATTTTTGATGCGTCTAAGGGATATTTTTTGCTTGCAAAAGCAAATTGCAATTTCTTAAAACCTGCAAAACTTGGAGATATGATAGAGATTAAAACAAAAATTTTAGAAGTCAAAAATGCTTCTGTGGAAATTTTACAAGAAATTTATAAAGATGAAATTTTGCTTTTTAAAATGGAATTAACTTTAGCTTTTATTAAAAACGAAAAACCAGCTAGAATGGATATGCAGTTAAAAAAGCTCTTTGAGGAATTATTTTAATTCTTCAAAGCTTGCTTGCTTACCTTGTATAAGACGCACTTTGTAATCAACTTGAGAATTTTTGATTTTCTCATCAAATAAACTTTCGCTTTTTTTATTTAGGAATTCGGTATAAAAGTAATCAACTCCTATGCTAGTAGCATAAGCAATCCAGTTATAATCTATACTTTGATTAAAAATTTCATTAAGATAGACTAAGTTATCATCGTGGTTATTGATAGAATTAGCAATGATAAAATTTTCTCTATCTCCTTGTTGTGTTAAACTTAAAAATGTTGGATTATAGTTGATTTGAGTGGATAAAAGCACATAAGGATGAATGTTATAAATTCTTAGTTGAGAACTTGCTAGAGCTGTTTTGATCAATGGAGTGTTAAAAAATATTGAGGCATTATTAACTCCACCTTGTGATCTTAAAAGCCTGCTAAAATCAAGCTTCTCGCCTTCTATGGTATATATTCTAGCATTATTATTTTGAGCAAGAATTCTTGAATTTAGATTGCTTGATAAGGCAGAGCCATCGCTAAATATTGCGATATTAGTATTTGATTTGCTTAAAAGTGTGGCAATTTGAGCATCATAGTCAATACTTCCAAAAATAATATTTTGATTTGAAATTTGTATGTTGTTTTTATGGATAGTCGGTATGAAAATTTTCATATTTCCTGAGTAATTTTTCAACTCATTAGCACCTTTTAAGGTAAATCCAGCTATGGCATACTGATATCCTTGAGCTTGTGCTGCATCAAGCGCGGCTCGAATTTTATCATTATCTTCTGTGCCGGTTAAAAAAACTTTTACTTTGATTTCAGCTCTTTGTCTTAAAAGATAGGCTATGCTTGAATTTATTATAGTATTTGAGTAGCTTTTTATGGTTTTTTCTGGGATAATTATCGCAAGTTTAACAGAAGTAATTTTTTGAACATTTTTTTCAAAATCAGTAATGGAATTTAATAATTTTGCATAAACATTAGATAAAAATTGATCGTTTTGGTCTGCAAATTCACTTAAAAAACTGAGATACAATCTTGACTCTAAAAGATCAAAAAGACAATTTGTGTTGCATTCTTGAACGCTTAATTTAGGATAAAAATTTTCAACGGGTTTTACATCGACTAATTTTTGCTCTTTTGCATTAAGCAAAAAGCAAGATAAGAAAAATATTAAAAATATTTTTTTCATAAAAATCCTTTAATTTTTTTTAAATCTTGTATAAAATTTTTTTCATAACTTGGATTTTTTTCTATAAAATCTAAATCATAACTTGGCATTATGAAAAAATTTTTATAAGCAAAAACTTCACCTTTTAAAATGTGATAATCTTTAAATCCCAAGCTTTTAAATGTATATTCTCCTAGACAAAGCAAAAAAGCAGGTTGAATCAGTTTTAGTTCGTTCCAGAAAAATGGTAAGCAAGATTGTAGCGAAAAATCATCAAATTTTCCATTACAAAAACATTTAAATAAATAAGAAAAATAAAAATCTTCATCGCAAAGCCCTAAAATTTGATAAATATAGTGTTTTAATTTTTCACCTTTTTTTGAATTAAGTAAAATTCCGCTTTCATTTTCACTCTTTTGCCCAAAAACATCAAGAATTAGCAATTTGGCATTTTTTATCTTAGGCTCCATAAGACTAAATTTTCTTGTTTTGGAAAATTGGCATAAGGTGCAAGATGAAACAAGTTGTTTTAATTCTTGAAAATTTTGTACTTGTTCAAAGTGGTTTGTATGTGTATCAACAAAGTTAAATCCCATAGCTTTTAAATAATAAAGACTTCTTATCATAAATCACACAATTTTTCTAAATTTTCTCCACTTAGACGATAATTTCTCCATTGTTTAAGATGTTTAGCGTTTAAACTTTCATAAAAATTAATACCTAAAATATTATCATTTAAGCAAACCCAGTCGAGTCTTTTTAAATTTTCTTTTTTGCAAATTTCTCCTAAAAATTTAAAAACAGCTTTTCCATAACCTTTTTTACGAAAATTTTCTCGTATATAAATATCTTCAAGATAAATTCCACTGCTGCCCCAAAAAGACGAAAAAGTATAAAAATAAATCATATAGCCTATAGTTTTTTCATTTTCTTTTAACAAAAAAGCACGAGCAAATTTATTTTTTAGTAAAGAATGTTCCAGTTTTTCTTTCGTGCATTGAAGAAAATCTAACATATCTTCGTATTTTGCAAATTCTATGATCATTTCTTGTAAAATATCTAAATCTTCTTGTCTTAAATCAATAATTTTAAATTCTGACATTTTTAACCTTTTAAAAATAATTTCAAAATTTATCAAAAGAATTTAAAAATTACTCTTAATCAAAAGCAATTTATAAGTAAGATTAAGATAAAATACAAGTTTATTTTATAATTTTTTAAGGAAAAATCAAATGAAAAGAACTTATCAGCCACATGGCACTCCAAGAAAACGTACTCATGGTTTTCGTGTTCGTATGAAAACTAAAAATGGTCGCAAGGTGATCAATGCAAGACGCGCTAAAGGTAGAAAAAGACTTGCTGTGTGAAAAATTTTGATAAATTTAGCACAAACGAGGAATTTTCATCTGTATACAAAATAGGTAAAAAATGGCATTGCGAAGGTGTGATTATTTTTTATCTGAATAGTTATGAAAAAAAAATAGCAGTTGTTGCTAGTAAAAAAGTTGGAAAAGCAGTGGTTAGAAATCGTTCAAAACGAATTTTAAGGGCTTTGTTTGCTAAGTTTGAAAGATATCTTCAAGATGGCAAATATATTTTTGTAGCTAAAAATGAAATCACTGAACTTTCTTTTTCTAGGTTAGAAAAAAATCTAAAATGGGGATTGAAAAAACTAGAATGTTTCAAATGATATGCCTAAAAATACTCCGTTTTTATCAGAAATTCTTAAGCCCTTTAAAACCCGCTGCTTGTAGGTATTATCCTAGTTGTTCTGAGTATGCGCTTTGGCAGTTTCAAAAAAAGAATTTTTTTCTAGCCTTTTTTTCTACTTTTTTTAGAATTTTAAGATGCAACCCTTTTTTTAAAGGGGGTTTTGATTATCCTAGAGTTTCTAAAAATTTTTATCCTATAAATTTATGTTTTAAGCCTATATTTTTAGCAGAAAAACAACTTTGTTTTTTATATATACCTTATAAAAATAAAAGTTTTTATCTTATAAAAATCATCTTTAAAAGGACAAATCAGTGAATAATTCAAATAATATTTTTCAGCAAAAGCGTATACTTTTAGCTGTTGTGATTTCTTTTTTATTTTTTGTTATTTATGATTATTTTTTCATTCCAAAGCAACCTTTAAAAATAGAACAAAACATTACACAAAAAAATCAACAAAACACAAGCATAAATAACACTCCTAATATACAAAATACCACCACAAATACTCCAAGTGCGGCTTTAGTTTCGCAAGATAGTGTGATATCTAAGGTTCAAAGCAAGCATTTTGAAGCACAAATTGACTCTTTTGGTAGAATTTCTGCTTTTTATTTAAAAGATAGAAAATACCAAAATGAGAAAGGGGAATTTATAAATCTTATTAGCAAGGAAAATAGTCCTTATCCTTTAGAAATGCGTTTTAGTGATCCAAGTATTAACTCAGAGGCTTTTAAAATTCCTTATGTCGCTAACGCTAGCAATCTTTTTGTTGATGAAAATGGAAGTCAAGTTTTAAAACTCACTCAAAATCTTTCCGGATTGAAAATCGAAAAAGATATTACTTTTTATCCAAAAGGGAATTATGAGATAGAAGTTAAACTCAGCAAGAATGCAAATTATTTTATAAGTCCAGGATATCGTCCAAATATTGCCGTAGATAGTTATACGGTTCATGGTGCTTTAGTAATGGATAATAAAGAAACCATCGAAACTTATAAAGATGGAGATGTAGAAAAGGATGAAAGTGCTAATAATGTCGTAATGACTTCGGCTTTTGATAGATACTATGCAACTTTCTTTTATAATTTTGATAAACCTTTAAATGTGGCAATCAGCAAGGATGCTAATAAAAACCCTATAGTTTTTGCTTATAGTGATAATGAATTTAAAGCAGGAGGCTATATAGGTTCTAAAGAACATGTGATTTTAAGAAGTATAGATCCACGCCTTGAAGCAGTTGTTGAATATGGTTGGTTTACTTTTATTGCTAAGCCTATGTTTGAGTTTTTGAATTTCTTGCATCAGTATATAGGAAATTGGGGTTGGGCTATCGTTGTGATGACTTTAATTGTGCGTATTATTTTATTCCCGCTAACTTATAAGTCTATGATTTCTATGAATAAACTTAAAGATCTTGCTCCTAAAATGAAAGATATTAGAGAGCGTTATAAAGGCGATCCACAAAAAATGAATATGCATATGATGGAGCTTTATAAAAAACATGGTGCAAATCCTATGAGTGGTTGTTTGCCTATACTTTTACAAATTCCTATTTTCTTTGCTATTTATCGCGTTTTGCTTAATGCTATTGAGCTAAAAGCAGCTCCTTGGGCGTTTTGGATACATGATTTATCAGTAATGGATCCTTATTTTATTTTGCCTATTTTAATGGGTGCAACGATGTTTTTACAACAGCTTATTACACCTATGACTATACAAGATCCTATGCAAGCTAAGATTATGAAATTTTTACCAGTGATTTTTACTTTTTTCTTTATCACTTTCCCAGCAGGACTTACGCTTTATTGGTTTGTAAATAACCTTTGTTCTTTGGTTCAACAATGGGTTATCAATAAAATATTTGTTAAAGAACATCACAAAAAACAAGCGGAGCATGAAAAATGAAAATCGAAGCCATTGATCTTCAAAGTGCCTTAACAGAAGCTTCAAGAAGTTTAGAATGTTCTGTTATGGACTTAGAATATGAGATTATTCAGCATCCAAGAAAAGGTTTTTTTGGATTTGGAAGAAAAAAGGCAATTATAGAGGCTAAAGTAAAAAAAAGGATTTTGAAAAAAAATCCTAAAAAAGAATTTACAAGTTCAAAAAATCACAAACCAGAAACACATGAGCTAAAACAAGAAAACAAGATTGAAATAAAAAATGAAAAAAATAAAAGTCAAAAAGAAAAATACACAGTAAAAAGTGATGAAATTTTTGATAGTTTTCATCGAGAAAGCAAAGGAGTGCGTAATACTCAGGATATTTTAGATGAGATTCGCATTCAGCTTGTAAAACTTTTAGAAAGCTCCCAGTTTAAAATAGAGCTTAGTGAACTTAGAATGTATGATGAAGATTGCGTTTTGATTCGATTGGATGGGGAAGATGCTGCTTTGATGATAGGCAAAGAAGCACATCGTTACAAGGCTATTTCTTATCTTTTGCATAATTGGATCAATTTAAAATATAATCTTTTAGTGCGCCTTGAGATAGCTCAATTTTTAGAAAATCAAATTCAAGGTATGCAGCTTTATTTACAAAGCGTGATCGAAAAAATTAAAATTCATGGACGCGGACAAACCAAACCTTTAGATGGGGTTTTGATAAAAATCGCTTTAGAGCAGTTAAGAGCTGAATTTCCAGATAAGTATGTAGGAATTAAGCAAAATAATGATCAAAGATTTGTTGTAATAAACGACTTTTTCAAAAAAGATGAGTGATACTATAGCGGCTATTGCCACAGCTCATGGTGTGGGTTCGATTTCTATTGTAAGATTAAGCGGTGAAAGGGCTTTAGAATTTGCCTTAAAGCTTAGCCACAAAACCAAACTTACCCCCCGCCATGCTACTTTTACAAAACTTTTTAATCAAAATAATGAAATTATCGATGAAGCTATAATGATATATTTTAAAGCCCCTTATAGTTTTACAGGGGAAGATATAGTAGAGTTTCAAACTCATGGAGGATTTAGTGTGAGTGAAGTTTTACTCGAAGAACTTGTGGGTTTAGGAGCAAGACTTGCTTTAGCAGGGGAATTTAGCAAAAGAGCGTGTTTAAATGGCAAAATGACTCCTTTAAAAGCTTTAAATATACAAGATCTCATACTTTCAAAATCTGCACTTGCAGCTAAAATTATAGCACGCAACATGCAAGGAAACTTAGGAGAACTTTTAGAAAAAATTCGCACAGATTTGGTTAAAACCTTGGCTTTTGTAGAAACTAGCATTGATTATGCTGATGATGATTTACCTTCTGATTTATTAGAACAAATTTCTACTATGTGTGAAGAAAATTCTAAAATTTTAAAAGAAATTTATACACTTTCTCAAAGCAAAAAAGGACTTATAGAAGGTTTTAAAATCGCTATTGTAGGTAAGCCAAATGTAGGCAAATCTTCGCTTTTAAATGCCTTGCTTTCTTATGAAAGAGCTATTGTTTCAGATATAGCAGGCACCACTCGTGATACTATAGAAGAGAGCTTTAAATTAGGAACGCATTTATTACGCATTATAGATACAGCAGGTATTAGGGAAAGTAAAGATGCTATAGAACAAATCGGCGTAGCTTTAAGTAAAAAAAGTTTAGAAGATGCAGATATTATTTTGGCAGTCTTTGATGCTTCAAGAGTGCAAGATAAAGAAGATGAGAAAATTTTTGACTTATTAGCAAATACTGATAAAAAAATCTTTTGGATTTTAAATAAAAGTGATTTAGAAAATGTTTTCAAAAATACTCAAAATAAAAATTTTATCAAGCTTAGTGCTCAAAAAGACATCACTTTATTAAAAGAAGAATTGCAAAATTATTTTAATTCTTTTGATAGCGAAGGTATTATGGTAAGTTCTTTAGATCTTATTAATGCTTGTAAAATTTCAAGTGAAGCGATTTTTAGAGCTAAAGGGCTTTTAGAGGAAAGTTCTTTAGAACTTTTTGCTTTTGAGCTTAATTTAGCGATTAATGAACTTGCAAGATTTACCAAAGATTTTCAAAGAGATGAAATTTTAGACGAAATGTTTGGTAATTTTTGTTTAGGAAAATGAAAGGATAAAAATGGACAAAGAAACCATAAAAGCACATAAAATCAGTGATGAAGAATATGCACAAATTTTAGAAATTTTAGGACGTGAGCCAAATTTATTAGAACTTGGGGTTATTTCTGCGATGTGGAGCGAGCATTGCTCTTATAAATCCAGTAAAAAATATCTTAATGGTTTTCCAACTAAAGCACCTTGGGTGATTCAAGGCCCAGGAGAAAACGCAGGGGTTATTGATATTGGGCAAGGTATGGCAGCAGTTTTTAAGGTAGAAAGTCACAATCATCCTAGCTTTATCGAGCCTTTTGCAGGTGCGGCTACGGGAGTAGGGGGAATTTTGCGTGATGTTTTTACTATGGGTGCAAGAGTGGTTGCAGGGCTAAATTCTTTAAAATTTGGCAATATTCATGATGAAAAATGCGGCAAACATCAAAAATACCTTGTTAAAGGTGTGGTAAATGGAATTTCTCATTATGGAAATTGCATGGGTGTGCCAACTATAGGTGGAGAATGTGCTTTTGATGAGTGTTTTAATGGAAATATCTTAGTTAATGCCTTTGCTTTAGGGGTTTGTAAAAGTGAAGATATCTTTTATGCTAAGGCTGAAGGTGTAGGAAATCCTGTGATTTATGTGGGTTCAAAAACAGGGCGTGATGGACTTGGTGGAGCGGTTATGGCAAGTGATAGCTTCAATGAAGAAAGCAAATCTTTGCGTCCTACAGTGCAAATTGGCGATCCTTTCAGTGAAAAACTTCTTATGGAAGCTTGTTTAGAGCTTTTTAAAACTGATTATATTGTGGGTATTCAAGATATGGGTGCTGCAGGGCTTACTTCAAGTTCTTTTGAAATGGCAGGAAGAAGTGGCAGTGGCATGAAACTTTACTTAGATAAAACTCCTATACGTGAAAGCGGTATGACTCCTTATGAGTTAATGCTTAGCGAGTCTCAAGAAAGAATGCTTATTTGTGCGAAAAAAGGCTATGAAGATAAGGTTATAGAAATTTTCAAAAAATGGGATTTAGATGCTGTGGTTATAGGTGAAGTTACCAATACAGGAAAAATGGAGCTTTTTTGGCATGATGAGCTTGTAGGGCTTATTCCTATCGAGCCTCTAAGTGAAAAAGCGCCGATTTTAAGTCGTCCTATAAGTGAGCCAAAATATTTAAGTGAAATTAAAGATTATAAATTTGAGCTAAAATTAAGCATTCAAGAGCTTTTTATACAAATGCTTCAAAATGAAAATATTAACAACAAAGCTTTTATTTATGATCAATTTGATTCAAGTGTGCAAACCAATACTATAAAAGCTGATGGAAGATTAGGTGCTAGTGCCATTCGTATCAAAGAAAATGGTGCAAGTGTGGCTATGGCTATAGAATGTAACTCACGCTTAAATTATGTAAATCCTAAAATAGGAGCAGCTTTAGCAGTAGCTTCAGCAGGAAGAAAAGTTGCTTGCACGGGGGCTAAGCCTTTGGCAATAAGTGATTGTTTAAATTATGGAAATCCGCAAAATCCTGAAGTGATGTGGCAATTTGCACAAGGTTGCGAAGGCATTAAAGAAGCTTGTAAAGAGTTAAATACCCCAGTAGTAAGCGGCAATGTTTCACTTTATAATGAAACTGAAGGCGTAAGTATTTATCCAAGTCCTACTATAGTAAGCGTAGGGGTTTTAGAAGATGCAAATAAAACCTTAAAAGCTAGTTTTGAAAAAGAAAATTTAAGTGTTTATCTTTTGGGTGAAAGTTTAGGGGAATTTGGTGGATCTATGGTAATGAAAATCCAAGATAAAAAAGTATCAGGAAGTCTTAAAGAGCTTGATTATAAAGCTGAAATTGCACTTTGGGATTTGCTTTATAAAGCCAATCAAAATTCTTTACTTGAGTGTGCCAATAGCGTAGGAATAGGGGGTATTGCTATGACTTTGGCAAAAATGTTTGCTATTTCTAGTGTGGGTGTAAATTTAACAAGTGGTTTTGATGATGAAAAAATGATTTTTGATGAGAGTGCAAGTCGTGCTATAGTAGGGCTTAGCAAAGAAAATGAAGAAGCTTTTTTAAATTTAGTCAAAGAATTTGGAGTAAAAGCTTATAAATTAGGTGTGAGTACAAGCCAAAAACATTTTAAACTTGATAACATTGAGTTAAGCAAGGCTGAACTTGACAAGCTTTATTTTGAAAGTTTTAAAGAGCAAATCCAATGACTTTAGTTTTAATTATACTCGTTATTTTGGTGTTTTACTGGTATTATAAAACTTGGGGAAAACAGGATTTTTTAAACTCAGCTACAAGAGGAGCCAAAGGCTTTGCTAAGGGTTTTGTTCGTGGGGTTATGGAAGAAAGAATGGATGAGTTTAAAAGGCGTATGAATTACTATGTTATCGCACTTTTGGCAAAAATTGCAAAAAGTGATGGTAGGGTAAGTGAAAATGAAGCTGAAATGATCAAAGATCTTTTAGATGCCAATGCCAAAGATGAAAAAGAAAGAGCTTTTTTAAAAGCAAGTTTTAATGAACATAAAGAAAATTTAAGTGATGCTTTTTATGTGGCAAAAGATTTTTTAAAAGAAGTGCCTTTGCCTAAAAATGAGCGTTTTAATGTCTTGCGTGTGCTTGTTTTTATGGCTTTAATCGATGCAGATTTTAATGCTAAAAAGCGTGAAATTTTAGAGCAAATCGCTAAAGCCTTTGATATAGCAAAAAGCGAATTAGACGCTTTTATAGCAAGTCTTTCAAATTTAAAAAGTACTAAAAAAGAATTAAGCCTTGATGAAGCTTTTGCTATTTTAGAACTTTCAAATAATGCGGATTTAAATGCGGTAAAAAAACAATACCGCAATTTAGCAAAAAAATATCATCCTGATATTTTAAATGCAAACAATGTTAGTGAAGAAGAGCTTAAAATCGGTGTAGAGAAATTTCAAAAAATCAACGAAGCTTACGAAAAAGTTAAAAAACATTTAGAAAGGTAAAAATGAGAGCATTACTTAGTGTGAGTGATAAAGAAGGCATAGTAGAATTTGGCAAAGAGCTTGAAAATTTAGACTTTGAGATTCTTTCAACAGGCGGGACTTTTAAGCTTTTAAAAGAAAATGGAATAAAAGTTATAGAAGTGAGTGATTTTACAAAGAGTCCTGAGCTTTTTGAAGGGCGTGTGAAGACTTTGCATCCTAAGATTCACGGTGGGATTTTACACAAAAGAAGCGATGAAAATCATATCAAACAAGCAAAAGAAAATGAAATTTTAGGCATTGATCTAGTTTGTGTGAATTTATATCCTTTTAAAAAAACCACCATCATGAGCGATGATTTTGATGAAATTATAGAAAATATCGACATAGGTGGGCCTGCGATGATAAGAAGTGCAGCAAAGAACTATAAAGATGTGATGGTACTTTGCGATCCGCTTGATTATGAAAAAGTGATTGAGACTTTAAAAAAAGGTCAAAATGATGAGAATTTTCGTTTAAATTTGATGATAAAAGCTTATGAGCATACGGCAAATTATGATGCTTATATTGCAAATTATATGAATGAACGCTTTAACGGAGGTTTTGGAGCGAGTAAATTTATAGTAGGGCAAAAAGTATTTGATACAAAATATGGAGAAAATCCACATCAAAAAGGGGCTTTATATGAGTTTGATGCCTTTTTTAGTGCAAATTTTAAAGCTCTTAAAGGCGAAGCAAGTTTTAATAATCTAACCGATATTAATGCAGCTTTAAACTTAGCTAGTAGCTTTGATAAAGCTCCAGCTATTGCTATAGTAAAACATGGAAATCCTTGCGGTTTTGCTATAAAAGAAAATTTAGTACAAAGCTATATACATGCTTTAAAATGCGATAGCGTTAGTGCTTATGGAGGAGTGGTTGCAATCAATGGAACTCTTGATGAGGCTTTAGCAAATAAAATCAATGAAATTTATGTAGAAGTAGTCATCGCAGCCAATGTAGATGAAAAAGCTTTAGCTGTGTTTGAAGGTAAAAAACGCATTAAAATTTTCACTCAAGAAAGTCCATTTTTAATCCGCAGTTTTGATAAATATGATTTTAAACATATTGATGGGGGTTTTGTATATCAAAACAGCGATGAAGTTGGCGAAGATGAGTTTAAAAATGCAAAGCTTATGAGTCAAAGAGAGGCAAGTAAGGAAGAATTAAAAGATCTTGAAATCGCCATGAAAATAGCAGCATTTACCAAATCAAACAATGTTGTTTATGTAAAAAATGGCGCTATGGTGGCTATAGGTATGGGTATGACAAGCAGAATCGATGCAGCAAAGGCAGCGATCGCTAAAGCTAAAGAAATGGGGCTTGATTTGCAAAGTTGCGTTTTAGCAAGTGAAGCCTTTTTTCCTTTTAGAGATAGCATAGATGAAGCAAGTAAAGTAGGGGTTAAAGCTATAGTAGAACCAGGCGGAAGCATAAGAGATGATGAAGTGGTAAAAGCAGCCGATGAGTATGGTATGGCGCTTTATTTTACAGGAGTAAGACATTTTTTACATTAAGTTTAATGGAATGTTATGTTTTTTACACATAATTCAATAAAAATTAAATAAATTATGTGTAAAATATTTCCGAAAAATTTTATTTTTAGAGAACTATGATGTTTAAAACTATAGGATTTAAGGTTTCTGCTGCAATTTTTGTGGTGTTGCTTATAAGTTTTATCGTAATGCAAGTGATTTTAAATTTGAATTTTAAAAATACTGCCAATAAAATGAGCAGGGCAAATTTAAATACCGTAAGTACTTCTGTTTTTCAAACAATGAGAATGGCTATGAATTTAGGAGATCCTGAAAAAATTAAAGAAGCCATTGAAGATACAAAAAGTATAGAGGGTATCAGTGATATTAAAATTTATCCTTCAAAAGATATTATAGATCTTTTTGAGATGAAAGCCCCTCAAATTTCAAATGATAAGCGTATTATAGAACAATTTTCAAATCCTAAAATTCAAGCTTTAGAAGAAAATATAAATGGTGTTGTGTATTTAAGATTGATACGCCCTTTGATTGCAGATGAAAGTTGTGTTACTTGTCATGAAATGCTAATGCAGGAAGTGTGATTGGGGTTATGGATATATCACATTCTTTAGAAGGTGTTTAAAAAGATATAAGTAAAACCGGTCAATCTTATATTATAATATTTACTATTGCTTTGATTTTTACCCTTTGTGGTGGTTCTTTTAATGCTTAAAGTTGTTGTTGGAAAGCTCGTTTTAGAGCTTTAAATCATGCTAAAGAATTAGCTCAAGGAAGCGGCAATTTTAAAAGCTCGTATTTCAGTTAAAGGTCAAGATGAAATTGCTTTAGCTTGTGGATATATCAATCAATTTATCGAAAAAACTCACAAGGCAGTTAGCAGTGCAAGTCATAATTTAAAAAATGTAGAAAAACAAAGCAATCTTTTAAATTCAAATGCTATTTTTTAAGTGATATCAGTTCACAAAGTCATAAGCAAATAGATCAAAGTTTTAAACTTGGTGCAAATGTTGGCAATGAACTTAGAGAACTTGCTAGTTTGTCAAATAAGGCAAATAGTGCCAATGAAAAATCCTTTTTATTATTAGAGCAAATGCTTAAATCTTTGTTTAATGTTGCTAATAAAGTATCAATAGTATCCCAAAATGAAAATGAATTGGCTAAAAAAGTTGAAAACATGGTCAATCAAGCAGGTAATATACAAAAAGCAACTCAAATGATGGATAAGATCGCAGATAAAACAAAATTACCATCCCTAAATGCTGGCATAGAAGTAGCTAGGGCTGGTGCATTTGGACTAGGTTTTTCTGTAATTGCTGAGGATGATAGGCAGTTGGCTCAGAACAGTGAAGAATTTTTGGGAAATGTAGCTCAAATTACAAAAGAGCTTTTGCAAAGTATTAATGAGGTTAACGCAGAATTAAAGAAAAATACTCAAAGTATACAAGCTTTAAATGATGACTCCGCTTTATTGGTTGATGATGCTAATGAGGTTAAATTATGTAACGAAGATGCTAGGGCTTTGGTAACTCAATGTACTGAAAAAATAAAAATTTCCCAAGAGAATACACAAAATTTACTTTCTCGTATGCAAGAAAATGTTGAAGTAAGTGAAAAGAATGAAGAAATTTCTAAAATTCTACTTCAAGTTGTAGATGAGTTAAAAATAGTGTGTCATAATCTCGAAAGCGAACTTAACCAATTTTAAATTTAAAGGAATAAAATGAAAAAAACGCTTCAAATTGCTTTAGCTGCAACTTTTTTTGCAGGTTGTGCTAGTACTTCTGTTACTTCATCTACTTCTAAAGGTAATAATGAACTTGTACAAAATCAGCTTTTCAAAATAGAAAAAATTATAGTTAATGGTAAAACTTTTGATCCAAAAAACGCAGAGGAAAGTCCAAATATTAGTTTTGAAAATAATAAATTTTATGGTTATTCAGGGTGTAATCGTTTTTTTGGTTCTTACCAAACTAAGGCGGATACTTTGCAAATCGAAGGTGATCGCGTAGCTTCAACTCAAATGCTTTGTCATCCAATGGATGTAATGGATTTTGAAAATTCTTTCCTTTCAAATTTCAAAGGAATTTTTAAAATTTCAAATGAAAATGGAAAACTTGTTTTAAGTAATGATGAAATGAAGATCTTTTTTAAATAATACCCTAAAGCCTCGAAATATCGAGGTAATCTTCTTAAATTTGACAAAAGTCTAAAAAATGATACAATTATAATTTTATTATCAAAAAAGGTAGTTAAATGATAAAATCAATTCCTGAATGGAGTGAGCAAGAATACCTCATGCTTTCTTTACCCCATGAAAAAAGCGATTGGAATCCCTATTTAGAGGAAATTTTGCAAAGTTATAAAGAATTTGTAAAAGCAGTGAGTGAATTTCAAAAAGTTTTACTTATAGCTCCTAAACAGAGTGATTTTGAAAATTTTAAAGATATAAAAAATGTAGAGTATTTTAAATGTGATACCAATGATACTTGGATACGTGATTTTGGAGCCATAGATATAATAGAAAATGGTCGTTTAAAGGCTCTTGATTTTACTTTTAATGCTTGGGGAAATAAATTTCAAAGTGAGCTTGATAATGCTGTAAATTCTAAGCTTTTTAAAGAGAAATTTAAAGAGGAACTTAAAAAGGTTGATTTTATTTTAGAAGGAGGAAGTATTGACTTTAATGGAGAGGGTGTGATGCTTACAAGCTCTCATTGTCTTTTAAATGAAAATAGAAATTCTCATCTAAACAAAACCCAAATTGATATAAAATTAAAAGAAATTTTTGGTTTAAAGCAAATTATTTGGCTAGAAAATGGTTTCATAAAAGGTGATGATACAGATCATCATATCGATACCTTAGCAAGATTTATAGATAAAAATACCATAGCACATTGTATTTGTGAAGATGAAGAGGATGAACATTATTTGCCTTTGCAAAAAATGAAAGAAGAGCTTAAAAAAACAGGCTTTGATTTAGTAGAACTTCCTATACCTAAGCCTTTATACTATGAAGGAAGAAGATTGGGCGCAACTTATGCGAATTTTGTTTTTATAAATAATGCTTTAATTGTGCCTTTTTATAAGGATAAAAATGATGAAATCATAGCTAAAAGACTTTCTAAAGCTTTACCTAGTCATAAAATTATAGGAGTAGATGCAAGAGTGTTTTTACGACAAAACGGTTCTTTGCATTGTTCTTGTCAAAATCGTTTCAAAGGTTTAAGATGAGTTTGCAAAAAAAAGCAACTCTTGTAGCAAGTTTATGTGCCATTGTTTTAGCCTTGGTTAAATTTATAGTAGGCTTAACAAGTGGTTCTGTTGCAGTACTTTCAAGTGCGATTGATTCTTTAATGGATTTTGCTATTTCTGCTTTTAATTTTTTGGCTCTTAAAAAAAGCTCACAAAAGGCGAATGAAAATTATAATTTTGGTTTTTCTAAAATTGAAGCTTTAATGGGTTTGTTAGAAGGTGTTTTTATAGTTGGCGTGGGGATTTTTATTTTTTATGAGAGTATTTTAAAGATTTATTATAAAGAAGAAATTAAAGATTTAAATTCAAGCATCTATGTGATGATTTTTGCTTTAATTATGACTTTTTTTCTTGTACTTTTTTTAAATTATGTAGCTAAAAAAACCAAAAGTTTAATTATAGAAAGTGATGCTTTGCATTACAAAACAGATTGCTTAACCAATGCTTGTACTTTAGGGGCTTTGGTTTTGATTTATTTTACAAATTTACATATTATTGATGCTATTTTTGGGATAGTGATCAGTCTTTATACGGCATTTTCTGCTTTTAAAATCATTAAAAAAGCTTTAGCTTTTTTAATGGATGAGGCTTTACCTAAGGAACAAGTGGATAAAATTTGTACTTTGATTTCTAATAATCCTGAAATAATTTCCTATCATGAATTAAAGACGCGTAAAACTCCAAGTTGTAATTATTTAAGCGTGCATTTGGTTTTTTGCCCTATAATTTCGCTTTTAAATGCGCATAAAATTTCAGATGAAATAGAAGAAGGTGTGCGTAAGATGTTTGAAAATGAAAAATGGGATATACAAATTCATTTAGATCCTTATGATGATGCAGAACAAGAAAGGCAAAGACAATGAAAATCGCTTTAATACAACAAAAATTTCATTTAAATAAAGAACAAACTATAAAAAAAACTTGCGAATTTATAGAAGAAGCCTCTAAACAAGGAGCTGAGCTTGTTTGCTTAGGAGAACTTCATCAAAGTGAGTATTTTTGTCAAAGTGAAAATGTGGATTTTTTTGACTATGCTAATGATTATGAAAAAGATGTGAAATTTTGGGCAAATATAGCTAGAAAAAATCAAATAGTGCTTATTGCTTCATTGTTTGAAAAACGAAGTGCCGGACTTTATCATAATACTGCAGTGGTTTTTGAAAAAGATGGTTCTATAGCAGGCAAATATCGCAAAATGCACATACCCGATGATCCTTGTTTTTATGAAAAATTTTATTTTACTCCTGGAGATTTGGGTTTTGAACCTATAAATACAAGTTTAGGTAAGCTTGGAGTGCTTATTTGTTGGGATCAGTGGTATCCTGAAGCAGCAAGAATTATGGCTTTAAAAGGAGCTGAGATTCTTATTTATCCCACGGCAATTGGTTGGTTTGATAAGGATAAAGATGAAGAAAAACAAAGACAGCTCAATGCTTGGCTTGGCGTACAAAAAGGACATGCTATAGCTAATGGTTTATATGTAGTAGCTATCAATAGAGTAGGTTTTGAAAAAGATGTAAGCGGGATAGAAGAGGGCATTAGATTTTGGGGAAATTCTTTTGTTTTTGGCCCTCAAGGTGAAGAACTTTGTCTTTTAGATTCTCAAAACGAATGTGTAAAAATCATAGAAATAGATAAAAAAAGAAGTGAAAATGTGCGTCGTTGGTGGCCTTTTTTGCGAGATAGACGCATAGAATATTTTGCAGATTTAACTAAAAGATTTATTGATTAAATCAATAAATCTTATTTGTTTTGTATATTTTCAAGATAGCTTTTTATTTGCTCTTTTTCTTGTTCATTTAAATTTATAAAACTTATTTCTTTAAGTCTTGATAAAAGCAAATTATCTTCTAAAATTTCATTTTTTCCTATTTCTAAAGAAGTGATGACGCTAGAACTTATGAGAAGTCTTTGGGTTGCATCTTTTCTTAAGCCCCATATATTATGTATGGCAATATTATTATCTGTAATTTGTCCTGCATAAAGCATAATATGTCCAGGTAAATAAAGTAAGCTTAAATAAGCTTTTCCAAAGCGGTTTAAAAAATCTTTTTTTTGAGAATTGCTAAGAGTGCTTATATCAAAATGATTAAAAGAATTTTTTTGTGCAGCTGAATTTCTTGGTAGATAAAGTCCAAAAGCTGAAAAGATATCACGAGTTAGTAAAGAACAATCTCTTTCAAAATTATAACCGCCCCAGCCATAAGGCAAATTTAAAACTTGTGAAAGTTGATTTTTTAAATTTTTATCATTGAATTGTAAAGGAAATTTAGATACATCTTTTTTAGAAATTTTATATTTTTTAGAACCTATTTTTCCATAAAAATAGTTTTTATCTTCTTTGTAGTAAGGATAGATAGCACCAATTCTACTTTCAAAGAAAAATTTACCATCCTCGCTATAGATAGCAAATTTTTCTTTTAGTGGTGTGATAAAGTTGAGATTTTCATAGATTTTCGCTCTATCGTTTGAGAAAAATTCCAAATTTTTACTTTCAACAAATCCAAATCCAGCTTCACCTAAAACAAAAGCATAACGCTTATCTTTACTAAAATGTGAAATTAAGACAGGGGATCCAGTATTTAAAATGCCATCGCTTGCATAGTCAAAAGGAATTCCTTCATTTTCAAAAAAAGGATTTTTTAAGATAGCTCTTTGGGTTGGAAGATTTTTAATGATTGTATTTTGGATAATTAAAGCTTTTTGATTAAGTTTACCGAATTCTTGGATATTTGCGTTATTTATAGCGTTTTTAAACCATGAAAGTGGAATAATTTGTTTATTGAAAAAATAATAAGTATTTTTTGAATTTAAATATAAAGGAAAGGACCAAAAAATATTTTGTCCTTTGTAATTTTTAAATGAATCATGCCAAGGATTAAAGAAATGTTTTTTATATCGTTTTACATCAAAATTAATATTGTAAGTAAATTGTGGTAAAATGCTTACATTTTGTTCGTATTCAAGTTTTGCATAATGTTGATTTTCATTTTTTTGTTCTAAATTTTCATGATGAAGCGAAGTTAAATTTTTTGTTGAACAAGCTGTTAAAAATAGCACTATAAAAGTAAAATATAAACAAGATTTCATAATCAACCTTTTAGAAAAAATAGTTATAATTAAAACTAAGGAAATATAATGCTTGATAAACTAGAAAAAATTTTAGCTTATGATAATGTTTTTTTAAGTGGTGGCGCTGGAGTTGGTAAAAGCTTTTTGACAAATGAGCTTATCAAATCTTATAGAAAACAAAAAAAATTAGCCATAGCTCTTGGTTCTAGTGCTCTATCGGCGTTTAATATAGGCGGTGTTACTTTACACAGCTTTTTTTGTTTAGGGTATTGTGATGATATGATGAAATTAAGCGCATTGGATCGCAATCAAAAACAAAAAGAAAAATTAACAAAACTTAAAGAGCTTTTAAAAACGATTGAGCTTATTATTATCGATGAAATTTCCATGGTTAGCGCAAATGTTTTTGAAATGATAGGCTTTAGACTTAAAAATTCTCAATTTAATGGAAAAATTTTAGTTGTTGGAGATTTTTTTCAACTGCCTCCAGTAATTAAAGAAAAAAAAGAAACTTTATTTAACCATTCTTATTATGCTTTTTCTTCATTTTTTTGGCAAGATTTAAATTTTAAGAATATTAAACTTTCTCAACCTAAAAGAACGCAAAATATGGAATTTTATAACCATTTATCTTTGATTAGACAAGGTTTTTTAGATGAAAAAATTTTAAGCTTTTTTGAATCTTTGCGAATTGATTATAAAGAATTAGAAAATTTAGAAGATGATTATACTTTACTTTGTGGTATCAATAAAAAAGTAAACAATATCAATCAAGAAAAATTAAGCAAACTTGAGACCCCGCTTGTATGCTTTAAGGCTCAAGTTAAAAAAGAAGATAAGAGAATAAAAGATGAAGAGCTTGATTTTTGGATTAGAAGCTTAAATATATTGGAAGAATTAAATATTAAAATAGGCGCTCGTATTATTTTTTGCGTAAATAATTGGGATAAGAATTATTATAATGGAGAGCAAGGTATTATAGAAGATATTCTTTATGAAGAGGAGAAAATTTATATTAGCATTATTAAAAATAATGGGATGAAAATTTTACTTGAACCTTATACTTTTTTCATGGAAGAACTTGAGCAATCAGGTAAAGATTTTGTTGTTAATATTCTCGCAAGTGTTACACAGTTTCCTATTAAATTAGCTTATGCTATTACTATACACAAATCACAAGGTATGAGTATTGAAAAATTAGTGTGTGATATTGATCATATTTTTGAAAATGGACAGCTTTATGTCGCTCTTTCTCGCGCTACAAACCCAAATACTTTAAAAATTTATTCTACAAAAAAGATAAATTTTGGATTTTATTTTGCTAATATTTTAAAAATAGATTCTAATGTGATTGAATTTTATAAAAAACATAATTTTTTAGATCTCGAAATACAAGAACAAATCATTTAAAGGCATTAAATGAAAAAAATATTTTTAAGTGTTTTTTTGGTTTTGAGTTTAAATGCTCAAAATCTTGAAATAGATAAAATAAGAATAGATTTGTATTCTAAAAGTGGGACAAATGTTCTTAAAAAAGTCGAAATTTCTTTAGAATTTGATGGGAATAATTTAAAAGAAAATGAAAATAAGTTAATTGATGCTGTAAATACGGTAATTTCAGGGTTTTTTTATGAAGATATTTTTACAGAAATTGGAAAAAATAATTTTAAAAAAACTTTAGAAAAATTTTTAGATAAGAAATATAAGATTAAACTAGATGATATATATATCATATCTTTAAGTGGAGTGGAAAAATTTGATTTAGAGGAGTTTAAACGCTTTTTAGAAAGCACTGAGGCTAAAGAGAAAGGTATGGGTAGTGAGGTAAAAAAAGCACTTGAAAACTTAGAAATTCCTAAAACTCAAGTTCCTAGTGTTGAAAAGATCCCAACTCCTAGTGTTCCAAATTTAGAAGTCAAGCAAGTTGAACAGCTTTTCAAAGATCCAGATGAAGAAAATAAAAATGACAATGGAGAAATCAATATAGATAATTTAAATACACCTAAAATGACTCCAGATATAGAAGAAAAAATTAAAAGAGATTTAATCGCCAATCCTCCACAAATATTCAAAGAAAATAATGCAAGCAAGCCTTATCATTTGCCACAAACAGGCTATGATATAAAGCTTGATGAGAATTCAACGCAAAATTAGCGAACTATATCATAATTTTGCGGAATTTTTGCCTTGAAAATATCGGAGTTGATTTTTGGATTTTTAATTTGATTGTTTAGATTGATTATAACATCATTTTCAAATTCATCTTTATAGGATATGCTTTGAATTTGCTCTTGATTGAGTTTAATTGTATAATTTATATTATCATATTTTGCTACAAGTTTATCCTTATTTATAAGACTTGCTTTTTTGAAAATTTCATTAAGATTTGGAATGTTATCAAGATGAGAGAAAATGACTTGTTCTAGATCGTGCTCTACTATGGTTACTTGATTTTTATTGATATAAATCTCTTTTTTACTAGGAGTATCATAACTCCAATATGCTTGATCTTTACTCAGTATAAAATGCCCAGAATAAGAAAGTGTAGAGTTTTTGGATTTCACTATTTGGGTAAAATTGCTTGAAAAGGTATTAAAATTAAGATCAAGGGCAAAAAGTTGTCCTATAAAAATAAAAAATATCAAGAATGTTTTTTTCATTTATTTTCCTTAAAAAAATATATTTTTTATGTCATTCTAGCTAATTTTAATTAAATAATCGTTATAATGATAGTTTGAAAAATTTATAAAGGTTTAAAAATGTTTTTAAATACTTTAAAAGCCGTGTTTGGCACAAAAAATGATCGTGAAGTTAAGAAATATTTCAAGCGTGTAGCACAAATCAATGCTTTAGAAGGTAACTATCAAAATTTAAGCGATGATGAATTAAAAGCCGAATTTGCAAAATTTAAAGAGCAAATTTTAAGCGGAGAAAAAAATGAAAATGATGTTTTAAATGATGTTTTTGCTATAGTCAGAGAGACAGGTAAGAGAACTTTAAATATGCGTCATTTTGATGTGCAGTTAATCGGTGGTATGGTTTTGCACGATGGAAAAATCGCAGAAATGAAAACAGGAGAAGGTAAAACTCTTGTAGCAACCTTACCTGTTGTTTTAAATGCCATGAGTGGCAAAGGCGTACATGTCGTTACAGTAAATGATTATCTAGCCAAAAGAGATGCTGAGCAAATGAGTGCGATTTATAATTTTTTAGGTTTTAGTGTTGGCGTGGTGCTTTCTTCTCAAAATAGTGATATAGAACACAAGCAAGCTTATGATTGTGATATTACTTATGGAACCAATAATGAGTTTGGTTTTGATTATTTGCGTGATAATATGAAATTTTCAAAAGCTGAAAAAGTTCAAAGAGAGCATAATTTTGTTATCGTAGATGAAGTAGATAGTATTTTAATTGATGAGGCAAGAACTCCGCTTATCATCAGTGGTCCTACAAATCGTACTTTAGATGGTTATATTAAAGCCAATGAAGTAGCTAAACAAATGCAAAAAGGTGAAGCAGTTTTACCCCCTGCAAAACCTGAGGGTGATTTTGTAGTAGATGAGAAAAATCGTAATATTTTAATTACAGAAGCAGGTATTGCTAAGGCTGAAAAACTTTTTGGCGTAGAAAATTTATACAGTCTTGATAATGCTATCTTAGCTCATCAGCTTGATCAAGCCTTAAAAGCACATAATCTTTTTGAAAAAGATGTGCATTATGTTTTAAGAAATAATGAAGTTATCATCGTTGACGAATTTACAGGGCGTTTAAGCGAAGGACGTCGTTTTAGCGAAGGATTGCATCAAGCTTTAGAAGCTAAAGAAAATGTAAAAATTCAAGAAGAAAGCCAAACTCTAGCAGATATTACTTTTCAAAATTATTTTAGAATGTACAATAAACTTGCAGGTATGACAGGAACTGCACAAACAGAAGCGACTGAATTTTCTCAAATTTATAGTTTAGATGTTATTTCTATACCGACAAATATTCCTATTAAAAGACAAGATAAAGATGATCTTATCTATAAAACTCAAAATGAAAAATTCAAAGCTGTAATTGAAGAGATTAAAAAAGCCAATGCTAAAGGTCAGCCTGTACTTGTAGGAACCGCAAGTATAGAGCGCAGTGAAGTTTTTCACAATATGCTTGTAAAAGAGAAAATCCCTCATCATGTTTTAAATGCTAAAAATCACGAGCAAGAAGCTTTGATTATCCAAGATGCAGGTAAAAAAGGTGCTGTAACTATCGCTACAAATATGGCAGGTCGTGGTGTGGATATAAAAATCGATGATGAGATTAGGGCTTTGGGTGGGCTTTATATCATCGGTACAGAAAGACATGAAAGCCGCCGTATTGATAATCAACTTCGTGGTCGTGCAGGAAGGCAGGGTGATCCCGGAATAAGTCGTTTTTATCTAAGTTTAGAAGATAATCTTTTAAGAATTTTTGGTGGGGATCGTATTAAAAGTATTATGGATCGCTTGGGCATAGAAGAGGGCGAAAGCATAGAATCAAGAATCGTTACAAGAGCGGTTGAAAATGCGCAAAAAAAAGTTGAAAGCTTGCATTTTGAAAGTAGAAAGCATTTGTTAGAATACGATGATGTAGCAAATGAACAAAGAAAAACTATTTATCGTTATCGTAATGAGCTTTTAGATGAAAACTATGATATTAGAGCTAAAATTTCTCAAAATATCGCTGAATATAGCGCAAATGTAATGAATGATTATATGCTTGACGAAAGCGGTTCTAATGTAAATTTTGAAAATTTGAAAGCAAAAATTTTGTATGAATGTTCAACTCAGATTAGTGAAAAAGATTTTGAGAATTTAAGCGTCATTGAAATACAAGACAAGCTAAGTCAAATTCTTGAAAATTCTTATAATGAAAAGATGTTAAGACTTGAGATTAAAGAATTGCGTAATATAGAGCGTATTTTATATTTGCAAGTTTTGGATAATGCTTGGAGAGAGCATTTGTATCAAATGGATATTTTAAAAACAGGAATAGGACTTCGTGGATACAATCAAAAAGATCCTCTTGTGGAATATAAGAAAGAAAGTTATAATCTTTTCTTGGAGTTGGTCAATCGTATTAAATTTGATAGTATTAAACTACTTTTTAGCGTGCAATTTAATCAAGAAGAGGTGCAAAATTTAGAAAATAAAGCCAATGAAGAAAATGAAAAGCTACTTCAAAGCTCAGTAGAAATGGGCGCAAGCGAAGATAATCTTGGCGAAGCTGAATTTAAAAAAGTTCCACGCAATGCTCCTTGTCCTTGCGGAAGTGGAAAAAAATTTAAAGAATGCCATGGAAAAAGTGGTCCTAAGCAAGGAATTTTAGCTTGAATAAAAGCGTTTTAAAATATTTACTTTTTAAGTATTTAAGATTTGATAAAGAGCAACCCTTTATCAATCTTTCTATGCTTTTGGCCTTTTTAGGAGTTTGTGTAGGACTTTGCGTTTTGCTTGTAGCTATGGCAATTATGAATGGTTTTGATAAAGAATTTGAAAAACGCTTTTTTGTGATGAATTATCCTATTACTATTTTGCCTAAATTCTACGCTCCTGTAAATGATGAATTTATAGATGAGTTAAGAAAAACATTTCCAAATTTGTTATTTAGCCCTTATTTAAGCACTCAAGTTGTTGTAAAGGGAGATAATCGTTTTGAAGGTGGTGTGCTTTTTGGCGTTAATTTTAATGATGAAAAAAAAATAAACGAAGTGGTTGCTAAAGCTTTAAAGGATGAGAATTTAAGTGGTTTTGATATACTTGTAGGATCAGCACTTACTGATGAATTTGGTTTGCATAAAAATGACAAACTTTCACTTATTTTTTCAAATTTTAATCCTAGTGGATTTTCTTTAGTACCGCAAACTAAACGTTTTGATGTTAAAGCGCGTTTTACTTCAGGACTTGCATTTTATGATAAAGCTTATATGTACACAGATGTTGATGCATTAAAAAAAGTACTTGGAATACCTAAAAATCCAAATTATGATGGAATTCATGTATATAGCGATAATGCTTTTAAGGATGTTGAAAAAATTAAATCTTATTTAAAAGATGATTATGCTGTGGTGGGTTGGTGGGAGCAAAATAAAAATTTTTTTTCAGCCTTAGAACTTGAAAAAAGAGCGCTTTTTATAGTGTTGATGCTTATTATTTTGGTTGCAAGTTTAAATATAGTAAGTTCTTTATTGATGATAGTAATGAATCGTCGCAGTGAAATAGCACTTTTACTTGCTCTAGGTGCAAGCAAAAATGAGGTAAAAAAGAGTTTTTTTGCCTTAGGTATGCTTATTGGTGGCGGCGGTATGATAGTGGGTGTGGCGCTTGCATTTTTTGCTTTATGGCTTTTAGGAAATTTTGATATTGTAACTTTACCTGCTGATGTTTATGGAACCAGTAAATTACCACTTGATTTGTCTTTAATGGATTTTTCTTTAACCATTGTGGGTGCTTTAATAATCATAGCTTTATCATCTTTTTATCCTGCAAAAAAAGCAACTCAAATTAATATTTTAGATACTTTAAGAAATGAATAAATTGTAATTTTGGAGATTTTTATTGTCTTTGTTTATTCAAAAAAATAAAAATTTTAAACCTTTAAAACCTCTATCAAAGTCAAAAATAATCACCAATTTAATTCTTTTGATTTTATTTTTAATATTGTTTTGTTATTGTAGTTTTAGTATAAGTGCTTATCATTTTGATTTTAGCGCAATTGCGACCTATAAAGAAAAATTTCTTCAAGGTTTTTTAAATACTTTAATAATCAGTTTTTTTTCTTTATTGTTGAGTATAATTTTGGGTGGAGTTTTTTGTGCTTTTTCTTTAAGTTCGATTGTTTTTTTAAGATTTTTATCTACATTTTACATAGAGCTTATCAGAGGAACCCCTTTACTAGTGCAGGTATTATTGATATATTATATCATTGCAAATAATTTAGGACTTGATAATCGATATGTGGCTGGAGTTATTATTTTATCATGTTTTTCTGCTGCTTACTTAGCTGAAATATTTAGAGCTGGAATTTTAAGTATTTCTATATCTCAGCTTGAGAGCGCTAGGGCTTTAGGGTTAAAAGAGATGCAGGTTTTTACGTATGTAATTTTTCCCCAAGCTTTAAAAAATATTTTAGCACCACTGAGTGGACAATTTGCAAATTTAATTAAAGATAGTTCCTTATTAAGCGTTATTGCTGTAAATGAATTAACCCAAAGTGCGCAAGAGATAAATTCTTATACTTTTGCTACTCTTGAAGCTTATGTAATTTTGGCTATTACATATCTTGTTTTGACTTTACCTATAAGTATATTTTCTCGTTATTTGGAGAGAAAATGCCAAAAATGATTTAAAAAAGCTTGACAAATAGAGCTAATTTTGGCATAATCACATTTTTATTTCAGAAAATGTCTCGTTAGCTCAGCCGGTAGAGCATCTCCCTTTTAAGGAGGGGGCCGTTGGTTCGAATCCAACACGGGACACCATTATAAAGGTCGCTTAGCTCAGTTGGTAGAGCGCCACCCTTACAAGGTGGATGTCATAAGTTCGAGTCTTATAGTGACCACCATTTTATAAAATCATAAATAGGTTTTATAATCTCTACTTCTTTACTTTGGATGCAGCGGTAGTTCAGCTGGTTAGAATGCCGCCCTGTCACGGCGGAGGTCGCGGGTTCGAGCCCCGTCCGCTGCGCCA
>JFBN01306907.1_pt1 | contig 75336 bp, 67 predicted proteins | sample 768741 | NCBI WGS metagenome assembly JFBN01 (sample SAMN01983846, study PRJNA193217) | chicken gut metagenome | biome: terrestrial biome; isolation source: ceca of Broiler chicken | host: Gallus gallus | place: United Kingdom: England | collected 2010-09-07
CCCCCACAGACGGGATTTTTTTTAACTATCCCACCCCGACCGGAACCTCCTTTTCCACGCTGACCGAACGATGCCTTCTATAAAGATGTTTTTTGAAGAGGCACGATCTTTGTGTCTTGTACGCATATTTCTGAGTGATGGCGGATCGATGGAAGGGAGGCTGGGATCCGGAGTACATTTATTTATTTGGAGAAGTCGGATCAAAGATTGTTTTTGTTATTTTTACAAAACTATTTAACCTATACGACGATGAATCTGCAAGTCCAATTTGAAAGCGTTCCTGCTGTAAATTTCTCCATGCAGCAAAATCATGTACCTGTCATCCGGGAGATACGAATTAAAAATGAAGAAGAGCTCGAACTGACAGGGCTTTGCGTGCGGATAACTTCCGATCCGGAATTTTTTGAACCCTTCCAAATGCATTTGGACACCCTTTCTCCGGGTGAAGAAAAACAGTGGACGGTGATACCCTTGCGTGTGTCTACTTCGTATCTGTCAAATTTGACAGAGCAGATATTGGGGGCTGTACGGATTGAGATTTCCAAGGAGGACCAAGTTCTTTTTTCCACTTCGCATGAGATCTCGCTGTTGGCATTCGATCAGTGGGGAGGAATCTCGATTTTGCCGGAAATGTTGGCTGCATTCGTTACCCCGAATTCTCCGGCGATAGCTCCGATCATCAAGCGGGCCAGTGAGATTTTGGAAAATTGGACCGGTTCGTCCGCGATGGATGAATATCAGACTCGGGATCCGAACCGGGTCAAAAAACAGATGGCAGCCATTTATGAAGCCATTGCAGAGCAACAGATCGCGTACTGTACCGTCCCGGCGAGTTATCAGGAAAGCGGGCAACGCATCCGTTTGTGCGACGATATTTTACAGCACAAATTGGCTACCTGTCTCGATATGGCCTTGTTGTATGCCGGTTGTTTGGAGGCCGTAGGGATCCATCCGCTGATCGTTCTGATCAAAGGCCATGCTTTTGCCGGCGGTTGGCTGATCCCGGATACCTTTCCCGATAGCGTCAATGACGATGTGGCCTTGCTGACCAAGCGTGCGGCCGAGGGAATCAACGAAATATTGCTCGTGGAGACCACTTGCATGAATGCCGGAGCAAATATCTCGTTCGATGCGGCCTCGGGGGTAGCCAATGACAAACTGAAGGATACGGACAGTTTCTTGTTGTTCATCGATGTGCTTCGGGCGCGAAATGCGCGAATCCTTCCTTTGCCCTTGCGAATAGTCCGGGACGGTAAGTTTGAAATATGTGAACCGCAGGATGCTCCGAGACGCCAAACGGAGGCTCCGGTTAGTTTGTCGGCCACGGATATCATCCTCGATCAAGGGAAGGTCAGCGTGGGAAAACAGACGATCTGGGAGCGAAAATTGCTGGATTTGAGCCTTCGGAACAATCTGCTCAATACGCGTATCACCAAGAATACCCTTCAGCTGATCTCCGTAAAGCTTGCTGAACTGGAAGATGCTTTGGCCGATGGGGAGGAATTTCAGATTTTGGAAAAACCTCAGGATTGGGACAATCCGTGGATGAGCGCGGGAATCTATCAAGCCCTCCATGCCTCGGATCCGGTGGTAGATCTGGTCAAGAGCGAATTGAAGCAGAGAAGGCTTCATGCCTATCTGAATCAAGAGACCTTGCAGCGTTCCCTGACGTATTTGTATCGGTCCTCCCGTTTGTCTTTGGAGGAAAACGGAGCCAATACCTTGTATCTGGCCTTAGGGTTGTTGAAGTGGTTGGAAACCCCTTCCAGTACGCGTCCCCGTTTTGCTCCGATCTTGCTGTTGCCCATAGAAATCATTCGCAAGTCGGCCGCCAAGGGTTATGTGATCCGCAGTCGGGACGAAGAAACGATGCTGAACATTACTCTGCTGGAGATGCTGCGGCAGTATTTCGGGATACAGATCGGTGGTTTGGACCCGCTTCCCCGCGATGAAAGCGGGGTGGATGTCCCCAAGATATTCAATACGATCCGTCGGGCCATCATGTCCCAAAAAGGCTGGGATGTAGAAGAGCAGGCCATTGTCGGAAATTTTTCCTTCAGCAAGTTCATCCTGTGGAACGACATTCACAACAATGCAGACAAACTTTGCCGGAACAAGACCGTAGCCAGTCTGATGTCCGGACGGTTGGAATGGACGCCCGAGCCGTTCGAAGAGGGAAACGTCGATCTCGACCGGAAATATCCGGCCGAGGAAATCGCCTTGCCGATCGGGGCCGATTCGTCCCAATTCGAGGCCATATGCGCAGCCGTGGAGCAAAGGAGTTTTATCCTTCACGGACCTCCGGGTACCGGCAAGTCGCAGACGATTACCAACATCATTGCCAATGCCCTTTACAAAGGAAAGAAGGTGCTGTTCGTGGCGGAAAAAATGGCCGCCTTGCAAGTCGTTCAGCGCCGTCTGGAATCGATCGGGCTGGCCCCTTTCTGTTTGGAGCTGCATTCCAACAAAGCGAAAAAATCGGCCGTGCTCCAGCAGCTAAAACGGACCACGGAAGTCGTCAAGCAAAAATCGAACCAGGAGTTTCGCATCGAAGCCGAACAGATCAACCTCCTGCGGGGTCAGTTGAACGATTACATGCAGGCTCTGCATCGGGTTCATCCGGCAGGGCTATCCCTGTATGATTGTTTTGCCCGCTACGCCAGCTTGGATTATTCGGGCGAGACGATCGCTTTTTCTCCCGGGACGCTGCAGGAAATGACTCCGGAAGGCCGGGCGCGGGTCGATGCGGCGCTCGAGGAATATCAGGCTGCCTGTATCCTTTGCGGTCATCCCGCTACTGATCCGTGGAAGGGGGTGGGGCTGACTGAATACACACCCTCTCTCAAATCCGAACTTCGGGACGAACTCGAAACCTTGTCCAACCATTTGGAACAGATCAAAGGACTTCGGGGCCGCCTGGCGGAGATCTTGCCGATCGAAGTGTCGGGCCTGTCCGCCTCGCAGGATCAGGCCCTTCGGGAGGTGGTACGTATCCTGTCTTCGGCACAAGTCTTGTCGGCGGGGCTCTTGGCGGAAAACGATCCGGCCGAAATGTCTCTCTTGTTGGATCGGGCCGCTCGTTGCGGGGAGGAACGGGACCGTGTGCGGGATGCAATCCTCTCGCGTTTCGATCCGGGCATCTTCTCGGCCGATGTGTCGGCATGGGAAAGGCAATGGCGCCAGAGCAGTTCGAAATGGTGGCTGCCCCGTTTGCTCGGTCGCAACAAACTCCGCGGGGAAGTCCGCGCCTATGCAAAAGGATCGGAAAAACTCGATCCCGAACAGCTTCTCGAGGTGTTCTCCCTGTTGAAAAGCTACCGGACGCTTCAGGAACAACTCAACGAATATGGGAAAACCCTTTCACCGATCCTGGGACGCCTCTGGGGCGAGCAGACCGGTTCCTGGGATCGTTTGTCCCTCCTGGGGCAGACGAATGAAAGCCTGCACCGGGCGATCCTGGCCCTTACGGAGGACATCCCCCGTTCCCTGTCGGTCAAGCAGGCTTTGCGGAACCGGTTGAACGGAGGAACGGAAGCCTTCAAGACCTTGTATGGAGCGTTGTTCGAGCAGTATCTTTCGCTTGAGACCGATCTTTCCGAGCGGACAATGCGTCTTCAGCAGCGTCTTCATACCTCGGCCTTTACCGATGTCTCGACTTGTCGGATTCAGGCGTGGAGCTCGCTGGTCGAAGGGTGGGTCGAACACCTGGGACATTTGCACGAGTGGGTCATGTACAACCTTCAGCGGGAGAAAGTACTCTCTTTGGGCCTTGAAACGCTCGTACAGGCACTCGAGAACGGGAAGGTGGACAGCTCCCAAGTGGTCTTGTGTTACAAGAAAAGTTTTCTGAAGGCTTATGCCGAATACCTCCTCTCTCAGGAGCCTCGACTGATGACCTTTCACGGGAAGTTGTTCGAGGAAAAACTCCGCCGTTTCAGGACATTGAGCCGGGATTTCGAACGGTTGACCCGTCAGGAGTTGTTCGCCCGTTTGGCCGGGTCGCTTCCTGCCTTGCAGAAAGAAGCGGCCCAGAGTTCCGAAGTAGGCATCCTGCAGCGCAATATCCGCAATGGAGGTCGGGGAACGTCGATCCGCCGATTGTTCGATCAGATCCCCGATTTGCTCTCCCGGATGTGTCCCTGCATGTTGATGAGTCCGATATCCGTCGCTCAGTACATCGACGCGGACAGATCCCCTTTCGATCTGGTGATCTTTGACGAGGCCTCCCAGATGCCCACCAGCGAAGCCGTAGGTGCCATCGCCCGGGGACGTCATCTCATTGTCGTAGGCGATCCCAAGCAGATGCCGCCCACGCATTTCTTTTCGACCGATACGTACGACGAGGAAAATGCCGACAAAGAGGACTTGGAAAGCATTCTCGACGATTGCCTGGCATTGTCCCTCCCCTCCAAGCACTTGCTTTGGCATTATCGCAGCAAGCACGAGAGTCTGATCGCATTCAGCAACGTCAAGTATTACGAAAACCGCCTGCTCACTTTTCCCTCTCCGGACGACCTGGCCACCAAAGTGCATTTTCAATACGTGGATGGCCTCTACGACCGGGGCGCTACGCGTCAGAATCTGGCCGAAGCACAAGCTGTGGTCAAGGAGATCGAACAGCGTCTCTCGGATCCCCTGACCGCTCGAAGAAGTATCGGGGTGGTGACCTTCAACACCCATCAGCAATCTTTGATCGAGGATCTTCTCACCGACAGGTTTCGGATCCACCCAGAACTGGAAACCGCCGCTTTGGAGTGCGAAGAGCCTGTTTTTATCAAAAATCTCGAAAACGTGCAGGGGGACGAGCGCGATGTGATCCTTTTTTCGGTCGGCTACGGGCCGGACAAAACCGGTCGGATCGCCCTCAATTTCGGACCCTTGAATCGCGAGGGAGGCTGGAGGCGTTTGAATGTCGCGGTATCCAGAGCCCGTTATCAGATGAAAGTGTTTTCCTCCCTTCGCGCCGATCAGATCGACCTGAACCGTACTTCGGCGGAAGGAGTAGCAGGGCTGAAGGCCTTTCTGGAATATGCCGAAAAAGGGCGCAAGGTGCTTTTCTCCGGGCAAGGATCGGAAAATCGGACGCAGGATGCCTTATTGGCTTCGATCGCCCGGGAGTTGGAAGCCCGGGGCTATATCGTACGGCTGGATGTGGGTTGTTCGGGTTATCGGATAGACATCGGCGTGGTCGATCCTCAGCATCCGGACAAATATTTGTTGGGCATCCTGTGCGATGGCTACCACGCAAGTGTCGCACGTACGGCCCACGACCGGGTGGTTACGCAACCCGGAGCCTTGCGGATGCTCGGGTAGAAGCTTCACCATCTCTGGGCGATGGATTGGTGGGAAGATCGGGAACGTGCGCTCGGGGAAGTCGTCGCAGCGATCGAATCGGCAAGACATTCTGCGGAAGACGGGCAGGCAGAGCAGCCCTCATCGTCTGCCGCAGTGCCGGCTCCGGTCGAGCACACAGCCCTGTCTTTCTCCGCCCAAGAGGATACCGTGCCGAGCGAACCGGATGTCCCTGCGCGGCAGCAGCCTTATCAGGAGACCCTTTTGGAAATGACCCCCGTTGCATCGAACGACTTTGTTCAGGGATTGTACGATGCCCGGATTCTGGAGAAGATCCGGGCAGTAGTCCGCACCGAAGCGCCGATCAGTCGGGCCTTGTTGTGCAAGCGGGTGTTGAATTCGTTTTCCATAGCCCGGATGGGTTTGCGCTTGTCGGCCCACATGGAGCGTCTTTTGGCGCAGAGTGGATTTCCGGTTACAGGCGGGGAGAATCCGTTTTATTGGAATACGGACCAGGATCCGGAACACTACCAGGTGTATCGTCCTGTATCTTCCCGGGAAGCATTGGACATCGCTCCGCAAGAAGTAGCTGCGGCCGTCTGTCAGGTGTTGGAGGAGCAGGGAGCCTTGCCCCGGCAGGACTTGCTGCGCGAGGTGGCGCATATTTTTCATTATACCCGATTGGGCGACAATGTAACAGCTTCGCTTTCGCGCGGCTTGGAGGAGGCCCTTCGGAGAGGTTGGGTCGAGGAAGATGAGGACAAGGTCCGGTTAAAGCCGGTGTAAGTCCTTTGCATGCGCAGCCCAAACGATTTCGTTGCGGGGGAGCAGGTTTTGTGTAACAGGTTAAAAGGCAAGCAGATTTGCACAAAAAAATCCCGATCTTGAAAGATCGGGATTTTTTGTTTTTGTAGCGAGGGGGGGGCATGATCCCCCGACCTCCGGGTTATGAATCCGACGCTCTAGCCAGCTGAGCTACCTCGCCAAGGTACGGCTCGAAAACCGCTTGCAAAAGTAGGCAAATAATCCGTTTCGGGCAAGAGGAAACAGATTTTTTTTCTTTTTATTTTATTTGTCGGTATGAAATATATCTATATCTTGCGCCCGGAAATAAAGGGATCACGATATGGCAGAAAAGCAGAAATTCCACATCGAGTATCTTGTGAAGGCATCTCTGGAGATGCTCTATCAGTATATCTCTACCGCCTCCGGCTTGGCGGAATGGTTTTGCGACGCAGCGAGTTCGAAAGGCAACCAGTTTACCTTTGTCTGGGCCGGGAGCGAGGAACAAGCTACGCTGATAGCCCGTCGTGAAGATTCCCTGGTGCGTTTTCGCTGGGCTGCCGACGAGGGCGAAAAATATTACTTCGAGATCCGCCTCGAACAGGATGAACTCACCGGCGATGTCGCCATGACCATCACCGACTTTGCCTACCCTGGCGAAGTCGATGAAATGCGTCAGATGTGGAACAACTCGGTCGTGAATCTGCGCCAGATCATCGGCGCGCAGGTAAGCTGATGCAGAGCTCCTTTTCTCGTTTTCTACGGAAAAACCTCCCGTACCTGCTCCCCTGTGCCGGGTTTTGGATCGCAGGAGCCTTGGCGCTCGCCTTGTGGGGAAAGGTCGACGTGCAGGTGTTTCTCAACGGCTTCCATACCCCCTTTCAAGATACCTTTTGGGTAAGTGTTACCGCTATGGGCGGCACCGTGTTTTGCCTGTGTGTGCTGCTGGCCGGAAGCCTTTTTTCCTATCGTTATATGGTAAGCGGTATCGTATCCATCTTGTGTACGATGGCATTGGTCGCATTGCTCAAACATGCCTTCGACGCTCCCCGTCCCCTCACTGTGCTCACCCAAGCCGGAGTATGGGACTCGATCGTGCTGGTGGAAGGGCATCCCCTGCGGGACACGCTCAGTTTCCCATCGGGGCACACGGCCGCAGCCTTCAGTCTGTTTACCACTTTGGCGCTTTTTGCCACCCGCGCGTGGGTCAAAACGCTGCTCTTTCTGGCAGCCCTGGCCGTAGCGTACAGCCGCATCTATCTGATGCAGCATTTCCTCTCCGACGTGTTGGCCGGTTCGTTTCTCGCTACGGTCATCTCGATAGCCGTGTACCTGTGGGCGAGGAAAGCCCGCTGGATCGACTTCGGCCGTCCGCTCGTTTCGCTGCGTCGTTATGGCCGACCGGAAAATCCCGAATGACGGCTTTTACCGCCCTTGCGGAAAGTCTTTTCAACCTGGGCGATGGAATCGGCCAAGAGATTTCCTCCGATACAAAGGCAGAAAAATCCCCGTGCGGGAGCCGCTTTTTCCCCCTGGAAAGAAAACCCCTGCCGGGCGATGAAAACTTGTGCAGGAAAATCGTTTGCCTGCGGCGGGGGTAGAAGAAATTTTATCCCGCTGCCCTTCGCTGATCGGATATTCGGGATAGCGGAATGGTCAGTTCTTGGCGTTTTGGCGCAGGAGCTCCCGGGCATGTTCCATGGCGGCCTCCGTGATGTTGGCCCCGCTGATCATGCGGGCCAGTTCGGCAGTACGTTCTTCGGGAGAGAGCAGCGCAATACGCGAGCGGGTTGTCCCCTCGCTCTCCTGTTTGAATACCTTGTACTGGAGGTCTCCGCGTGAGGCGATCTGGGGTAGGTGGGTAATGGCGATCACCTGCATGTGCCGCGACATATCCTGCATGATGCTTCCCATCCGGTCGGAAATCTCGCCCGAAACGCCCGTATCGATCTCATCGAAGAGAATGGAGGGCAACTTCGCCCGCCGGGCCAAGGCGTATTTCACGGCCAGCATCACGCGGGACAGTTCGCCGCCCGAAGCGATTTTTTCCACATCGGCCGGAGCTTGTCCCAGGTTGGCCGAAAAGAGAAAGCGCACCGAATCCGCCCCCTCGGCCGTGAAAGTATCCGAAGATGAGACTTCGATGCGGAACGTAGCGTGGGGCATTCCCAGGGAGCGAACCGTATCGGTGATCTGCTCCGAAAGTGCGGCGGCGGCTTCCCGTCGGGTTTGGGTCAGGATGGAGGAAGCCGCCGCCCGGGCTTGCCCCGCTTGGGCGCATTCCTGCTGGAGGGTATCGATCCTCTCGTCGAGTTGTTCCAGTCCGGAAACTTCCCCGCGGAGGCTTTCCCGCAGGGCGATCAAGGCCGAGAGATCCTTTGCATTGTGTTTGCGAAGCAGGGTGTAAAGCAGGTCGAGGCGCTCGGTGGCGCGTTGGAGCAGCTGAGGGTCGTCTTCGCTTTCCTCTACCAGGGAGTAAACGCGTGCCGTGATGTCCTTGAGTTCGATCAGGGCGCTTTCCGTACGGGCGGTCAGTTGGTCCTGCGGGGGAAGGTAGGCTTCGGCGCGGCGCAGCAGGGAGAGCGTTTCCGCGAGCCGGGACAGCACACCCGTTTCTTCGGCGTCCATCTGCTGCCAGGCAGCCTGCAAGTCCTCCTTGACTTGCTGCGAATGCGACAGCCGTGCCACGAGGCTCTCCAGTTCGTCCTGTTCGCCGGGGTCTTTCAGGTCGGATTTGTCCAGCTCGTCGAGCAGATACCGGTTGTAATCCTGTGTGCGGGCAAGCTCCCTCCGGCGGGCGGAGAGTTCTTCCAGTTCTTTTTGCAGGGTGCGGTATTGTTCGTACCGTTGCCGGTATTGTGTCCTCGGTACATCGTTCCCGGCGTACCGATCGACCAGTCCCAGGCGGAAAGCAGGGCGGGAGAGCAGCAGGCTCTGGTGCTGGGAGTGCACGTCGAGCAAGTGTGCGGCGAGCCGGCCGAGGGTGTCGAGCAGCACGGGTGTATCGTTGACAAAGGCGCGGGATTTTCCGGAAGGGAGAATCTCCCGGCGCAGGATAGTCAGCGGTTCGTAGTCCAGGTCGTTTTCGGCAAAGAAGCCTTCCAGACCCATCCCGTCGATTTCGACCGAGAGTTCCACCACGCATTTGCGGGTGTTGTCGCGCAAGGCCGCCAAGTCGGCTCTCGCCCCCGTTGCGAGCCCCAGAGCGCCCAGTATGATGGATTTCCCCGCGCCGGTCTCGCCCGTGAGGATGGTCATCCCAGGGGAAGGTTCCATCTCCAGACGGTCGATCAACGCATAGTTGGAAACGTACAGTTTTTTTATCATCGTTCGGCGGCGGAACGTATTTTCCGCCGTTCAAAGATAGTGTACTTTTGTCAAATGCGTGTCCCGTTGCGGGGTTTTCTATCGGATGAGTTGGAAAAACAGGGAGTATTTATCTATAAAACAACTTGTTAAAATATTAACGTAAAAAAAACGGAGGGATTTGCTTTTTTGTGAAATATATCCCTATATTTGTGGTGTTGGTGTACGAGATACAGGGTCGCGGTTAACTCCCGAAAGGGACGCGTCGGATGGTCCGGCACCGTGGTCCTAACAACTAACAACACATTTGTTTTTTGATTTTTTTACAACACACACACAACTGAATTTTAAAGTTACTATGGATTAAAGGGCGGCATTCTTACTTCAGTATTTCCTTCGTTTCGTCTATGACGCCCTTTGGAGAGAGAAGTACACCCGGAAAGCATTCCGGGTGTATTTTTTTTGCCCGGTTTGTCCCGTATGGGCAGGCGGGAAGGAAGGCGGTCGGAAGAAAGGGCGTGTGTGGAAAAAAGCGTCCCGGGAGAAACCCCCGGGAACATTTGCCCCGGAGAAAAACACCCGAAAAGATGTTTCGGATACACCCAGAGTAGGCGTAGGCCGTTGTGGAAAAATTGTTGGTAAGATACGGGGGCCGATTCGAAAAGTGAAGCGAAAAAGGTCGTAGCTTTACCCTCATGGAAAATGCGAAAAGAAATCCGACCCGCAGGACTTCTGCGGCCTCTCCGGTGGTTCCCTTGGCAGCCGCTCGGCGGCCGCCCCAAGCCACGGATCTCGAACAGGCAGTCCTGGGGGCGTTGATGATAGACGGTCGCTCGGCCGACCGTGTGGTGAATATCTTTCAGGACAACGACCAGGTGTTTTACCAGCCGGAGCACCGCTATATTTACTCCGCCATCGTCCACCTGTACAACGACAGCCAACCCATCGACCTGCTCACGGTCAGCAACCAACTGCGCACCGAGGGCCATCTGGATGCCATAGGCGGGGACTATTACCTGGTGCAGCTTACCCAGCGGGTAACCTCGGCGGCCAACATCGAATTCCATGCGCGGATCATCCAGCAAAAATACTTCCAACGGGAGCTTATCCACCTTTCCACCGACATCATCGACCGTTCGTACGATGACTCTACCGACGTGTTCGACTTGTTGGACCAGGCCGAAGCAGGTATCTTCAACATCACCAACACCAACATCAAGAAGTCTTACGAAAAGGCCGACGATCTGGTGCATCAAGCCATCAAGCGCATCGAGGAACTCTCCAAGCAGGAGGGAGGCATCAGCGGTCTGGCTTCCGGTTTTCGCGACATCGACAAGTGTACCGCCGGTTGGCAGAACAGCGACCTGATCGTCATCGCCGCCCGTCCGGGTATGGGTAAGACGGCATTCGTGGTGTCGATGGCCAAAAACATGGCTATCCGCCACCAGATCCCCGTGGCGATGTTCAGTCTGGAAATGTCGTCGGTGCAGCTGATCACCCGAATGATCAGCTCCGAGACGGGAATCCCATCCAACAAACTGCGCGAGGGAAGCCTCCAGCAGTACGAATGGGACGTGTTGTACCAAAAGGTGAAAGACCTGGAGCGCGCTCCGATCTACATCGACGAGACACCCGGCTTGTCTCTGCTCGAATTTCGGGCCAAGGCGCGCCGGCTGGTATCCCAAGGCGTGAAGATACTGATCATCGACTACCTTCAACTGATGACCGTCGGCGGGAAAAACAACCCCGGCAACCGCGAACAGGAGATCTCGACCATCTCCCGCACGCTCAAGGCCGTCGCCAAGGAACTCAACGTCCCGGTGATCGCTCTTTCGCAGCTTTCGCGCGGGGTCGAGGCACAGACCGGACAAAAGCGGCCTTCGCTGCAGCACTTGCGCGAATCGGGAGCCATTGAGCAGGATGCGGACATCGTCAGCTTCATTTACCGTCCGGAATACTACAATTTCGACACGTGGGAGGACGGGACGCCTACCGCCGGCCAGGCGGAATTCATCATCGCCAAGCACCGCAACGGCGACTTGCGCAGCATCCGTCTGGCGTTTGTAGGCCCGCTGGCACAGTTCTCCGACTTGGATCAGAGCGCACCTTCCTCCGCTCCCGAAGCCGGGGGATACCCTTCGGGGTCTCCTGCTGCTCCGTATGCCGTACAGGACAGTTACGACTCCAAGATCAACAACGCGTTCGGCGGCGGGTTCGACCCCCGAGCCTTGCCCAGCGATGCGTTTGAAAGCCGGATCAACCGCCCGCCTGCCGATCAGGATGACGATAAGCCGCCTTTCTGATCCCTTCGCGGCGTCTTTTCACTCTCTCCCGACACACCCGGACTGGAAGGCACTTGGGAGATGCGAAAACAAAAACTTTCCGATAACGAACCGACTGAAACCGAACATACCCCCGATGAAACAACAACCGCAGACCATGCCGGAAAAAAATACGGACAAAAACATCATTTGCAGCGCTTATTTCCCCAAGACCGATACCCATGCGCTGGTGCAGGAAGAAAACGATTGCGTGTACCTGTACCTGTACATCCGCCCCGATAGCAAGGACACCGAGATCCGTGCCTGCTGGGTGCGCAATTACGGAAAAGCCATCGACGCGGTCGATGAAAAGGCCTTGGACGCCGGAGCCCAACCCCGGATGCCCCTGCGCGCATGCCGTCATCCGCAGGGCGCGGCGCGGCTCGACCCGAAGGACCTCCGTTTGGTCTTTCTGGAGGACGGGGACGGCGCGGCACTCTACGAGGAAGATCAACTCTTGGCCGTTATCCCCGGTTGGGCTTCCAGCGGGGAGTTTACCGGGTATGCCCGCGATGCGATCGGGACATCTCCTTTTGCCTGGGAGCTCGGCACTCCCCGTCAGAACGATATTTTCAAACGGGTGCGTCGGGCCGAGTCCTACTGGAAGTCCATGCAGGACAACGCTACCTGGGAACACTTCCGCGACCAGCATCTCCAGGCCATCGAACGGGCATACGGGCCTCATGCGGAATACCTGGTGGTGGACGTAGGGTATTTCCCGCCCCGTGCCGTGGTAACGGTGCGCGAGGGGGATACCGTGTGGCTCTTTACCCTCGGGATGTCGCTCCTCCAGCAGCCTTCGGTCGATCGTTTTACCCAGTATCCGGAAGGTTTGCGCCGGGCGGAACTCGCCATGGGCGTACGCGAAGACCTCTTCCGGGAACACCGCGACGCTTTTGTGGCGTATCTGGTAGGGCTGTCGGACATCCCTTGGAATTATACCACGTTTTTGGGCGATGGCCATACGGTGTTGTTCGACATCGAGCCGTTCGGGAAACATTTTTCCCATGCGCTTTTGCTCGAGGGTGAGGCAAATTTCTCGGAAAAACTCTACGGCGATTTCCGGGGCGATCCGGTGAACTGTCTGTGGATCGTGCCGATCACGGAAAAACAGCAGCACTATGCCGAGGAGTTGGGCAACGAGGCTCTGATGAAGTGTGCCCGGGGCGATGTCCGAGAGCGGGCGTTTCGGGTTTTCGACGGGCAGGAGAAGTTCCTTTTGCCGGAAAAAGAACGCAAGTAATCGAAGCGCTCAAGCGAAGCGGGGCCATTCGGCCCCGCTTCGCTTGCCCGCCTCGCTTGAGCGTCCTTGTAGAGCTTTTTGGGGCAGGACAAAAATAACGGAACTTGGCGGCAGATACCGCAAGGCAACGCCCCTTTACAGGGAAAAGTCGTTTTCCGAAAAAAGGGAGGAAAGGAAACGACTGGAAAGGTTTACTCAAAGGTGTTTTTGATCCCTTTCTCGGTCGTCTTGACGATACGGTAGGTGAAGCGTTTGTTCATCATGTATTGGTAGAGTCCCGCCAGGATGATGGTGAAGATCTTGGACCCCACGTCGTACAGATGCAGGTATTCCACCATAAAGACCATCAGCGCACTGGAGAACGCCAGCCCCACCCACGCGATGGCAAAGAACATGGTAAACCGGCGGAAGAGTCTGTCCGGGGTGCGGAAATTGATCTTGGTGTTCATCAGAAAACTGCACAACAGCCCGGAGTTTACGCTGATCACGTGAGCCGGAAGCACATGCATGTCGGTAGTGCGCATCAGCACGTAAAAGATACAGAAGTCCAGGACCTCGCACGAAGCGCCGATGATCGTGTAGATGATAAAGTGCCGGTTTTTCTGGAAGAATCCCACGTTTTTTCGGTGCTGCTATTGACGGACAATACTTTTTTCCCCTGCGCTTTCGCTGCAAGGTTTTTCCAAAGCAGACAAATGTAATCCTAAAAAATAAACCCGGCAAAAAAAATCGCCGGGTTTAGGGTATTTTTAGCTTAGGATCGTTATTTATCGCTCGTTTTCAGGCACCTTGAGTAGCAAAAATGCAAGGAAACCGTACACCCCCGTTGCCAGGATGACCAAAGCCGGCAGCACGACACGTCGCTTTCTCTTTCTCCGCATCGCAATCCATGCTCCTGCCAGCACCGCTCCCAAAACGAACGCGCAGGGCGATCCGCCCTCGAAGCGCGGGTAGGCATAGCCATCGACGCTCGAAGTAAATGACAGGCGGAACGGGAACACCCATCCCGCGATCTTCTGTGCCACACTCGGCGGAAAGGACACTTCCTGTTGGGTGACCAAAGTCCGGTCGTCTGCTCTCAGGCCGTACCAGCGCACCGAATCGTTTCCGCCGATGCGCACCGTCCGGTTGAAGAGGTTGCCGACGATCATCAGGCTCTCGGTCTTCGGGTCGAAACTCCCTACCGGCATCCGAATCAGCTCATAGTCGGAAGTCAGCACATAGAGCTGCGAGTTGCGGTCGGTCAGGTAGCCGATGTACTGCCTCCCGGGAAACTCGGTCACGAACCCCTGCACCATCCCTATCTGCGGATCGATCCCGGTATCGCGCACGAAAGGACGTCCCCGGACCATCATCAGGCGGAATACCCGGTGGTTGCGGTCGATGAGCAGGTAACCGTTGTCGTAGTCCTTGCGGGTAGTGGGGTTTCCGGCGATGGCCATCGCCGGAAAGGCGAACCCTTTCTTTTCCATCGCCAGGGTGAATGTCCGGCTTTTTTCTGCCTTTATGGTATTGGTGGCCATGTCGATGAATTCGATCCCCTGGTCCGTAATACGGAACACATCGTCCGGCATTTCCAGATCGACCCGTCCCGAACGGCTCTCCAGCAGGGGATACAGCCCCGGGACGCGGCGGTTGAGGTCCGACGGCGAACTGCGGAAGATGAAGTTGCCCGCCTGGATAGCTTTCGGTGTCATCGCCACTCCGCGCAGGGTGTTCGGCAGGCGGCCGTCGGCGATCAGTTGGCGGTAGTAAAACGTGGGAAGCATGCTGTCGATCGCCTCCCCGGAATAGACCCTCCCTTGCTGGTCGATCATCGAAAGCCCCTTCCCGTCCGCAGGAAGGTTGTGGAGCAGTTGATCGTTTACCTCGCTCATCAGGGTAAAGGGAGCGTACCGCGTATCGGGCGTCGCAAAGCTGTACAACCAGGGTAGTATCCAAGCCAAAACCCCGATGGCGAGCAGCAGCAGGAATATTTTGCCGTATCGTGTCATCTGTTTTTGTCGTTTGTCGTTTTTTTTGAAAAGAGGAAATGCCGTTTAGTCTTCCGCGCCGGCCTTGAACCGCAGGACCGACAGCCAGGTAAAGGAGGCCAAGCTCACCGTGATGGCCGCCAGGACCGGGAGAAAACCGTTGTAACTCTCCGGGACGAGGCTCACGTAGTACATCCGCAGCACGGCCACCGCCAACCCTCCCGCGACGATCTTTCCCCGCACGGAAGGTTCGGTCAGGATCCACCCGGCAAGAAAATAAGCCGCCCATCCTGCCAACACCCAGGGCAGCATCGTCAGCTCGATGCGCTCCACCAGTTCGGGAGCCAGCAGCGAGCGGGCGTACCACCCGATCACCAGCGCGCATGCACCGAACAACACCGCCAGCGCCCCGGCACCGAAGCCCAGGCAGGAGAACGTCATCCGTTTTTGGGATACGGGCAGGTGAAGGGTGAGTTTCAGGCGTTTTTGCAGCACTTCGGGCAGGAATTGTGCCACGGCTACCGCCAGTCCCACGGCCGGGAAGACGTATTGCAACACGTCCACAAAGACCATGTCGCGTTCGAGCATCAGTTGCCACAGGTGCGGGACGTCCTTGATGGCCAGGATGCGCTCGATGCGCAGCAGGCAGTAAAGGGTCATCGCAGCCAGGACGATGGCCGAGCAGAAGTACGTAGTCCGTATCTTGAGCCATTCTTTGAAAAAGATCGCTTGGTTCATCTTTTTTCGGGGTGTGTTTTTCGGGTTAATACTTGCCGGTCAGACCGATAAAGGCATCTTCGAGACAAACGCTTTCTTCCCGGAGCCCTTCGAAGGCGACCCCGCAGCGGTGCAGATAGCTCTCCACGTACGCTCTCCCCTCGAAGGAAAAGAGCTCGCCCCGGGAGCGGATCACCCCCGGATGGTAGATGCCCGGATCGTCCGCAAACGAGGGCTCGTCTCCCCGGGTGGTGAAATCGTAGCGGCGCAGGTGTTCCAGCAGGTCCTTTACCGGCCTCTGGAGGAGGATGCGACCGTAGTCCATCAGGATGCAGTCGTCGATCAGACGCTCCATGTCGCTGATGATGTGCGAAGTGAGGAAGACCGTCTTGTTCTCGGCCTTGGCGTATTCCTTCAGATAGTCGATGAACAGGCGCCGGTAGCCCGGGTCGAGTCCCATCGAAAAATCGTCCAGCACCAGCAGGTCCGGGTCTTGCGCCAGGATAAGCCCCAGGGTTACCTGCGAACGCTGCCCGCATGACATCCGGGAAATGGGCTGACGGGGAGCCACGTGCAGTTTTTCCATCAATCCGTAGTAGGCGTCCTTTTTCCACCGGGGGTAGAAAGCGGAGTAAAACTTCTCCACCTGCGCGATGGTCATGAAACTGTACTGCACGTGGCCTTCGATCAGCAGCCCGATGCGGCGGCGCGTGAGGGGGTGCATCCGGCGGATGTCCTCCCCGAAGATGAGGCATTGCCCTCCGGCGGGCTTGAGAAATCCCGAGAGGATGTTGATGGTCGTCGTTTTGCCCGTACCGTTTTTCCCCAGCAGTCCCAGGATACGGCCTTTGGGCACCTGGAAACTCAAGTCTTGGTAGATAAGCCGCGAACCGTAGTAGTGGGTCAGGTGGCGGCATTCGATGATGTTTTCCTGCATATGGAAGAGTTGAGATTGCTTGTTCTTGAAATGAATGGCCAATGGTCTCGTTTGTACTTGGGGATCATAAAAACACGGAAATCCCCGCGCGGATCCCCCATCGGTGGCTCCCTCCGTCCCCGAAGGCATACCCGCCCTCGGTGTGGACTTTCAGTTCGAAACCTCTCCGGACAAAGGTATAGGCCGTTGCGGCTTCCGCCAACGTATAGTCGCGTGTGAGGTATTCGTACAATGGGAGGAGCATCTCCCGCACCCCGATCTCGTTTTCCGCTTCGGCACAGGCGATCGAGGACCCCGTGCCCGTTTTGTGCCAAGCCGCCATGCGGAGTTCCAGACGGTTGCCCTTCGTCCCCTCGCGGCGCAGTCCCGTTTCCGCGCCCAAGCGCAGGAAACTTACCTGCATGTGGTACAAAGGGCTGGTGAACTGTTCCCGGTCGTAGTGGTATTCGCCGCAGGCGGCGTACCACAGGGACAGTTGCGGGGAGAGCCCCTGGAGGTATTCCACCCGCAAGCGGGCGTGGGCCGAGGAGATCTCGTCCCGCAGGGTTTGCGAGAGGAAACGCCACACCTGTACCTGCGTCTGCTCGTCGGCTGTAACGCGCTCGTAGGTGCGTTCCCAGCCTTGCTGACGGCCGTAAGTGCCTTGCAGGGAGGCGGTAAGTGCGGAGGCACCCATCGTGCGGCAGTATCCGGCGTGCAGGCCGATCTCCGGACGGCGGGTGAGGAAGGGGATGCGGTTGTCCGATTCCTCGGTGCGTACGCTGCGGTAACGAAAGTAGAGGACAGCCTCGAAAGCATTCCGGCCGCTCTTTTCCCACAGCCCCCCGACGGTGGCCTCGTCGCTGAAGTAGTACCGGCCGAAGGAAGTATCGCCCTTGGAGAACATCCGGTCGAAAAGGCCTACCCCGCGCATCCGATAAAAGGTATAGCTGCGGCCCGGCTCCTCGACCGAAATGCCCACGTGCTGCTTGTAGTAGCGGTACTTGGCAAAAAGGCCCAAGGTATGCCCCCTGCCCAGGCGAAGGCTCCATCCCGGGTTGAACGAGAGGTCGGATACCGTGTTTTTCGGTCGGGGGTCCGCACCCCGGAAGGCGATCCTTCCGGTGTATTCCACCCGCAGCCCGAGCACGTGCGTCCCGAAATACCGGGCGTACCCTCCCGAGAGAAAGTACTCCTCGTCCAGGTAATCGCCACCCGTAGCATCGGCCACCGTGTAGGGGTAGAGCATCCACACGTCGCATACATCGTTCCAGGAGCTGCGGCGCAGCGTGCCGGTGGAAAAGGAAGCCGACGCGCAGTAGATACTCTTGTCCTTTTGCACTCCGTATCCGGAAGCCTCGATGCGCAACCGCTCGCCGCCCTCGCCCTCGAAGGGAGCGTTCAGCCCCTCGGAATCCCAGTAGGCATACCGCATCGAGAGTTGCGTGTCCCGGGAGCGTTCCAGGGTGGCGTACCCGGTGGGCGTCATCCGGTAACCGACCTGCCAAACCCGTGCGCCGAGGGAGTCCCGAAGGACTTCCCCGGCTTTCGGGAAGGTTTGGGCCTGTCCGGTGGGCGCAGAAAGGATCACGGCGAGCGTCCCGAGCAGAAATGCGATCGGTCGTATGGCAGACATGGGAGACGGGTTATTCCTTTACCGAATAAGGGCTGGGTTCCTGGTTGGGCAGGAAATCGAGGGTAGAGTTGTTGGTATCCTGCAGGACGATACGCCCGTCGGAGGTTTTCTCCTTTACCTTGCGCGAGGCTACCAGCCCCAGACGCGCTCCGCTGTCGCCGTCGTTTTCACCCACGTAAGTGTAGCCCACATCTACGGCCGAGGGTAGCGAAGGATTGTTCAGCACCGAACCTTTGGGCGCGAGTTGCACCCCGTCGATGATCTGTTCGGCCGGGATGGGGTACATCTCTTTGGAAGTGCCCGAGGGATAGACTACCGAGGTCTTCAAACTGTTCATCCAAGCCGTGATGTCGCCCGTGGGACGAAGGATGAAGTAGGCGCGGTTGCTCTGCACGGAAAGCTGGTTGATCGTAGCGGAGTATCCGTACAGGTTGATCATGTTGGGCACTTCGGGCACGTCCACATCGAGCCGGTGGTCGTCGTACCATTCGAAGTCGGCTTGGGTCAGATCGACTTTGCCACCCACCTCGATGTGGTTGATCCCCTGGTTGGCGATCACCAGGCAAGCTCCGGGCTGCACCGGGTGTTCCTTCCCGTTGCCGGGTACCTGGATGAGCAGGTCGGGGACTACTCTCCCGGGCAGGAACTGGCTCAGATAGCCCTGGTCCATGTTGTCGTTGGTAAATTTGGACGACATGGCTACCACCAGACTGTCGGCGTAGAGTACCTGGTCGGAGTTGTTGTACAGGCAGATGTACTGGTCGTAGGAGTAGGCTTTTCCGGCGGGAGAGTAACATCCCGAATTGTAAACCTCCTTGATGACCCAGCCTCCGCTCACGGCAGCCAGTTCGGGGATCACGGCAGGGAAGGTTACTCCCGTCGCGCCGCTGCCCTCGGCCGGAGCCAGAACGCTTTGGCTGGTCAGGGTATATTGATAGACGTTTTCTTTGCCGTTGGTCTGGTAAACCCCGTACACGAAGATGTTGTACACCCCCTCTTCCAGTTCGGCGCGGGCCGTTCCGCTCGCATCGGTCTGGACGGTCGTTTCGGCCTGGGTCGAAGTATTGGTAAACGTTACGTCAAAGCCCACGGCCGGCTCTCCGGTCGTAGCCCGGGTGGTGTTCGGGGTGTAAATAGGCGTGTCGTCTCCCGGCAGGTTTACCTGAAGACTTACCGGCACCAGAACGGGGCCGTTTTCTTTGCTGCACCCGCTCACCAGGAGCAAGGCGGCCACGAGAAAAGAAAATGCGATTTTTTTCATTTTTTTGTAAATATTTGTTTGAGAATTTTTTATCCGATTACAATTTCATCTGTACCTCCGCGCCGAAAAACGGGATGACCCACCGCCGGGTTTCGGTATTCAGGTTGGTACGGTATCGAGGGTTGTAATCCCACAGGCGATTGACGAAAAACGAAGCTTTGAGGTTTTTCCCGATCTCTTTCGAAGCCTTCAGGTTCAGGCTTACCGACACGGGCGAAACGTTCGGCTCGAAGTAACTGTCGGAAAACGTGAGCACGATGCTCGAAAAGGCCGGATCGGAAGCCATATCCGGTGTGAAGGGCCGCTCGATACCGTCTTTCCCGATGTACGAGGTAGGCAGCCCGGAAAACTTTTTCGACCAACTCCGCGAAGTCCACACCACCTGGATCATGGTCGAGAAGTACAGGCGGAAACGGGGAATGTGCGTATTGAGCCAAATGTTGGTGTTGAACTGCTCGCGGTACGTGCTGTAATCCCAGTCGTAGATCCCCACGTAAGGGTAGGGTTTGCCCATGTACAGCCCGCTGGGGTATTTCTGCATCGGCAGGCTGTTGTCGTACAGGGTGCGGTAGTAGGCCCCGTTGAGGGTGATCGAAGTGCGCAAGGCCGGGATTTCGGGGATCGTCAGGGAGTATTCCATCCCGGTCTTCACCGTGCGTTCGCTGTTCATCGGCAGGGAATAGCTCAACAGCAGGGTGTCTCTCTCGGGAAGGAAATCCTCCAGGGAAGGTTTCCCCTCCACCGGTTCGCGGAGTGTGGAGTATTTGACGTAAGGGAACGAATAATACCGCGTGCGGTAGGCAAACCCTTCGGTGGATTCCTCCCGGAAAGCGGTCAGGGACAGGGTGTATTTCCCGAAAGTGAAGTCCGCCCCGGTTTCGAATTTGACATTCTTGTTGGGTTTCAGTTCCGGGTTGGTGCGGTCCGATACCGACGTATTGACCCACAGTACCCGGTTGGCCTCGGTCTGGGAATAGTAGTTCAACACGATCACATCGTTGTAGGATTCCTGCGGGTAGAGGTAGTCCAGCGTCGGCATTTTCATCTGTTGGCCGTATCCCGCCCGAAGGGCTATCCCCAGCGTTTGTCCGCCTACACGGGCCGAGGGCAGGGTCCAGATCATGTTTACCCGGGGTTCGGCGTACACCCGCCCCTGCATCCGGTAGTGGCTCGGCAGGTTGCCCAGCATCGACAGGCGGATCCCCGCCGTCAGGGTCAGTTTGTGTTCCCCGAAGCAGGTCATGAATTTTTCTTCGGCAAACAACGCCGTACGCACCATCGCCGGGACATCGCTGTAACGCCGTTCGCGGGAAGCGTAGGAGGAAGTCGGGTAGGGAGGATACGTCGCGTCGTACACCATGCCGCGTCCCACGTTTTTGTCCATCGAAGCCTCCAGCCCCACCATCGCCCGGTGGGTGGTCCGGCCCAGGGAGTAGATCCCCACGGCGTTGAACTGGGCGAAGAGGTTCAGCGGACGGTCTTCGTTCCGATAGCGGGAAAGGTATTCCGCCGGCAGGTACGTCCCTTCGTGTTCGCCCGCCTGGGTGCCCGAAGGGTAGGGGAGCACCCCTTGGGGGGCGACCAGCATCTCGCGTTGCAGTACCGAAGAGGTGTACGAAGCCGAGACCACGGCCTCCACGTAGCTCACCGCCGCGCGGTTCACGTCCCACGTCCCGTCGTACGACAAGGTAAAACGGTGGAACGAGGCGTCATACCGGTCGGTCTTTGGAGTGAGGTCCGGGTCGTTCTTCTGCGTGTCCAGGGTCCCGACATAGGAGAACGTCAGGCGGTGGTTTAGGCTCGTCCCGCCGAGCGAGCTTTTCCCCGTGTAGTTTCCCTGAAAGGAAATGCGGGTGTATTTCTGCAACTGCTCGCGTACGTCGGGGCGGCCTTGCGTCAGGTCTATCCCCACGTGCAGTGTCCCGGCGCGTTCGCCCAGGGAAAATCCTTTCCCGGCGTAGACCAGTTTGTTCAACGGGTCGGCCTTCACGCGCACGTTCAGCGGCGAGGCTCCCGATTTGGGCTGGAGGATCACCACCGAGGAGGACATGTCGCCGTATTTGACCGACGAGATCCCCTGTATCACTTCCACCTCTTCCATGTGGTCGGTGGAGATCTGCCGCAGGTCGATCCCCCCTCCGATGGTCGATCGTGCGCTTACCAGTTCATCGGGAAGCCGCAGCAGCGTCGCATTGTTCGACAATGGCGCTCCTCCCAGGATGATGGACGCTCCTAAGGCCGTATTGTCGTCGCCCCCTGCCTGCCGGGCATACATCTGCTCCCGGCTGCTGATGTTCGCATCGTAGGAGAGATACCCCGGAAGCAATTGGAAGACATCGCTCAAACTCGAAGGCTGGATGTACTCCAGGGCGGCTTGGGTGAGGGTCGAGGAAGAAGTCCCGCCCGTAGGCCGGTTTACCGGCATCACCACCACATCGTCCAGTTGGAAGGACATCGGGTAGATCTTCACCTCTACGAACAGACTGTCCCGAACTTCGATCGTCCGGGAGGCGGGTTGAAATCCCAGGAAACTTACGCTCAAACGGTACGACCCTTTGGGGATCTCCGGGATCGAAAACATCCCGTCCCGGTCGGTGGTTGTCTGGATCGAGAGTTCATCGATGCGCACCAGGGCATAGACCACCGCCTCGCCACTATCCCCGTCCGTTACCTTCCCGCGGACCGAACACCGCTCTTGTGCGGGAAGTGGCCAGGCGGAAAGCAGCAGCGCGGCGCATCCAAGTATCGCATGAAAAATTTTCCCCATCCTTGTCTCCCGGAGTGCCCCTTGAGCGGGTACTTCCGGCGAGTGCAAAGATGGGGAGAAGCCTTCCGGGGGACAATCCCCTAAAATGGGGAAAAACCTCGCCGCTTTCCTCAAAAAGCGTGAGAGGAGTCTTTATCCCATTGTCTCGTCTTTCTTTGGGCGGAAAAAGATAAAGCGCGAGGAATGGTCGTAGGTCAGGTAGTTCCACATCCAATCCAGCAATACCGCCAACTTGTTTCTCACGCCCAGGATCGAGCGCAGGTGGATCACCAGCCACATCGCCCAAGCGAAAAATCCATGCACGTGTACTTTTCCGAAGTCAGCCACCGCCTTGTTGCGTCCCACGGTAGCCATCGTACCGTAATCCTTGTAGTGGAATTCCCGGGGAGTTTTTCCCTGTGCGATCCGGTTGAGGTTGTGGGCCAGACAGCGTCCCTGCTGGATGGCCACCTGTGCGACTTGAGGATGACCGTTCGGGTAGCCCGGTTGAACCTGCAGACAGAGGTCGCCTACGACAAAGATATTTTCGCTGCCCACCAAGCGGTTGTACGCATCCACCAAAATACGCCCGCCGCGGCCTGTTTTTTCTTTCGGGATCCCTTCGAAACGGACGGCTGTAACACCGCTCACCCAGATGAGCGCTTGGGTTGAAATGGTCTGCCCGTCGTTCAGCACCACCGCTCCGTCGCGGAAGTCGGTAACCAGTTTCCCGAGCAGGATCCGCACCCGCATATCTTCGAGGTATTTTTTGGCGTGGCGCGAAGCCGATTCCGACATCACCCCCAGCAGGCGGTCCGTCCCTTCGATCAGATAGACATGCATTCGGGTCTCCAGATCGGGATAATCCTTGGGCACGATAAAGCGTTTCATCTCAGCGATTGCCCCGGCGATTTCTACTCCGGTAGCACCTCCACCGACGATCACCACATTGAGCAGCGAGCGGCGTTCCTGTTTGTCTTCGTCGTCCAGCGCATTTTCCAGGTTGAGCAGCAGGCTGGTGCGCAGGGTGAGGGCTTCGCGCACTTCCTTCATCGGCAGGGCATGTTCTTCGATGGCACGGTTGCCGTAGTAGTTGGTCGTCGTTCCTCCGGCCAGGATCAGGTAGTCGTAGTCCAAATCCCCGATCGAGGTAACGATCCGGTTTTCCTCCGGCACGATCTTCTGCACGTCGGCCATGCGGAAGTAAAAGTCTTTTTCCCGATGGAACAACTTTCGGAACGGGAAGCAGATAGACCCCGGCTCCAGGCCGCCCGAAGCGACCTGGTAGAGCAGCGGGGGAAATTGATGGTAGTTGTTGCGGTCTATCAGCACGATCTGGTAGCGGCGGCTGTCGATCTTGTTCACCAGTTTGATTCCGGCGAAACCTCCACCGACGATCACCACCCGTTTTTTTTCGGTGCGGGGAATACGAATATCCATAGAAGTACGCATTTGTTTTTGTGTTATAGTCCCGGTTTGCTTGTCAAACGAAAATACAACATTTTTCCCCACCTTTTCCATTTTGTGGACCAACGGCACAAATTTTCCTACGAACGTATCCCCGGGCATTTCCGCAAGCGCGGTGAAAAGAGTACATTTGTCCGAGAAACGGAAAAAATCGCACGAAAGGATGGAATGGGAACTTATCGGGCGGCTGTTACTGGCCGGAGTGCTGGGAGCCGTCATCGGGCTGGATCGGGAATACCGTGCCAAGGAAGCCGGATTCCGCACGCATTTTTTGGTCTCGTTGGGCAGCGCCCTGTTCATGGTCGTCTCGCAGTACGGCTTTCAAGATTTTCAGGTCGAAGGCGGAACACCGCTGGACCCCAGTCGGGTAGCTGCGCAGATCGTCAGCGGCATCGGTTTTCTGGGCGCAGGAACCATCATCTTCCAGAAGCAACTCATCCGGGGGCTCACCACCGCCGCCGGCATGTGGGCCACGGCCGGCATCGGCATGGCCATCGGCGGAGGCATGTACTGGATCGGCGTAGCGGCAACGGCCCTTACCCTGGCCGGCATGGAACTGCTCACCGTATTGTTCAAGGACGTAGCCCTGCACAACATGTCCCTTACGTTTTCTACCACCGACCGTCAGAACCTCGCCCGGGTAATGGACGAAGTCTGCAAAAAGAAATGCCCCATCATCAGCTATTCCACCCAGCAGGAGCAGCACGGGGAGCTGACCGTCTATAAAGTCTCGATGTTCATCAAGATCCACCATCGCAGCGATGTCCAGGCGCTGTTTACCTTTATCCAGTCTCTGCCGCAGATCACCCTGACCAGCATCGAGTAGGGAAATGAAAAAGCGACCTAAAAGTTATTTTTAGGTGTTATAGAAAATGTAAATGTTCATCAATAAATGGTAGATATGGCAAAACTATATAAATATTTAGATGCCATGGGAGGGCTTATGATGCTTTCGAATAGCAATCTCCAATTTACCAATGCTACACGATTGAATGATCCATTTGACTGTCATCCATCTTTGATGGATTTTTCCAATGTCCCAAAGTCGATTTGTAAAGGATGGCCTCCTCATGTTATACAATCACTTTGTTCGGGTAGACATGAGCGATATAGAGAGCGTGCATGGATTTGTAGCCTATCGAAAATCTTTGATTCTTTATTGATGTGGAGTTATTACAGCAACCATAAAGGTATATGTATAGGACTTGATATGGAAAAAGTTTCCAACTATTTGTCTCAAATGCATGGACAAATAGTTATAGGTTGTTGGGTAATGGAAGTACAATATCGGAATATAGTGGAGAAGCCGAATTATTATCGAAGTGTGGAGGATTTTTTTCGTTATCAAATGAGTACCAATGCAATGGCTTGGAAACATGAACAAGAAGTTCGTTTAATCTCTTGGGATCCGTTGCCTAGTTATATGCGGTTGTTACCTCATCAGGATGATAGAGAAGGTCCTATTGATTGGAAAGAAATACGTGCTTATCTTCCAATAGGAGGGGAATGTTTTGATTCTATTTATTTGGGGGTTACTATTGATGGAAAGATGAAAAAAAGGATTGTTGAGGAGGCAAAAAAACTCAATCCTAGTATAGCGATCTATCAAATGAAGGTCGATCCGGATGCCTTTCTATTGAAACCGGAATTGATAAAATGAGACACATTTATTCCATTTTCAGAAGAAATAGAATCTGTTTGTTCTGGTCAAAAGTCAAAGCAAGCTTTTCTCCTTGTCGTTGCGCTCGGCATTCCTTGTCTTTTGATAAGATATAGGATGCGGTTCGGGGTTGCCAAACCTGAAAAACTTGCGTTTTCTCCTTGCCTCTCCTTTCACCTTTGTGTATCTTTGCTTCGATAACCAAACCGTAACAGCCTATGGTAAAATAATCTCAGTGTCTTTGTAGATCCATCCTGCACCGCATTTCCCCCGCCGGAATGCGGAGCGAACATATAAAAGCGTTAGCTTTATCTCTTGCTTATCGAAATCTGGTAAATATTGTATTCTAATTTACAGCATAATGTAAATCAATATAATATAAAATTCGATCTGTTTTTAAGGAACAAAACGGGAACAAGAATGTGCTTTTTTGCGATTCTTTGATTTTTTTGTTTCATTAGGTTTCATTCTTTGCACTTGCTTGCACAATAAGAACCTCTCAAAGATTTTCTACCCATTGCTGCCCTATCATGACAAAGCATCTAATGCTTTCAAAATGCTTCATGCAGCCAAAAGAAAAAAGATACTTCTGATGTCAACGAACGCATCGTTTTGCAAAGGTAATTCTTTTTATCAACAGGCAGTCATCTATTCCTGCCTAAATGCAGTTTAGTTTAATTTAGCCTATATATAGAGCTAATAAACCAAACTAAACTGGTTTTTCCCTTATCACTTCAATACTACAGCCAAAAGAGAAAAACTTTTTATTTTCCTTTTTTCTTTTCGCTGTACAATTCCTGTAAGAGTTTTTGTAATCAACTCAAATGCCTTTCATCTCCATGATGTCGAGCAGGTGGAATATTGTGCCGTCATGGATGGTGGTCGCCGAAGCGTGGTAATGGCCGTAATACCACGCATGCAGCGGATGTCCGTGCACGGTAAGCCAGCGGTAAAGCCGTTCCAGATCACGGCGTTCATGCCTGATGTCGTCGGCAAGCCACTCGTCGCCTGCGCAGAAGTGTTCCAGATCGCGCTTCGCCGCGGGCGGACAGAACGACGGGGCGCTGTGGGTAACGACGGTATCGATCCGCACATCCTCATCGGTTAGAATGACGAGTTCCCGCTCGTCGTATCGGAACGCCTCGTCGCGCCAATAAAGCGGCAGACACCTCTTGCCCTGCATACGGTGCATGTCCATCATCGAGAGGCGGAAGTTGCGATCAACCGATACTGCACCCCCGATGCAGAGGATGTTGTGCGAACGGGTATGCACCACCGTATAGTCGGGGAGCGTCTTCATGCAGGGATAGTCGATCATCTCTCCATCGAAATACCGCGGGTCGTCATGGTTGCCCCGTACCATCAGCAGCAGGACATTCGCCTGTTCCAAACGGGTGTGCAGTCTTTCCCGATAGAGCCGGTCGTAAAAGCGCCACGGTTCGAATCCGAAACCGCAATCCCCGGCCACGACAACCGTCGCATCGGAAATGCCGTATTCGGCAATCTTCTCGGCAAGCGCTTCGAATTCGCCGTGGACGTCGCCGCAGGCGATGATGTTGTCGGAGCGCTCGCTCAAATCCAACCATTGCATGGCATTCATTTTTCAGATTCGACAATCATTACAAAAATACAAAATAACGGTTTCCTTATGCCTAATCGCGACATAAATCATGAAATGGCAGATGACATCATCCCCCAGGGACAATTATTTCGGTCATAAAAAACTTGTGTCGTGATTTGGCTTATCCTCCGGTTATTTTTGTCACGTAACCAATACGAAGAAAAACTATGACACTTTGCGAACTCATGCATAAGATCGAATGGGCGGATTTGAAACCCTATATTGAACAGCATTTGCCGGAGCGACCTGAAACAAAACTCGCCGACTACGAGCGGTTGTTCGAGCAGTTGCAGAATACGGCCCCTGCCAGGTGGATTTTCCCGGTTACTTTCCGCTTCTTTCCGAATCCGGATGAGATTTATGCGAAAGATTGGGGCAACATCACCCATGATACGATCGACTATCGGGACTTTTATGTTGCCGATCATGCATTCGGAGCCAGCCTGCCGGCCTGTCTGGCATCTAACGTCGAAAAGTACCGGCTGTCGTTCCGAGATGCGGAGTGGGCGGCTTACTGTGTCTGGGAGTTGATGCGGATCAACAGTTCACGGGACAAGGAGGATGAGCAACCCGTATACGTATACGGATTTCGGAACCGCCGGCAGTCGTGGTTTCATCGGATTGCGCTGCGTCTAAACGCCCGAGGTTGCACCCGGAGGGTAAAGCGTCTGGCCAGGCGTCTGCGATACGAGCAGGAATCCGAGCAACCCGACAACAGGGCCATGTGCCGCCTGCGTCGGCGGGTGCGCCGCATCGAGGCTGCCATACTGAAAATCACGGGAACGGACATGGACAGGCTGGTAACCAAGCCTGTCTCGGAGAAAAAGATGGAGCGAGTCGGCGATCTGATTTGTCGACGGATGGTGTTGCTCAACCGGATGTTCACGGGCACGCCGGAAGAGGTAGAGCGAATGGAGCAGGTAAACGACCGGTTGCTGGAACTCACCCGGCAAATGTATAGCCGCAGCGCCGCGCTTTATCGCAAGGTGCTGACCGACACCCGGGACGAGGCATTCGACGACGACATAGTGGTAGAAGGTTCCTTAAAATACAACTGCGGCGACGAGACCTCCGTGTTGCCCATGTCGAACGACGGATATTACGGTTCGGACTTCTACCGGATGTTGCAGGTCATCGACTGGCTCTACATGCGCGAGGCCGAGGGCTTCAAGCTGGAAGCCATCGAGGAGACCGGGTGCAAGAGCTGGGAACCGAAAGATGTCCCGGAGCAGAGCGATGCCGAACTGGGATTCGAGGATTCGCTCAACGACGGTACGACCTGGGCCGAAGGGCCCTTGAGGCATCCTGCGCTCGAATCCATCTGCCTTTGTCATGCCGTGCACGACATCTGCACGCACAAATATTACTCCATTCCGGACCTGCTGCGAATGAATGATTTCTGGTGCGAGGTAAAGGTAACGCACCAGCACATTGTCGACCAGAGCGGCAGCCGGTGGAAATGGTGGGAGCACTGTTCGTTCGAGGAGTTCCGCGACAAACTGCGCACCGAGGCGGCACACCGCCCGGAACAGCTCCGCCTCGGCCAATACATCATGGCCCGTACCTCCCAACTGTTTCCCGACACGGTGCATCCTACGCTTTGGGGCGGAGCGGACGACTGCTTCAACGACGACGATCGGGTCGACGCCTATCTGTACAGACTGTATGACACCCTCCAAAAACAGATAGAATCATGAAACAGAGAGAACTGATTGTCCGCTTCCTGAGGAGCCTTATCTCCTACGGGGCCTGTCCCGACAAAAGCGACTATTCCGATAAAACTTCGCGGAATCCCTATGAAAAGAATGCCAGAAACAAAAGCGCATTCAATGGCGTACCTTCTGGTTTTATGGCTCTTGACCGCGTGACGATGGGCTGGCAGCCATCTGACCTGATCGTCATTGCCGCACGGCCCAGTATGGGTAAAACAGCCTTCGCGCTTTCCATGACCCGTAACATAACAATAGACTACAATAAGCCCGTTGGTTACTTCTCGCTCGAAATGAGCGCACAACAATTGAAGATGCGTTTGTTAGCTGCCGAATCGGGACTCAATTTTCGCAACCTGTGCAACGGCCAACTGACTCCAGATCAAAGGAAGCATCTGGAAACCTCGCCCCTGGCCAACGCCCCGCTCTTCATCGACGACACCCCTGCGCTGAGCATCACCGAGCTCCGATCTAAAGTCGAGAAACTCAAGACACAGCACGATATCCAATTGATCGTAATCGACTATCTGCAGCTGATGACCCTTGGCCGCCACGACAACAAAAGGAACCGCGAGCAAGAGATTGCTGCCATCTTGTGTTCGCTCAAGGCCGTCGCCAAAGAGTTCGATCTGCCGATCATCGTCCTCTCCATGGTCAGCAGATCTTGTAGTTCAGCCAACAAACGCCCGCAGTTGAGCGACTTGGACTATTTGAAAGCCATCGACATTGAGCAGCATGTCGACCTCGTCATCTTTATCCACCGTCCCGAATATTACGGCATAACCGTTGATGAAAACGGCATGGCCACAGCAGGTGTGGCCGAGTTGATCATTGCCAAACACCGTAACTGTGTAGTTACTAATATTAAACTTCATTTTCTAAAAGATCTGATGCGTTTTACCGAGATCGACGGTACCGATCAGCTGCCAGACGGATGTGCCGCCACAACACTTGTTTAATTCATTGATATATCATATTTCACGCAGAAACAAACGATTTATCTTGATCATAATGAAAACTTTAAGCATGATGACAACCGAAAACGGACATGTTTCCAATTACCGATTTCCTTCTGTTGAGCTTTTGGAAAAACGAAACGATGGAAAAGAAAAGATATCGATCGCGGAAATCGCAGAAAATGAAAACAGGCTCAAACAAGCGCTGGAACAATTAGGAATAAAAATTGCCCGGATCGAAACTATAATCGGTACGGCCATAACACGTTATGAGGTAACGCTTCTTCCCGGGTATAAGTTTTCTAAAATCAAACGTCTTGAAGCAGAACTTGCCTTGCCGCTTGGTGTGCTGCGTGGACGTATAGCGGAAATAGATCCTTTCCGCCCTGCTATTATTATCGAGATTCCAAATACAAATCGAGGAACCGTATCCATGTATTCGCTGATTCAATCCAAGACATTCCGGGAAAACAAAGCGGAGCTTCCACTGGCAATCGGACAAACCGTGGAGAATGCACCGTTTATCTTGGATTTGACCGAAATATCGCATCTGCTGATAGCTGGAGCTACCGGTCAGGGGAAGACTGTGGCTCTGCATGCCATGATCACCTCATTACTCTACAGCAAACATCCTGGAGAGCTGAAATTCGTGATGATCGATCCTAAGAGAATCGAGTTTACACCGTATGGGAAGATAGAGCGCCACTTCCTGGCCAAGATGGAGTCGGAGGAAGCCATTATCACTGACCCTTATAAGGCTGTCGATACGCTCAACATTCTCTGTCTGGAGATGGACAACCGTTTGGAACTCCAAAAGGAAGCTGGTGTGCGCAATATCGTCGAATACAACGAAAAATTCACTTCACAGCGGCTCGACCCCCGGCACGGACACCGCTATCTGCCCTACATTGTGGTGATGATCGACGAGTTTGCCGACCTCATCATGTCCGTCCGCAAAATCGAGAATCTCGTGGCGCGTCTGGCCCAGATGGGACATACCGCAGGTATACACCTGATTATCGCCACGCAGCGACCCGATGTGAGGGTCATTACAGGCCTGATCAAGGCCAACTTCCCGGCCCGCATCGCCTTCCGTGTGACGTCAAGAATTGATTCGCGGACGATTATCGACAGTCCGGGCGCTGAACAACTTATCGGTCACGGTGACATGTTGGTTTCAGTCGCAGGGGAAATGACACGTGTGCAAGGCGCATGGATAGACCCGAGTGAAACAAAACGGATAGTACAGTTTATATCCGAACAGAAAGTATGAAAACGAGGATGTAAACCATATGGGCAAATCATCCTGCAATGGCGGAATTGAAATGTTCAATAAGCATAAAAATCCAATCTGATCGAATAATGCGGGAATCAATGATAATTTAAACCTGTGTAGCATGAAACTCTTCAAATATTTATCCGTTTTAGTACATAAATATATTATAGTGCAAGACTCAAAAAAGCGATGTTCAGAAAAACGACTCAGGCATGACTGTAATAGCCGTAGGTAATGGCGGATATAATATTGCGCAGGACCTAATCCAAATGGGATGTTTCGATGGCGCAAGGTTTTTTGTTTGTGATACCGAGCCAAACGACCTGACAAGACATGCGAGCAATGCCGATGAGACGTTTCTGCTGGACAGAATAAATGGGGATGTAAAATCTGCAGATACTACCCATGTTGATCATATCATCAAGAAAACCTCACAAAATGTCATTTTAGTAGGAGCTTTCGGTGGTTTAACCGGCAGTAAGTATGTTCCACTTCTGGCACTCGAGGCTGTTATGCGTGGTCGATTTGTATATTCAATCGTCACTTGGCCTTTTAATACCGAAGGCCCTTCTTCCATCACTTTAACTAATAAAGCCATGAAACAACTTGCAGCATCCAGTCGCATAACCGTTATTCAAAACAACAACATATTATTGGAATTAAAGAATCTTACGATCAGTCAAATTAATCAGCCTATTACTAATACATTATCGGCCATATTGAAGAGATACTCTTTAGAAGAACTTGCCAACAATAATGCCATAGACTTACACAGACTAATTCCTATTGAATATCAGGTATTTACGGAATATATAGATAATCGAAGTTCAGTCAAAACACCTTTGTTAACATTCATCAACACCTTCCGTATGATGCCAAATGAAGAGCGGAAACGAATTTTTGATTCGTAAACAGTTCTGATGTAATGTAATTTGTGCGCCTACCTGCGCAGACTGTATGACACCTTTCAAAACAAATAGAATTATGAAACTAAAAGAACTGCTTGCCCGTTGCGATTTCGACAGCATTGTTCCGCACCTGTTGCGCATTTACCCCCGACACGCCACCCAGCTTCCCTGGTATAAGGAGGCCTATGACATCCTGCGCCATACGGAGAGCGTGGACAACGACGGCACCATCCAAGTCGCATGGTGCAACAATGATGTCAAATACGGGGGCAAACCCTATATCTATATCAGCAACTGTGAGGGACAATGCTGGGAATACTGTCTCGGGGCGCAATTGGATGTGGTGGACGACGTACATATCGCCGATGCGGAGCTTGCGGCCCGTTGCCTGTGGAGCCTTACCTTCTACGGGTTTCGCCCCGACGAATGCGACTATTTCGATTGCTACAGGACTCCGCGAAATCCCTATGAAGAGCAGGCCAAACGGCTGGAAGACGCACAGTTCCGAAACTATGCACGCAAACGTCCCGGACGTTTCCATGCCCTCACGGATGAAGAGTGGAAAATATACCACCATCGCCAGAGTCGCCGCAATCGGCCGAAACGGATGCGCGACCACCGGCAGGAGTTGCGGATCAAACAGTTGAAACGCATGGGGTGTGTAGAGAACACGATCCGGCAAATCCTGGCACGTACGACGGAGATCAGCCGCGAGCAGCTCGCCTATCTGCCCGACACGCAACTGGTCCACGAGCCGGACTACCATTCGAGGGCCTATGACCCTTCACGTCGGATGGCTTATCTGCATGAAATTCTGGCCCGCTATGCTACGGTGGATGAAAACCGCGACCGCTACACGCGGATCGTGGCCGTATTGTCCGTCGCTCCGGAACACCCGCTGCAGCCCGATGAACGGGAGGCGTTCCGCCGCCTCATTGCACTGCTTCCGCCCCATGCGCAGGTATTGAGCGCCACCGGGACACGGTCCGACCTCGGAGTGGAGGCGGAACTGCTGCTCGTAAAAAGTTTCTGAAAAAATTACAACAGCCACAACCTATGTCATTATTTGGCATAATCCAGCCTTATCTTTGTATCAGAAACCAATAAAACAGATGGATATGGTAAATAATGAACGGAGCGGCAACATCACGCCGCAGAATGAAAAGAGATGGAGCAACGACTTCATGCAGCAGATTATGGACGAAGAGGCATGGAAGAACCTCTCCGGTGATTTTCCGTGGAGTGAACAACTGCTCGAAAAATACCAGAACAAGGTCGATTGGAACGAGGTGTCGGACAACGACAACATGCTCTGGACAGCGTCGATGCTGGAGAAGTTCAAGGACCGCATCAACTGGGATGCCCTTTCGCGGAGCCGCCACAGATGTATTCTGACCGCCGGGATGTTCGAGCGCTATAAGGCGTATTGGAACTGGAAAATACTTTCATCGAACAGCGACGTAGAACTGGACTTCGAGCTGATCGACCGCTTCGCCGATCGCTGGGACTGGAGGGAACTGATCGACCGATACCGCGACGACCTCCTCAACCGCGAGTTTTTCGAACGTTACAAGACATACATTCCTGCTTCGGAACTGCAACATTCGCGTCTGTGGCATAACCTTGTCGATGAGCGTAAACTGCAGTTAGCCCGGGAAATCACGGTCTGAATCGGGCCGTGCGGCCCGGCGGCTGGAGCCATCGGAATATCCGTGCCGATAAAAACACAGAAACCGATATGTGCACAAGTAAGAAAATCAGCATACACCGTTTACTGCACAGCCATGAATGGCCGAAGATAGAACGCTGTATTCGTACCTGCATTTGTCGAGACATAAGGGGTCGATGAAAAAATACAAGGCGTGCTACGAGTCGCTGCTCGAGCATTTTCCGCGGCAATCGGTTCTGCGTATCAAGTTCGATCTTTGGTATTGTAAAGGGAAATGGCATCTCTCGCTGCTGCATGGCCGCAACTATCCGGGAGCCAATCCTCGCAGGGCGATTCTGCTCACACTGTGCCCTGGTCAACAGATTTCCGAAACGGAGGCACTGGCCCGCTGGCTGGTCTGGGTCGCAGAGAGATATGGAACGGAATGGAAAGTCATCCGAAACCAATGGAAAAAGGAGTGGCGGCAACCCGCGGATTCCACATTTGCAAGTTCCGGCATAAGCAATCCGCTCGATTCGCAATACGACTGGCTCTACTGGACCGCACCGGAGCGCTGGCAGACTCTTCCCGAAGAGACCCGCCGCTATCTCGAACGCCGGATGCCCGTGCAGAGGCTCTGGTTCGAATCGAATCCGGAGCGGGCCGACAATCGGCAGGAAATGATATGCCGCAACATCAAGACCCGCGCCGAGGCGATTGCCGCCCTGCGCGGATGCCGGCACCTATTCGTCCGTTTTTGCTGTTCCCGAAAATACGGTGTAACTTGCGAAGAGGCTTCCTCCATTCTCGACAGTCTGCATAAAGCGACGGGAGGCACGGCGGAGGTTGTGTTCGATTCCGATACGTTGAGCTGGACAGGATGGGTGTTGATAGTCGAAGTATGGGCCGGGCTCGGAGAGTAAAAACAAATGGAAAAACAGAAGATATGAAATCAGGAAAAAAGCAATCGCGCGGCTCATCGAAGAGCAATACCGCCGTGCTATTCAACCGCTATGTCTGGCTGGTCGATACGATTTACCGTGCCGGACGCATTACGTTCGAGGAGATCAACGAACGGTGGCTGCACTCGTCGCTCAACGACACGGAAGAGGACCTGCCCCTGAAGACCTTCCACAACCACAAGAACGCCATCCAGCAGATGTTCGACATCAACATCGAATCGTGACACAACAAAGCACCTATTATTAAATGTCTCTTCTTCTTGGCAAGGAGTTCTTTCCCGATCTTTTGTCGATAGAATCACATTTCTATCAGTTTAACTTTATATATTCACGAAAGGCATCCGCCCCAATTTTGGTTACAGAATCAGGAATATCAATCGATTGCAAAGCGGTATTGTTATTAAAGGCTCCTTCGTCGATAATCTTAACTCCTTCCTGAATACGATATTCTGATAGATCGGGAATTTGCGGACCTTTCAGCAAAGTTAGTCGGTCTGCGCTGTACTCGGCGCCATAGGCGTCGATTCATGTAGAGGATTTTTTCATTTCTGTCATGATTTATTCGTTTTCCACAAAATAAAAGAGGTGATATGCCAAATCGTGACGCAACAAATAGAATATTTATCATTGTTTCTGTGACCGCTATTACAAAACGCTATCTGCTTCCCTCAGGATATTTTTCGATGGTCCGCAATACCATCATCATACATACAGGAATTTACTTATTACAACAACCACTATCAACAAGCCGGCAAAGTGTATCATACTTATTCATCACGTCATGCAGATCCAAATGCTTTTCGTGCTTTTTTATCCAGACACTTCTTTGGATAGAAGGGAATTTCAACATTACCGATACTCTTAAATCCCAATCTCCCGGAATATCTACATCACAGTATCCGTAGAAGCGAAACTTAATCATGTCATTACCTCCATTGACATTAAAAGTAAAAGCCAAATCAAAATCAACTCCCACTGATCCGGGCAATCTGCTGTTATAAATATTCAACTGTGAATCCCATAATTCCAGCCTTGCCATATCAGATAGTTCATATTGTCCTATTAACGTCCAAAACAATTTCAAAGTTTCGGATTTCTGATTTTCCCAAAAACTGTCATACCGGCTTCTATCCTCAAATTCAATCATTGCAAGTCATAATTATTTATCCGACATCAAAAATAGTTCTCACTTATGCTGCATGATGACACAAGTGAGAATATTTAGATAAAATTTTATCAGATGCGACTTATGTCAAAACCAAGGATGATAGCGTTACCCAAAACTGCGCAGGATTCTGATAAACTCAAGTTCTGATTTTTCCGCCTTCTTTTTCAAATATATGGCACAAAAAATACATTGTAACTTTATTGGAAAGTTTTTCGGTAAAACCTCAACTTGTGTCATGATTTGGCTCTTAGCTAAATTATCTTTGCATATAGATTTCGTTGAAAGAATAATAAAACCGATATCATTATGCGACAGAAACAAAACAGCCGAAGTTCATCGAAGAGTAATACCGCAATATTGTTTAATCGTTATGTCTGGCTGGTTGACACGATCTACCGTGCCGGGCGCATCTCTTTCGAAGAGATCAACGATCGCTGGAAGCACTCGTCGCTCAACGACACGGAAGAGGACCTGCCGCTGAAGACCTTCCACAACCACAAGAACGCCATCCAGCAGATGTTCGACATCAACATCGAGTGCGACCGGCGTGGCGGATACCTCTACTACATCGAACATGCCGAGGACATGGAGCGGGGCGGCGTGCGGACATGGCTGCTGAACACCTTTGCCGTGAACCACCTCATCAACGAGAGCCACCACCTCAAGCGACGCATTCTCTTCGAAGAGATTCCATCCGGACAGCGCTTCCTGACGCAGATCATCGAGGCGATGCGTGACAGTCTGACCATGGATATGAATTACCAAAGTTTCTGGAACGAGAAGCCGACCCAATTCGAGGTAGAACCATTCTGTGTCAAGGTCTTTCGACGACGTTGGTATGTCGTGGCCCGGAGCGTGACCGACGGACGGCTGCGCATCTACTCGCTCGACCGGATCGTCAGCCTGCAAACGACCGACCACCCCTTTACCCTGCCTGACGATTTCGACCCCGAGGCCTATTTCGCCGATTCGTTCGGAGTGACCGTCGACGAGGATTACTCCGTCGGGCGGGTGCGTGTCCGGGTGCAGGGCATCCAACGGCAATATATCCGCACGTTGCCACTGCACGCCTCGCAAAAGGAGGTCGAAACGGCTGAAGATGCTTCCGTCTTTGAGTTTTACCTGCGTCCGACGCTCGATTTTCAGCAGGAACTGCTGACGCATGCCGTCAATGCGGAAGAGGACATCGAAGTGTTGGAACCCCAATGGTTGCGTGAGCACATGCAGGCAATAGGACAGGTTTTATATCAAAACCACCAGAACAAATAACATCATGGCTATCGATTCTCGACAAATAACCGACCTTTATGGAATCCGCAAGGGTTATGCTGTATTCGCTACTGGAAAAGGGAAAAATAAACGCTACGGAATCATTGATCGCGATGGGAAGATTGTTGCTGAGCCGGAGTTTTTGGAATCTATATTGAGGTTCAGCAATGAGCGATATATTCAATGCTGCACAACCGCATCGTATAATCCTCGATATCGGCTGTTCGATACCGAAAACGGAACATGGGTCGCCATCGACCCGAATCGAAGGCCATGGCCCATACCAGAACATGATGGGCTTTTCTACACCCATACCCAACAAAATCGCTGCGGGATTCAAGATCAAACAGGTCGTCAGATTATCCCCGAGAAATACGGACGTATTGGCCACATAGGCGATAATTTCATCGTCGAAAATCCGCATACCGGATATTGTGCGATCTTCACTCCCGATGGAGAACAGGCTGTCCCGTTTTCGCTCCGTTTTCAGTATGTATGGCATAATAGCGGCCGTACTCTTGCCAAACAGGACGACAAATGGTATTACATAGACGGCCGCGGGGAACGGATTTCCGAGATCGTTTTGCCCGACGGTACGGAATGGGCAGAACTCTACGGCGATCGCATCGTTTACGGATGCGGCGATAAATACGCATCGCCGTGCGGCATGCTCGATGCCGCAGACTGCAAGGAGATACTCCCGCCAATATATAGCTATATTCGCCAGTTCAACGAGAAATACTTCCAATATGACTTGGGCAAGGCGAGCGAGCGTCCGTGTCCCGGCCTTGTCGATCGCAACGGTCGTCAGGTTACACCGATGTTGGAATGCGGTGTTGAGCCCGTCGAAACCGATGATGACCTGATCATTGTCCGTGCTTCGAGCCGCACGGACCCGGAATACAGCGACTGCGGCCTGATACATATCGGGATCGACAGAAGTCTTACGGAAATTATCCCGCTTCGATATACCATTCCGATTATGGACAATCAAGGTCCGGAATGGATTGTTGCAGCCGTACGGGAGTTTGTTCATGGTCGGACAAAGCCCATTTTCCGTCATGGAATCTTCTCGTTCGATGGACAACTGCTCGTACCATTCGAATACGAAGACATTCGTTCGGGTGATGATACCGAACGCATTGCCGCCTGCAAGGGCGGCAAATGGTTCTTCATCAACCTGAAAAACGAACGGACTTTGTTTTAAATTTTGTCAAATCGGATTATTAAAACTACAAGCATGAATACATTGGAGCTGAAATCCGTAGCCGAATTGCAAAATCTGGCATTTTACATTCCCGATTACCAGCGTGGATACCGTTGGACACGACGGCAAGTAGAAGATCTGCTGAATGACATTTACGAGTTCAGCCAAAAGGATAATGCCGGCATCTACTGCCTGCAACCTTTGGTGGTTGTCAAAAAATCGTCAGACGAGCAACTGTTGGACAGGGTACACGCCGCCAAAGACCTGGATGAAGTAAAACGTATTTTGAACGGGGAATGGGAAGTGGTGGACGGACAGCAACGGCTGACAACCATACGCCTGATTTTGGAGGCATTGGAACATCATCGCTTTTATGATATTACCTATCAGACAAGAAAAGATAGTGCTAAGTTTCTGAATGAAATCACGGCGGCAGAAGCAAAAACAAATGCAGAAACCAATATTGATTTCCATCATATTTACCAGGCTGTCAGAGTTATTTGTGAATGGCTATTAAAAACTATTACAGGACTGGAATCCGTATCCGCAAAAAACGTTGGAGCCAACATCAACTCCTGCCAAACGGTCGATGTAATCCGCAAATGGTTGGAAGAGCCTAAAAAGCTGGAAGAGTTGAAAAAAGAAACAGTCGAACACTTCCAGAAAGTTTTGCTCAACCGAGTGAAGTTTATTTGGTATGAGACCGAAGAGGATCCCAAAGAGGTATTCGCCCGATTGAACATCGGAAAAATCTCATTGACCAATGCCGAACTGATCAAGGCCCTGTTGTTGAACAAATCCAATTTTGGCAGCTGCGACGATGATAAAATCAGACTTTGGCAGCAGGAAACAGCCATGGAGTGGGACGTCATCGAATATGCGCTCCAATCCAATGAATTCTGGCTCTTTCTCAATGCCCCCGGCGATGAACGCCCCACGCGTATCGATTATGTTTTCGATATGATCTGCCGTTGCGACATGTTGGGATGCAAGGATGAGAAAGACACATCCGATGAATTCAGAACATTCCGCTATTTCTACCACTACCTTGACGTACAGAAACGGAATGGAACTTCGTTGGCACAAGCCGTCCGCACTATTTGGGAAAAAGTACGGGAAATATTCCAGACCTTGCAAGAGTGGTTCGACGACATGGAACTGTATCACTATGTCGGTTATCTGATATGTATGGGCAGGAATATTGACGAAATCTACGAACATTGGATTACTACAAAGCCTGATTTCAAAGAATATCTGATGTCGGTAATTAAGGACATAATCCCATGCAAGAAAATCAAGGATATAGAAAATAGGGTTTACGAAGTTGATGCGGAAGACTCTCAAACTAAGGGAGGAAGCAAGAAAAACTGTCGCCCCATCCTGTTGTTGCACAACCTTCAGACGGTCATCAATCAGAACAGGATATTGAGCGCCAATGCAAAGTACAAAAACGGAGTATTCTACAAGTTCCCATTCCATTTATACAAATTAGAAGGGTGGGATGTGGAGCACATCGATTCGAATACCGAGAATGGCTTGGACAATATTCCATCGCAGCGTGAATGGTTGCTCAACGCCTATTTTGGTCTTCAAGACAAGACCCTTCGAGACCAAATTCAAAAATTTTTCAAGCAATACGTAGGTAACGCTTCCGAACAAAGTGAGGATTCAGCCAAACAGACGGCACGCGACGAGGCATTTACTGAACTGAAACATCAAATAGAAGATGTCGGTGGTAATGACCGATTGAGCCAGAATGAAAAGAACAAAATATGGAATTTCACCCTGCTGGATTCATCAACCAATCGGAGTTACGGCAACGCCATTTTCCCGGCCAAACGCAGGGTCATTATCGGCAAGGACCAAGGGAAAAAGTTCAATTCATCGACAATCGACGAGAATGGGCAAATTGTTCTCGGTTCAGCCGAAAATAGTCCCTCCGCGTTCATCCCACCCTGCACCAGATATGTATTCCTGAAATATTACAACACGGCCTCATTCGACCCCAATGTATGGACCCGGAACGATGCCGAGGCCTACAAAGACAACATAATAGAGGTCCTTAAAAATTTTCTGTCATGAGCAAGAATAACGATAAGGTTTCATTCTGGAAACTTCTGAACGAGAAAAAGATAATCATACCCATTATCCAACGCGATTATGCCCAGGGACGGGAAGGCAAGGAGTTTTTGCGCGAACGTTTTCTCGGGCAGTTGTTCGACGCCCTGAAGGACAACGCCAATCCTCTGGTGCTTGACTTCGTGTATGGCAGCGTGGAAAACAATACGCTCTATCCACTGGACGGCCAGCAACGTCTTACTACTCTATGGCTGCTTCACTGGTATCTGGCATTGTGCGCCGGAACGTTGTCTGAAGACAAGAAGGTGCTTGAACGATTCTCCTACGAGACGCGAATCTCTTCCAGAACATTCTGCCAGAAACTTTGCAGCGTCACCCAGTCCTATCAGCCGCAGACGCACGGTATAGCCACCTTTGTACGCAACCAAACCTGGTTCTACTCGGCCTACGAGCAGGATCCGACCATCCAGTCGATGCTGCGCATGCTGAATGGGACGGATATTTCGGACAGCAACAAGATGGATATTACCGACGGCATTGAAGAATACTGTATCAAAACAGGCCTTACAAAAGAAAAGGCTAAAGAGCTGCTGAAGCGATTAAAGGGTGAGGATGCCCCCATCAGTTTCTACCTGTTGAACATGGAAGACAAGAACATGCCGCTTACCGACGATCTCTACATCAAGATGAACGCCAGAGGCAAAGTGCTGACAGACTTCGAAAATTTCAAGGTAGACCTTTTGAAATACAAGTTACCAAGCGGGGAATACCTCATTCCGGAGAATAATATGAGCAATGAAAGTTTCAGCCTGCTTCTGGATACCCGATGGACGGACCTGTTTTGGCTCTATCATTCGACGGACTGCCATATTGACGAGATATACATGAGTTTTCTCAACCGCTTCTTTCTTAACTGGTACATCGCTAATACGGACGGGAGTGCGGATAAGGTAATATCCAGCGACCTCTACAAAGTACTGTCGGCGGCCGAAACCAGGAAAGGCTCCCACTACCGCTACCTAAGTATCTCCATCTACGAACCGGCACTTACCGGCGAGTGTATAGAAGCTCTCAGCAAGTGCCTCAATCGCATGTGCGATCTTTATAATAATGCAAAAGGAGATAACAAACAGAAACTACAGACAATAAACCCACTTCTCATGCCCTATTGGGAAGAAGTGGCCGAGAATGGGGAGAGCGACAAGGCAAACAAAATCTTCAGCTTCATTCCCCGATATGTAACAGATGACAATACGAATACCCCTGTTCCAATCACTCTGAAGCAACAAGTCGTTTTTCATGCCATTTGCGTTTATCTTACCAACTGCGAGAAGGTCGAAACGGAAAATTTGAAGGATTGGATGCATTTTGTCTGGAATATGGTAGAAAACAGTTATCTGGACAGCAAACAGAGTGTCGGTGCCATTCGTTTTTTCGACAAGGGACTCAACAAGCTACCGAAGATAGAGAACTACATAGTACCAGATATAGCCTGCAAAGATATTATTGCTTATCTGGCCGCGCTAAACGAGGGACAGATAAATGATGACGTATTCGGGCGCAGACAACTGCTCGAAGAAATCGCAAAAGCCAAACAAATTAAACAAGATCCCGCCTGGAAAGATACAATTCATGAAGCCGAAAAGACAGCCTTCTTCAAAGGGGCCATTACTTTTCTGTTCAACAACGAAAAGGGCGAAACGGATTGGAACAATTTCGATACGAAATGGAGAACTGCCAAAAAACTGTTCGACAAAGACGGAGTTAAGGCCGACAAAATCGTGGATGCCATGCAGACTCTATACAGCTATTGCGATGATTGGGACTCACAATTCTGGTGGAATGCCACCATATTCAACGGTAAAGCAAATACCTGGAAAGATCAGATTCTGACAAAGGTGGTTGGAGACAACAAATATGTATATGCAGAGCCGGTTCACCATCTGTTGATGGGAGAAGGTCCTTCGACAGAGCGGAAGTCAGACAGACGGCTGCGGCTATTGTCCAGCAGATCCTTGATCGAACATCTTGTAAAGGAAAACCCCAAAGGTCAGGACATGTACATACGATACCCTCATGATTCTTTATACTACTGTGGAAGGAAATACGGAGTCATATTGAGTTATCCAGAACGCGACAAATGTCTGAATGAACTGCTGAATATTGGGAAAATAGATCTGACAGAACCGAACGAGAGGATAATTATACCAAAGGACGAATATGGAGACGAAGATGTCGTATTCTGGGGCGATTTGAATATCAACTTTGTCTATTATCCGGAGAACGGAGAACCTTTGCATCTGCAATGGTACCAAGGCGGCAGCTCGGCAGAGTATGAGATTTATCTGATGAATGAGGATTGGACGTACAAAATACGCCCTACTCCTCTTGAGAATGGGCAAGGCGATCGAAAGCGATTTTACTGTTTCAACCTCAACATTGACGAATCCTCCGGTGAATCGTTGGTAAAACAATTTTGCATACAAGCAGAAACGGAATTTGCGGAATTTATAAAGAATCCGGCTGAATAAGCCGGATTCTTCTTTGATTACAACACGGTTACAAAGCCGGAGCATGCTTGCCCTTTAAAGAGCCATTAGGGTGTCGTGGACAATTGGCTGCAGTCATCGAAGAAATACTATTGAACGATTGTCCACAGTATTTACAGGTATATTTGCTCTTTTCACTTCCTTCATAGAGTTTATGCCTGCCTTTTAATGGGCCGTTAGGATGTCGCGAACAGTTGGTTGCGGTCAGGGACGATACTGAGGAAAAATTTTGTCCACAGTATTCACAATAGAAGTTTGCCATGGGTCTAAGAATGAAAAGGATTAAATAATATAACGTTTTTCTGTCAAATGGCATTTATTATTATCCTGACATTTTCATAATCTCGCTATTTTACAGGATTATTTTTTGCAATCTCGGCACAAGCCAATGCATCGACCAGGGCGTGATGGTGATTCTTCAGATCGAACCCGATGTGTCCGGCTACTGTATCCAGTCGGTGATCGGGTAGTTCCGGAAATACTTTGCGGGATTGTCGGCACGTACAGAAAAACTCATAGTCGGGATACGACATTCCGTAATATTCAAAAACACTCCGCAGGCAACCCTCGTCGAACGAACTGTTGTGTGCCACCAAGGGCAAATTCGTAAGGACCGGGGCTATTTTCTGCCATACCACAGGAAAGGGATCAGCGTGAGCCGTATCATGATAAGTCAAACCATGAATTTCCGTGGCCCAATCGCAATAATAATTCGGAGCCGGGCGTATCAACTCATAAAACGTATCCGATACCTTCTGATTTTTTACTATCACAATCCCAACACTGCACACGCTTTCGCGGTGGCTGTTGGCCGTTTCAAAATCTATTGCCGCAAAATCATTCATGTTATTCCGTTATGATGGTTCTACCTCAAAAAGCATGTCTGTCGTAATTCGATCGGTTGTATCATCCGACTCGAAACCCCATATCAGATCTTCCGGGCAAAGATCGCGTATGGTACTTAATATTTGTTGGATTTCATCCAGTGTAAATCCCGGAGCCGTGGTTATATGCACTGCCATACGCCCGCAAGATCTGATTTCATGTTCGGCAAAATGTGTCCGGATTTCAGCACAGAGGGCAGTTGCCGTATCGGCAGACAATCTGCACACGGAAAACAATTTTGTGGAGCTTTTGCCCATCATTGTGAAAATATCCTCCAGATCTAAGGATATAACTGTCTGCTTCATTTCTTTTTTCCTGCAAATCTATCGACCGGATATGCCAAACGACAGCTCTGCAGATAAAAATAAATTCTTAATCATTCGGTTTTGTCCTTTCGATACCTGTGTCGCAATTTGGCATAAGTATATTTTTTAAGAAACAAAAAGTCCATAACCTGCGTTGTAATCCGGCATGGATGTTTCTGCTGAAACCCGGTCAGAAGAAAGAGGTTCATACCCTTGCATATTACCTGCGGGGTTTAATCGTATTCATGTTGAATAAGGTACTTCCTGGCAGGGATAATTTACCCGTACCATTCCTCTTCAAGTGTTTTCTGATCCGGTTATTCCAACACAAGCATATTGCAGTCATCCAATGCAAGCCGCTGCCCCGGAATAATCGGAACCGCCCGGCCGCTGTCCAACAGATATTCATTACCAGAGTTCCGTTCGTTCCACTCGGCGAACGACACCGCATAAATACTGCTCTCCCATCCGTCGTAGGAGTACTCGTTATATTCCTGGGCAAAATGCACGGCATACATGGTTCCGCTGACCACGGGACATTGGGCCACGATAACGGATTGAGTCAACACCACCTGCATCCGGCAACGGGCAACCAACCTCGTCGGGTTGGCTTTCACGCCGAAGGGGTGCTCCGACAGAACAGCCCCTCCATTTGCCAGAATTTCGTCCTGCAAGGCCTTATTCGATTTGGGATAAACGATATCCAGACCCGACGCCACGATGGCAACCGTCTGTCCGCCCGCATCAAGACAACCGCGATGAGCGGCCGTATCGCACCCCTCGGCCAGTCCGCTGATAACGACATGTCCAGCACCCCCTATTTGCTCGGCCATGCGGCTTGCCGCAGCCAGTCCATCCCTGTCTGCAGCACGGGAACCTATGATTGTCACATTGTCTTCTCGGTTCAACAGTTCCCTATTTCCCAACACATGGATGAGAGGAGGTGCATCATTTCCCAAACCACAGAAATGGCGTGGATATTCATCAGCATAATACGGAATGGTCTCGACGCCGGCTTTCGCCTGCTTTTCCAATATATATCGGGCCTTGCCCAATTCGCGGCGCGATTTTTGGGCAATCTCCCTCAAATATCCGTTTGTCTGAACATCTCCCGGCATTTGCTTCGGGATAGTTCCCTGCAATTGCAGAGCCAGCAACTCATCTACATGCGGTACGGATGCCAGCCACTCTACCATTCGTTTCTTATGCTGCTCTTGCAGTTCGTTCATCTTGTTTACCCGTTCATTCATTTTTCCGAATAATTTACGACTTCAGGACAAATGTATTTCTCACCTCTGCCAAATCAGAACACATCCGGTTATAATTCTATTTAGCCTTGATTTGGCATATCCTGCAGCGAACTTTGTGTTGCCGGTTGCCCCGCTAGGCAACTTTTCATCGAATTCAAATACAGGTATGACATTCCACAAACTACTCATGCAATACGATTTTGCAGAAATTTATCCGATATTTGCCACCTTGTGGCAAAACAATGAGCCAGGATCTGCCGGCCTATCAACATGGACGGATGGAGAGAGATTTACTACAAGATTCGGACATTGGACGATAAACCGTCCGGTTATTATATCTGCCTGAATTGCCGTTGGGAAGGGTGCAGCCCGATGGTTGACATGAACTGCCTCGTCTGTGATAAGGTAGACGACCACCCGATCGGCCCTGTGGCGCTTCACACGTCGTGGTCCGAAATTTTGGGGATGGAGATTGTCGTGGATGCCGATGTACGGATTTCGCCGCAGGAACTGACGGCCGGGCTTCTATGGGAGATTACCTACTACGGAGGTTCGGAGAAGATGGTAAAAGCCAACGTCAAGAAGCGGTTCTCTTGCAACGGATATTCTCTGCACGATTGAACCTGCGAAAAATACAGGAAAATGCAAGAATCGGCCGCTTGTGCTGCAATTCAGCATAAGCAGCTGTTATTTTTGTCGGAAACCAAAATTCAACACCTATGGCAAACAATAAAATCATTACACTCGAACCTTCCGACCCGGGTTATCCGTGGATATTCCGTGCTATGGGCAAGGAGATGCCACAGAAAATCTGGGTACAAGGAGATGTCGGGCTGTTGAAACATCCCCGGTTAGTGGCAGTAGCAGCCGCGCGAACGGATGACCAGAATGATTTCGCACGGATGTACGACATGGGCTTCAACTGTGTGGCGTACGACTATGTCATGGTCGGACTGGTTGCCGACATTGCGTTGCTTCGGGGCGCCACACTTCGCGGCAACAAGTGCATTGTCCTTCTTGCGTCCGGGTTGAATCGGATAGGTTCCATGATGAAACGATACCTTTGCGAGGATATTCTGAGCAATGGCGGCCTGTTGCTCTCCATGCAGCCGCCGGAAGGGAAGTCCTCTCCGTCGCATACGAAGGCCTGCATCCGTTTGCAAGTCGCTTTGGCCAATCCGATTATCGTCATTCAACATACCCCGAGCAGCAATACGAGGTATGCAATGAAAATCGCCCGGAAATTCGGGAAAAGGCTTTTTACCTGTGGCAGCAATGATGGCCCGGCCTGCCAATCCCTGCTGACGGGCGGCGGTGCCGACGATATTTTCGATGCAACGGCGCCCTTGACGGCGGAGAATGAGCGTCGCCTGCTGCAGCTGGAGGAGGAGTGGCAGCGCATGCAGGCAGAGGAGCGGGCCAAAGAGATGGAAGAATGGGCCAGACATCCCGCCAGGGAGGGAATGTCCTATGCCTTCATGGCTGCCAACGATATTCATTGGGATCGGACTGAAAATGCGAACGATATGCGTGACAAGTCTGCCGCTACGGAAGACCGCTCGGCAGAGGTTTTTGAAAAAGAGATGGAAGCCGAATATCAAGAATACAAGCTATGGTGCAGGCACGGCATGTCGAAGGACGACTGGTCGGCATTTCAAAATCTGGTCTATCGCCGGGAGATGGCCGCATGGCAAACTTTCGTTTTTAACGGTGGCCTCGGATCGGACTTCGATGGGGAATTTATTTTTCCCATTCTCCGGTTCAAAATCGACCGGATGGCCGATTACTGGCGCCACTTCTCGCACTGCATGAATGGCGACTATGTCCTTTCCCAGTTGGAACTGGCAAGCCGGCTGCTGCAGATCATTATCAAAGAAGGGAATGAAGGCGAGGATATGGAACGCTTACCGGCCCGTGTCAACCTCCGCAATAAGGAACGTTTCAAAGTCCGACATCACGGAGGAGGGTTCTACTTGGGGGAAGAGCAGGAAGTCCGTTTCAATAAAGCCTTCTGCATCTTGTTCCGATTGCTGCAGGACAATATCCTCTGCTGGTGGGACTGACCCTCAGGAAACACCGGAGCACATTTTCAGTTAGTTTAAAACAAAAGCCACCATGTCGTGCGGCTTTTGTAACATGGTTCAAGCAATTACCAGCCTGTGCGGCCAATTCCAACCGACAATATTTAATGCACCCATACTCCGTGCAACTCCCGCTTCAGCCACTCTTTCATTACCGGATCGGGAATTACCACTTGGCGTTTCTCGATCTCGATAAGTTCTTTCTTGACCAACGCCCGCTTTACAATGCTGACATTGGCCGACGAGCCGAGTTGGTATTTCTGCAAAACCTCCTGCGTGGTAAACTCACTGTGAACCCCATCTATGACAGCTCGCAGGAAATTCATCTGATAGGTAGTAAGGCTTTCGGTCTGCTTCTCGAACAACGGCGTGTTCTGGTCGATAATATCCTGACAGGCTTCCTCGAAATCCTGCTCCGTAGCAACTCCGTCCGTGTGTATCCATACCAACCACGCCAATTGCTGTACATAAGACGAGTGGTTATCTACTATTTGACATATTTTCCCGGCCAGTTCTATTGAAATCTGCTTGCCCGTGGCCTCAAAACGGCCACAGATGTAGTCGATCCAATCCGGCGTACAGATCTTCTGTAAATAAATGGCATCACCGAACTTGTAAAACGGCAGACTCTTTTTCTCGAACAGTTCATTCATCAAATGCTTCTTGCTGCCGAACAGACAATATGATACCGATTTTTGCAGTTGCCACACAGTGCGCAAGCGTTTTTGGAATGTCTTGGAATCCTTGAACTCGGCGATCTGCTGGAACTCATCGATGCAGACGACGATATTATAACCTTTTTTCTGCGCTATCTTTTCGGGAAGCTGGAAAATTTCAAGCACAACAGGAGTAAAGTGTAAACGCTCGCGTTTTTACGTGGACTTTACTTTATTTGTTATGCAAGGTATTCCAGAACCTCGATAGGCAAATTAAAGTTCTGTCCCACGTTTTTTATATGCCTGTCGAAAAGAAAACCATCCGCCGCGGGGACACGGCTACACACTTAAACACAAATGAATACCATGAAAAAAATCATGTTTTCGCTGGCCTTTTTCGCAGTGCTGGGACTCCAGGCTGCCGTTACCCTCGACCCTCCGCCGGACGAAGGCGTAAAGATCAACATCGCTCCTTCCTGCCCCGCTACCGTTACGGCAAACAAAGAGAATGTTCAACATACTAATGCTCCTCAGGAATATTCCAAAACGGTCAACGGTAGTAGTAAATACGATGCCCGCACTACGGTAACGCGGCAAAACGGAAGCCAGGAAACATATACAACGCGAGCAAATACTACGTCAAATTCTGGATTTGGATATGTTGAGCATGGAGAGGGCGTATCCCGTATAGACGTTACCTGCTCGCCGGCAGAAACGGAAGGAAACTGATCGGGAAGCGACTTTCTGCCGAAGAAGCAAGTGCTCTCTGCGCGTAAAAGTTCGCCCGGCCGAAAGGCCGGGCGAGCATGTTTTGTATCGGAGGCTCGTGCGAGCTTATTCCCGTACCGCCGCGTATTCCGGATGCCGCCGCAGGAATTCCTCGGCATATCCGCACGAAGGTCGCACCTTCAGCCCCTGCGAGCGGGCGTATTCCACTGCGAACTTTACCAAGGCGGCCGCAATGCCCCTTCCGCCGATCTCTTTCGGGACGATCGTATGACGGATGTCCATCACACCCTGCGGGAGCAAGGTGTATTCCACGTAACCCGTATAGCCCTCCACCTGTGTTTCAAAACGGCCGGCGGCAGGGATGTGTCGAATCGAGTAGTCCATATCGCGTATGGGAAAGAAAGTCCCCGCCCGAAGGCCTCCTTGGGACGGTTCCCTAAGGGTGCATCCCGGCGGGGATGGAGGATTATTGCAGGTTGAACTCCTGGTTGATACGCTCTACTGCCTTGAGTTTGTCACCGCGCAGCAGCGAACGGGCGTTGAAGAAATTCACACCCTTGGCACCTTTCTCGATGGAGAGTTTAGCCGCCTGGTACAGTTCTTCGGCCGAGAGGTCGGGCACGAACAAGCCCGAAACGTATAGGTTCTTGCCCTGGGTCTCGCGTACGCCGTTCTCCACGCTGAAGCCGATCCAATCGATCCCCTCGAGGTAGAACGAGTTGTAGTTCATCGGGCATACGATGTCGATGTCCCAAGCCGGCCAATCCTGATAAACGGTCATCCGGGCGCGGGTCGGGTAGGGGAACACCGCTGCCGACACCTGTTTGCCGGCCGCGTGGGTCTCGGCTACGATCTCATTGACCAGCGAGGAAACCTCGTTCAGGCGGAACTGCAGCCATTCGGGGCTCAGCCACGGATGTTTGAGTTCCAGGGGGGAATAACCGAAGATCGCCTTGAACTTTTCGATGGCCTCGGGATGATAGCCGAAGTCGTACTCTGCCCGGTAGGAGTCCTGTTCGATGTGGAATTTGTCCCGCTGGAGTTTTCTGCCCAGCAGTGCATCGTTATAGCGGATAAAGTCCAGATGTACCGAGGCCAGGCCGTCGAGTGCCGCCAGTGCAGCCGCTTTTTCCTTGACGTGTTGGCGGGCACCGGGCGAGGAGGGACTCAACCACTTGTAGTGCTTGACGTACGGATCGTATTCCAAGCTGTTGTTGCCCAAACGGTTCACATCGAACCATTCCGGATGCTGGTACGCCACGCTGTCGCCCGGAGCGTTCATCGAGAACATCCAGGCGTGGATCTTGGCTCCCGGGTACGCTTTGGCCGCTTCGATGTAGCGCGCCGTCTGTTCCGGAGTGCCGCACATGTAGTAGTTCTTGATGCCCGCCCGGTCGAAAGGAGCCATCCACTCGATGATCTCTTCCACCGTCGCGTCTTTGTCCACGTCGTCCCACACGCCCAGGGCGATCTTCTGCGGCTGAGGTTCGTCTTTCTTCTTGCGTTCCCCGCCCTGGGCCGGGAATCCCGCCGCGGAGCACAGCAAGGCCGCCGCCAGCGTAAAAGTGAATAGGTGTTTCATGGTGTTGTATGTTGTTGGTTGTTTTTCTTGTGTCCGTATGGCCGATATACTTTCCCATTATTTCGGGAACGTCGTTTCCCCAACCGATCCGTCTTTTTTCATCCCGTCCATCAACTCCCGCAGCGCATCGGCGTACAGCCGGGAATTTTCCAGACGGGGCACTTTGTTCTGTCCGCCCATCTTGCCCCGCAGCGCCATCCACCGGTAGAACAAACCCTCGGGGGCCACGGTGAGCACCGGCCGGCGCAGGGTGATGTCCGAGTAGCGTTTGGCCCGGTAGTCTGAATTGATGGCTTGCAGGCGGCTATCCAATGCCTCGACGAAACGTTCCCGGTCGTCGGGCGGCGTGTCGAATTCGACGATCCATTCGTGGGCGCCCTTGCTGCCCCTTTCCATGAAAACCGGCGCGGCGGTGTATTCCCGGATGTGGGCGCCGGTACACCCGCAAGCGTAGTCCAAGGCCTGTTCGGCGTTTTCGACCACGACTTCCTCGCCGAACGCGTTGATGAACTGTTTGGTGCGGCCGGTGATGACGAGGCGGTACGGGTCGAGCGAGGTAAAACGCACCGTATCCCCGATCAGGTAACGCCAAAGCCCTCCGCACGTGGTGATCACCATTGCGTACGGGGTATCCTTTCGGACTTCCCACAAGGGTACGGCCGCCGCCGCTTGCCCTTTTTTCAGGAACTGATCCATCGGGATAAACTCGTAGAAGATCCCGTGTGCGCTCATCAGTAGCATGTCTTTGCTCTGCGCCGTATCCTGAAAGGCAAAGAAGCCTTCCGAGGCATTGTACACCTCGTAGTACCGCATGCGGGACGAAGGGATCAGCCGGCGGTAAATCTCCTGATAGGGCGTAAAGGCAATGCCTCCGTGCATGAACAGCTCCAAGTGCGGCCACACCTGGCACAGGTCGCTTGCCCCGGTTACTTCCAGCACCTTTTCGAGCATGACCAGCATCCACGAGGGCACTCCCGCCAGGGAGGTAACGTCCCTTCGGATCACCTGATCCACCATGCGCGGCAGCTTTTCGTTCCAGTCGGCCAGCAGCGACGTCTCCCGGTCGGGCGTGGAGCAGCGGTCGGCCCACTTCGGCGTCCGGCTCATCAGGATGGCCGACAGGTCGCCCACCAGCATGCCGTTCTCGGTGCTTTGCAGGCTTCCCCCCAGGCGCAAGGCCCGTCCGGAGAACATCCGCGCGTCGGGATGGTTGCACAAGTAGGCCGTTACCAGGTCGTATGCCGCCAGGAAATGGTTGCCGCGCAACGATTCGTCGCTGATGGGGATGTATTTGCTCTGGGCATTGGTCGTGCCAGAGGATTTGGAGAAATACCGGATCCGCTGCGGCCATACCACGGCGGCTTCTCCCCGCAGGGCCCGTTCGATGTAAGGGTGGAAGTCCTCGTAGCGGCGCACCGGCACCTTCTCCGAGAAGTCTTCGTAGCTCATCCGAGGGGAAAATCCGTGCTCCTTTCCGAAGGCCGTCGCGCTCCCCTTTTTCAACAAATAAGACAAGATACGGCGTTGCTGCTCCACCGCCTGGTGACGGATCCGTTCTATCCGTCCCCGGCGGCTGCGCAGGTATGCCGAAAGGATCGCATGGCGCATGGTCGTTGTAGTTTTTTTAAGCCGTTCCCTGCCGTGAATACACTGCAAGGAACGACTTTGGGATCTATTTATCGACAGCCCGTTCCCGTTTCTGCCGATCCGTCAAGCGGAAAATGCACGAACCGGGGGCGTTTTCTGTCCGGGATGGCGGCAAGACAGGGTTTGCTATTCCCTCTCCCCGTTTACCAAAATCTCTTGCGAAGCGGTCAGCAGATCGAGCGGATGTCCTCCCGGATGGTTTCGCCCAGACGGTCGGCCTGCTCCTGGGTGCGCGCTTCGGTGTAGATGCGGATGATGGGTTCGGTGTTGCTCTTGCGCAGGTGTACCCAACTGTCCGCAAAGTCGATCTTCACTCCGTCGATGTCCGTGATGCGCTCCCGGGCATATTTTTGTTTCATCTTTTCCAGGATAGCGTCCACGTCGATCTCCGGGGTGAGGCTGATCTTGGTCTTGCTCATGAAATAAGCGGGAAGCTGGGCGCGCAACTCCGACAAGGAGATCTTCCGCTTGGCCAGGTAGGTCAGCATCAGCGCCACCCCCACCAGCGCGTCGCGTCCGTAGTGGAGCTCGGGGTAGATCACCCCGCCGTTGCCTTCTCCGCCGATCACGCAGCCGTTCTTTTTCATCAGCGCCACGACATTGACTTCCCCCACGGCCGAGGCTTGGTAATGCCCCCCGTGGGCTGCCGTTACGTCGGCCAAAGCCCGGGAGGAAGACAGGTTGGAGGCCGTGTCGCCTTTCTGACGCGAAAGGATGTAGTCGGCCACAGCGACCAGGGTGTATTCCTCGCCGAACATCTCGCCGTGCTCGTCGATAAAGGCCAGACGGTCCACGTCCGGATCGACAACGATGCCCATGTCGGCCCGCTCGTCAGCTACCGTACGGCAGATCTGTCCCAGATTTTCTTTCAACGGTTCGGGGTTGTGGGCGAAATGTCCGTCGGGCGTGCAGTTGAGTTCCGTAATGTCGGTAACCCCCAAGGCCCGCAGCAGTTTGGGAATGGCGATCCCGCCGGTAGAGTTGACTGCATCGACCACGACTTTGAATCCTGCCTCGGCGATCGCCCGGCGGTCTACGGCCGGGAGGGCCAGTACTTTTTCGATGTGCCGATCGATGCCTTCCAGGTCGGACGTGATGGTGCCCAGACGGTCTACCTCGGCATACGTATAGTCATCGGCCTGTGCCGTGCGGAGGATTTCGGCGCCCTGTTCCGCATCGAGAAATTCTCCCTGGCGGTTGAGCAGTTTCAAGGCGTTCCACTGCTTGGGGTTGTGGCTGGCGGTGAGGATGATGCCTCCGTCGGCCTGGTGGTGGACCACCATCATTTCCACGGTCGGGGTGGTGGACAGCCCCAGGTCGATCACGTCGATGCCCATCCCGGAGAGGGTGGCGGTAACTAGGGCGTGTATCATCGGCCCCGAGATGCGGGCATCGCGTCCTACCACGACCCGAAGACGGTCTTTCCCGGGATTTTCTTTCAGAAGCCAGGCCCCGTAGGCGGAGGTGAATTTTACCGTGTCGAGCGGGGTGAGGTTGTCGTCTGTCCGACCTCCGATGGTGCCCCGGATGCCGGAAATGGATTTTATCAATGCCATGATTTCAGGTGTATTATGGGTAGTATTCTATGGTCCGCTCCCAGCGCTGGAGGATGGTTTCCGCCTCCCCGAAGCCCGGGATCTGGGATCGGGTTTCGCGTACAGTCCAGTTGCCCAGGCTGTCGGTCTGCAGGTAGAGATACCGCTGGGTGAGCGAAAAAGGTTCCTGTCCCTTCATCTGATCGACCGTAATGACCTTCTCCAAGTCGTTCTGAGCGTTGTATTCGTATTTTTCAACGATGTCCGAGTTTACGCCGTTGCGGGTCTCCTGTTTTTCGATCCGGCGGCCCTTGCGGTCGTACTTGTATTGCAGCACCGAGGACATATCCATCCCCGGGTATTCCGTTTGTTCTTCGATCAGGTTGCCCTTGCGGTCGTATTTGTATTTTATGGAGACCAAAGTCTTGTCGGCCGTATCCTTTATCACCCGGGTCTGCTTGCGGCGTTGGTCGTCGTAGGTGTAGAGGTCGTAGGCCACCAGGCGTCCATCGGCAAATTGCAATACCTGGGAGAGCAGCGAGTCTTTGTCGTATTCGTATTTTTGGATCGTCGTGCCGTCCTCGGTGATCAAACGCAGGTTTTTCAGCAAACCATTGGGGTAAAAGTCCAGCACACGCATCACATCGTATTCGGTCTTCTCCTCTGTCGGGTCCGTTTCATCGGAAGCCAACGAATCCTTTACCTGATTGTTGACCAGTTCGGTGATCTGTTTTACGCGTCCTTTCAGGTTGGACTCCGTCAAGTCGTTCTTCTCTCCGGACGAACAGGAGGAAAATCCCGCCACGAGTGCAAAAACCGCCACCCAGAGCAGCGGAGCAGGGAAAGAGTGTTTCATGTCGATCGGTTTCATGATTTTATAGACTCAGCAGTTTGAATATTAATTCCTTGTAAATATCTTCCGGGGAAATGTCTCCTGCATCCACCCCTTTGGCTTTCAAGTCCGCCTCGCGCAAGATCTCCACCGCCCGTACGCTTTGCCGCAGGTTGTATTGCAACGCCGCCTGCGTATAGTCCCGCACGAAATACGGATTGACCCCCAGGGCCACCGCCACCGCGCCCGTAGACCGGTCCGCCAGATTGTGGTACACGATCAGCTTGGAAAAAAAACCGAACAGCACCGCAATGCTCGACAGCGGATTGGAATCCTTGCTGGTAGCGAAGTATTCGGCGATCTGCAAAGCCTTGGCCGCATCGCGGTTTGCGATCGCTTTTTGAAATTCGAAGTTGTTGAAATTGCGCGAAATGCCGATGTACTTTTCCACCGTTTCCGGGCGGAGTTCCGTTCCTGCCGGCAGTACGATGGACAGTTTCCGCGCCTCGGAAGCGATCCGGGACAAGTCCGTCCCCAAGCTCTCGGCCAGCATCAGCATCGCCTTTCCCGTCAGGGAGATGCCGTACCGCGCCAACTGCTCCTTGATAAAGGTCGGAATCTCGCTTTCGTACACGCGCGGGCTCTCGAATACCACCCCCTTCTTGGCGATCTCCTTGTACACCGCTTTGCGCCGGTCCATGTTTTTCCCCTTGTAGCAAAGCACCAGCACCGTCGAAGCTGCCGGCGAGGCCACGTAGGGCAGCAGTTGGTCGATCTTGGCATCCAGCGCCTGCGCCTCCCGGACGATCACCGTCTGACGATCGGCCCCCATCGGAAAACGCGCCGCCGTATCCCGTATCTCCGCCACGCTGGTCGAAGGCCCGTACAAGACCGTCTGGTTGAACGCCCGGTCTTCTTCGGGCAGCAGGTGATCTTCCAGAAACTCCGTCAGCGAGTCGATAAAAAAAGGTTCCTCACCCATCAGCAGGTACAGTGGTGCTGCTGCGGAAGGAATCGATTGTTTTATCTTGGCGATCTGATCGTCTTGTTTCATGTTTTCCGTATCTATGGATACAGCAGGCAACCATCCGGCAGCCTCTCTCGTGGAGGCATCTTCTCTCTTCGTTGCTGCCTGCCTTCACCTGTCTTTCAGAAAAAAGAGGCTGCGCCTCGGCAAATCCCTCGGGGAAAACTCCGTTTCCCCCTCGTCTTTGCGCTCGGCTTTCACTATCTTTTCATAAGACAGGATGCGCCTCGGCAAATCCCTCGGGGAAAACTCCGTTTCCCCCTCGTCTTTGCGCTCGGCTTTCACTATCTTTGCCTGTGCCGTAAGGAAAAGAATATCACCGTGCAGAAACTCAATCTACCCGAATATTCGTTCGAGGTCAAAAATAAGGAAAAAGACCCGTATATTTTCGACCCTGCGCGAAAAAAATACGTCCGTCTTACCCCCGAGGAATGGGTCCGGCAGAACTTCATGCGCTACCTTTGTCAGGAAAAAGGCTATCCGCTCTCCCGCATGGCGGTCGAGAAGCGTCTCAAAAGTCCCTTGGGGCTGGTGCGCCGAGCCGACATCGTCGTCTATGACCGCCATACCCGCCCGGACATCATCGTCGAGTGCAAGGCTCCTTCGGTACCCGTCACCCAGGAAACGATGGACCAGGTGATGCGATACAACGGGGTGCTCGGCGCGCGGATCCTCTGCCTGACCAATGGCCTGCGGCACGTGTATGCCTTGCCGTACCCCGAGGGGAAAGGTTTCGTTTACTTGCGGGAATTGCCTGATTACCGGGACGATGCACAAGGGTAAGCCGTACGGGAGGTAGTGTGTTTTTTTCGGTGCAAAAATTGCCGTTTTCGTTTGGTCGAGTGATAAATAATTCGTTACTTTGCGCTCTGCAAACTTACAGCGCAGAACAGAAAGAATTAAAGCATAAAAGCAAGTATAGAGATGTCAAAGATTTGTGATCTTACCGGTAAAACGGCATTGGTGGGAAACAATGTGTCCCATGCCATGAACAAGACCAAGCGCCGCTTCAACCTCAATCTGAAGAAAAAGCGTTTCTATATCCCGGAAGAAGACCGCTGGATAACGCTGAAAGTATGCGCCAAGGCTCTGAAGACCATCGACAAGAAAGGGATCTACAACGTCCTGCTCGAGGTGGAAAAGAAAGGTTACATCAAGTAATGCCCGCGCCGTCACGAGAGTTTTAACAACAGGAAAAAAATACAGCAGAAATGGCTAAGAAATCCAAAGGCAACCGCGTACAGGTGATCCTGGAGTGCACCGAGCACAAGGCTTCGGGAATGCCGGGCACTTCGCGCTATATCACCACCAAGAACAAGAAGAATACCCCCGATCGTCTGGAACTCAAGAAGTACAACCCGATACTTCGCCGCTATACGATCCACAAGGAGATTAAATAAACTGCAAAATCCGTAGGAAGAAATGGCAAAGAAAGTCGTCGCAACCCTCCAGACATCCACCAAGAAACTCACCAAGGTGATCAAGATGGTCAAGTCCCCCAAGACCGGCGCGTATACTTTCGTCGAGAAAGTAATGCCCGGGGACGACGTGGACGCCTGGCTCAAGAGCAAGTAATCGTTTCACGCGAAAGCGTACTGCGATACCACCCAAGCCGCTTATTTTTGTAAGCGGCTTTTTGTCGTATTTTTGCTAACTTTACCCCGTACAGAAAGACACACGCAAAACACAATGGGTATTTTCGGCAAACTGTTTTCTTCGGACAAGAAAGCCCCCGGCTCGGCACAAACCCCTTCGGAGGCCGAGGCGCGGGAAGCCCTTGACAAAGGATTGGAAAAAACCAAGAGCTCGTTTTTCGACAAGATCCGCCGCTTCGTCGCCGCCCGCGACACCATCGACGAGGAAGTGCTCGACGAGTTGGAAATGGCACTCATCTCCTCCGATGTAGGCATCGACACCACGCTCAAGATCATCGACCGGGTCAAAGCCCGCGTTGCCCGCGACAAATACCTCGGCTCGGACGAATTGGACCGGATCCTGCGCGAGGAAGTCGGCGCCTTGCTCACCGAGAACCGCTCGGGCGACCAGGTCGATTTCTCCCTCGAACGTCCCGACGGCGCACCGTACGTCATGATGGTCGTCGGTGTCAACGGCGTAGGCAAAACCACGACCATTGGCAAACTGGCCGCGCAGTACACCCGCCGGGGCTACAAAGTCGTTCTCGGTGCGGCCGATACGTTCCGCGCCGCCGCCATCGACCAGTTGGCCGTATGGGCCGAACGCGCGGGCGTGCCCATGGTGCGCCAGCAGATGGGCTCCGACCCCGCCTCGGTCGCTTTCGACGCCGTTTCCTCGGCCAAGGCGCAGGGAGCCGACATCGTGATCATCGATACGGCCGGCCGTTTGCACAACAAGGTCAATCTGATGGCCGAACTGTCCAAGATCAAACGCGTGATGCAAAAGGTCGTCCCCGATGCTCCCCACGAAGTGTTGCTGGTGCTGGACGGATCCACCGGTCAGAATGCTTTCGAGCAGGCGCGGCAGTTTTCCGCCGCGACCGACATCACGGCTTTGGCCGTTACCAAACTGGACGGCACCGCCAAAGGCGGGGTGGTGATCGGCATTTCCGACCAGTTGAAAGTCCCGGTGAAGTACATCGGAGTAGGCGAGGGCATCGACGATCTCCAGCCCTTCGACCGCCAGGCGTTCGTCGAGAGCTTTTTTAGTCGATAGGCAAGGGGGATCTTCCGGGTAATTTTCCTCGGGAGAAAACCAGGCAAGTGAAATAACAATCGGAATAAAAAGAGCGTCCGGCCAAAGGCCGGACGCTCTTTTTATTCCGATTGCCCGCAAAGGGACGTCGGTTTATTTCGCGATGTTCACCGCCCGGGTCTCGCGGATCACGATCACGCGAACCTGTCCCGGATAGGTCATCTCGTTCTGGATCTTTTGCGAGATCTGGTACGAAATCTCGGCCGCCTGTTGGTCGGATACCTTGTCGCTTTCCACGATCACGCGGAGCTCGCGGCCTGCCTGGATCGCATAGGCCTTTACCACTCCGTCGAAGCCCAGGGCCATTTCCTCGAGTTCGCGCAGACGCTGGAGGTAGCTTTCCACCACTTGACGGCGCGCTCCCGGACGGGCTCCCGAAATGGCGTCGCACACCTGGATGATGGGGGCGAGCAGCGTCTTCATTTCCACCTCGTCGTGGTGAGCGCCGATGGCGTTGCACACCTCCGGTTGTTCGCCGTATTTCTCCGCCCATTCCATGCCCAGGATAGCGTGCGGGGTTTCGGATTCGGTATCGGGCACCTTGCCGATGTCGTGCAGCAAGCCGGCACGTTTGGCCAGTTTGGCGTTCAGACCCAACTCGGCCGCCATCGTAGCCGCCAGATTGGCCACTTCGCGGGAGTGTTGGAGCAGGTTTTGTCCGTAGGAGGAGCGGTACTTCATCCGTCCGATGACCTTGATCAGTTCCGGATGCAGCCCGTGGATGCCCAAGTCGATGGCCGTACGTTTTCCCGTGGAGATGATCTCGTCTTCGATCTGCTTGCGGGTCTTGGCCACCACTTCCTCGATGCGGGCCGGGTGGATGCGTCCGTCGGTAACCAGTTTGTGGAGCGAGAGCCGGGCGATCTCACGGCGCACCGGGTCGAAGCAGGAAAGGATGATGGCCTCCGGAGTGTCGTCCACGATGATCTCTACGCCGGTAGCGGCTTCCAAGGCGCGGATGTTGCGGCCTTCACGACCGATGATGCGGCCCTTGATGTCGTCCGATTCGATGTTGAAGGTCGAGACGCTGTTTTCGATGGCGTCTTCCGTAGCCGTACGCTGGATGGTTTGGATGACGATCTTCTTGGCTTCGTTTTTGGCCGTGAGTTTGGCCTCCTCGATGGTCTCCTGAATGTGTTGGATGGCGTTGGCGCGCGCTTCTTCCTTCAGTGAATCGAACAGTTCCTCTTTGGCTTTTTCGGCCGAGTAGCCCGAGATCTCTTCCAGTTTTTCTACCTGGATGTTGTGCAGGCGTTCGAGTTCTTCGTTGCGCCGGGTGAGTTTTTCGGAGAGTTTTTCGTTGTCCGCCAGCTTGGAGTCCAGTTGCCGTTCTTTCTTCTTCTGTTCCTCGATCATTTGGGACAGGCGGGCTTCCTTTTGGGTAGTGCGCTGCTCGGCTTCGGCTATCTTGCGGTTTTTCTGGTTGATGATTTTTTCGTGTTCGGCCTTGAGTTCGATGAATTTCTCCTTGGCCTGGAGGATCTTGTCTTTTTTGATGGATTCGGCTTCCACCCGGGCTTCCTTGACGATCGAATCGGCCTCCTTGCGGGCGTCGCTGACTACCTTGGCCGTTTCACGCATCAGACGTCGGCGGTTGAAAAACGATACGGCAGCCACGGCGGCCGCTCCGACGATAACTCCTCCCAATGAAAACAGCAGCCAGTGCGACGTGGTTCCTGCGATAGAGTATAAAATCCAGTGTGTCATGTTGTTGTAATGATATAAAAAACCTGCATAAGTTCTGTGGAGTTTGTGAAAGTAAATTCTGGAAAGTCCAGGTTTCGAAACCGTGTAGATGTTCAGAGCTATGCTGCCTGTCCCTGCGGGGCAGAACCGTTGCCGGGGCACTCCCTCTTAGCATCTCCAACCTGTTTCATGAACGAAACAATGTGTTGAATTTACTCAAATAACTTAGAACCTATGCAGGAATATCGTTTGTACTGTTTGTTATTCCTTTATTCTTTTTCGATATATTCGTTTATCCGTTTGACTTCCTCGCCCAATTCGCCTTCGAGTCCCCTCAAGGCTTTTTCTATATCGTTTTCCCGCGACTGATGGGCAGCGGAAAGTTTGCTCAGATTGACAGCCAGTTGCAGAGCCACCATGGCAAGCGAATTGACACGGGTGATGCCTTTTTGCACGCTTTCCAGCTCGCGGATGGCATCGTTGACTCTTTTGGCCGAACGACGGATGATTTCCTCTTCGTCCGATTGGTGTTCGTTTCTCGGGATCAGGATCGCGTACTTTTCGTCGGCGATGAAAACGTTTATTTTCAGATTTTCTTCTGCCATTTCCGTTGCGCTGTCCTCGGTTCCCGGTAGTTCCGACCGCATGGGGCGGCGCGTTGCCTCCTGTTTTTCAAGCCTTTCCTTGTCCGGATATCAACGCGACGCTTTTGTCGATATCGCGGATCAGGCGGGCTATCTGTTGGCGAAGGGCATCGGTATTCGAGCATTCCCGAGCACCCGAAGCCAGTTTTGCAACGCGCAACTCCTCCTCTTTCTCTTTCAAAGATTCACTCAAACGTTCGTTCTCGGCCCTCAGGGCATTGAATTCCTGCTTAAGTTTGCGGTTTTCGTAGCGGAGGTACTCGGAATGTTCCCGAAGGATCCCGGCGGCTTGTTTGAGCCTCTCAATGATTTCGAGATTCGTATCCATAGCCTCTCCTGCTACAAACTCCCAGCACAAAAGTAGGTTTATCCTGCCGGATAAACAAATTTTTTGTTTCCTTTTTTATTCGGAATCGAAGAAAAACGCGTCAAAAAGAGGGAAAATGTCAAAAATCCAAAGGCACGACCCCATAGAGGTTTACCCGATATACCACGCACGTGTTCGGGGGGACGACCGGGGAGGTTTTGCCCTCCTGACCGAAAGCAAGGGGCGAGGGGAGGATCATCCAGGCTTCACCCGGGGAAAGATAATTGCCGGCCTGTTCCGGATCGACGATCCCGGTTTTCATGGCCTGCAACCCGGTGCGAAGACCTTCGATAACGCCGGAAACCCACACCGGATAAGGTTCCGGATCGTCCCACGTCGAGTCGAATTCCTGCATCGTTTCCAGGTAATAACCCCGGTAGCGGATCAGTACTTTGTCCGTTGACGTAGGGGTGTCTCCCGCCCCCTCTTTGAGCGAAACGAGGTAGATGTCGCCTTGTGCTTTTGCCGTATCAGACAGCACGACATAGCCTTCGGGCAAGGTCGGCCCTTGATCGCCCTCATCGGTTTCATCGGCCGTGGCCGGGACCTCCGACAGGGGAACGATCTCTCCGGCAGGAGTCAAACAATGTTCGTCGAGGAATTGAGCGATCTTTTTCTGGTCGATCTGGAGTTGTCGGACGGCGTTGTCGATGTTTTTTCCGCACGAGACAGCCGCCAAAAGAACAACTCCCGCCAAAAAAGCGGGAGCGATTCTGCGGGTGATGAGCCGAAGGTTATCGCGCAGCGACATAAAACCTTATTTTTCGTTCTCTTTTACCGTTTTTCCGGCCGGAGGCAGGTTCATCCACATGGTGGTTTCCTTGCCCAAGGGCATTACGACCGCTTCTTCGGAGGTGCTCCCGGGATAGTCGGCGATGGACAGCAAGTCCACCTTGTATATCAGTACCGAATAGGGCGGTACGTCGGTGGCCAATGTATTTCCATAACCTACCTGAGAGGGAATGAAGATCCAGCCCTGTCCGTTGTCCTGCCAGGTGGTTTGCTCGTAGGGAGGGTCTTGCGTGCCGTCTTCGTTCGGTTCGGGAGTCACCATCTCCGTAACCAAGTGCCCCATCTCAAAATACTTCATGCCCAGACGGAATCCCACGATGTTGTCCTGATACAGGTAAATGGTTACACCGAACGGGTTGATGGTGAACTGTTTGTCGTTGAGCAGGGTGCCGGTGTAGGTTACCAGCACTGCGGAGGAATCGGCCGGGCGTTTTTGCGAGTATCCCCGTTTGTTGACATATACCCATACGCCAGCCGGTACCGGAACGGTATCTCCGGCCGAGGTAACCAGTTTGACGTGGGTGGTATCCTCGAATACATGGCCGACCAAGTCTTCGTAAGGGGTGTTCTCGGTCAGCGGCTCGGTGCGGCGCGTGTTCCACAGGCTGTTCGGATCGGACAGATCGACTTCGACCATTTCGGGGCCGTACTCGCCATCGATCACCTTGTGGGTGCGGAGAAACAGTTCGATGCCTTCCGAATCGATCGCATCGACCAGATAATAGGTTTCGTCCGTAGTGTTTTCCTTCAGGCAAGCGCTGAATCCCAGGGCCGCACAAAACAAAACGAGGGTTCTTTTCAGCATAATATGTTGTATCCGTTTGAGCGATGCAATTTTAGGCAATATCCCCCAATAAAAAAACAACTTTAAGATATTATAGGCCTTCGGTTGCGGTCGCGGATGTTTTTTAACGTTTTTTTTGCGTTTACCGGGCCAGCAGGCGTTTTACCGTTTCGGCGATGGCACGACCGTCGGCTTTTCCGGCCAAAGCTTTGGAGGCCACTCCCATCACTTTGCCCATTTCGGCCGGCGAACTGGCTCCTGTCTGGGCGATGATGGCCGCTACTTCGGCTTCGAGTTCCTCTGCCGAGAGCTGTTTGGGCAGGTAAGCCTCGATGACGGCAGCCTGTGCCAATTCGGCTTCGGCCAAGTCGGCACGGTTTTGCTGGGTGTAGATCTCGGCCGATTCCTTGCGTTGTTTTACCAGTTTTTGCAGCAGTTTCATTTCGGCAGCTTGGTCCAGTTCACCTTTTGCGCCGGAGGTCTTCTCCAGCAGGATAGCCGATTTGATAGCGCGGAGGGATTCCAGAGCGACTTTGTCGTGCGATTTCATCGCCTGTTTGATCCCGTCCATGATTTTCTCTTCCAGGTTCATGGTGTATCTTTTTGTGTTTGTGTTCTACGTCTGTTCCCGGTCCGAAGCCGTTTTTTCCGGACGGCGGAAACGAAAAAGATCGAACAAAGGTAATAAAAATAGCGAAAGGCGAGTGCAAAGCCCCGGAGGAAAACGAAGTTTTCGCACGGGGTCTTTGCCGAGCCGCCTCCTATTTTATCCAAAAATAGGGGAAGGCGAGCACCGTGGCAAAAGGAAACGAAGTTTTCGCACGGGGTCTTTGCCGAGCCGCCTCCTGTTTTATCCAAAAATAGGGGAAGGCGAGCACCGTGGCAAGAGGAAAACGGGAAAGTCCGGGGCATTTCGTTCTCAAAAAAAGCAGCGGGACGATTGTCCCGCTGTTTTTTTTGAGGGTAGTATCAGAGGCTCTTTTCGATGCGCTCCACTTCGCGGTCGTAAAATTCGGCTGCTGCGACGAACAAACGCTCGGCTTCGTCGGCCAGTTCGGCCGGGTCTTCCTCGCTCACGTCGTCCAGCCACTCCACATCTTCGCTCGAAAGGTCGATGATAAAGCGGGGGTATTGGGTGTGGATGACAAAGATCGCGTCTTCGCAGTCGGTGTTGTCTCCCAGGAGAAATTCAGGTAAGTTCATATGCTCAGTTTTTTGATTTGATGCCCGAGCCGAAAGGTAAGCATTATCGCGCAAAATACCAAACCGGTAGCGATACCTATCCAGATCCCTGTGGTCTTCATGTTCAGGTATGTGGACAAATATACCGCCAGCGGGAAGGCAATGACCCAGTAACCGATTGCCGTGATGAGGGTCGGCACTTTTACATCGTACATCCCTCGCAAGGCTCCCTGGCAGACTACCTGCAGTCCGTCGAATACCTGGAACGCAGCGGCAATGATGAACAGCGGCGCTGCAATGGCTACCAGTTCCGCGCTGTCGATAAAGAACCGGGGGATGGCTTCCCGCAGGACGATGTATCCCACTCCGAATACCGCCATGATGGACAGAACGGTTGCCACCAGGCTGTATGCGGCCAAACGCAGGTTCTCCAGTTCTTTTTTCCCCAGGTAGTAGCTCACCCGGATGGTAGCGGCCACGGCCAGACCCGACACGAAGGTGTAGGTAAATCCCGTCATCTGTCCCACGATCTGGTGGGCGGCCAGCGAAGCCTCGCCGAAACGCCCGGCCAAGATGGCGCACAGGCTGAACAGCCCCACTTCAAAGAGCATTTGAAGCCCTGTGGGGATGCCGATAGACAGGATCTTGCGCAAGGTTCGCCGGTGGAGCTTTTTCCACAGGTCGATCCATACGTAGGGACGATAGGTTTTCCGGCCGTACAAAACAGCCACTACGAAAAACACCAGACAGATCCGGGCCAAGAACGTCCCCCAGGCGGCGCCTTCCAATCCCAGTCGAGGAGCCCCCCAATGCCCGTAGATAAAGACATAGTTGCCCACTATGTTTACCAGATTGGACAGGATCAAGGCCAACATTCCCGGCCAGGTATCGGACATCCCGTCGGAGAGCTGCTTGTAGGTCTGGAAGATCATCAGCGGGATCAGCGAGAACCCTACGATGCGCAGGTACGGCACGGCCAACCGTCCCACCGCTTCGGTTTGCCCCAGGGCAGGGTGTTGCAGGATGGGGGCGGTAAAATACACCAGTGCTGTCAGCACGATCCCTACCGCCAGGTTCATCGCAAAGCCGTTGCGCAGGATGTTTCGGATGCCCTTGTCATCCTTTTCCGCGTAGGAATACGAGATCAGCGGGGTCATTCCGCACGAGATCCCGGTGCCCAGGAGCAGTATCAGGATAAAAACCGCATTGGCGGCAGCGCCTGCGGCCAGGGCGGTTTGCCCTTCGTCGCCACCCAAGCGGGCGACCATGTAGTTGTCCACCAGGCCGACGAATACGTTGGCGGCCTGTCCGAACATCACCGGTGCAGCCAGGGCGATGTTCGGGCGGAACTGTCTTGCGTACTGTTTCAGATAGGTGGTCATACGTTTTCGTTGTTTTTCCGGTTTGTTTTTTTCCCTTTCTGGGGAAAAGCGTGCAATGCCTCTCGGGCCGTTGCTTCCCCGAAGGGGAAAAGAGCCGGCAAAGATAATCATTTGACTTCGGGGCGGGAAATAACAAAGGTTAAATATTTTCGGAGGAATTGTACAAAAAAATAGAACCGGTTTCCCGGGAAAATCTGTACATTTACCTTGTTGAAACCCAAGTGCCGGTTTTTATGGATATGCTCAAGGACAAATTTGTCAAACGCGTGCTGTTTTTGATCGCGTTGGCAGTACTCGTATGGTTGTTGTGGGCGTTGCGTTCCATTTTCGTCTACATGGCCATCGCTTCCGTGCTGGGATTGATGGCTTCTCCGGCGGTCAATTTCCTGGAGCGTCTGCATTTCGGCCGTTTCCACATTCCCAACGTGGTGAACGTCCTGCTGGTGATGGTGCTGATGATCGCTCTGGTGGCCGGTGTACTGGCCCTGATCGTTCCCCTGGTATCGACCCAGGCGGACAACCTTTCGCTCTTCGACGCGGCCAAGGCCAAGGAAAATGCCCTGCTCATCTACCACAACATCATCAATGCCCTGATGCAGTACGGGGTCATTCAGTCTCCGCCCGAACTGACCACGGACTATATCCGCAATATGGATTTTTCGTTCATCACCAAATTTCTCGATACGGTGGTCAGCTCGCTCGGCTCGCTCTTTACGATGCTTTTCGCGGTGGTATTCTTCATGTTCTTTTTCTTGAAGGAACGCCATCGGGCCTCTTCGTTCATTCTCTCCATCGTGCCGGACAACCTCGAAAAGAATGTCTCGGACATGATGGAAAAAACCCGCCAGCTCCTCTCGCGTTACATCCTGGGACTGGTCGCCCAGCAGACCACCATATTTGTTTTCACCCTCATCCTGTTGTTGGGCTTCGGCATTCAAAACCCGATCATCATCGCGTTTTTCGTAGCCCTGATCAACATCATCCCCTATATCGGTCCGCTGCTGGGAGGCACCTTGCTGGTCTCCCTGTCCATGTTGAGCAACCTCTCCATGCCGATCAACGAATTGGTCCCCACCACCTTGTGGATCCTGGCCGGTTTTATCGGCATCCAGTTGTTCGACAATTTCGTCACCCAGCCGGTGGTTTTTTCCACTTCGGTCAAGGCGCATCCGCTCGAAATATTCACCGTTACCCTGGCGGGCGGCATCCTCTTCGGCATCGTCGGCATGATTGTCGCCGTACCGTCCTACACCATCCTGCGCATCATCGCCAAGGAGTTCTTCTGGGATTCCAAACTCGTGCGGGCCTTTACCCGGAACATATGACGCAGCGGAAAAAATAGTACTTTTGCATCCCGGACAAAAAACAAACCAACCCATGGCAGAGAGCAATTTTGTCGATTACATCAAGATCCACATGACCTCCGGCAACGGCGGAGCCGGCAGCGCGCACCTGCGTCGGGAGAAATACATCCCCAAAGGGGGCCCGGACGGCGGCGACGGCGGTCGCGGCGGCCATGTGATCGTCGAGGGCAATTCCCACCTGTGGACCCTTCAGCACCTCCGCTTCCAGCGGCACATCAAAGCCGGGCACGGTGCCGACGGCCACCGCAACCGTTCCTTCGGAGCCGACGGACGCGACGAAGTGGTGCAAGTGCCCATCGGCACCGTGATCCGCGACGCGGACACTCACGAACTCATCGGCGAGATCCTCGAAGACGGTCAGCGCATCATCGTCAAAAAAGGCGGCCGCGGCGGGCTGGGCAACTGGCATTTCCGCTCGTCTACCAACCAAACCCCGCGCTATGCCCAACCCGGCACCCCCGGCGAGGAAGGCTGGGTCATCCTCGAACTCAAAGTCCTGGCCGATGTCGGGCTGGTCGGTTTTCCCAATGCCGGCAAGTCCACCCTTTTGGCGGCTCTCACGGCGGCCAAACCCGCCATCGCCGATTACCCCTTTACAACCCTGACCCCCAACCTGGGCATCGTCCCTTACCGGGACGATCGCAGTTTCGTCATGGCGGACATCCCCGGCATCATCGAAGGAGCGGCCGAAGGCAAGGGGCTCGGGCACCGTTTCCTGCGCCACATCGAGCGCAATTCGGTCCTGCTGTTCATGATCCCGGCCGACGCCGAGGATGCAGCCCGCGAGTACGCCATCCTGTTGAATGAACTGGAAAAGTACAACCCCGAACTGCTCGACAAGTCCCGGGTGCTGGCCGTGAGCAAGAGCGACCTGCTGGATAGCCAGGGGATGGACAAGATCGAAGCCGTCCTGCCCCCCGACATTCCCCATGTATTTATCTCGTCCATCACCGGCATGGGGCTCGTTTGGCTCAAGGACCTGCTGTGGGAGGCCATCACCGCCCAGCGGAAGATCAAGGAAAACAAGAGTTTCGAGGAAAGCCTCGCCTCCAACGAAACCCTCTCGCCCGGTCAGGACAACCTCCTTTTGGGCAGCGCCGAGTAACGCTGTGCTCGGGCGATGGAATTGAAAAAAATGGTAAAAGGGTAGAGGTGCCCCCTCTGTCCTTTTCCTTTTCCGGTGGGAGGGGACAAGCGGCCGGGCAACGGTTGTTTTGACCCGTTTTCACTTGTTTGTATATAAAGAACACGAAAAAGATATGAAGGTACGGATAGCTTCCGATTGGCAACCTTTGTTGCAGCAGGAATTCGACGCGGAGTATTTCGCCCGCCTGACGGATTTTGTCCGCCAGGAGTACCGCACCGCCCGGGTGTTTCCTCCGGCCGGGAAGATTTTTTCGGCCTTCGATACCTGCCCCTGGGACAGTCTGAAGGTCGTCATCATCGGCCAGGACCCCTATCACGGCTACGGACAGGCGCACGGCTTGTGCTTTTCGGTGGCCGAGGGCGTCCCCTTTCCCCCTTCGTTGCAGAATATCTTCAAGGAGATCCAGGCAGAGACCGGAGCCCCCATCCCCCGTTCCGGTTGTCTGGACCGTTGGGCCCGTCAGGGAGTGCTCATGCTCAATGCCACCCTCACGGTCCGCGAAGCCTCTCCCGGTTCGCACCAGGGGCACGGTTGGGAGGAGTTTACCGATCACGTGATCCGCATCGTGTCGGACAAACGGGAAAACGTCGTATTTTTGCTCTGGGGGGCGTATGCCCGCAGCAAGGCTCGGCTCATTGATCCCACGCGGCATCTGATCCTCGAGGCGGCGCATCCCAGCCCTTTGAGTGCCAATCGCGGAGGCTGGTTCGGCTGCGGACATTTCGTCAAGGCCAACCAGTACCTGGTCTCCAAAGGAAAAACGCCCATCCAGTGGTAGCAACCCCAAGAAAAGAAAAACAACACAACTCATGCCAGCCAATACATTCGGAGAACACCTGCGCTTGACCACCTTCGGCGAATCGCACGGGGTGGCCATCGGCGGGGTGCTTGAAGGCGTCCCGGCCGGGATCGACCTCGATCTGGACGCGATCCAGCACATGCTCGACCGCCGTCGTCCCGGACAGTCCGCCGTTTCCACCCCCCGCAAGGAAAGCGACCGCCTGGAGATCCTCTCCGGCGTGTTCGAAAGCCGCACCACCGGCACCCCCATCGGATTGCTCATCCGCAACGAACACCAGCATTCGGCCGATTACAACGCCATGAAGGACCTCTTCCGTCCCTCGCATGCCGACTATACCTATTACAAGAAGTACGGCGTGCGCGACCATCGGGGCGGAGGCCGTTCCTCGGCCCGGGAAACCGCCGTGCGGGTAGCCGGCGGAGCCATCGCCCGTCAAGTGTTGCCCCCCTCGGTACGCATCGTGGCGTATGTCTCGGCCGTAGGCGGCATCTCCTTGTGGGACGACTACACCCATTACGACCTCTCCCGGGTGGACGACAACATCGTCCGTTGCCCGGACGCTGCCAAGGCCGCCGAGATGGAAGCCCTCATCCGCGAAGTCCGCGCCCAGGGCGATAGCGTCGGTGGAGTAGTTACCTGTGTAGCGCAGGGCGTCCCGGCCGGATGGGGCGAACCCATTTTCGACCGGCTGGAAGCCCGCCTGGCAGCCGCCTGCCTCGGCATTCCGGCCGCGAAAGGCTTCGAGATCGGCAGCGGCTTTTCCGGTTCGACCATGCGGGGTTCACAGCACAACGATCTCTTTACCGAAGGCGGCCGCACCCTGACCAACCGTTCAGGCGGCGTGCAGGGCGGCATCTCCAACGGCATGGACATCGTCTTCCGGGTGGCCTTCAAACCCGTGGCCACCATCCTCAAAGCGCAGCCTACCATCGACATCCACGGCCAGCCTACGGTGGTCGAAGGCCGCGGCCGGCACGACCCCTGCGTCGTTCCCCGTGCGGTCGTGGTGGTCGAAGCGATGACGGCTCTCACCCTGGCCGATTTCTACCTGCTCGACCGGATGTCCCGCCGTTGAGCCTTCCTTCCCGTCCCGATCCGGGAACCCGGGAAAAGACAGAGAAAGTACCGGAATGAGAGGGATAAAGGGATAGATAAAACAGGGACCGGCAAAAGCAGGGACAAACAAAAACAATGGAAACCAAATAAACCAACGACAATCTAACCGATAGAAGAAAGACACATGAAGACCGACCTTCGCCGTTACATCCGCAATATCGAGGATTTTCCCAAACCGGGCGTAATCTTTCGCGACATAACCCCCCTGTTGCTCGACCCTCGCGCCACGGACGAGGCGCTCGACCAGTTGTGCGACCAAGCAAAGGGCTTGGGCATCACCAAAGTCGCCGCCATCGAGTCCCGGGGTTTCTTTTTCGGCTCGCTCATCGCGCACCGTCTAGGAGTAGGGTACATCCCGGTCCGTAAAAAAGGCAAGTTGCCTTTCACCACCCTCTCCGTTACGTACGACTTGGAATACGGCACCGACACCCTCGAGATCCACACCGATGCCATCGTCCCCGGCGACCGGGTGCTCATCCACGACGATGTACTGGCCACCGGAGGTACGGCTCGCGCCGCGGTCGAACTGGTCGAAAAAGCCGGCGGTCAGGTCGTTCTTCTCTCGTTCCTGATGGAACTCAAGGCGCTGGGCGGACGGGAAAAGCTCTCCGGCCATCCCGTAAAGTGCCTGATGGATTTTTAAGGAATATTCGAATATTCATCTCTCCACTTTCCCCGCGGGTATCCCAGGGGAAAGTCATTTTTACGCAAGGCTTTTTCCTCGTCCGTTCTTGTCCTTCTTTTTCCGCAGGAACAGGGCCGGAGAGGACCATAGGAAGATATCGATATGGGAATGATCGAACACGAAAAAATGGAATACGAAACAGCCGTCCTGGTGGGGTTGGTAACGCCCCAGCAGGACGAGCTCAAACTGTCGGAATACCTCGACGAGTTGGAGTTCCTCGCCCAAACGGCCGGAGCCCGGGTGGTCAAGCGCTTCTGGCAAAAGCTCGACTCGCCCAACCCCCGCACGTTCGTCGGTACCGGAAAACTGGAGGAGATCAAGACCTACCTCGCCGACTGTCCGCAGGTGGACGTAGTGATCTTCGACGACGAACTCTCCGCCGGACAACTGCGCAACATCGAACGCGAGTTGGGACGGAAGATTCTCGACCGTACCAACCTCATCCTCGACATCTTCGCCGCCCGGGCGCAGACCTCCTATGCCCGCACCCAGGTGGAACTGGCGCAGTACCAGTACCTCCTTCCCCGGCTTACCGGCATGTGGACGCACCTGGAACGCCAGCGGGGCGGTATCGGAATGCGCGGTCCGGGAGAGACCGAGATCGAGACCGACCGCCGTATCGTGCGCGACCGCATCGCCCTGCTCAAGGAAAAACTCTCCTCGATCGACCGTCAGATGGCTACCCAGCGCAAAAACCGGGGAAAGACCGTCCGCGTAGCGCTGGTAGGTTATACCAACGTCGGAAAATCGACCTTGATGAACCTGTTGAGCAAGTCGGACGTCTTTGCCGAGAACAAGCTCTTCGCCACCCTCGATACGACGGTGCGCAAGGTCGTCATCGCCAACCTGCCCATCCTGCTCACCGATACCGTCGGCTTTATCCGCAAACTGCCTACCGAATTGGTGGAATCGTTCAAATCCACCCTCGATGAGGTGCGCGAAGCCGACCTTCTGGTGCACGTAGCCGATATATCCCATCCCGGTTTCGAGGACCACATCGCTTCGGTACGTCGCATCCTCTCCGAGATCGGCGCTTCGGACAAACCCACCATCATGGCCTTCAACAAGATCGACGCCTACCGCAGCGAGGAGGACATCCCCGAGGCCCGTCGTCCCGGCGAACCCCAACGCTTGCCCTTGGCCGAGCTTGAACGCTCCTGGATGGCCCGCACCGGACCCGATACGGTGTTTATTTCGGCCGCCCGGCGGGAAAACATCGACGCCCTGCGCCGTTTGATCTACGACCGTGCCGCCCAGATCCATGTAAAGCGTTTTCCGTACAATGACTTCCTGTTCGAATATTTCGACGAAGACGCCACCCCGAAGACCTCCCTCGACTGACTTCCGCACCCGGGCAGGGGTGTTCAGGAAGTTTTTCTCAACCCTCATAATCCGAGCATTTGTCTGGGATAGACGGACGGGCAGGGGAGGGGCAAGGAGCGGAAATATGGCAAGCAAAAGGGATTGACCAGCGAAACGAGAAAGAAGAAGGGGGGGATCCGCCGATAACCTATGATACGAAACATGAAAAGCGAATGATCAGAGATACTTTCAACGATACGATAGCCGCTCTCTCCACCCCGGCAGGGGTAGGGGCGATCGCTTTGGTGCGGCTCAGCGGACCGGATGCGGTGCAGATCGTCTCCGGCGTGTTTTCCGGGCGTTCGGATTTGCGGGAAGTAGCCTCCCATACGGCGCATTTCGGCACCGTTTTCGACGGAGAAGACATCCTCGACGAAGTCGTAGCAACCGTTTTTCGCGCCCCCCATTCCTACACCGGGGAAGATGTGGTCGAGATCGCCTGTCATGGCTCACTGTTTATCCAGCAGCGTTTGCTCGAACTCCTGGTGCGGCGCGGGGCGCGTCTGGCTACCGGCGGAGAATTTACCAAGCGGGCTTTTCTCAACGGCCGGATGGACCTTTCGCAGGCTGAAGCAGTAGCCGACCTGATCGCATCGGAATCCTATGCCGCCCATGCGACGGCCATATCCCAAATGCGGGGCGGGTACTCGCAACGGATCTCCGGTCTGCGGGATCAGTTGCTGGAGTTTGCCTCGTTGGTGGAACTGGAACTGGATTTTTCCGACCAGGACGTCGAATTTGCCGACCGAACCCGTCTATCTGCGCTTCTGTCCGAAGTCCGCGGCACTTTGCGGCAGCTTGCAGATTCGTTCTCTTTGGGAAATGTCATCCGCAACGGCATTCCGGTAGCCATTGCCGGCGAACCGAATGTAGGCAAATCGACCCTGCTCAATGCTCTTCTGGGCGAGGAAAAAGCCCTCGTTTCGCCCATTGCCGGCACTACCCGCGATACGATCGAGGATCGGATCACCATTTCCGGCTTTGTGTTCCGCTTTATCGACACCGCCGGGTTGCGCTCCACGGACGACACCGTCGAACGGATGGGCATCGAGCGCGCTTACCACAAGATCGAACAGGCCTCGGTCGTCATCTGTGTGCTGGACGCGACGGATTTCCCTCCCGAGCGCCAGCAGCGTTTTTTCGCCTTCCGGGACAAGTACCGGGACAAACGCCTGCTTGTGGTGTGGAACAAAGTAGACGAATTGTCCGGCGCGTTGCCGGTGGATATTCCGGGGGTTTTGTCCATTTCGGCACGCACCGGTTTCGGGTTGGATGCCTTGCGGCAGCGTCTGACCGATTTTGTAGGGCAGGGGGAGGTCTCTGACCGGACGATCGTTACCAATGCTCGCCATTACGACGCTCTGGTGCGCGCCTTGCACTCGATCGACGATGTGGAAGCGGGCTTGTCCAATGGACTTTCCGGTGATCTGTTGGCGATCGACCTGCGTCAGGCAATCGATGCACTGGCTGAAATCACGGGCGATATTACCGACGACGATATTTTAGGCTCTATTTTTTCGAAGTTCTGCATCGGTAAGTAATTTACTGATTATTAAATAGTTAAATTGATTATAATCGATTAATATGGCGCTCTTTACGGGCGCCTTTTTTGTTGCTCAAGTATCGTTGATAATCGTTGCTAAGCCTTTTTACGCCATTTTTTGTACCTCCTGTGTACCTCACCACGAAAATCCGAGGATTATCGTTGGCAAGGTCGTGGAAAAATGAGACGCTGTGAGACACAGTGATACGCAGAGATACAGTTTTGGCGAAATAAAAAGATAAATGAAATGGCTAGTAACATCAACATTCAGAAAAAATGTGAGTGGTGTGGCAAATTATTTATTGCCCACAAGATCTCGACACGATGCTGTTCGCGTCGTTGTGCTAACCTTGCCTACAAAGAAAAAACAAGGCAAAAGCGTGTTAGCGAATTCCAAACAATGGTCAATCAGCAAACCGAAAAAGAAGATTGCATTGACAAGGATTTCTTCACCCCAAGCGAAGCTGCAAAGTATATCGGTATCAGCAGGGCTACCTTTTATAGGTATCTAGAAACTAACCTGATAAAATCGGTTCAGTTAAAGAGAAAGACTATTATCAGGAAACGAGACATCGAGGCTCTGTTTGATAATGCTTCTCCTTACAAAAAACATCTACCAAGAGCCAAGCAGAGCATCACCGACTTTTACACCACAGCTGAAGTAAAGGAAAAGTATGGAGTAAAGGATTCCTGGATATTTCACATCGCTAAGGAACATAATATTCCACGAACCTTTCACCGTGGAAAAACCTATTGGAGCAAAAAGCATATTGATGATTACTTTGCAAAGAAAGCTCCCGATCCTGAAATCAAGGAATGGTACAGCACGCAAGATATGCAGGAGAAGTTCGGTATGACACTGACGGCCATCTATTCTTTTGTATCAAAGAATGCTATTCCCAAAAAGAAAGTCGGCATCATGGTGTATTACTCCAAGAAGCATGTGGACATTGCCAAAGGTCTCATAGCTCCCGAAGAGCCCAAATATTACACCATTGCCGAAGCGATGGAGCGATTCAATCTGACACGGGACCAACTCTACCATTATGTGAAATACCATAATATCCCTCGTATCAAGGTCGGTAAATATACCAAGATTCTGCGGGCAGAGCTGGACAAGTTCTTTGAGCCTCCAAAGATAGAATGAGCCGAAAGTTATTTTCTGGTGATAAATACCACCATCATAACACCTTTTTAATTTGCAACAAAAACAAGTATTAATCAAACAACAATATAGCTATGACACTTACATGCACCAACGTAACACTGAGACAAAAGCCATTGCGTAACGACCGCATATCTCTATATCTGGATTATTATCCGGCCATCCGCAATCCTTATACGATGAAGATGAGTCGCCGGGAATTCCTTGGTATCTACATCTATGCCAAGCCCAAGAATGAGCAGCAAAGAATGTTCAATCAGGACATGCTGAACAAGGCAGAGGCAATCCGCTGTATCCGTGTCCAGTCGCTTATCAATGAAGAATTCGGGTTCCTGGATAAGAACAAGCAAAAGGTAGATTTCCTTGCCTACTTCCGAACAAAGGCACGGGAAAAATATGAGAAATGGGATTGTGTTTACAACCACTTTGAGAAATTTGTCGGCGGCAAATGTACCTTCGGCGATGTCACCGTGGAACTGTGCGAGAAGTTCAGGGATTACCTGCTCAAATGCAAACAAATCAATCATCCCAATGCTTATATCTCACGCAATTCGGCAGCTGGTTATTATTCGACGTTCCGTGCCTTATTGAAAATAGCCTATAAAGAGAAGATGTTGCGTGAGAACTTGAACGACTTTCTGGAAAAAATCGAATGGAAAGAGGTCAAGAAAGAATATCTGACACTTGATGAAGTCAAGAAACTGGCGGCTACGCCATGTAAGATTCCAGTCTTGAAACAAGCCTCCCTATTTGCCTGCATGACCGGTCTTCGTATCAGTGATATTCTGAAGCTGGACTGGCGTGACTTTGAGGTTGGGCCAGACCAAGGCTACTACATCCGTATCTGTACCGAGAAAACGGAAACCGAAGCTACGCTCCCCATCAGTCAGGAAGCACTGGAGTTGTGTGGCGAATGGGGCACCGGAAAAGTCTTCAAAGGTTTAACCCGCTCCATGACTCATCATCCCTTGAAACAATGGATTGCCGAAGCCGGAATCAGAAAACACATAACCTTCCATACCGGCCGCCACTCGTACGCCACATCTGTCTGTTTGGCCAATGGGGTAAGCATTGAGAATGTAGCCAAAATGCTCGGTCACTCCAATATCAAGATGACGCAGCACTATGCAAGGGTACTCGACAGTTCCATTCTGAAAGATATGAATAATGTAAGGGATGTACTTTCAAATTGTCTGTAGCTTATGAAAAGAGAAATTATCCATATAACGGAGGACGGCAGGATTGTTATTCCTGCTGTCCATCCTGATAAGATTCGTATGGACGAAGCCGAACTCGTCGGCTTGTTCAATGTGGTTGCACCGACCTTACGAGCAGCGAAAAGAAGAATATATAAACTTGAGATATTGCAACCATTCACCGCAG
>JFBN01307165.1_pt1 | contig 72354 bp, 65 predicted proteins | sample 768741 | NCBI WGS metagenome assembly JFBN01 (sample SAMN01983846, study PRJNA193217) | chicken gut metagenome | biome: terrestrial biome; isolation source: ceca of Broiler chicken | host: Gallus gallus | place: United Kingdom: England | collected 2010-09-07
TCCTGTGTCGTCAGTTTGCCGGCTGCTTTCCCCTTCTCTAAAAGCGTCTGCAAAGACGTTTTCTTATCGTTCTTATCCATATTATCTCCTTACACCTTATGTAAAATTATCCACATAATCCTTCAGCTTTTTGCTTCGAGTCGGGTGGCGCAGCTTGCGCAGCGCTTTTGCTTCAATCTGCCGGATTCGCTCACGTGTGACACCGAATTCACTGCCGACCTCCTCGAGCGTGCGCGGATGCCCATCCTCTAAGCCGAACCGCAGGGAAAGCACCTTGGCTTCCCGATGCGTCAGCGTTTTGAGCACCTCGGAAAGCTGCTCTTTCAACAGCATGCGCGAAGCGGCATCCTCAGGAGCCAGCGCGTCTTCATCCGGGATAAAGTCGCCGAGATGGCTGTCCTCCTCCTCGCCGATGGGCGTTTGCAGGGAAACCGGTTCCTGCGAAACGCGCAGAATCTCACGCACCTTGTCCACCGGCATATTCAGCTCTGCTGCGATCTCCTCCGCCGTCGGGTCGCGCCCGTTTTTGTGCAGCAGCTGCGTGTTTGTCTTTTTGACCTTGTTGATCGTTTCAACCATGTGCACGGGGATGCGGATGGTACGCGCTTGATCGGCGATGGCACGTGTAATCGCCTGACGGATCCACCACGTTGCGTAGGTCGAGAATTTGAACCCCTTTGTGTAGTCGAACTTGTCCACAGCTTTAATAAGCCCCAAATTCCCCTCCTGGATCAGATCGAGAAACTGCATGCCGCGCCCGACGTACCGTTTTGCAATGCTTACGACCAGTCGAAGATTCGCTTCCGCGAGACGCTGCTTGGCCTGCTGGTCGTTTTCACTGATGCGCATGGCAAGCTCGATTTCTTCCTCCGGCGTCAGCAGCGGCACGCGGCCGATCTCTTTGAGATAGACCTTAACGGGATCGTCCATGGCGGCCGTGCGGTTTTCCGACTCGGCAGCGGCAGCCTCCTGCCCTTTGGGCATCTCGCTGTCGAAATTCAGATCTTCCAGCACCGAATCGCCCATGTCATCCACGATTTCGATATTCTGTGCTTCGATGGTCTCATACAGGCGGTCGAGGTCTTCCATATCGACGTCCATTTCCATAATGACTGCGTCGATTTCCTGTGTCGTCAGTTTGCCGGCAGCCTTACCTCTTTCCAAAAGTGCAGTGACAACTGATTTTTTATTCGTATTCTCCATATTCTGTCCTCACACAAAATAATAAGCTCCGAAATCAGTTCGGGCGAAAGAGCTTTAAGAAATCAGCATCGGAAAGCGCCGCCGGATCTTCAAGCCCGGACTTAGCCTTTTCCTGCGCCAACACGCGGATACAATCCAGACACTCCTCGGGCGTGTCGGCAAGATTCGGGATGAGCGTCTGAATGGCGGCGACAGCGCTTTTTTCTTCAGCGGTGAACGAATCCTCCAACATGGAAAGCGAAAAATGCCCATGTTGTGAAATACAGCCCGCAACAGCATCAAACACGCGTGCGTTAAAGGCTGTCACGAAATTTTCAGTCTTTACTTCTTCCTTAATTTGACTGAAAAACTCCGGATTATGCATAAAAGACGCCAGCAGCGTTTCTTCCGCTTTTGCTGCGCGCAAATGCTTTGCACGTTCGGGATTCACCGTATCCACCGCTTTTTGTGCGGGAGCGGAAAGCTCGCGGATGTCACGCAGTCGGTTTTGGGTTTTACGCTTCACATTGCCGCTGCGGATCGTCTTTGTTCTTGACAGGATCGCATCTTTAGAGACAGAAGTTTCTTCCGCAAGACGCGCGGCATAAATATCGCGTTCTACAGGACTTGCTACGTCGGCAAGCACTTGGCAGGCATCCTCCAAAAAAGCGGATTTCCCGTCCGAGGTGGAAACATCGTGTGCGGAACGCGCCTGCAAAATACGATATTCCACATCGTTTGCCGCATCATTCAACAGCGCGCGGAAACGTTCAGGCCCATGCGTTTTAATGATCTCATCAGGATCTTTGCCGCCCTGCATACGGATGACTTTCACATGAAGCGTCGTCTTTTCAAACACGGAAAGCGCACGGCGTACTGCCTTTTGACCGGCCTCATCATTGTCGTAGCAAAGCAGGACTTCTGAGGTGTACCGAGACAGCAGTGACGCCTGCTGCTCGGTCAACGCCGTACCCAAGCCTGCAACAGCATTGTCAAAACCCGCCTGGTGGAGCGCCACCACGTCCATGTTCCCCTCACACAAGATCAGGTTTCCGGCTTTGGACTTGCGTGCAAAATTCAGGGCAAACAGGTTTTCACCTTTTTTGTAGATCAGCGTATCGCTTGTATTAACGTACTTGCGCGGCGCACCGCTGACAAGCGCACGCCCGCTGAAAGCCAAAACATTGCCGCGCAAATCTATGATCGGGAACATGACACGTTCGGAGAAAGCATCATAATAGCTTTTGGAGCCGCCGCGCTCACGCATACGCAGCAAATTGGCTTCATACAGTTCACGGTCGGAAAATCCCTCATGGTTTAAGTACCGGCGCAGGTTTTCCCAACCGGGGGGCGCAAACCCAAGCCCGAATTTTCGAATTATTTTATCCGTTAACCCGCGTTCGTGAAAATAGGCAAGCCCCGCCTCACCCAAAGGAGAATACAGGGTATTATGAAAATAGCGCGCGGCAAGGCGGTTCGCCTCAAACATCCTGCGCCGCTTTTCATACAGCCCCGCGTCATAACCGCTGTCCTGCGGAACGGCCAGCCCGACACGGTCCGCAAGCAAACGGACCGCCTCGGTGTAATCTAAATTTTCGATATTTTTAATAAAGGTGATCACATCGCCGCCGTTACCGCAGCCGAAGCAATAATACGACTGTGTTTCGGGGTAAACGGTGAAGGACGGCGTTTTCTCATTGTGAAACGGACAAAGCCCCGTTAAGATTCGTCCGCGGCGTTTAAGGGTCACATAAGACGACGCCACGGACTCCATATCTGCACGCGTGCGAAGCTCCGACAGAAAATCCTCCGAAAAAGCCATGGCCGTCACCTCTTTTCCAAATCAACAAAATCAGCCGAGACCCTTTTCCAGCCAAGCGGCCGGAATAAACAAGTGCTGATACACGCTTAACACATAGCTGTCCGACATGCTGGCAACATAATCGCACGCCGCGCGTGCAGCACCCTCTTCGATGACCGTCTGCCAGCAGGATGACGGCATGAGGTTCGGATTCTCCGAAAAATATGTATACAGGCTCTTGATCAGCGCTTCGGCCTTTTTTTCTTCACCTTTGCAAACAGGATTCGTATACACATTTTTAAACATAAAGCGGTTTAGCTCGGAAAGCGCCTGTTCCACATCGAGCGCCATAGCGATCGTGTCCGTACTGTTGTCGATGACGGAACGCACCAGCGTGTCGATGCGCTTGGATTTGCTTTCGCCGAGCGTTGTGCGCACGTCCAGCGGAATGTCGCTTTCCGCCATGACGCCTGCACGCACCGCATCGTCAATATCGTGGTTTAAATAGGCGATCTTATCCGCCAAGCGGACAATGCGGCCTTCCAGTGTAACAGCCTGCTCACCGGTTGTATGACGGAAGATGCCGTCACGCACTTCAAAGGTCAGGTTCAACCCCCGGCCGCCTTTTTCGAGCTTGTCCACCACGCGCAGACTGTGTTCATAATGGCGAAAACCGCCGTCGTATATTTCGTTCAGCGCGCGTTCACCCGCGTGACCGAACGGCGTATGCCCAAGATCATGCCCAAGTGCGATCGCCTCGGTCAGATCCTCGTTTAAGCGCAGTGCCCGCGCGATCGTGCGCGCGATTTGGGAAACCTCCAGCGTGTGTGTCAGGCGGGTACGATAGTGGTCGCCCTCAGGAGAAAGGAAGACTTGCGTTTTGTGCTTGAGCCTGCGAAATGCATTGCAATGGAGGATTCTGTCCCGATCACGCTGAAACGCCGTACGGATATCACATTCCGGCTCTTCACGCAGTCTGCCGCGCGTATTTGCACAATGACAGGCGTTCTCGGAAAGCGTAAGTTCTTCGATCTCCAGCGTTCTTTCCCGAATGGATTGCGCCAAGCACACGACCTCCTTAAAGTCATCTGTTTCTTTATACGCAAAAGAAAGGATATTCCCTTTATTTTTCGGCAAATTTTTCGCCGATTTTTTCAAGCCTAACCTTTCCTGCAGAAAGGTCGAAAACTTTTTCATAAAGCAGGGTCGCTTTTTCCCCGGGCAGGACGATCTCAAGCGTTACATCCTCTGCAAAATCAGTTTTGGTCACCTTGGCGTCAAAGCTCTCCAGCAGCTTCATAAGCTTTCCGTGAAAAGCATACTCCACCCGTGCGCGAAAGAGCGTCTGGCGCTCCATTAAAACGATTTTACCCGCTTCTAAAGCCAAATGCGCCGTATGAGAATAAGCGCGTACAAGTCCCCCGCCGCCGAGCAGAATGCCGCCGAAATAGCGTGTAACGACGATGACGGCATCCTGAACGTCCGCTTTTTCTAAAACATCTAAAACAGGAACGCCTGCCGTGCCCTGCGGTTCGCCGTCATCGCTGTACCGCTTCACGCCGCCGGCTCTGAGCCGATAGGCAAACACATTGTGCCGCGCGTCGCGATGCTGACGGCGGATCTCCGCGATAAATGCCTGCGCCTGTAATTCATCTCTGACGGGTGCAACCGCGCCGATGAAGCGCGACCGCTTTTCCGTGAATTCTGCAACGGCGTTTTGATGTACGGTTTTATAGGTTTCGCTCACAAGGTCACCCCAAAGAAAAAAGCGGCACAAACCTGCACCGCTTTTTGCTTATTTCTTTGCGTCCAGATTGAATCTTCTGTTGAAGCGATCCACACGCCCGCCGGTATCTACAAGCTTTTGCTTGCCGGTGAAGAAAGGATGGCATTTGGAACAAATGTCCACGCGCAGCTCCGATTTCGTGGAGCGGGTCTCAAATTCATTGCCGCAGGCGCATTTCACAGTCGCGGTTTTGTATTCGGGATGAACACCCTGTTTCATTTTCATTCACCTCTTTCGGGATTCCATCAAATCAGCATAGGGATTTTACCACAACGCCGAAAAAAAAGCAAGCCCTTTTTTCTAAAAGCGCTAAATATTTACACGAACGGCTTGCCCGAGCGCAAAAGAATACAGATATGCCTCCCGCACATCCGCTTCAAAGATCTGCTTCGCAGCATAAGCATAAACGCTGAGCTGCGTTTTGTAACGTGCAGCAAGCTCTTCGGGCGCACGGACACGGTCTGTCTTATAATCCACCAGCACGATGTCACCGTTTTCGCCAAAAGCACAGTCAATTATACCCTGCAGCAGCACTTGCTCGTTTTCATATGCTTGATTTACTTTTCCGACTGCTTCTTTCGCGGGCAAAAATACGGTAAACTTCTGTTCTCGGCAGATAAAATCTGCTTTTTCCATGCGCGCAAGCAGCGGAGAATGCAAAAAATCTGTCAGTGCCGTGCGGTCAAGCACTTCACAGGCATCCTGCGTCAGCTTGCCGATTTGACAAAGACGGCGGATCTCTGCTTCCAGATCCTGCTTTGCAGCTGCAAAATCACAATACTGGGCAAAGGTGTGGGGCGCCGTGCCGCGCATGGCGGGCGTCATGCCGCCTTTACCGAGAAAAGCGGGTCGCGCCTCGGCGAAGAAGGAAAACGCATCATCGCGCGCGTTGAGCGCAGAAGCGCTGATTTTTGCCGGACACGCGCGCAAAGGCAGGAAAGGATAAATATATTCGATTCTTTCTTTTATCGTCTGCATGAGCACGGGATCCACTTCTGCACATATCGGCGTTGTTTCCACGAATGACTCTTCCTGCGCTGCTTCTCGCGGTACGATGACACGCAAACGGAATTCGGTCTTCACCTCTTTTTCCCCTGTATAATCTGCCAGTGTGCGCAGCGCTTGGGCGTCAGGGTGTTTCATATATGCAGCGCAGATCCATGAAAGATAGTTATTCACGCCTTGCACATATGCAGTCGAAACGCTCGTCTCACCGAGCACATCCTCTGCCGCTTTTTGGGCGATGCGGGCCGTGCCGGTTTGACCGTTTCCGGATCCTACAAGGATCAGCCGTTCTTTGGCACGTGTCAGCGCAACATACAGCACACGCAGCTCTTCCGCCTGTGCGTCCGCCTGTATACCGAGTTTTGCCGCCACATACGGAACGGACGGGAAACTTCGCCGCCCATTCGGATCATATATTTTCAATCCGAGTTTCATCTTCGGGTGGATCAGCAGCGGCTTCCTTTGATCGGAGGCGTTGAAAGCTGCGCCGCATTTTGCAAGAAATACCACCGGGAACTCCAAACCTTTGCTCTTGTGGATCGTCATAATACGCACAACGTCGGCATATTCGGAAACGCCCGTTGCCGCTTCCACATTTGCTTCATTGTCCTGCAGACGATTCAAGTACCGCAAGAATCCGGAAAGGCTGTTATTGCCGATTTCGGCATAGCTTTCCGCATAGCGCAGCAAAAGCTGTAAATTCAGTTTTCGGTTTTCGCCGCCCGGCATTGCGCCGACGATCGCCATAAAGCCCGTCGTCTCATACACGCTGCGCAGCAGCGCTGCGGGCGTAAGCACGGTGGAAAGCGCATGCAGTTCGCGATAATCCGCCAAAAATCGGCGGCATTTGTCCAGATCCGCGCGTGAAAGCTTACAAAACAGAGGCTCATCATGCGAGAGCATTTTAATTTCAGTAAGCTCGTCGGGCGTAAAGCCCCAGATTGGTGAAAACAGACAGGCGCACAGCGGGACATCGTCATACGGGTTGTTGAGCGCTTTCAGAAGAGAAACCATGGTGCGAATTTCCCGCATGGCAAAAAAGCCGCCTTTTTTTTGAAAAAATGCCGGAATTCCTGCTTCCTCAAGTGCGTCAAAATACTGTTCGCCACCCGTAAGCGAGCGCATCAGGATGCAGATGTCCCCATAGCGCACGGGGCGGGTGCCGCCGTTTCCATTCGAGACGGGCGTCTTATCGGCGATCATGGTTTGAATACACTGCGCAATATGCGCCGCCTCAGGCGAAATGCGATCAGCGCTTCCGGCGCTTTCGGGCAGCAAATGCAGCTCTACAGGGGCGTCTTCTGCCGAATCATAAGCGGCAGAGGCATATAAACGCTCCGTCTCACCGTATTCCACACCACAGATCTCTTCGGTCATTAACTGTTCAAATAGGTAGTTGATGCCGTTTGCCACCGTTTTACGGGAACGAAAGTTATTTCCAAGCGTAATGCGCGCGGGAAAATGTATGCCGTCATAATCCGCGCTCGCCGCTCTGCGACGCAGGAAGATCTCAGGCATGGCAAGACGGAAGCCGTAGATGCTCTGTTTTACGTCACCGACGCAAAAGAGGTTCCGTTCATTATCGGAGAGCGCCGTAAAAAGCAGTTCCTGCGCTTCATTGGTATCCTGATATTCGTCAAGCAGGATTTCTTTGTACTGTGTGCGCAGCGATTCGGCAAGCGGCGTGCGCGAAACGCCGCCGTCTGTATCCCTTTGTACGAGCAGGCGCAGCGCCGTATGTGAAATATCGCTGAAGTCATAAGCGTTTTCTGAGCGTTTGGCTTCCAGAAGCCGCGCAGAAAAATCCAGCACCGTATCAATGAGCACCTGCACCATCGGGCGCAGGGTGTGCATATCTTCCCGATGCTCCGTCTCTGTCGCAGGGAACAAATCTTGCAGCTTTCCGAAATTGCTTTTCACCTTTTTGCGCAGCGCGGCAACGATCTCCTTGGTACGGTTCCCTGTATACCCTTTCGGAGCACGGCGAAAAGCATCAGCCGAATAAGAGTCGGTCAAGCGCTTCGCTGCGTCCCACTCGGGCGTACAAACAGCATCCAGCAGCTTTTGTGCGAAAAAGAGGTCCGATTGCAGCGCAGGTGCATAAGCGTCAGAAAGCGGCGGCTCCATCTCCAAAAGCTGTAGGGCTTTTTTTAATAACCGCACGCAGTCTCGCACGCGAACCGCTGCACTCTCAAGGATCCGTTTCCCCCAAGCGCTTTCGGCAAGCGGCGTTTTCTCGTCATAAAAAGACGGAATGCTTTGCAGCCAAATCTCAGGATCCGGATAGGCCTGCGCATAGCGGTATAAGTCTAAAACCGCATCTGTAAGCCGTCGGTCATTTGCGCCCTGCATCAGAAGGCCCGAAAGCATTTGAAAGGCAGGACTGTTATCCTCATAAAGCTTTTGCAGACAGGCTTGTGCAGTTTCCTCCTCCATAGCGCGGCGTTCGCTGTCATCCAGAATACGAAAATCCGGCGATATGTCTGCCTCATGGAAATAGGTCTTGACAAGCGTGCTGCAAAAGCTGTCCATGGTGCAGATCTGCGCAGAAGAAAGCAGCATCTGCTGCCGCAGCAGATATGTGCTGTTCGGTTTTTTTGCAAGCTCCGCTTCCAGCGCCTTGCCGATACGCTCGCGCATCTCGGACGCTGCCGCCTTGGTAAAGGTCACGACAAGCAGCCGGTCAAGCGGGCACGGCGCGGTCTCATCACAGACTAAGCGGATCACACGTTCAACAAGCACTGCCGTCTTGCCGGAGCCCGCGGCCGCAGAGACGAGCAGCCCGCCGCCGCGCGCAGATATGGCGTTTTGCTGTTCTGGTGTCCAAGTTCGAACGGTACTCATCCCTGTTCCTCCCCTTTCAGCAATTTTTTCACATCGTCAAACTTGCCGTAATGCATCAGGTCGCGTGCGTCATCCCCGACTTCATAGCCGCAGACACAAGCGTAATCGCAGTAAGAGCAGGCAATATTTTTGCCGTTTTGCACGGCGGGCAGAATAGATATACGCCCGTTTTGCAGAGACAAGGCCATACTGCACAGATTATCATTGACCTTATTTTTCAGAGCATCAAATTCCGGGCGGTCCAAAAGCTTCCCCACAAATTGTTCGCCGCGAGCGCTTACCGGTATAAAGCGGGCGGAAACGTCGCGGTCCATACCGAGGATCACATCCGTGTCATCAAGCACCACGCCGTTCATGCGGCTGTTTTGCAGCCTGGCTTTCTCGATCTCTGCTTCGTCAGCATTGCGTTCAAGTTTGTCCTCCACGGATTTTGCAGGCAGGTACAGCACGCCGGACGGCACGATCTCGCCAAATTTTTCCGTCCCGTTTTCCTGAATGGCATACAAATAAATGAGCATTTGCATATTTAAGCCCGACAGTACCTCAGAAAGATCAAAGGTCTTGCCGCCGGATTTGTAGTCAACGACACGCAAATACGTCTTCCCGTTTTTTTTCATGGTGTCCACGCGGTCTACGGAGCCGACAATGCGAAGCGAGCCGCCGTTTTCAAGCGGGAGACGGTAGGGCGCGATCTCACCGTCCGGGGCGATCGAAAGCTCAAAGGCAGCCGGCACAAAATCACTGACCGCAAATTCGCTGACAAGCCGCAGCAGAACATCTGTTACCGTGTCCGTGAGACGGTCCAACATGCGCGCAAAGCGCGCATCTTTCCCCTCGAGCCCGCCGAGTCGGCTTTCGGCATATTCGGAGAGAGTGTCTTTCACGGCCGCTCGCAGTTGTTCGGCAGACATGGCGGCAAGCGTGTCCCTGTCATAACAGGAAAGCACGTTTTCAAGGCAATAGTGGATGACCGTACCGCTTTGCGCGGGGTCAAGTTCTGCCTTCTTCAGCGGCTTGAGTTTCAAACCATATTTGCAGAAATAGGAGAAAGGACATTTATAATAGGTCTCCGCGCGCGAAGCGGAAATGACCATATCCTTTCCGAACAGCTTTTCGGAAACCGTTCGGTCGGAAAACGCAGCTTGCCTGTCGGAAACCGTTCGCTCCAGTGCGGAAAGTCGGGCAGCAAAAGCAGGATCGTCTCGAAAATACGCGCGCAGCGTTTCGGAAAGCGTATCCTGCTGTAAAAATTCCTCTGCAAGCGTCTCGAAAGCGGCGGCAGGGCTTTGCACGCGGTCGATCGGGGCGGTCAGTGCATCATCCTTTACACACATGGAAGGAAAAATATCCTGAATTTCCCGCACAAGCGAAGACGGTCGCAAAGAACCGCCGTGAAAATCAGCAACCGACCACGAAACGCACAGCCGTTCGCGCGGGAGGGTGAGCGCGTCGTAGACAAAGCTGCGTTCGTCCACCGTTTTATATTCCGCTGTATCCGACAGTTCCACGCCAAGTGCGGACAGCGTTTTTCTATCCGCGTCACTTAAAACACCATCGGTCGGCGGGTTCTCAGGGAAAACCTCGTCATTTGCACCGACGACGAATACAACGCGCGGCGCATCAATTCGAATACGGTCTGCCGTCCCGACAGTCACCGTGTCCAAGCCCTGCGGCAGATGCCCGATGTCGGCGCTGTCCAGCAGAATACGGAACAGTTCATAAAATCGAGCGGGCGTGATTTCCCCCGTTCCGCAAGCAGCGGCGAGCGCATCGAGCATTTGCATAAGCAATTCCCAAACTGTGTTCTGCTGCTCGGCAAGTTCGTAAAATTCAGCGTCCAACAGTTCTTTTGCAAGTTTTTTAAGCGCGGCGGGTACTTCCATGCGTATTAGAAAATCATAAAGCACACGAGCCTTTGCAGCGCCGTCGCCCTCGGCAAAACCCTTTCTGAAACGCAGAACGGGTGCAACAGCGCGCTGCCGCAATTCGTTAAGATATTGCAGACGCTCCGCGTCACCGTCCTGCATGGCAACACCCAGACCGGACGGATTCTCCGTAAAATCGGATCTCCATTGCGCGCGTTCAATGCCCCACAGCACAGTATAGCTTTCCAAAGCAGCGATTTCCTCAGCGGTCAGCCCGCAAAGCCCCGTTTTCAAATAGCGAAGCAGCGCTTCCGTGGTGATCCCCTTTACGGTCATGCCAAGCAAACAGTCGGTAAACTGCATCAAAGGCTGCGCAGCGACCGGCTGGCGACGATCTTCAAAGTACGGCACACCATACTTACGAAATGCAGCGCGAAGCGCCGTGTCATACGTGTCTTTTCGCCGTTGGATCACGGCAATATCACGTGCGCGAAAACCGTAGTCCCGTAAAAGCACACGGATCTGCCGCGCCACATAATCGCTCTCCTGTGCGCGGTTTGGCGCGGCGCAAAGCGAAATACAGTCGGTCTTTTCCAAAAACGGTTTTTTCGTACAGCAATACAGATTGCGCTCCAAATGCAAAAGTGCCGCCGGCTTGCTGTCCCTTGCTGCGGAAAACCAAATTGGCTTTGCTACCTGTACGGATTGCCGCGCGGCTGCCGCTTTGAGCATTTGCATTTCCCGGTCGATATTGTCAAATACACAGGCGTTGATTTCTTCTCCGTCCTCCGGTTTCGGCAGACAAAGTGTAATATACACGTCGCGGCAGACGCGCATCAGCGCTTCAAGCACGTTACGCTCCTGTTTTGTAAAACCGGCAAACGCATCTACAAATACGGTTTTATCTGAGAAATACGACCCGGTCAAAATCACATCCGTTAGTCTCGTAAGCTTGTCCGCGTCATCGTCAAAGCGTTCGTGCAAAAGTGCTTCATACATCTGCACAAGTAAGGAAAGCTCAGAAACCTTTTCTTTCAGCGCGCCGTTTTCCAAGTGCTCGCCCGCCGCCTGCAACTCAGGGACGGATACAGCACATTGCTTAAGCTCTTTGGCAAACGCAACGAGCGTGTGTAAAAGGTTCGGCCGCTTTGCATAACGTCTGTATATGCGCGTGTGCTCACCCAGCGCATCAAGCGCTAATCGCATCAGCACTGCGCGCATACCGTCGTCTATCTCGAGTTTGGCGGAAGAGGGCTCGTTTTCCAGCGCCGTTTCGGCAAGGCGGGTAAAACTGAGGATTTCAAGTTCCTGCATATGCTTTGCGCCCACGCGAGCGAGCATGGCGCGTTCCGACGCATAAGAAAACTGCTCGGGAACAAGAAGAATAAATCCCTTTTCCCCCGCCTGCAACCGATCTGCCAGCGTGTCGCGTACATACTTGGTTTTCCCGCTGCCGTTTCTGCCAAGTAAAAAACGAAGCATAAGCCCGCCTCCTTTCTGAAATATTTTACCACAGGGCTACACGTTTGACAACCGCGTACAACAGCATAAGTCCAAAAAAGCGTACATACTATTGCATCGGCAAGACATTGCAAACGGTACGGATTTGTGCTATATTGAACGCGGTGATGCGGATGCGAAAACGGTTGAAAATAAAGTCAAAAAAAATACTGCGGCTGCTGCTTATCGGTTGTTTTTCGGCGGTGCTTGTGCTGTTCTGTGTCACAGCGGTATATTGGCAATCACAGAAAGAGGAGATTTCCGTTTGTCTTGACGCAGGGCACGGCGCGCACGATGTCGGCGCCGTAAACGGCGAACGCTACGAAAAAAACGATAATCTGCGCCTTGCCCTGCTTGTACGGGATGCCTTGGAGGAAAAAGGCGTTAAAGTGTATATGACCCGTTCGGACGACACCTTTCTTTCGCTTCAGGAACGATGCGACTATGCCAACCGCCGCAACTGCACGCTGTTCGTAGCCCTGCACCGAAACAGCGCCGAAAGCGGAAAAGGCGTGGAGATCTGGGTACAAAATACGCCGGGCAAAATCGATTGGGCGCTGGCGGAAAACATTTTGTTTCAAATGGAAAGCGCGGGTATTTCCGAGAACCGCGGTGTAAAAACAGGATATGTCCATAATCCTGACGGCAACTACTATGTAAACGCCCACACAAAAATGCCCAGCTGCCTTGTGGAAGCGGGATTTGTGACCAGCGACGAGGACAACGCTTTGTTTGATGAAAATTTGGACGCATACGCACAGGCGATCGCGCTCGGCATCTATGAGACGCTGACGGATATGCAGTCCGGCGTTTTGCCTGCGGAAGAATAACGGCAGATGCGAACAGACGCTGTGAGGAAATCCTCACAGCGTCTGTTTTTCTCGAATTTGCTACGGCAGACGACAGATCGTTTGCACGAGCAGCAGCAGGATCACGCCCGGTGTACCGCCGAGCGCGGCAACGGCAAGGCTCGGCAAATTTAACGGGAGAGACACGCCGAAAAATCCACCCAAAAAGTTCGCTGCAAAAAATGCTGCTGCGCCCTGCACGATGGTCAATAACAGTGCAGAAACAAACCGCCCGCTGCGTATCATAGCGATCAAAATACATGCGCCGCAGAGTCCCAGCGCGGCATAGATCCATCCTGTCAATTCAATCGTCTCCCGTGCGTTTTGTACATTTTATGAAAGACGAAAAATGATTTATTCCGATTGTTTATTTCTTTTTTAAAGGAATATACTTAAATGAGACAAATTTGCGGAGGGATCTTATGCGAAAAGCGATCGTAACGTACGAGCAGTTTTGTGTATCCAAAAATCAAAACGTACTTTTGGAGGAACACCATTATGAGGACGGCACTTATGCCATCTACTGCAAACACAGGGATACCTGTGATGATACAGAGTGCCGATGCATCCGACAACTGCAAAAAAGCCTGAAAATTTCTAAAACTTTGCAAAAATAACTGCAAACGGTTGACCGAATATAAAAAATTTAGTAGAATAAATAAGAAATACTTAAATTTTCTGCTTTTTATATATATTCGGTGAGAAACATGAAGAGAATCCTTGACTTTGAAAAGATCGAAATTATTGACATTATCCCTTTTTCCTGCGGCATTCTGTTCCCAAGAAAAGAAATTTTACCTGACGATAAATGTAAAGTCACGTTTTACGGCTTTGATATGGAAAAAATGCGCAACGCACCGGTGACCCGAAGCGTGTACATGCTCAACAAGTTTGGAAACGGCTACCAACGCATTGTCGATGAGGTCGGTGATTATCTCAACTGTGATGCGGACAGCTTTTCCGGGAACGGAACCGTGATTGTATATCCTACAGGGGAAACCGGCGTCTTCGATTATGAGGGGAAGCCCATTTGGGCAGGCGATCTGCTCTACCATGACTGCCCCGTACAGGACGTCGCCTCCGATGGGAACCAGATCTGGTGCACCGTGCCCGACCAGAATGCGATCATCAGTTATTCCGTTGCGCACAAAAAGTTTTATATGCGCATCGGCGGCGAAAACTCTGCGGCGTTCAGCCGTCCGGTTTCTCTCTCTAAATACGGAAATGAATTGTTTATCTGCAACGCAGGCTCTTACAAAATCCGCACGGTCAATTTGAAAGATTATTCCGTACGTGATTTCCGCACATTTGACGAACCCGTTCGCCGCTATGTGCGTACCTGCGGCAAGGAGATTGTCCAGCTGGATTCCGGCGTCTATATTTTATAATTTTGCAGATCAAGCTAAAAACCGCGGAAAGCACAGGCTTTCCGCGGTTTTCTTATATGCTTATTCCAGCGGGATGCCGATCGTCAAGATCTCAAAGGGTTTATATGCGATGCAATCGGACTCGCCTTCTTCATCCTCCAGCATATTCAAAAGCCGTACCTTTTTCGGCAAGCGCAGCGTACCGCGATGCCCCTCGGTCTCGGTCAGGCGGACAACCACCATTTTGCCGTCCTCCGACAGCTTCATCGCCTGCAAAAACAGCCCGGGGAAGGTGTTCTGGCATGATACGTCTGCTTTCACGATCGGGATGTTGTATTCAAGCGCGATGCGGTTGATATGTGCCGACACCGCGTCGCCGGCGTGCGGCAGAATCATATAGCAGAAGTGGTGCAGCCCCATATCACTCGTCGGATCGGGGCGGATCGTCGCGCGTAAAAGGCTTAATGATATTTTATTTTCATCAAAGCCAACACCGTATTTGCAGTCGTTTAAGAGCGCAATACCGCCGTCCGTTTCAGCAAGATCGCACCATTTGTGGTGGCAGACTTCAAACCGGGCCTGCTGCCAGCTTGTATTCTTGTGTGTCTCGCGGCGGATAAAGCCTGCGCCGATGTCGCAAAGTGCTTCCCGCGCAAGCACATTGCAGGAAAACTCCGCCTTTGCAAGCCTGTGCTTTTCCCGCCAGTCCACGACATTTTCCACTTCGATGCCGCGGGAAAGACGAAACAGCCGAATCAACCGTTTCCAAGTGCTTTGCCCGATTTTTAACTCCGTTTCAAATACGGCGACCTCATCGTTCTTCTCGGCAAGGTGCAGTGGTGTTGCGACCTCGACCGCCACACGGCGGTCTTTGTAATTGGGCAGGATGTCCCATGCGTCATACACGCCGGGCTTATCCTCATACACGCAAAGCTCGTTGAACGCGCCGTCCACCCATTCCCGGGACAGCTCTTTGTCATACAAACTGCGCATACTGCCGTCATCGGCAAAATCGACCACATAAAACGGTGTTTCTACCCGTTCACCGACAAAGCACCATTCCTCAGCCGTGCCGACGCTGCGGCGGATCTCGCCGTGTCCGAGCGCAGGGAGGTTCGGAAGGCACCAATACCCTTTTTTGCCGTACCGCGTGCTGTCGCCGTTTTCATTTTCGATAAAGGTCAGCTGTGTCCGCGGGAAGTTCAGCGAATTGAAATACTGCTCGCCGCTACCGATGATCGCATCAAGTTTTTCTTCGATCTCCGAATAATCCGCCATGGTATCGCGATAAACGGGCGTGATATGGCTGCCGGGCAGAATATCATGGAACTGATTGATGAGCAGCTTTTTCCAGCAGTCTTTTAACGCCTGTGCCGGGTACGTCTCGCCGCCGAGCGCGCGAAGCGTGGAGATGATCTCCGCCTCACGCAGCTTAAACTCCAGCCGGCGGTTCGCTTTTTTGATCTCCGCTTTCGTTGTGAATGTGCCCCGGTGCATTTCCAAATACAACTCGCCGTCCCATTTGGCGAGTTTACGGTTGCCCTTTAAATTCTTTTCCAAAAATTCCTGCGCACCCACATGCTCGGTCTTCGGCATCACGGAGACTTTTTCAAAGCGGCGCATAAGCTCCAGCATTTCCTCCGTACAACCGCTGCCGCCGTCGCCGTAGCCGAACATGGAAAGCGTCTGCCCGCCCGTATTTTTATCTTGATACGCCTCCCAATTCTCCTGGATCTGGGACGGCATGTTCCAAGTAATGAAATGCGTCGGCGGTACGCAGGCATATACCTCGCTGCCGTCTATCCCGCGCCAAATAAAGTTGTTGTGCGGGAAACGGTTCGTATCATTCCAGGTGGACATTTTGTTGGAGACAAAATACTCCACACCGCTTTTTTTGAGGATCTGCGGCAAGATCCAGCTGTTGCCGAATACATCCGGAAGCCAGCAGTTGTTTACCGTTTTGCCGAATTTTTTACGAAAATAGGTTTGTCCGTACAGGCACTGACGAATGAGGCTTTCCGCCGCGGGAATGTTGCAGTCAGGCTCTACGTACATTGCGCCTACAGGTTCAAACCGCCCTTCGGCGATACGTGTTTTGAGTTCCGCAAACACTTCGGGATAATACTTTTCCAGCGTTTCGTAGGTAAACGCCTGCGTGTGCGTATACTTAAATTCCGGATAACGATCCATCAAACGCAGTTGAATGAGCACCGTGCGCAAATTTTTCTGCACGGCATGGATGCGCCGCCAATAGTAGGCAATATCCAGATGCGAGTGCGCAAGCAAAGCTACGTCGCCGCTGCCCTTATAGTCATCGTTTGCGTAGATGACCTCGTCCACATACCGTTTCGCATCCGCAAGCCCGGGCAGCGTGTCGTCCTCGAAATCGATGAGATTGAGGGCGTTGTTCAGCTCGCGGTTGAGGAAAGCGCGATAATCCTCTGAAAACAATTCGCAGTCTGCAATGTTCAGGAACAGCTCCAAGTCGTAAACCAGATCCTGCACGGCGTGATCCACCACGGCAAGATACGCACCTTCAAAAATCTGACGGCACCCGCGCACGGAAAGCGACTCCGGATTGCGTTCATCGTCGGGCTTGGAACGGTTGTACCCCTGCATCTCAAAATGCAGCTTTTCTGTATTCGGCGCAAGATAGGGCGTGAGCAAAATGCGCTCACGGTTCGGGTCGACGCCGCCGACATATTTGCCGTTGACCTTGACAATGATCTCCGCTGCGGTTTTAAGCGTCAGCCAAAGCTCCTCGCCGCGATAATCATCGGGGATGACGACATCCCCGCGAATAAACGCCGTGCCGTCAGGGGTAAAATACATGTCCCCTTTGCAAAGCGGAGCATAATCGTCGGAATAATATTCAAATTCCATTTCCGAGATCTGCCGCGCCTCACGGATCTGAAGTGTTTTGATCTCATATTTCTTTTTATAAATATGCCGTTTCAGCCAGCCGAAGCGAAGCCTTGTCCACTCCTCGGGGCGCATACTGCGGCGGACAACCTGTATATGTGCCATAGCTACCTCCTTATGTGTCCCAGAAGAACGGCTTTTTACGAATCGCGCGTACAGAAACACGTTCACCGAGATCCTTTAGGATCTCCGCCTCGATCCAATGCACACAGCGGTCCAAGATCAGGCATTTAGAGCACTCGCCTTGAAAAACGAGCGTCAGTTCGTCGCCGCGGCGCTCTGCAAAGCGCACCTCGCCGCCGTCCCCTTGGATCTTCGGGCGAATAACGGTTTCGATATATTGTTCCATGCTCATTCCCCTATCGCCTCATGAATCGCAGCACGTAATACGTTTAACCTCTCCTGTGCCACCGCTTTGTCTGCTCCGCGAACAGAATAATATATTTTCAGCTTTGGCTCCGTCCCCGACGGGCGGATCGCAAGCCAGCTTTCGTCCTCGAACAAATATTTCAGCACATTTTCTTTCGGAAGCGCGCCGATACCGACCGAATAATCCAAAATTTCCCGTACCCCGTCAAAGGCAGCCGTCCCCGCCTCACGAAACGCCTGCATGATCGAACGGATGCAGCTCGCGCCGTCCTTGCCCTTGAGCGTTACGGAATCCAGCGCATCCAAATAGTAACCATATTCCGTGTAAAGCGCCTCCAAGGCGTCAATAAGCGTTCTGCCGTTTGCTTTATGATAGGCAGTCATTTCACAGATGAGCATGGAGGCAACGACGGCATCTTTATCGCGTGCATGCGTGCCCGCAAGATACCCGTAGCTTTCCTCATAACCAAAAACAAAATAACGATCGCCGCTTTGCTCAAATTTCGTGATCTGATCGCCGATGTATTTAAATCCTGTAAGCGTTTCCACGATCTCCAGCCCGCATTTGCGCCCGATATTTGCGCCGAGGTCGTTGGTCACAATGGTTTTTACGAGTGTCGCGCCCGGGCGCAGGGTGTCTTTCTTAAAACGAAGAATGAAATCCGCAAGCAGTGCGCCGACCTGGTTGCCCGTGAGCTGCACATAGTCGCCGTCGTGGCGTACCGCGATGCCCACGCGGTCACAGTCGGGATCTGTTCCGAGCACGAGATCCGCCTGTTCTTTACGCGCCTGTTCGAGCGCGAGGGTCAGTGCGTCGCGCTCTTCCGGGTTCGGAGAACGCACGGTGGAAAAGTCGCCGTCCGGCATTTCCTGCTCGGGCACGACGGATACAGCATAGTCGGCAAGAATGCGTCGCACAGGGACATTCCCCGTGCCGTGCAACGGTGTATAGACCACCTTGATGTCATGGCTTTCCGTATAGAGCGACTGTGTTTTTACAGCGTCCAAAAAGGCGTCGAGCACTTCGGGGCTGATGAAGCGCACAAGCCCGCTGGATTTTGCGACTTCAAAGTCCAGACGCGGCACCGCGCGAAGGTCGGTAACAGCATTAACGCAGGCGATGACCTCATTTGCAAGTGCGGGTACAAGCTGGCAACCGTGCTCGTCATAAACCTTATAGCCGTTATACTCTTTGGGATTGTGGCTTGCCGTGATCACGATTCCTGCACAGCAGTGCAAATACCGAACGGCAAAAGACAATACGGGTGTCGGCGTGATCTCGCGGAACAGATGCACCGTGATGCCCTTAGCGGCCAGCACCTGCGCCGCACATTCGGCAAACACACGTGAATTTCGCCTTGAATCATAGGCGATGACAACGTGCTTTTCCCCGTCAAAATGCGCAAGCAGATAAACGGCCAGCCCAAGCGTTGCCTTTGCGACCGTATACGAATTCATGCGGTTCGGCCCTGCGCCCATAATGCCGCGCAAACCACCGGTGCCGAATTCCAAATCTTTATAAAAACGATCCTCTAATTCCTTTTCATCCGTGATTTTCAAAAGCTCCTGTTTGGTTTCATCATCAAACAGCAGCCATTCATTATAACGCTCTGAATACTGCATGGAACACCTCACTAAGCTTGTTTAATGAACATATTTTACTGCATGCATGCTGCAAAATCAACAAAAAACTGGAAATAAATTTGGGTGCATTCCACGACGTTTTATGGTATACTTTGGTTACAATTCTCTTTGAGGAGGTTATCATGGAAAAATTCAAGCTGTTTGTCGAATATCAGGTCGCAAAAACCACCTATGTGACCAACCTGTTTGAAACCGAGCATTTCCGTATGCACTGCAAGGCGTTTCGCGATCACATCAAGCTGACTATGCAGACGCCTGTACCCGTGCGTATCCACAAGCTGCAAATCACCATCCCCTATACGTTTGATCGTGATGACAGGCTTTTTTTGAACGGTTATCAGTCCTGGACGGACTGCCGCGAACTGTTCGTGGACGATAAGCCTTCTTACTTGCAGCCGTATTTTAAGCCCTTTATCATGGCTTCGTCGTTCCGTTCCTCCGGCGACTATACTTTTACGAAGTACGGCACAAGAGCCGGGTATTTCCACGGTTTCTCTTACGCCTATGTTCGCAGAAACGAACAGTATGACCTGTTTGCTTCGCTTTGCGAGCGTACAGGTTACACGGTTTTCCGTTTCAACTGCCCGGAAAATACGATCACCGTGGAAAAGGATCTGGACGGCATCGCGATCGACGGGGAATACGATGTGCTCGATATTGTGAATCTGCAGGGCACCATGGACGAGGTCTTTGACCGCTGGTTTACGCTGCTCGGAATTCCCAAAGCAACCGCGCCCGTTCGCAACGGTTACACCACCTGGTACAACTATTATCCAAATATCAACGAGAAGATCGTGACCGACGACCTCGAAGCGTTATCCAAGGTGGACGCGGATATTGATATTTTCCAGATAGACGACGGCTACCAAACGAATGTCGGCGACTGGCTTTCCGTGGACCCAAAAAAGTTCCCCTGTGGGATGAAAGTGATTGCAGACAAGATCCATCAGAAAGGGATGCAGGCAGGTCTCTGGCTGGCGCCTTTCGGCGCGCAGTACATGTCCGAAGTCGCAAAGGCGCACCCGGATTGGATCATCCGTCATCCGAACGGCAAGCCCGTGCGCTGCGGATTGAATTGGGGCGGCTTTTACGCGCTGGATATTGAACACCCGGAAGCGCGCGCATACATCCGTAACTTCTTTGACGTGATCCTCAACGATTGGGGCTACGATCTCGTTAAGCTCGATTTCCTGTATGCAGCCGCGATCATTCCGAACCACGGCAAAACACGCGGCCAGCTGATGTGTGAGGCAATGGATTTCCTGCGGGAGTGTGTCGGAGATAAGCAGATCCTTGGCTGCGGCGTTCCCCTCTTCCCTGCATTCGGCAAAGTGGAATACTGCCGAATCGGCGCGGATATGGGCCTTCGCTGGAACTGCCCGACCTTCAGCCATCGTGAAAACGTTTCCACGATCAATACCCTGGGCAACACGATCTTCCGCCGCGCGCTGGACGGCCGTGCGTTCCGCAACGACCCGGATGTTTTCCTGCTGCGGGAAAACAACATGCACTGCACCTTTGAGCAGCGAGAGATCATCGCGACGGTCAACAAGCTGTTCGGAAGTGTGTTGTTCACCTCCGACAACGTCGGGGATTACAATACGCAGCAGATGCAGCTTCTGCTCAAAACGTTCGCAAAGGATGACATTCAGGTGCAGCGTGCGGAATTCCGACCGTCTGCGCGCCGCATAATTGATATTGATTACACTGAAAACGGCGCGCAGAAGCATTTCAGCTTTGATATGGATAAAGGTAAAATTATTCTGTAAGCGAGTCAATTTTAACGTGAACGAGCTTCCCTGTATATGAAGGGAAGCTCGTTTTTTATCATTCCAAAAACTGCCAGCGGTATTTTTTCAGGTCTACATATCCTTCGTCACTGACCGCCACGCCCTCTTCGCGCAGCAGCTCGATCTGTCGGTTTTTGCCGCCGAACACAAAGGCGTCGGACACTTTGCCGAACCGGTTGACCACACGATGGCATTTGATGGTCTGCGGATCGGGATTGGCATGCAGTGCGTAGCCGACGACACGTGCCAAACGAGGGTTCCCGACGGCAAAGGCGATGTCACCGTATGTGGAAACATATCCTTTCGGGATCTTTTTGACGGTTTCATAGATTTTATCAAAAACAGGCATCGAATCACCGCTTTTATCATACCGAAAAAAGCGCAGATTTGCAAGGACTATTACAGATTTTCCACGCCGTTGCCGACACGTTCCACTGAAACGTCCGCTTGCGTCTCTACCTCTACAGTCGGCAGCGTGTCTTGCCAATGCACAATGTCTGATTTGAACTGCGCAGGATGCCTTTGCCAAAAGCGCTGCCCGAACCCGAACGGGTCTGAGTTTTGCTCCAGAAAACAGCGGCGTACAGTAGCTTCAATCATTTCGCAAATACGCTGCTGCGCCAAGGCTTCGGTTTGCAGCAGATATGCTTCATCCAAAGAAAAAGGTGTCTCGGAATGAGTTTCCGAAATATCGACCGTCATCTTGACTTGTACATTGAACAAAATTTTTCCGTTCACCATCTCGTTTTGGATCTTTGTGCCGGTTTTTTTGATTTTCAAAACGGTCTGCGCCGCATACGTTTCGTTGTCCACAGAGAAGTATCCACTCTGGGCTTTATCAGTCAGCAGCATAAGCGCAGTCACATCGTCCGAAGACAATTCATACGTCATGCGGTCGTCTTGAAAGACGCCGACACTGTACATGGAAATTTTGCTCACTCCCTCCTCTTCTTCCGTACGTACTACCGGGATATAAGCATCTGTCAGATCCGAGGAAATCTGATTGACAAATTCGTAGAGAGCCTGCGACACAATGTTCGTATTATAACGTGCACCGTCTAAGATATCGGTGATGCTGTCCGCTGTCAAAACGTTTTCGCCGAGGCTTGCGGATACAAGCTCTTCTGCTGTCGTATCTGATACAGCGACCGGAACGGTTAAACGTGTCGCCGCATTGCGGACAAAATAGTCCAAATGCGTATAAAGCCCGTTTTGAGCCGTCTCACGGCCGAATACGATCAATCGGTTTTGCGAAAGCAGCGGCTGCTTTCCTTCGCTTTTTGCCGCATTGGATATGGCTTCCGAAACGGTCGCACCCTCTACAGTCAGACAACGCGTTACCTCTCCGAGATTGGCGCCGCTGTTGGGATTGCCCGCCATTTCGGTATTGAGTGTTTGCAGCGTGACACGCACACCGTTCTTCGTTTCATCAATGCCAATCGCCTGCACGATCAGTCGATTTTTTAATTCCAAGCCAGGTGTGCCGCAGCTGCTCAAAAGGAGCGCGATCAACAGAACAAGGAGTAACAATTTACCCGTTTTGCGCATGCGCACACCCCCTTTTTCGCTTGATAAGTGCTGCTGCTATGATCACACTCGGAACAACGACGACAAAAACAATATATAATCCGGCGCGTACGGCAAGGCCGGTCGTAAAATAATAATCCGTGACCGTGCCCGCAAAAAACACCTGTATCACCAAAACCACAAGCCCTGCAAGCAGGATATAAAGCTTATTCCATTTGCGGGAAAAGTATTTTTGCAATAGTTCGGACTGCAAATATAAAAGCAGGCTGATTTTAATAAAAGCTGAGAGGATCCAAACGCCTGTCAGCAGTACGTCGAACCGGCGAAACACACTGAATTCGGAAAGTACGGCGACAGCGTGCACCGGGAACATTTGGGTCTGCGCAAAATCACCTAACCCCGCAAAGACAAAAAACAGGATCATCTCCGTAAAGCAAGTGAACGCCAAAAGGCCGACTGCAAAGGCCCTTCCCACTTTTCCGTTGGCACGCGGGAGCAAAACAGCAGCAAAAGCAAGTTCCACCGTTCGTGTCGCCGCATCCAGCGCGGCAGTGAGCGACGGCGCAACGCCATCATAAAACATTGGAGAAAGATTGACCGTCTCCACCTTATCCGCCATGGCGATCATAATAAATACGAATGCACCCGTAAACAGCACAAGGCTGATCGTGCCGACACGCCCGATGGCTTCCAACCCCAAAGTTGCAGCGTAGCAAGCGGCAGCAATACAAAGAATAATAAATAAGGCGCTGTCGCTGTCCGGAAACACGATCGTTCCGACAAACATTTCCAGCCTTGCCACGGCGACCAGTGTAAAAAATAAAAAACACAGTACATAGCTTATACTGCTTGCTTTGGAAAGCAAGGGAGAAACCGTATAGGCAATATCCGTGATGTCTTTTTCCGGGAAATAGTGCTTTTGCAGCATGAGCGGTACGGAAAACAGCAGGATCATCATTGCAGCGAAAATCACGGAGGGAAAATAATCCGAAGAATTTATCCTTTCCGCACCGACCGGTGAAAAGGTCAGCGTTGTCAGAAGTCTGGACAACAGCAGCACGCAGCAAAGCTGCCAAACGCCGATTTTTGCGCTGCCTTTCATGGCGTCACCCCGTATACAAATTATTTTTCCAAACTATGGATCTGTAACTCACGTTTCCCAAGCGTTTTCCATCCGAGTCTCCAAAAAGAATCCCGCCATAAAGCGCCGAGATGCATCGGGGAAAAGGGCGCGACATAGGGCGTACCATATGCGGTTACAGCGCACATGTTAAAAAGTACGACACCAAAGCCCAGCACAATGCCATAGAAACCGGCTAACCCGCCAATGATCATAAAAGCAAAACGCAGAACGGAAACGGGATAGTAAATTTTTGACACAACAAACGAGCTGATCGCCGTCATGGCGACTACGATCAGCATGGGGGCTGCGATCAAGCCCGCTGAAACCGCTGTGTCGCCAATGACCAGCGCGCCGACGATGCTGACAGCATGACCGACCGATTTCGGCATACGAAGTCCCGCTTCACGCACGATTTCATACAGAAAGTGAATGAATATCGCCTCTGCCATAACGGGAAGCGGTGTGATGCTCTCCTGCACAGCCGTATCATACAGCATGGACGCCGGCAAAATTTCCTGATGAAATGTGCAGACTGCCACATAAAGTCCCGGCAAAAATACGCTGATGAGAAACGAAAAGAACTTCAAGACACGGATAAACAGCGCATAATACGGCCGGTGGTTATAGTCATCCATGGACTGGAAGTTCTCTGTGAACAGATACGGTACGATCATAGCAAACGGCGTGCCGTCCACTAATATGACAGCCCTGCCCTCTGCCATTTCGGCGCAGGCAATATCCGGGCGTTCCGTTGTACCGACGCTCGTAAAAATTGCGGTCACGTCCGACTCCAAAAACGGGCGCAGATACCCGGCACCGAGCACCATGTCGAGTTTTGCTTTTTTCAGCCGGCTTTTGATCTCATCGATCATCTGCTTGTCGGCTCTGTCCGCAAAATAACAGATACATACACGCGTTTTGCTTGTCGCACCGAGTTCCTGCAATTCAAACCTTGCAACAGGTGACCGCACGCGGCGGCGAATAAGTGCGACATTGTCCTTAAAGCTTTCCACAAACGCTTCCTGTGCGCCGCGTTCCTGCACTTCGGTCTGTGCATTATCTATGGCGCGCTTCGGGAACCCCTGTACGCCAAACGCTTCGCAAAACGGTGCTCCGTCTATAAACAGGATCACAAGCCCGGAAACAACATCTGTCACGGCGTCATCGAGACTGTAATTTTCCTTTTGGTCGATCCCCGACGAAATACAGTCACGGATATACGCCATTTGCTCGGACGGATCATCGGGCACATCGCGCATTTCCATAATAGGACCGACAACTTGCTGTGTTACCAAAAGATTGTCGCACATGCCGTCATCCATAATCAGGAACGCTTTGTTCTTCCCGATATATGTCTGCTTATATAAAATATCAAAGCTTGCGCCGAGCTTTTCTTTCATATACAAAATATTTTTTTCAATTTCCGCGTACACGCGCGTCGGCGGTTCCTCGGGCGGGATCGAGCGCGTCACGCGGTTTTCTTCCTTTTTCAACCAGTTCCACATAGAATCACCTTTTATATTTTTGCCGCCTATACGCACAATATTCTCAAAAGGTAAAGGTGAACACTATGTTGATTATTCTGTTTCGCACAGCAATTTTATATGTGCTTGTACTGCTGACCTTTCGAATTTTAGGCAAACGGCAAGTCGGCGAGCTGCAGCCCGTGGATCTGGTTTTGACATTTCTGCTTTCGGAATTCCTTTCCATATCCATCCAGGACACGCAGGCCCCTCTGATTAACACATTGATCCCGGTCATGCTGCTGATCGGTTTGGAGATCCTTGTATCCGTACTTTCTATGAAAAGCATCCGGCTGCGCACGCTTGTACAGGGAAATCCCCTGCCGGTTATCCGCAACGGAAAGCTCGACCAGAAACAGCTAAAACAGCTTCGATTTACGGTAGACGACCTTTTAGAAGCGCTGCGCAAAAAAGATATTTTCGACATATCCGAGGTACAGTACGCCATCGTAGAAACAGACGGTACCCTGAGTGTGCTGTTAAAACCCGAATCCCGTGCGCCGCAAAATTCAGATCTACAGACTACGCCTGCGGACAACGGCATGCCCTGTCTTGTCATCAGTGACGGACAAGTGATCCACACCCATTTTAAACTCTGTGATATGACGGATCAAAAGCTTGAAAATATCTTGAAAAAAAACAAGATCCGCGCCGAGCACATTCTGCTCATGACTGCGGATCGAGGCGGGAACTATTATTGGATTGAAAAGGCGGAAAAGAAATGAAACGGGTCATAATCGCGGTGGTCTCCACGGCGTTGGCTGTTACAATTGCCTGTTTCGGCTATTGGCGTTTTGTACGCATCTGCGACCGGTTGGAATCAGACGTTCTGCTATTGCTTGAGGTTGCCGAAACAGAAAACGCCGATCCGGAACAGTTGAAGGAGCATGCAGCCCGATTGGCGGAAGATTGGGGCAACGCAGAGAAGCATTTGGATATCCTGATCCAGCACGCCGAGACAGATGAACTGGATATTATGATGCGCGCACTCGGGCAGCTTTCCGAAACGGAATCCGCCGAAGCGCGCGCAGAATATCTGCATGAAATTCTGTATCGCATTCAACACCTGCGTGAAACGGAAGCGCCGAACCTGCGAAATATTTTATGATCCGGGCTTTCATATGCTTGCTTTGTTAAGAAGCATTCATCCGATCACGCCGAGATGCTCCAGCAGGATCTTAAGCCCTATGCCGATGAGAATGATCCCGCCCGCAAGCTCCGCTTTGTTCTTGAACTTTGAGCCGAATTTTTGACCGATGAGCACGCCCACAAAGGAAAGCAGCAGGGTCGTCACGGCAATGAGCGTTACGGAAGGCAAAATCTTCACCTGTAAAAAGGCGAACGTGATCCCGACAGCCAGTGCATCGATGCTCGTAGCGATCGCGAGCACAAGCAGCTCCTTATAGGAAAAATCAGCGCCGGCATCCTCTGCTTCCGAAGTTTTTTTGAAGGATTCCACGATCATTTTTCCACCGATGATCGCCAGCAAAACAAATGCGACCCAATGGTCTATGCTTGTGATGTATGCCTCGAACTGCCTGCCGAGCAGCCAGCCGATCAGTGGCATCAGCCCCTGAAAGCCGCCGAAAAATACAGCGATGATCCACGCACGCCGCAGCTGCAGCTTCTGCATTTCCAAGCCCTTGCACAGCGCAACGGCGAACGCATCCATCGAAAGCCCCACCGCGATCAAAAGAAGCTCCCAGAATCCCATACATCCATCTCCCAACTGATTTTGTATAGAATAATATAAAAAGACTCATGCACGGATCGCCCGCGCATGAGTCTCGTCATTTCAGGAAAGCCAGACCGAAACGGTCAGTATGTTGACTTGCCGCGCTTTTTTTTGCGCCGACTACTCCCTCATAAGAGCATCTAAGTGTACCAAAAATCATATCTGTTGTCAAGAGAAAAACTGCGGTTTAAGACTCCAAAAGCTTTTCCTTTGCAAGATATGCCGCACCAAGCATCCCCGCATGGTTTTTCATAGCGGCGCGTTTGATGGCAACCGAACGGAAGCTGTGGATGTTGCGCGCGTGAATGCGGCGGTCGATCTCCGAGACCACATAGTCCTCGTTCATTATACCGCCGCCGAGGATGATGCACGGCGGATTGAAGATAAAGATCAGCGTTGTCAGTCCGCCGATGATCTCATCGATCCAATTATCGATCACGGCATGCACCGTTGTGTTGTTAAAATGCTCCGGCGAAAAAATCTCTCGGCCGTTGAGCGTTTTTCCCGTTGCATCTTGCACAGCGTTCACGAGCGCACGTGTGGATGCATACATCTCATAGCAGCCGTTATTGCCGCAGGTGCATTTTTTGCCGCCCGTGTGCGTCACAATATGTCCAAACTCACCGGCAGAAAAATGTGTGCCCGTATAAATCTTATTGTTGATCCACATGGCGCCGCCGACCCCCGTACCGTACGTCAGGCATAAAAAATCACTATAGCCGCGCCCTGCACCGAATTTTGCTTCCGCAGTAGCGGCAGCATTGACGTCATTTTCGACGCTGACCGGCAGATGGTGCTTTTTCTGGATCGTTTTGGTAATTTCGATTCCTGTGTAATTCGGTATATTCTCACTTGCAAAAATGATTTTCCCGAGCTCACTGTTCACCTGCCCCGCTGTGCTGATGCCGACACAGTCGACTTCAGCGGCGTAGGTATCCACGATCCCCATAATCTTGTTCATCAGGTGCGGACCGCCGAGGTGCGCTTCGGTCGGGATCTCAAAGGCTTGTTCAATCGTATAATCTCCCAGCACGGTCCCGTATTTGATTGCCGTACCGCCGATATCGATCGCTAAAATTTTCATGTTGCCCTCCCAGTCATTTTAAGGCTTCCGCCATAGTACACATCCGCCGAAGACGATGATTCACGCCGGAGCGCGACATCGGCGGCTGCATGGTGTCACCGATCTGCTGCAGCGAAAAATCCGGATTCGCAAGCCGCAGCTGCGCGATCTCACGCCATTGGTCAGGAAGAGCCGCGTAAGCCGGATTCTTTTGCAGCTTCTCCAGCAGTTCGATCTGCCGCACGGCTGCATTGACCGTTTTGTTGAGATTCGCGCTTTCAAAATTCAGCCGTCGGTTGACATTATTGCGAATATCTTTGTAAACGATCACATCGATAAATTCCATCACAAAGCGCGATGCACCCATGATGCCGATCAGATTTTGAATGTCCTCGGTCTTTTTAAAATAGAGCACATAGTGTCCGCCGCGGCGCACCTCTTTCGGATAGAACTCATTGTCCTCCAAAAATTTTTTGAGATCCAAGCTTAAGTTATAATGCGGCACAACGAATTCCAAATGATAGTTTTTTTCGGGCGCTGTCACGGTGCCGCACGTCAAAAAAGCACCGCGCAAAAATGCCCCGATGCAGCAATCATCCGTTATATTGCCCCAATTCATGCGTCGCGTGCGCTCCTTGCCGTCATAGCCAAATGCAGACAGCACGCATAGCCGATCCTCAGGCGTTTCCACGGAAACTCTGTATTTCTTTGCGGAAATTTTTTCCGATTTCGGCGCAGCGCGGCAAAGCCTGCCGGCGACATATCGATACCTCTCCGCTACAGCGGCGTTTTCCGTCGTAAGCGATATCTCATTACCCGAAAAACCCTTGCCAAACAGCATCAGCCCGTAACTTTCTGCCAAAAGGCAGCACGGTTTTTCGGTTTGCAGCCCTAAAAGCTCCTGTTTCAGATCAGAAGAAAACGACATAGCGCGTCACCTGGAGATATCTCTATGGTACACACTGCTGCAAGCACCGTTTTCAAGCAGATGCTTGTTGATCAGCTCCGCAAATACAACGGAACGGTGCCTACCGCCCGTGCAGCCGATCGCGATCGTCAGCTGGCTTTTCCCTTCCGTGCGGTACAGCGGCAGCAGAAAATCCAAAAGATCCAAAAGCCTGCGCTCCAGACCCTTTGCCTGATCAAATTTCATGACAAAATTGCGTACCGGTTCTTCAAGCCCGGTATGCCCTTTTAATTCCGGAATATAAAAAGGATTCGGGAGACAGCGAACATCGAAAACCAAATCCGCTTCTTTTGGCGTGCCGTGCTTGAAGCCAAAAGAAATGCAGGAGATCTTCAGCGCATTGTCTGCGTTATCCAAAAACAATGCGGCGACACGCTCTTTAAACTGCGAACTCGTCACCTGTGAGGTATCAATGATATAATCGGCGCGCTGGCGCGCGGGCAGCAAAATTTCCCGCTCACGTTCGATGGCATCGCGCACCGAAGGCACGCTGAACTGATCGGCAAGCGGGTGCTTGCGGCGCGTTTCCTGATAGCGTCGCGCGATCACTTCCGTATCCGCATCGATAAACAGGATCTTGTATTTCACATTCATATTTTCCAGATCGCCGAGCACTGCGAAAAGATCGGAAAATGAGCTGCCGAGCCTGGTATCCGCAACGAGCGCGACGCGTGAACGCTTTTCCTTGGATTTCAGGATCAGCTCCACAAAGGTCGGGATCAGCTGCGGCGGCATATTGTCCACGCAGAAAAAGCCAATATCTTCAAGCGCATCCACCGCGCGCGATTTACCCGCGCCGGAAAGCCCCGTCACAATTACAAGTTCCATACGCAATACTTCCTAACCAATCGGGTCAATCCCCGATATATTTCACTTCCGGCTCTAAGCGTACGCCGAATTTTTCCCATACGGTCTGCCGGATCAGCTCGATCAAAGAGAGGATATCCGAAGTCGTCGCGGCGCCTGTATTGATGACAAAGCCCGCGTGCTTTTCGCTGACCTGCGCACCGCCGACAGAAACGCCTTTCAGCCCGCTTTGCTCGATCAGCGCACCGGCAAAATACCCCTGCGGGCGCTTGAACGTGCTGCCGGCGCTCGGGAATTCAAGCGGCTGCTTTTCGGTGCGTTTGCGCATATTCTCATCCATAGCAGCACGAATCACGTTCGGATCGCCCGGCTGCAGCTGCAGTTCCAGCCCTGTAATGATCAGATCCTTGTCAGTGTATACACTGCGGCGGTAGGAAAGTGCGAGAGCTTTCCCTGTAAAGCTTCCGAGGCTGCCATCTGAAGCGACATGTGTACAAGCCGTGAGGACGTCTTTCATCTCACCGCCGTATGCACCTGCATTCATGTAAGCAGCGCCGCCTGCCGTACCCGGGATCCCAAACGCAAATTCCAGACCGCTCAAACCCTGCCGGCAGGCAAAATTGCAAAGCGCCGTTAAAGAAGCGCCTGCAGTGCAGCGTATTCTGCCGATTCCAAGATCCTCGATGGCCGCCATAGCCGGACCGATGCGCAGCACAACACCCGAAAAACCGGCATCCGATACAAGCAGATTGCTGCCGTTGCCGATAACGCAAAACTTAGCATGCTCCTCCCGACAGGCAGACAAAATATCCTGAACAGCCGCAACGCTGTTCGGCTGCACCAAAAGCGCCGCAGCACCGCCGGTATGAAAACTGGTCAGCTTCGACATGGGCGCGTTTTGCGCAAAGGAAGCCCCGTGTTTACGCGCAGCTTCTATGACCGCGTCATACACTGCAATCCCCCGTTTCGTTTATTCGTCCAGCAGCGCAGCACCGATAATGCCCGCATCATTTCCCAAAACCGCCGAGCAGATGCGTGTTTGCTTGCCGCAATGGATGCTGTACCGCTCCTTTTCCACATAGCGGCGCACAGGCTCCAAGAGCGGCTCGCCTTCACAGCCGATCCCGCCGCCTACGCAGAGCACGTCGGGTTGGAAAATATTGATGACATTGGTGATGCCTGCCGCCAAATACTTTATGTAGGTGTCCACCACCGCCTGCGCGGTCCTGTCACCGCGGCGCATCCCCTCAAACGCGGTGCGGCCGTTGACGTTTTGCAGGTCGTGATCTACGATTTCCCACATCACGGAGTCCCTGTTCTGCTCCATGGCCTGCCGCGTCTGCCGCACAAGCGCCGTAGCGGAGGAGTAAGCCTCCCAGCAGCCGCGTCTGCCGCAGGTGCAGGGCTCGCCGTCGACCACGAGGACGGCGTGCCCCATCTCGCCGCCCGCATCATTGCAGCCGTTGACGATCTTACCGTTGATGATAATGCCGCTGCCAACACCCGTTCCAAGTGTGATGGCGACAAAGTTATCCACATTTCCGCCGGCACCTGCCACGGCTTCGCCAAGTGCAGCGCAGTTGGCATCGTTTTCCAAATAGATAGGCTGTGTAAAGTATTTCGACAGAATATCGCGTGCGGGGACCTTGTCGAAGCCGAGATTATTGGCATATTCGATCATCCCAAGACGCTTGTTCACGGAACCGGGCGTACCGATGCCAATGGATACGACGTCCTCCATGTCGATTTTTGCGGTGCGCACAGCGTCCTGCACACATAAAGCGATATCCTTTAAGATCTCCCCTGCCGGGCGCGGGCAGGCGGTCTTGCGCTTACCTTTGCCGATGATTTTGTAATATTCATCTACCACACCGGCGACAATATTCGTGCCGCCAAGATCTACCCCGACTCGATACATACACATTTCCTCCGTTCTGTATTGCAGGCAAATCAATCATTTTGCCAAAATTCCGTTTTTTCTTCATGCGACTCGGCTTCCTCTTCGATGCCGAGCTGCTGCAGCAGCTCCCGCGCCGCATTGTATCCCATTTTCTTTTGGCGGTTATTCATAGCCGCCACTTCGATAATAACCGCAAGATTTCGACCCGGCTTGACAGGGACGACCGCCACAGGGACCTTTACACCCATGATGGTTGTATATTCATTGTCAAGCCCCATGCGGTCATAGACTTTTTCCGAGTCCCAAGGCTCTAACTGCACGACCAAATTGATCTTTTCCGTCAGCTTGACGGCACCCATACCGAAAATGCGGCGCGCATTGATGATACCGATACCGCGCACCTCAATAAAGTGACGAATGTTGTCCGGCGCGGAACCGACCAAAGATTTTGCCGAAACGCGGCGGATCTCCACCGCATCATCCGCGATCAGGCGGTGCCCGCGTTTGATCAGTTCAATAGCGGTCTCACTTTTACCTACACCGCTGTCCCCTACGATCAAAACGCCCTCGCCGTAGACCTCGACCAGAACACCGTGGCGTGTGATTCGCTCGGCAAGCTCCGTACCAAGGAAATAGATGATCGCCGACATACAGCTCGAAGTAGATTCTTCTGTCCGCAGCAGCGGCACACCGTATTTTTGACAAAGGGTTAGCAGGTTGTCGGGACATTCCAAATTGCGCGTAATTAAAATCACGGCAGGCTTGCGGGAAGTCAGCCGCTCCAAGCCCGCATTTTGCTGCTGCGGCGTTTGCGTCTTTAGAAATTCCAATTCGGAAAGTCCAAGGATCTGCACGCGCGCCGGGTCAAAATAGTCATCGCGCCCGGCAAGCAAAAGCCCCGGACGGTTGACATCCTGTGAAGTAACATACAGTTCCGAAGCATCCGACGGCAAATATAGCGTCTCAAAACCAAATTCCCGCAAGATACGTTCCAGGGAAACTGAGTAGTTGGTAGCCACAGCGACACTTCCTTTGATGTGCGTTTTCTCTATTATAATCGATTCCCTTAAACTTTCCAAGCGTTTTCTGTAAACTTTCATAAGAATTTTCACACGCAAAACAAACTATGCGCCAGCACACAAAACATGAACCGAATTTCTCGCAAAATTTGCGCATAAGCACACAGGGGCCTGCCATACTAACGGTGGGTGAGCGGCATGACAACTGTTGTTACAACAGAAAGTGTGCAAAACGCAAAAGAGCTTTGCCGAATTTTTGAAAATTTCGGCGGAGCATTCTTTTTGTCAAAAGACAGTGTGCTGGATTTTTCCGCCGTGCCGCCGGAATTTTTAGTCTTCTGTACGGATAATATACGGGAAATTCCGGCAGAAAAGACAATCTTACTTTCAGATGGAAGTGCAAATTTGCCGCGCGTTGTTCCGTCCAACCGATTTGACCGCATCCTTGTGTTCGAGCCGACTGAAAACATTGAAACAACAGAAAACATGCTTTCTGTTGGATTAAGCCGGCACAGTACGATAAGTATTGCCAGCGCCGAAAGCAATATGCTGCACATCAGCGTGCAGTCGGTCGTGCGAACGCTTGACGGCGCACAGATCCTGCCGTGTGAATACAGCGTGACCTTATCGAGACCTTTTGACAGCCGCACAGCACTATACGCCTTCAGCGTGTTGCTGCTTTGCGGCAAAACAGATGCGAAGAGCCTCAAGCTGCGTCTGTAAAAAAATGCCCCCGAGCCGAGCGGCTCGGGGTACTTCGTCACAAGTTTTAATCGTCGGGTGCGCGGTCACAGGATATAGATCACTACGTCGCGCGATCCCCATTGAATACATTCGGATTCGGTGTTCATAAACAGATCCACCGTAAATTTGTCCTTTTTGACAAACCCGCCGGTATCCGCCGCAATGGCGTACCCATACACGATTCCGTCCGTCGAGACGATCCACATTTCCGTCCCGTAAGGAATCTGTTTGGGATCTACAGCGATATATCCCGGCTTAACTGTTCTGCCGCTCGCTGTCTTAGAACCGGAGGATGCCGTATAAGCGGCGGCCTTGCCCGTGATGATCTTGGAATACTGAGTCGGTGCGCCGTCCACGATTTTCAAGGATGCGGGCGCGGTCAATTCCGAAATCGGCGTACCGCTGTTTTTCAAACTTGAAATGCTGACGGGCTTCTGCTTGGTACCAACCTTTGTGATTTGCGGAACCGCCTCTTGCAGCACGGTCTCAGACAGGACTTCGGAGGAAGCAACAGCGCCGTCTACGATCTTATCACGATATGTGACGGACTTGGAACCGTCCACGCCCTGCTGTGTGACGCGGCTTTGACCTTTATACAGGTCGGAAGTCCGTACGGTTTCTTTCGGGAAAGCAATCGTTTCGGTTACGGTGCGCTCCGTGTATTCAACACGGTAAACGGTGATGCTGAGGGCATCATACAGCGCGGCGTCCAAAGCGGGCTCCACTTCGTCGTCCGCGTCCATCGTGACGCCTGCTTGCTCGAGCGCATCCTGCACGGTGCCCTCGCCCATGAGCAGCGTTTGGGAAACGCCGTCGGCAGTGACGGAAACATGGTATGCGTCTGTGATCTTCACGGTGAGCCCGTCATACAGCACCGTGTCTTCGGGAACGCTGACAAGCTGTTCGGCTTGCACGGTTACCCCAAGTTCTGCGAGCAGGTCCGCCACGGTTCCGGCGGTGACAAGCTCGGTCGTTTCACCTGTAATGCTTACAAAGGTGACAGAAGCGGCACGATAGATCGTGATCACGCTGTCTTCGCCGGTAGTGAACTCCGAAAGGTCCAGTTTATCCTTTTCGGAAAGCGTAATGTCGGCCTGTTCCACAATTTCGTAGGCGTCCGAATTGGTCGTCTCTACTCTTGTGATTTCCGTACCGTCATAAATGTCTACGACATAGGCGGACGGAGCGGCAGCAAAAGCGGTTACGGCGCAAAGCAAGGCAAGCGCCAGAATCAGCGCAATGACCTTGGAGAAGGTCATGCGGGTCGCTTTCGCATACCCTTTTAGTTCTGATATCATCATTCTGCTCCTTTAACTCATACCGCCCGAGGGGAAAGCGCGGTGGGCGGCTGTTGGGCGTCCGTCTGCTGCTGCAAAAAATTGTTGCAAGCATACGTTTTTTGTGACGCCGCTGTTACTATCGCTTGTGACGTGGGACATTATATTTCCAAGTCCCCTAATTGTCAAATTTTTTTCTTTCAGCTTTTTATGAATTTTGCACAAGTGTATATGTCAAAATCTGTCAGAAACCTTGGATTCCAAACGAAGTTTTGAACATTCCCTTTTACTTTCGGGTGAATATTTGTGAAAAAGTTAAAAATCTTACAATTGATTACAAAGGGGTTACAATCGCAAATATGCACTGTTTTTTCAGTAAAAACCAGATGTTTTTCCATATATAGTATATGAAATTCCTTGAAAAAAATGCATTTTATATTTTATCTTAGGAAAAAAGATTTCGATTTTGGCACGCATATTATAAAATGAATGTATTCCTCCCCCACTTAAGTGAAAAAAACAAGCTATTGAGCCATAAAATTCGTGACTTGGATTACCATTGGAGAAAAGTTGGAAAAAGCGGACGGTATATGTTATACTATAGAAAAAGAATTGTATAGGAATGTGTATATGAAAGAGTTGCTCATACAGCCCAACGATGCCGGCAGACGACTGGACGCATTTTTGCAAAAAGCATTTCCAAACCTGCCGCAGGCGCTGATGTATAAGTACATACGCAAAAAACGCATCAAGGTAAACGGTAAGCGCGCGGAGATTTCCCTGCGCCTTTCCGCAGGCGATACGATCTCGCTTTACATTGCGGATGCTTTAATGGAGAAACCGCAATATACGTACGATTTTCTGCATGCGGGCAAAGCGCTTTCCATCGTGTATGAGGACGAAAATCTGCTCTTGCTCGATAAAAAGCCCGGCGTACTTTGTCATCCGGATGACCGCGAATATACGGATACGCTCATTAGCAGGGTCAAGCGCTATTTATATGAAAAAGGTGAATTCGATCCTTCTGCGGAAAATGCGTTCACGCCTGCGCTCGTCAACCGCATCGACCGCAATACGGGCGGGATCGTGATCGCCGCGAAGAACGCACAGGCGCTGCGCATACTCAATCAAAAAATGAAAGACCGCGAGCTGCATAAATACTATTTATGCATTCTGCACGGCGCACCAAGGCGGAAAAGCGGGATCTTAGAGGGGTTTTTGCGCAAAGACACGAAGCGCAACAAGGTGGAAGTCCTGAAATCGCCCTGCGCGGACAGCAAGCTGATCCGCACGAAATACCGTATTCTCGCCGAAAAGAACGGCCTTGCTTTGACAGAAGTCGAACTGCTCACCGGGCGCACGCATCAGATCCGTGCGCATTTTGCCGCGATCGGGCATCCCCTGCTTGGCGACGGCAAATACGGCAGCAATGCACAAAACAAGCCGTACGGCTACAAAAAGCAATGCCTGTATTCCTATAAGCTAACATTTGATTTTCAGACGGATGCGGCAGAGCTTTCCTATTTAGACAAAAAGAGCTTTGATATATCCGACGTTTGGTTTCGAAAAGCATTTTTCGACGGTACATTATAATAGAAAAATACAACTGATCAATAAAAAACAGAAAATCCGTACCGTGTAAAGGAGAAACACTGTACGGATCTTTGTGTAAAGGTTTTTACTTGTCGGTGTGTCAAGCTCGGTTTAGCCACATGCGGAGCAGCCCAATCAGCGTCAAGTGCAGCGGATAATAAATATAGAAAAACCATTTCATCCATCGTGCCTTGCCGCGCTTACCGTTATACATGGCCAAAAACGGAATGGACAGCACCACGCATAACTGCAAAAGCCCGTATGCGACATCTAAAAAAATACAGTAAACCACCGCATAGCAGGCAACGCACAGCATCATAGCAACCATTTGTTTTGCAAAATCGCCGCGATAGGATGCAATACAGCAGACAGCAAGAACGGCTATGCAGCTCCAATCCGCCGGAAAAGCCAACACACATATACCAATAAACAAGAGATATTTCAGCGGGTTGGAGAGCTTTTCCTGCGGCACGTCAAACAGTGTCAATGCCAAAAGCCCCAAAAACAGCGCCCACATAACGCTGGTTTGGTTAAAGATCTCGCCCGTTGAAAACGGGATCAGCGGAATTCCCGCATTAAAATTGTATGCGAAATGCGAAACAAACGCAAAACCGAGCAGGCGAAGGGCATATTTTTTGCGGTCGCGCGTATAATGATACCCTTCAGCGATCATATACCACATAATAGGTGCGGTGATCCTGCCGACAGCGTGCAGGCAAAGCACCCACCAGCGTGTATCGTATCCGGGCCACAGCGCCCATGCCAAGTGGTCTATGGTCATGGTGAGGATCGCTATGGCTTTGAGCGCATTTCCCGATAAGCCGAAGAAGCGGGCTTGAATGGTCTTTTCCATATTATATTACATTATATTATTATTTTATTGGCGAACGACGCGGCGTGCTTCCTTGCCCTCTAAGCACTCGCGCGCAGAACGAAGCTCCTGCGGGATATCCTCCTTTGTCAGCGTCGCATGCACGGCACAGGTTCCGGCTGATTTGGCAGTTTCATAATACCAATGCTTATAGTCAAGGATCTGCAAATTCTCTTTCAACTGTTCGATCTGTCCGAGCACGCGCTCGCGCTGTCGGTCGATCATCTCCAGCCGCTCTGAAATGCTCTCGTCCCCTAAAGAGCACAAGTCCATAAAGCGTTTGATGTCTTTCAGCGGCATTCCGGTTTTTTTCAGGCATTCGATCAGGCGCAAGCCTTCAAAATCGCTCTGCTTAAACATCCGGATCCCACCGTCTGTGCGCTCCACGAACGGCAAAAGCCCCTCTTTATCATAATAGCGCAATGTAGAAGGTGCAACACCCAGCCGTTTTGCCGCCTCGCCTACCGTGTAAAACATAACGATCCTCTTTTCAAATATTTCAAAAACCCTATTGACTTAAAGTTAACTTTAAGTTGTAGAATTTAAATGAACTTCTGATGCAGTATAGCATGCAGCTGAAAATCTGTCAAGAAAGAGGCTTTGAGAATGTCTACACTTGTTCGAACCAAACCCAAAGTATCCGTAAAAGTACAAACGCTCGCTACGGTTGGGGCGCTTGCCGCCGCCGTTGCACTGCCGCAGGTCTTTCATGCCGTCGGCGCCGTTTCGGGGCTCGGTACGGCACTTGGCGAAACCTTTCTGCCCATGCACCTGCCGATCTTATTGGTTGGTCTGACTGCCGGTCCTGCTGCGGGTGCGATTTCCGGTGTTTTAGCGCCGCTTGTCAGCTTTGCACTTTCGGGAATGCCCACAGCCGCCATGCTGCCCTTTATGATGATCGAGCTGCTGTGCTATGGTTTATTTGCAGGACTTATGCGTACAGCTCGTATCCCTTCGCTCGGCAAAGTCGTCCTTGCGCAGATCGGCGGCAGAGCAGTCCGCGCCGCGGCGATCCTGATCGCCTTCTATGGGCTTGGCAGCACAGCGATCCCCGTAGCAATCATCTGGCGCAGCATTGCAACAGGACTGCCCGGGCTTTTGCTGCAATGGGCGCTGCTGCCGCTGCTTCTGTATTGGATCGAAAACCGTTCGCACAAGGCCGATGCATAAAGACACTGCTGCAGCGAAAAGGCTGCTGGAAAGCGGACATTATACCTGTGTTTTCTGTAAAGCGGAAACCGTTTATACTGATACGGCGCGCGGTGTAAAACCGTTGCTGTCTCGCTTGGACAACCGCGTAGCTTTGCAGGGCTTTTGCGCGGCGGATAAAGTCGTCGGCAAAGGGGCAGCGTTTTTATATGTGCTTTTAGGCGTTCGCGAACTATATGCCGTGACCGTCAGTGAAAAAGCAGCTTCCGTGCTGCAAAAGCATAACATCTCCTTATACTATAATACTATGGTATCCGGCATCCGGAATCGAACGAACACAGGCCCCTGCCCTATGGAAGATGCCGTTCGCGATATTGAAGACCCGAAAGACGCGCCCGCCGCCATCCGGCAGCGACTTGCAGAATTGCTGAAAGAGAAAACGTCCGCTTGATGATCTGTATATAAAGGAAATAAGAGGGATTCGCATGATTTATAAGGATTTCCAAAGTTTGAAGCTCTCGGCGCTCGGGCTCGGCTCGATGCGCCTGCCGACCATTGACGGCAATGACGCTAACATTGACAAGGCAGCGACTGCCGAAATGGTGGAATACGCTATGCAGCACGGTGTCAACTACTATGACACGGCATGGGGCTATCACAACGGCAATTCGGAGCTTGTCATGGGCGAGCTTTTAGAAAAATACCCGCGTGACAGCTTTTACCTTGCGACCAAATTCCCCGGGTACGACCTTTCCAACATGGATAAGGTAGAAACCATATTTGAAAAACAGTTGGAAAAGTGCCGTGTGGAATACTTTGATTTTTATTTGTTCCACAATGTCTGTGAAATGAATATTGAGCAATATCTGGATCCGAAATACGGTATTTTTGAGTATTTGCTCAAGCAAAAGGAAAACGGCAGGATCCGCCACCTGGGCTTCTCCGTCCACGGCAGCTATGATGTTGCAAAACGCTTTCTGGAAGCCTACGGCGAACATATGGAATTCTGCCAGATCCAGCTCAATTACATGGATTATGATTTTCAAAACGCGAAAGGTAAGCTGGAACTTCTGAAGACCTACAACATCCCCGTTTGGGTCATGGAGCCGCTGCGCGGCGGGAAGCTTGCTTCGCTTGCCGAAGACTTTGAAGTGCAGCTGCATGCGCTGCGCCCCGAGGAAAGTATTCCCGGCTGGGCATTCCGCTTTTTGCAAAGTCTGCCGCAGGTGACCGTAACGCTTTCGGGCATGTCAAATCTTGCGCAGCTTAAGCAGAATATCGAGATCTTCTCTGAAGATAAGCCGCTGAACGAGCACGAGCGAAAGGAACTGTTCGATATTGCAGCACATATGGTCAACAAATCGGCGCTCCCCTGCACCGCTTGCCGGTATTGCACGTCACACTGCCCGCAGGGTCTCAACATACCTTATCTTTTAGAGCTTTACAACGAGCATATGGTTACGGGCGGCGGGTTTCTGGCGCCCATGGCGCTTTCCTCGCTGCCGGCTGACAAACAGCCAAGCTCCTGCATCGGCTGCCGCAGCTGTGAAGCAGTCTGCCCGCAGCAAATCAAGATCTCGGAAGCATTGGCAGACTTTGTAAAAAAATTACAATAAAAGGAAGTCTTCTTATGTTTGAAAAAAATCTCTCCGTCTTTCCGGTCGGTGAAAAAAATGATGCGTTTGCACAGTATTTTATTGGGCAAAGCTATTTAAACATGCTCACCACAAGCGGCGTCGGCATCGGCAATGTAACATTCGAACCCGGATGCCGCAACAACTGGCACATTCATCACAAAGGCGGCCAGATTCTGCTTTGCACCGCCGGGCGCGGATACTATCAGGAATGGGCTAAGCCCGCGCAGGAACTGCATCCCGGGGATGTGGTTAACATCCCGCCCGAAGTCAAGCATTGGCACGGCGCGGCGCCGGACAGCTGGTTCCAGCATCTTGCCGTAGAAGTCCCCGCCGAGGGTGCATCCAATGAATGGCTTGAACCCGTAACGGATGAAGAATATGCAAAATTAAAGTAAGCAACATAAAACACCCCGCTGTTCCTCCTACGGAACGGCGGGGTGTTTTCTTTAGATAAAAAAGCGGCAGCAGCCGAGACGACTGCTGCCGAAACAAGCAAGATATAAAGTCGGTTATCTCTTGGAGAACTGCGGTGCACGGCGAGCGCCTTTGAGACCGTACTTCTTTCTTTCTTTCATTCTCGGGTCGCGCGTCAGGAAGCCTGCCTTTTTCAGCACAGGACGTAAGCTTTCATCATACTGCAAAAGCGCGCGGGAAAGGCCGTGACGGATCGCGCCTGCCTGACCGGTAACACCGCCGCCTGCAACCTTGCAGACAATATCGAACTTCTCTGTGGTGTTGGTAAGTGTGAGAGGCTGACGAACGATCAATTTGAGCGTTTCAAGCCCGAAATAATCATCAAGCTCTCTGTCATTTACGGTGATTTTACCCGTACCTGCATACACGCGGACACGTGCAACGGATTTCTTTCTTCTGCCGGTTCCGTAAAAATAAGGATTGGTATCGTACATTTCGTGTTGCCTCCCTTTCTCAGAATTCTCTTGTCTGCGGCTTCTGCGCCTGATGCGGATGCTCGCTGCCACGGTAAATGTGAAGTCTTGTAAGTGATTTTCTGCCGACGGTGTTGTCGGGAAGCATCCCCTTGACAGCCTTCTTAACCACAAATTCGGGTTTTTCGGCCATAAGGGTCTTATATTGCACCTTTTTCATGTTGCCGATATACCCGGTGTGATGATAATACATTTTCTGCTCAAGCTTGTTGCCGGTGAGCACGACCTTTTCGGCGTTGATAACAATAACGTTATCCCCGCAGTCCGCATGCGGTGCAAAGGTCGGCTTATGTTTGCCGCGCAGAAGCGTTGCCGCCTCGGCAGCGACTTCGCCGAGCGTTCTGCCGTCTGCATCAAGCACATACCATTCGCGGCTGATGTCGCCGGCTTTGGGCATATAAGTGGACATAGACGTAACCTCCGTATTTCTGGATTTCTTTTCTCAAAGCCTAAATATAATATCACGCAATACTCGATTCGTCAACAAAAATTTTGTGTTTTTTAAGGCTTCAGATTCTTTTCTCTTGTTTTCTCTTATTTTCTTTTGTTTTTAACCACTTTTCTCAAAAATGATTTTTCAAAAAGCAGTTTACTTATCTACTGTTTTACGATAAAATGGCTGCGAAATCATGAAAAGGATGATCCTTTTGAAACAGCTGCTTTCTTTATGCCGCGCGGCGGTGGACAAATACCATATGATCGAAGAGGGCGACAAGATCGCCGTGGGTGTTTCCGGCGGGAAAGATTCCCTCGCACTGCTGTATGCACTTGCGCGCTTGAAAAGCTTTTACCCGAAGCACTTTGATATTTTAGCCGTGACCTTAGACTATCGATTTAACGATGTCGATGGGGATTTTTCTGAGATTTCTGCGCTGTGTAAACAGCTTGGCGTAGACTATGTGGTACGAAGCACGGATCTTTGGAAGGTCATCTTTGTAATACGGCAGGAAAAGAACCCTTGTGGGCTCTGCGCCAAAATGCGGCGCGGGATCCTGCACGACACGGCAAAGGCATACGGCTGTAATAAGATCGCACTGGGACACCACGCAGACGATGCCGTAGAAACTTTTATCATGAATCTGTTTGGGAATGGCACAATAGGCTGTTTCTCCCCTGTCTCCTATCTATCGCGCAAAGACCTTACCTTGATCCGCCCGCTTGTCTTTGCGACGGAAAAACAGGTTGCCGATGCCGCAAGACATGCAAAGCTTCCGGTGCAGCCTTCCGCCTGCCCGGCAGACAAAACAACAGATCGCCAAAAAGCGAAAGAAGTTTTAGCGTCTCTTGAAGCGGACTACCCGGCACTGCGAAAAAAACTTCTCGGTGCGCTGGAACGCGGACATGTGGACGGATGGTAAGCGTCGAAAAGAATCATCTTTGCAGGATTTCAGGCGAAAAAATGCAGATTTTTTCTGTTTTTTTGCGCATATGCAGTCTAAGGCAGCCCTTTATACATAGCTTGTTTTCAACGTTAAAAATGTTCAAAACTCTGTTCATAATGTTAAAAACTTTGATTTTTCGGGATTTTAGGGGCAAAAAATGCGTAAAGAAATTTGCTTTACATGGCTGAATTTTTTTGACAAGGCAGAGACTTGACACTGTATATTTTTTGCAGTCTCCCCTGCAAACGCAGACAGTTTTTGAGTAAAAGCAGCCGCCCTTTCCGCAGCTTGGAAAGGGCGGCTGCTTGTCTTTGGTTTAGTTTTTTATTCTTCGCGCTTATATGCGCTAACGCGCAGCATTGTGGCTTTTTTTCTGTGCTTTTTGATCGCAATCCTGATTTTCTTAGCATGATAGGTCTTGCGGAACCGGCAAATCTTTTTATAACCGATCACAGTATATTTCCCGATTTTTTTCCATCTGTTTCTGCGATTGATATAAAGTTCAAAGGCTTCAATCTGCTGACCGGTAGAAATATTTTCCTGTAAAACTATACTGTCGAATGCCGTTTCTGCTCCGAAATCCAAAACAAGTTCCGGACATGCATCGTCCTCTTCTGCCTGCCAAAAGCTGTCATCCGCACGCAGTACGTTTGCTGCACCGTGTTCCGGATCGGTTTCACTGGTAGAGCACGCATGTGCTCGTTCTAAAAGATCATGCGGAAATTCCCGCTTTAACATTCTGCCGAAGGCGTCCAGTGTCATGGCATCATGCATGGCGATCTTTCCTGTTTGATCGGGCGGTACATTTAAAAGCAGCGAAGCATTGCCGCCCACAGAGTTCAAATAAATGTTGAACAGCTTTTTAAGGGATTTAACTTTGTCGTCCTCATTTTTATGATAAAACCAGCCGGGACGGATCGAGACATCCACCTCTGCCGGATACCAGATGAGCTCTTTCTCGTTGCGGATCGCTTTGCGCGAGCCAAGATCAAGCGACATGTGGTTATGTTTTTTGGCGAACTTACGGTCATCGGTTTTTTGCGACCGTTCGGCAACATATTCATTGATGGAAAGCCAGGAAGGCACAACGCTCCACTCCGACTTGCGGCAAACGCCGGCTTCATTGCCGATCCAGCGCACGTCTGGACCGCTGATCGCGATCACGGCATTTGGCTGCAATTCGCGCATTACGGCATAATAGCCTTGCCAATCATACTGCTGCACCTTGCCGTTTTTGCCTTCGCCGCACGCGCCATCCAGCCAAATGGCGAACAGCTCGCCGTAATTCGATAAAAGCTCACGAAGCTGATTTTTGTAATACGTGTTGTATGCCTCGCCCTGTCCATAGGTCGGTTCGTGCCGATCCCAAGGGGAAAGATAAACGCCGAATTTCAACCCGTTGTTTCGGCAGGCTTCTGAGACCTCGCGCACCACATCGCCGTTGCCGCCGCGAAAAGGACTGTTTTTGACACTGTACTCCGTATAAGCGCTCGGCCACAGGCAAAAGCCGTCGTGATGCTTACAGGTCAAAATCAAGCCGCGCATCCCCGCGGATTTGATTGCCTTGGCCCACTGGTCGGCATCAAAGTCCCTCGGATCGAACAAAGACGGCGGTGTCTGCCCATGTCCCCATTCTTTATCCGTAAAGGTATTCATGCCAAAGTGACAAAAGGCATAAAACTCTAATTTCTGCCATTCCAGCTGCCGCGCAGACGGCGTAACCTCGGCGGCAAGTTGATAGGATTCCACACTTTATTCTCCTTTGCCGTAAATTGCGGATAGTATAACACAGATCATACAAAAATTCAAACTCTACACTTGAAGCCTGTCTGTTGATTGACTTTTCCTGCGATATATAGTAGTATTGAATTGTATTTCCGGAAAATAGAAAAAATTTTTATGTATTTTTACAAGAAGAGGTACGGAAATGAAAAAGTTAAAACGGATATTGGCTTGTGTTCTGTCTCTTTGTCTGCTGGCTATACCGCCGGTCACAGCGGCTGCCGCAAATACGGTCACACCGCTGATCGTATTACAGGGGTACAGCGGTCCGCGGCTGGATGACGCGGCTACCGGTGAACAGGTCTGGGGGCTGGATTTTGACGCTGTCGGGCAAAGGATACTGGATGCGCTGCCCGACATTCTCGGCACGGCGGGCGACACCTTTACAGGGGATACGACCGCTTTGGTGGATGTTCTCGGCGGTATTGTGCAGGAGACGCTGGAACCCGTACTTTGCAACCCCGACGGGACTTCGAAATATGATCTTGTCCCACACATCCAAACCGCGCAGCAGGCGCGCGTTTCTACCTTGCGTGCGAACGGCGAGGAAGGATTGATTGCCGAAAAAGAGCTTGTTGCCATGTTTGAGGAACGCATCGGCAGTGAGAATGTATTTATTTTTAACTTTGATTGGCGCAAAGGGCAGATAGAATACGCCGCTGCGATCGACGACTTTATCGGGCAGGTAAAAGCCCTGACAGGCGCGAAGCAGGTGGATCTGTTTGGATTGAGCCATGGCGGGCAGTGCGGCGCATCCTATTTGTATCAGTACGGCTGGAAAGGCGATGTACGCAAAGCGATGCTCGACTCCCCTGCCATTGGCGGCACGAGCTTAGTCGGCGACCTGCTTTTGGGCAATCCGATAGATATTGATTACGCGACCATTCTGCAATTCGTGGAGCTTGGGCTCGGCACGGAAAACGAATTTGAAGGCTTACTGCGCTACATCGGCTTTGAGAACTTAAATGCTGTTGTTGCGGATTTGTTCGAACGGTATGTCGTAGATATCCTTCAAAATATTCCGAGTATTTGGGATTTCTGTCCGCTTGACGTTTATGAAGAAGCCAAAGCAAAACGGCTTGACACAACACTCAATGCCGAGCTGATCAAGCAATCGGATGCGTTTCATTACGGGATCCTTCAAAATATGCGTGCTGGTCTTGAGCGTGCACAAAACGCGGGGACCGAGATCGCGATCGTGACAAAATACGGTTTTGAAAATGTAACGGGCAGTAATATCAATTCGGACTATATCATCGATACGGCGCTTTCCTCCGGCGCTTACTGTGCGCCGTTTGATGAGACATTCTCCGATTCTTACACGCAATCGGGCGATGCATGCACAAACAGCGGGCATCTGCATATTTCCCCGGAGCGCAACATTGACGCATCGTATGCATATCTGCCTGACAACACATGGTTTGTCAGAGGGCAATTTCACGGCATGTATGTGTTTGATCCCTATACCGTTTCTTTAGTACAGGCTTTTTATTTCACAGACACGCTGAAAGATGTGTTTTCCGATCCGAATTTTCCGCAATTCAACGCAACACACAATCCCGTAGACAGCCTGTTCGTGCGCTTTGACGCGACCTCACCCGGCTACCACAGCGGTTCAGACGGCAACCTGCTCTTTTATAATCTCTCCGAGCAATACGAGATCGCCGTGCGGCATGTGGAGGTCATCGGTGCACCGTTTGATGTGCAAACACGCATCGCACAGCGCATTGCCCCCGGCGAAAGCGGCGGCGTAACCATTTCGGCACACGACCTTGCTGCGTGCGAAAAGCCCTTTACGCTGCGCGTGACCTATACGCTGTTTAATCCGCAGCTTTTGCTGAAAACGGAAGATTTTGTTTTTACGCCGCTTACTGACGGAGAAGCCCGCCAATTTGCATATTTGATTGCTGACACGCCGCAAACACCGGATATATCGATTCAATCTCCAAACAGGGATACAACAACCGATGAGCCGGAGACAACGGCACCTGCGGCCGAACCGAGTACAAATGCCGGCAGCACACAAACAGACACCCCAGAAAATATCCCCGGGACAGGCGGAACAAAGCTTTGGTTTTTACTGTTATGGGCGATTCCCGTTGCGGGAGCAGTCGCCGTAGTCCCCCCGGCTGTCCGCCGCAGAAAGCACAGATAAGTAAGTCTATTTAACATAGCAAAACAGCAGCGCCGAATCACCGGTATTGGTGATTCGGCGCTGCTATATGATTATACCCTTTATGCGTTGTTGGTAGCTACAATGTCTACGCCCGTATTCAAAATATTCGCAAGCACGACATCGCCGATGTGCACAGGGGCTTGTACCGTAACACGATTGATCTCCTGCATACAATCGAGCAGCAGTTCTTTCGGCACGGGTTTTGCGGATTTCACCGGCACAACGGGAAGGCGGCTACCCGTGACCTTTACAGTTGAGGTCAGCATACGTTCGGGATGCGTGCATTCCTGCCGAGCATAGCTGTCGCCGCGCTTACAGGTGTTGCCTGTCACAGAGACAACCTCGTTGTTATCATCCAGCGTAACCGTGACCGCGCAGCCGATAGGACAGGACACACAAATCAACTCTTTGGTTTTCATGGATCACGCCTCCTTTGTGCTGACAACCAGCTTTGCATCCTCGGGAAGTTTTTCCAAAACAGAAGCCTTCAGCGTCACATATTCCATTTCACCCGGCGTCATTTTACGCTTTTTGCGGGAAATCAAAGTCTCCTCCCCGCAGGTGACGGTCAGTGTGACATTTTCCAAGACGCGGCCGACGCGGAAATACAGCTTGACATCCTTGTCCGTAGCGCGATTGATACGCTGCGGCACAACATACCGTACGCCGTTCTCCCCGACGGTCGTTACCGTGCCGCCTGCGGGCTTTTCACCGCGGATAAATTTCGCCGCGCCCGCGCCCGCAAGCTTGCTTTCCTCCGTCACATAGTCCACAAGGTCATGCACTTGCAGTACATTGCCGCAGGCAAATACGCCCTTCTTGGACGTCTCACGGTATTCATCCACTACAGGACCGTTCGTAACGGGATCCAGCGCAACGCCTGCACTTTTGGAAAGCTCGTTTTCGGGAATCAGCCCAACGGAAAGCATCAGTGTGTCGCAAGGTATGTACTCTTCCGTACCGGGAATCGGCTGCAAATGCTCGTCCACATTTGCAACGGTCACACCCTCAAGCCTCTCCTTGCCGTGGGTCCGGATCACCGTGCAGGAAAGGCGCAGCGGGATACCAAAGTCCTCTAAGCACTGCACAATGTTGCGTGTAAGCCCTCCGGAATACGGCATCAATTCACAAACCGCCTTGACCTTCGCACCCTCGAGCGTCATGCGGCGTGCCATGATCAGCCCAATGTCGCCGGAGCCCAAAATCACGACCGTTTTCCCCGGCATGTAGCCGTCTATATTGACGTATTTTTGCGCCGTTCCCGCCGTCATAATGCCGGAAGCGCGGCTGCCTGCAATGGAAAGCGCCCCGCGCGGACGCTCGCGGCAGCCCATAGCAAGTACGACCGCCGTAGCTTTCACGGTCAAAAGCCCGTCAAAGTTGTTGACTGCCGTGACGACATTATCGGCGGAAATATCCAGCACCATAGTATCGACTTTAACATCGATATTTGTTTTATAAAGCGCTTCGGAAAAGCGCGCGGCATACTCCGGTCCGGAAAGCTCCTCCCCGAAATAATGGAGACCGAAGCCCGTATGGATGCACTGTTCCAAAATCCCACCGAGCGTGTCTGCACGCTCCAGCACCAAAATCTTCTCAACGCCGTCCTCATGCGCCTGCAAAGCGGCTGCCATACCGGCAGGACCGCCGCCCACTACGACCAGATCATATTGCAGCATGGTATCCACCTCACTTCGTCTTTTCAAACAAGATCTTGGAGTTCCCGCCGAACTTTGTGATCTCGTTCATCGGCACGCCCAGCTCTCGCGATAAGATCTCCACGACCTTTGAGCCGCAGAAGCCGCCCTGGCATCTGCCCATCCCCGCGCGGGTGCGGCGCTTGACGCCGTCCACATCCCGTGCGCCGGCGGGCGCATGGATCGCGTCGAGGATCTCGCCTTCCGTGATCGTCTCACAGCGGCAGATCACCCTGCCGTATGCTTTATTCTTAGCGATCAGCGCCTCGCGCTCTGCTTTCGTCATATTGCGAAAACGAACGGGCGCTTTACGGCCGGGTTTGAAGTCCACGCATTCGGAAGCCTTTGTTTTTTCAAGGAGCATCCCATATACCATTTCCGCAATGGCAGGCGCTGCAGAAAGTCCCGGGGATTCGATCCCGGCGACGTTGACAAACCGGTCGCTCTTGTCGGAAAACCCGATGATAAAGTCATCGGTGGTCGGATGCGCGCGAAGTCCCGCGAACGAGGTGATCGCCCCGCGCAGATTCAATTCCGGAACAGAGCGTTTTGCTTTTTCCAGCACAAACTGTAAGCCTTCTGCGGTGGTGTCCACATCTTCCTTATCGTCCACATCCAAAGCAGACGGCCCGATCAGCAGGTTACCGTCCACCGTGGGCGTGACAAGCACGCCTTTGCCCATTTTGTTGGGGCATTGGAATATCGTATGGTCGGCCATATAACCATAGGCTTTATCCAGCAGATAATATTCACCCTTGCGCGCGACGAGCGAAATGCTGTCATCGCCGATCATGCGCGCAATATCATCCGAATGGATCCCGGCGGCATTGACGATATACGCCGCCTCGATTGCGCCGCAGGTCGTTTGCAGGGTAAATCCGTCCGGCGCTTTTTCTATGGCTGTCACCGCACAGTTGCGGATAAAGTCCACACCGTTCTCTACGGCATTTTCCGCCGCGGCGATCGTCAGCTCATACGGGCACACGATCCCCGCCGTTTCCGAAAGCAATGCGCCGACGACTTCCCCGCTTACATGGGGTTCGAGTTCGAGCACCGCAGACTTGTCCAAAACAGACAATCTGGGCACACCGTTTTTCAGCCCGCGCTCATACAGCGCGTGCACGTGCTGCATTTCCTCGTCGGAAAACGCAAGTACCAAAGAGCCGTTGTTGCGGTAAGGTACATGCAGCGTCTCGCAAAGCTGCGGCATCAATTCGGTGCCGCGTACATTGAGCTTTGCTTTCAGCGTACCATTTGCCGCGTCAAACCCGCCGTGGACAATGGCGCTGTTTGCCTTGGTCGTCCCCATGGCGACGTCGTTGCACTTTTCCAAAAGTGCAACACGCAAATCCGTGCGCGAAAGCTCACGCGCGATCAGCGCGCCGACTACGCCTGCGCCGACTACGGCAACGTCATACTTCATACCGTTTCACCCCATATCATTATTTGAGCGAAGCGCCCATTATTCGTCATAGGTTATATCCTGCCCTGCGAAGTCCTCCTCGTCACCGCGCTCGACGAGGACAATATCCTCCGAGGTACGCGTACCACTAAAGAAGTCTGACATCGTGTTGTGCAGCTGCATAAGCTCGTCGCGAAACGGAAAGGTATCAGTGTAATAGGCTTCAAAATCCGTCATAAAACTGCCGTCGAACAAAGTCTGCGCAGTGATCTCCGGCATTGTCGCGAGATTGCGGTTCTCGGTCTCGGATACTGTTTTATCCGTATCAAAGATACTGATGAAAAACAAGGTAAACAGCGCACCGAAAAACAATATACACATCAATGCGGCAAAAGGCTTTAGAATTTTGGGGAACGACTTTTCTCCCGACGTATCAGAAGTACCGGGAACAGGGGTTTTCGATTTTTTTAGTTTATTGGCAAATGCAACCATTCGATCTTAAATGCTCCTTAAAAACGGAAATACAGAAAAGGATTATAGCTTGATCCTACAAGCGCCGCTGTCGACACCAGAAGCGCTCCGACTGCAAAAACAGTTTGTCCGACGCTTAAAAGCGTTCGTTGCATTTTCTCGCTGCGAAGACGCAAAAAGAATTTTCGCAATAACGGCAGCACCGGCATGGAGCAGATCGCACAGACAGGCAGAACAGCAATATAGTTGATAATAATCGTGCGCTGCGTAACGGTGGAAAATCCGTTTGCCCCGAACGCGGCAAGGAAAAACGCCTGAATCTCGGACAGGGATTCAAAGTAAAAGAATACCCAGCCCAAGAGCACAACGAGCAGAGAATACACATGGCCGATCGCGGCGGGCAATTTTTCGAGTTTTTTGCCGAGCCACAGCTTTTCTACCATCAAAAATACAAAGTAATACAGACCCCAAAGCACAAAATTCCACGATGCACCGTGCCAAAGACCGGTCAGGAGCCAGACGATCAGCATATTCACAGCCCAGCGCTTACGATTGCCGCCCATGGGGATATAGACATAGTCGCGGAAAAACGTACTTAATGTGATGTGCCAACGCCGCCAGAAATCATTGATGCTGCGCGCGGCATACGGGTAACGGAAATTTTCGGGGAAATCAAATCCGAAGATCTTGCCCAGCCCGATCGCCATGTCGGAATAGCCCGCAAAATCAAAATAGATCTGAAATGCATAAGCCAAAATACCGATCCATGCACCCAACACGGTAAGCGAGGACAGATCGCCGCCGATAAGCTGTTCGCAAAGCTCGCCCACGAAATTCGCGAGTACGGTTTTCTTTAACAGCCCGATGCAAAACCGTACGATCCCCTCTGCCGCCTTCTGCAAAGAGCAGGTACGCACCTCCAGCTGCTCGCAAACATCGCTGTATCGCACGATCGGTCCGGCGATAAGCTGCGGGAACATGGAGACATATAAAAGCAGCTTATAAAAGCTTGTCTGCACCGGCACACGACCGCGGTACACATCCACGACATAGGTGAGCGCCTGAAACGTGTAAAACGAGATACCGATCGGCAGCGCAACGCCTAAAAGCGGGATATGTACGGAGAACAAATCATTAGCTGCCGTGGTGAAGAAATCATAATATTTAAACAGCCCGAGAGACGAAAGCGTTAATACGACAGCAAGGGTCAAAAACAATTTGGCTTTTTTCGTACCGCGATATTTTTCCACAAACAGCCCGGCAAAAAAATCTACCGCCGTTGTGGCGATCATCAAAAGGATATAGACGGGTTCCCCCCAGCCGTAAAAGAGCAAAGAAAAAATCAGCAGTACAATGTTACGGATCTGAATTTTTTTGGGAATAAAATAAGCTGCCAGACACAGCGGCAGAAAAATATACAAAAAAACAAGGCTTGAAAAGACCAAGGGACAGCCTCCAAAAACATGGAATGAATTATAAATATTATATCATATTTTTGAAAGCCTGCATAGACTTTTTCGTTAAAAAATCGACATGCGTGCAAATAATCACACGGCTTTTTCCATTTCCTTGCGAAGCCGTTCTATGATCCGTTTTTCAAGCCGCGAAATATAGCTTTGTGAAATGCCGAGCAGCGAAGCGACCTCTTTTTGCGTATGCTCCGCCTGTCCGTCGAGGCCGAAACGCATGCGCATGATCATCTGCTCGCGCGCCGGCAGGCTTTCAACGGCTTGAAGCAAAACCTGCTTTTCATCGTCCTGTTCAATATTCTCATGTACGGCGTCCGCGTCGCTGCCAAGCACGTCGGAGAGCAAAAGCTCATTGCCGTCCCAATCCACATTGAGCGGCTCGTCGATGGATACGTCTGTGCGGTGCGCGCCTGTTTTGCGCAGGAACATCAGGATCTCATTCTCGATACAGCGCGAAGCATAAGTCGCGAGCTTGATATTTTTTTCGGGTCGGAAAGTATTGACCGCTTTGATCAGCCCGATCGTCCCGATGGAGATCAGATCTTCTACGTTTATACCCGAACTCTCAAATTTTTTTGCGATATAAACGACAAGGCGCAAGTTGTGTACGATCAAATCTTCACGGACGCATGTTTCCCCTGCGGAAAGACGTCGAAGCAATTCTTCTTCGCGCGCTTTGGACAAAGGTTCCGGCAAGGTCTCCGAACCGTTTATGTAATGAACATCCTTGCAAGAAAGCCGTGCTTTCAGTTTTAGAAACCAAGCCCTTATTTTTTTGAACATGCTGTTTTCCTCCTCTTTCAAAAAAATCGCTGCAAAGCAATACGCTGTACTCCCCACCGGCAAAGGGTTCCACACTTTGCGCCAGCAAAACATTCTCCAGCGAAAAGCAGCGCTTCGGTACCGAAACACAGGAAACGGAAATCGCACGCAGCATACCTTTACCGCCAATGCTTGCATATGGGATCAAGCGAATATCGGTTCCCGCAATACCCTCGGGCGGCGCGCCGCCGTCTAAGAAGCTTTGAACGTTCAACGGTGCAAGGCATTTTACCACGCGCGGTTCCGCGATCAGAATAGGTCGATCGGAAAAGCCGTCCGAAAGCCCGTGCCCCGTGTCAAGCAAAGCCTTTTCACAAATACATTTTCCGTTGTTCGTAAGCGTAATGTCAAAAAGCCTGTCATCCGGGGCGCGGCGGCGCAGAAGTTTGGACAGAAGTGTTAAAAACCCGTAGCATAAAAGTGCAAACAGCAAAAGCACACGGATATTCAGGTCAAAATACACGGCGCCGTTCTGGATTGCCATATTCTGCGGACGAAACAGGAGATAAGTGCCGAGCATCAGTCCCGCGAATATAAAACTGACGGTAAAATACGCGCTGACGCTTTTAAGCAAATCGCGCAGCCCGTGTATAGGAAATGCCGCAAGTACAATCAAGACACAGGCGGCGATATGCATCGGGATGAACAGCCAAACGGGTAATGGCGGCAGAAAAATCACCAGCGCATATGCGCCGCCGAACAGCGCACCGAGCAAAATACGCCGGCGGCGCACCGTTTTGCGCAGCAGCGCACGAGCCAGCAGCAGCAAAAAATAATCTATGATGATATTCATGACCAGCAAAACATCAACATATACAACCATATAAGCGCCCCCAAAAAAGTCCGACACCGTTATTATAACGATGTCGGATTTGATAATTTGTCAAATTGTGGGCGCATTTATGATTTCGCAGTGCGCAAATAATCCTCCAAAATCATAACGGCAGACACGGCATCGATCACGGCCTTCCGCTTTTTGCCGCGCGTGTTCGTGACGTTGAGCGCGCGGTGCGCGGCTACGGTCGTCAAACGCTCGTCCTGAAAATCCACGGGAAGCGCACATAGCTCATGAAGCTGCTCTGCAAACGCACGGCAGCTTTGGGCGCGAAAGCCCTCTGTGCCGTCCATGTTCTTCGGAAGCCCCACGACAATTTTTTGCGCACCGCGCTCTTTTGCGACCTCGGAAATACGGGCGGCAAGCGCATTTGCATCGGTCTCATGCAATACCGTTACGGGTGACGCGAGCATTTCCATGGCGTCACAAACGGCAAGCCCCGTGCGCGCATCGCCGTAATCGACTGCCAAGATCACCATGGCTGTACCGTCCCAACAATATCGGAAACGCTGTTTTCGCCTTTTGCGTCCAAATATTCTTCGATGCCTGCAATCACCTTGAGCGGGATATACGCATCTGTAAAGTTCGCGGCACCGATCTGCACCGCGCATGCACCCGCCAACAGCATTTCCACGGCGTCCTGCCACTTGGTGATGCCGCCCATACCGACCACGGGGATCTTGACGCGGTTTGCCGCCTGCCAAACCATGCGAAGCGCCACGGGGAACACCGCAGCACCCGAAAGCCCGCCGGTATTGTTGCGTAAAATGGGTCTGCGGGAATTTACATCGATACGCATACCCGTCAGCGTATTGATCAAAGAGATCGCGTCCGCACCGCCTGCTTCCGCTGCGGCGGCAATCTCAGAAATATCCGTTACATTCGGCGTCAGCTTCATCATGATCGGCTTATCCGAAACAGATTTACAAAGCTTTGTTATGCTTTCGACCGCCTGCGGACTCGTGCCAAACGACACGCCGCCCGCTTTAACATTCGGACAGGAAATATTGACTTCAATGATGTCTACCGCACTGTCCTGCAAGCGGCGGATCGTCTCCGCGTATTCGTCCTCCGTGCTGCCCGCGACATTCGCGATCACCACGACGTCTTGGGACGCGAGATACGGCAGATCGTCTTGCAGGAAGGCATCCACGCCGGGGTTTTGCAGCCCGACGGAATTGAGCATGCCCGCAGGCGTCTCTGCAATACGTGGCGCAGGATTGCCGAGCCGTTCATGCAGCGTTGTGCCTTTACAGGAAATGCCGCCGAGCCGTGATATATCATAAAGCCGCGCATATTCTCGGCCGAAGCCGAATGTGCCGCTTGCGGTGATCACAGGATTTTTAAGCGTTACGCCCGCGATATTCACGCGCATATCAGCCATTGAAATCGACCTCCCTTGCGTCAAATACCGGGCCGTTTTTGCAGACATGGCGCATATGCTCGCCGTCTGCATCATGCGTTTTACAGGCGCACACAAGGCAAGCGCCTACACCGCAGCCCATACGCTGTTCCAGAGAAACATAGCACTGTACGTTTTTGGCTTTGCAAAGCGCTGCAACGTTTTTGAGCATCGGCATCGGTCCGCACGCATACACGACCGCGTCGGGCAGCGCCTCCAGCCGCTCTTTTAAAATATCTGTCACGAACCCTTTGGTTCCAAACGAGCCGTCATCCGTCGTGACAGCAACGCGCCGGCAGGCGCTTTCAAATTTATCCAGCAAAATAACCTGTGCTTCGGAACGAAATCCGAGAATTGCCTCAGCATTCTCACCGTAATCCTGCGCAGCGCCGAGCATGGGCGGGCAGCCGATACCGCCGCCGACAAAGATCGCGGGTTTCTCAGGATCGGGGAAAAAGCCGTTGCCTAAAGGGCCGAGAATATTGATGACGTCCCCCTCATTCCTGGAGGCCAGCCACTCGGTACCTTCGCCGCGCACCTCAAACACCAGGGTGAGCGTGCCGTTTTCTTTATCGATCTCGCAAATGGAGATCGGCCGGCGCAAGGGCTTTTCGCCGCAGCGGATATGCACGAACCGTCCGCACCAGCTCTCTTTAGCCAATTTCGGACAATCTACCGTAAACGCATAGGTCGTTGCATTCAGTTTATCTTTGCGTTGGATCGTAAAGTCAGCTTGCAGCATTTCGCAAAGCTCCTCTCGGGATATTACAGGCTTTCCACATACAGCTCCTGCGCCGCGCTGTTTTCGGCAAGGCAGGATGCGAGCGCCGCCGCGGTCTCCACCGACGGCAATACCGGGATGCGGCGCAGCAGCGCCGTGCGGCGGATGCGCACTTCATCGGCGTTTTTCGCCGCCGTCGGCTGTGCCGTAGAAACAAGGTAGGACAGCCGATTTTGAAGGATCAAGGTCAGCGTGTTCGGAGAGCCCTCATGGATCTTACGTACAGCATTCGCAGCTACGTGATTGGCATTCAATAGTTTTGCCGTGTTTGACGTCGCATATACCTTAAAGCCCAGTTTTTGGAAGGCGGCGGCAAGCGCGGCGCTTGCCGGTTTGTCGGAATCCGCAACGGAGATCAGGACCCCGCCCGTGCGCTTCATGCGCATCCCGGAGGCAATAAAACCTTTGAGCAGCGCTTCATCGAACCGCCTGCCGACGCCGATGACTTCCCCTGTGGACTGCATCTCACCGCCGAGCTGCACATCCGTACCGGTAAGCTGCTCGAAGCTGAACACCGGCACACGGACAAACGATTTCTGCGGCTCTTTATAAAGTCCCGTACCGATGCCGATATCCGAAAGCGTCTCGCCAAGCATCAGGCGCGTTGCAAATTCGATGATCGGCAGCGCTGTAGCCTTCGATAAAAACGGAATATTGCGTGTAGCAACAACGCTGGCGCTCGAAACATATACAGCATTGTCGTAGATGACGAACTGAATATTAAGCAAGCCCTTAAAGCCAAGTTCCCGCACGAGACGACCCGTGAACTCGACGATCTCTTCTTTTACCGCGTCAGAAAGCGTCACAGCGGGAAAAGCGGAAATCGAGTCACCGGAATGTACGCTCGCCTTTTCAATATGCTCACAAATACCGGGAATGAGAAATTCCGACCCATCCGAGAGCACATCTACCTCAGCGCCCTTGCCGATCATCACGCGACGGTTGTTGGTATGGCGGATGTTGAGCTTATCCAGAATATCAAAAAACGCAATTTTATTTTTTAACATTCGATGCGCTTCCGCATCCGCGCCGTATACTGTGATTCCCATGTCACGCAGCAGCTCGGATTTACGAACCGCCTCGCCGCCACCGAAAGCAAGGATCGCGCCGTCGGGTCTCTCCGTTTCGCAGACAGCCGCAACATCCTCCGCTGTGATCGGGTCAACATACAGCTTATCTGCCGCAGCAAAATCCGTTGTGTTCGCCGCGGGGTTGTTATTAAGCATGACGGTCTCAAAGCCGAAATCCTTCAGCGTGCGCAGCGCAAGGAACGCCGCATAGTCACGATCCGTGCCCAGCCCGATGGAGGTAGGGCCGGCGCCGACAACGAGGATCTTTTTCTTTTGCTGCGGATGCTCGCGCAGGAACATCGCCGCCTCATTATCCTCATCCCATGCAGAGTAAAAATAGGGCTTGCGCACATCAAATTCTGCGGCACAAGTATCGACCGTGTTAAAAGAATGTGCAACATGATACGGCAAATCTTCTTTTCCGCTGACCGCCGCGATCACACTGTCGAGAAAGCCAAGGTGCTTGGCGCACAAATAGCTTTCTTCCGAAAGCTCTGCACGAAGTGCCGCCTCGGCATCGGCTATGTTCTGCAGCTTGGACAGGAAAAACAGGTCGATTCCCGTAATCTCATGCAGGCGATACAGCGAAAAGCCGCGCTTAATGGCTTCATATACCGTGAATATTCGCTCGTTATCTGGGCTGCAAAGCCGCGCTTCCAGCTCCGCATCGGACGACATCCGCAATTTGGGAAGCCCAATGTGCTGTGTTTTCGGGTGGATGGAACGGATCGCTTTCAAGAGGGCAAGTTCAAAGCCTGTACCGATCGCAAAAGCCTCGCCGGTCGCTTTCATCTTTGCGCCAAGACGACGGTCGGCACTGTCGCCGAACTGTTCAAAGGACCATTTCGGCACACGTACGGCACAGTAGTCGAGCGCAGGTTCATTGGCGGCGGTGGTCACACCCGTCAATTCATTGGGGATCTCATAGAGCCGCTCGCCGAGCGCCACATGCGCGCAGACCGACGCGATCGGATAGCCCGTCGCTTTGGAGATGAGCGCCGTCGTGCGGTTGAGCTCGGGCTCGACACTCAAAACATAATAGGTGCCGTTCGTCGGATGCAGCGCAAAACGCACAATACAAGCGCCGACGATCTGCAAATAGCCAGCGATCTTACGAGCGGCGCGGCGCAGCATCATAAGTTCGGCATCCGTCAACGTCTGCGCGGGCAAGACGATCACACTGTCGCCTGAGTGTACGCCGACCGTGTCCATGCTTTCCGTGCTGCACACGCTGATGGCGTTGCCGTCTGCATCGCGCACAACGGCGAGCTCGATTTCTTTATACGCGTCCACACACTTCTGCAAATGCACCTGCCCGACCAGCGACTGCGCGGCAAAATCTGAAAACACCGAAGTAAGCTCATCCGAGTTCCGGCATACTGTGCTGCCACCGTTTTCAGCTGAAAACGCAGCCTGTATGCGCACAGGATACCCCGCATCCTCAGAAAAAGCGATCGCTTCCGCCTCACTGCCGGCGATTTCCGCAGGCAAATACGGTTCATCCGCACGCTGCAGCATGGATTGCAGCGCCTGCGCGTTATGGATGCTTTTGATGACTTCGGGCTGCGCGCCCAAAAGGACCGCGCCATGTTCCTCTAAGTATCCGTTCTGCGAAAGCTCCAGACAAATTTCCAAGCCTGTTTTGCCGCCTGCCGTCGCTAAAATAGCATCGGGCTGCTCGATTTCGATGATCTTTTTTATGACCTCACTGCTGAGCGGCTCCAAATAAACGGTATCCGCAACCCCGTGTTCCGTCATGACTGTTGCAGGATTCGAGTTTGCCACGACGACCTGAATTCCAGCTGATCGCAATACACGGCACATCTGTACGCCCGCATAGTCAAATTCGCTCGACTGCCCGATAACAACAGGACCCGCGCCGATCACAAGGATTTTTTTAAACAGAGATCTCATTTGCGCGCCTCCCCCATCATTTGCATAAAGCGGTCAAATACCCACGACGTGCTGCTGGCCGGATCTGCGCTTGGCGTAAACTGAACACTGAAGCCCGGGAAAGCACGATAAAAGAGCCCTTCCACAGAACCGTCATTCACATTCGTCAGGAAAACCTCTGCGCAGTCTGTTGAAACACTTTCACGCCGCACGGCGTAGCCGTGGTTTTGTTCGGTGACCATTAAACGGTTGGTATGCGCGCACAGCACGGGCTGGTTGGAGCCTCGATGTCCCTGATGCATTTTTTCGATCTGTGCACCTGCTGCCAGCGCAAGCATTTGGTGTCCAAGTCCAACGGCAAAAATCGGAATACCGAGCTTTGTCATTTCAGCGATCTCCCGCACAAAAGCCGGGTTATCATCCGGGTCGGCCGGACCGTCCGAAAGGAAAATCCCGTCGGGAGACAGCGCGCGCACCTGCTCGGCAGTGTAAGAAGCGGGTAAAAGCTCCAGTGAGCAATCGCGTTCAATAAAGCCCTCTAAGATCTCACGGGGAAAGCCGTAATCCATCACGCATACGCGGTATTTTTCCGACCCAGCTTTGATTTCCTGCGGCTCTCGTATTGTGATCGCCTCTACCGCGCCGGAAATGGTATAGGCACGGATGTGTTCGAGCAACGTGTCTTTGTCGTCCAAGCTGTCTGTGATCGCACCTTTGACATAACCCTTGTCACGCAAAGCGCGCGTCAAGCGGCGCATATCGATGCCGCAAAGCCCGACGATCCCACGCGAACGCAAGTATTCATCCAAAGTGCGTTCGCCTTCGGCTGTTACATCGCACCATTCGCGCACGATATACCCGTTCGCCATGATATCCGAAGTTCGGTTTTGTGCCGTGACCCCGCGATTGCCGACGAGCGGATAGGTCTGCGCTACGATCTGCCCATAATAGGTCGGATCAGACAAAAGTGAGGTATAGGACGCCGTGCAGGTATTAAATACGACCTCGCCGACAGCGGTACCCCGCTTTCCCATTGAAAGGCCTTCAAACAGTGTTCCGTCCTCAAGCAGCAGATACGCTTTCTGCGGATTTCGACTCATAGCTCAGTCCCCTTTGCTTTCCGAGATGGCAGCGGCAATATCATCACGCATGCGCAAGGCTTCCGCACGTGCGGCTTTGGCGTAATCCTGCTCATCACAGCCGTTTTTCTGATAGGCGCACATAATCCCGCGGGAGGAATTGATGATCGCGCCGTCGCCGTTCTTGTCAAACGCGGGTACGACATCCTTTGCCCCACCGCCCTGTGCACCGTAACCGGGTACGAGGAAAAATGTATGCGGCAGCGCCCCACGCAGCTCGGCAAGCTGCTGCGGATAGGTAGCGCCTACGACCGCGCCGACGGCAGAATACCCGTATGCACCGCGTGTCGGCTCGCCCCACGCTTCACACATATCCCCCATGACACGGTACACCGGATTGTCCCCAATGCATTTGTCCTGCAATTCACCCGAAGAGACGTTGGAGGTTTTGACAAGAACAAAAATGCCTTTATCCTGCGCGGCGCAGATCTCGGTCAGCGGCTTGATGCCGTCCGTACCGAGATAGCCGTTGACCGTCAGCGCATCCGCGTCAAAAGCCGCGATCTGCTCACCGCGCACAGCTGTCGTGCCGAGATGAGCGGCGGCATAGGCCTGCATCGTTGCACCAATGTCGTTTCGCTTGCCGTCTGTAATGACAAACATGCCTTTCTTTTTCGCATACGCGATCGTTTCATACAGCGCACGCATACCCTGCCAGCCATACATTTCATAATACGCACACTGCGGCTTTACAGCGGGCACGATATCGCAAAGTGCGTCAATAAGACCCTTGTTGAACGTCAGCAAAGCTGCGGCGGCCGCCTCAAGCGGGTCGCTGTACTTCGAGAATGCTTCGTCACAAATAAACCTCGGCACATAGTCGAGTTTCGGGTCAAGCCCGGCTACCGTTGGATTTTGCATATCACGAATTCGCTCGATCAATCTGTCAAACCCCATGATGTCCTCCTAAAACAGTTCATTATATACGATCCTGCCATCCAAAACCGTCATTTTCACTTTGGCTTGCAGGGTACAGCCTTTGAACACGCAGTTCTTCGATTTGCCATGCAGACGATGGGTGTCCACCGTCCACCGTTCGTTTTCATCGATCAAAATCAGGTCGGCGCGTTCACCTATACGCAGCGTTCCGCCGCCGAGATCCAAAATTTCCGCCGGGCGGCAGGACATCCTTCGGATCAATTCGGAAAGAGACAGTTTACCTGTTGCGACCAGCGCCGTATAGCTTGCCGAAAAGGAAGTTTCCATACCGATCACGCCGTTTGGCGCTTTCAAAAAGTCCTGTTTTTCCGTCGGCGTGTGCGGCGCATGGTCGGTCGCGATCACGTCGATTGTACCGTTTAAAAGCGCCTGCTCGATCGCCTCACGATCCTTCGCGCTTCGCAAAGGCGGGTTCATGCGGTAATCCGCATCGCGCGTTTCTAATTTATCTTCATCAAAAATAAAATAGTGCGGGCACGTCTCCGCTGTAACGGAAAGCCCTTTCGCTTTGGCGTCTGCGATGAGCGCGGCGCTTCCCAAAGTACTCACATGACAAATGTGCAGATGCGCGCCTTTGGGCGCATTCATTAAAAGCGCGATCTCCCGCGCAGTACCTGCGTCTTCAGCGGCGTTCGGGATACCGCCCACATCAAAACGAGCGCTCCATTTTCCCTCGTTGATGATACCGCCCGCCGAGAGAGAACGGTCTTCCGTATGTGCAAAGATCGGGCGGCGCAGCCGTGCACTCTCTTTCAGCGCACGCGCCATGAACGCGGCGGTCGCAACGGGTACGCCGTCGTCGGAAAATGCACAGGCACCGCTTTGCACGAGCGCTTCCATATCGGTCAATTCCTCGCCGCAAAGGCCCTTTGTGATCGCGGCAACAGGCAAAACGCGCGCATCCGCCTGCCTTGCCTGCCCCAAAACATATCGCACAGTCTCAGGCGTATCGCAGGCGGGACGTGTGTTCGGCATGGCGCAAAGCGTCGTCACGCCGCCCGCCGCCGCAGCCTTACAGCCGCTTAAAACATCTTCTTTTTCCGTGAATCCCGGATCGCGCAAATGCACATGTAAATCAACAAGCCCCGGGGCCAAAATCAGCCCCGAAGCATGGATGACAGTTGCAGAATCCGCGCAAAGACCTTGCCCGATCTGCACAATTCGGTTGTCCCGGCACAGCACGTCACAGACGGCATCCAGGTTTTGGGAGGGGTCAACGACCCGTGCGTTTTGAAACAATAGCTGCGCCATAATCTCTCCCCTGCTCTATTTACGCGGCAGAATCTGTAGTAGCCGGAGGCTGCGTAGTCTCCGCAGCGGGCTGTGTCTCTGTTGCAGCCGTAGTTGTTTCGCCCGGCGTTACCTGCTCCTGATCGCCGCCGGAATTATCTTCCGTAGCAGGCGCACTCGAAGCATGACTCGCCGTGCAGGTACCGGGCAGATTTTCTTTGGAATACCAGCCTGTTGCGCGGCTGGTGCAGCCGTCGCTTGCCAAAAGACCTGTCTCGGTACAGTAGGTGCGTTCCTCAACGATCGGCGAGAATTTTTCAAAGTCCTTGCGCTCCAAATCGTCGTGGATCAGATTCATCACAGCGTCAAATATGCTGCCGGCAGGGTTGCCGGATACATAGTTGGAAATCTGCTTAGGCGTATCACAGCCAAACCAGACCGCCGCCACATAATACGGTGTGCCGCCGACAAACCATCGGTCCTTATCCTCAGATGTCGTACCGGTTTTTGCAAACAGCGGAGAATTGTCCAGCCCATAGTTACGGGCTGTTGCCTGCCCCGCGCGGTCGGTCACGACCGTTTGCAGAAGCTCGTTCATCACATCCGCCGTATCCTGCGAAATTGCCTGCTCACCTTCCGTTTCGGCATGACGCAAAAGCACTTCGGAGCCGCTTGAATTGGTGACCTCGTAATAGCAATAGGGTTCGAAATACTTGCCCCCGTTGCCGAACACGGCGAACGCCGCAGCCATTTCCAGCGTGGAGACGCCCTCATACGTACCGCCGACTGCAAGCGAGGAAGTATTTTTGTCCGTCGGATCCACAAGGTGCGACAAATGGAATTTCTGCGTCGCATATTCAAAGCTTACATCAAAGCCGATCTCCTGTAAGATCTGCGCAGGCACGGTATTATAGGAAATTGCAAGCGCCTTTTGCACCGTCACATAGGAACCAGGCGAACCGGGATCGTTGCCGTAGTTCACCGGGCCGTATCTGCCGTCGTCATAGTAGTTCGGAATACCGTAATTCTCGATCTTGGTGCTCCACGTAATATATTTTTCTTCCATAGCGGGCGAATAGATCGTCAGCGGTTTTATAGAGGAACCCGGCTGACGGTATGAGTTTGCCGCACGGTTCAGCACACGGTTCTCGGTTTTTTCGCCGGCGCCGCCGACCATGCCGACGATGCGGCCGCTGTAGTCCATGATGGTCATGGCAGATTGTGCGTCGTCAATATTTTTATTGTAGCGCGGGAAGTCCGTTCGGTTGACATAGACGCTTTCCATCGCCTCCTGCACATCCAGATCCACAGCGGAATAGATGCGCAAGCCGCCCGAATAGATCAGCGAGGAAGCCTGTGAACGGGAATAGCCGTACTGATCCATAAGGTCGTCCCGCACGCTTTGGATCACATAGTCCACATAATAGCTCCAAACGGAATTTTCTGTTTCGACCTGCTGGGAGGCAAGATCGCCGGAAGGTTCATAGCCTTCGCTGTTGGTGAACACCATTTCATAAGCCACAGCCTCGTCGTATTCCTCCTGCGTGATCATGCCCTGATCCAACATATTATACAGGCATGTCAGCTGACGCTTTCGGTTTTCGTCGGGATGCAGCAGCGGGTCATTGGCCGACGGAGACTGCGTGATCGCGGCAAGAGAAGCACATTCGGCAAGGTTCAGATCCTGTACATTTTTGCCGAAATACGTCTCTGACGCCGTCTGCACACCGTAGCAGCCGTGGCTCATATATACCGTGTTCATATATGCTTCAAGCACAGTTTCCTTGGAAACATTCTTCTCCAGGTTCAGCGCCATGAGGATCTCATAGAATTTGCGGTTGAGCGTACGCTTATTTTCCCCGGTCAGGTTTTTAATAAGCTGCTGGGTAATGGTCGAGCCGCCCGTGGAACCGCGATCCTTGACGATAGCGGAAAGCGTGCGAAACCAGTCCACGCCGTTATGACTGTAAAAACGTTTGTCCTCCAGCGCGATATAGGCGTTCGCAAGATTCTGCGGGATCGTGCTCTCCTCCGGGTTTTCACTGTATGTCACCCAAACGCGGTTCTGCTCACCGTGCAGCCGCGCAAGCTGGACGACCTCATCGTTGTCGTCATAGGCGTAAATAAAGGTCGTCTGGTCTTGATTTTCACGATACTCTTCCAAGTTCACCTTGGCTTCGCCGTTGACATAGGATACGGCAAACGAGAGCACATAAATCCCGACAATCAGCATAGTTAACAGCGCGGTCAGCGCACAAGCCAGCAGCACCGTTACTGCCGTACGGTGCTTCGCGAGGACATTGGAGCGCTTTTTCGTGCGCGTAGTGTTCCTTCTGCGTGGTTGTTTTGCCATAGAGTTCTCGCTGTGCGCAGCGGGCGGCTGTATGCCGCAGCGAACCTGCGCACCGCTCCTTTCTGAAAATAAATCCTGCACCTGTTTACCCTGTTCCGTTATAGAACAGCGGCAATTAGGCACAATGCGGTACACTTACATAGGGTATTGTATCATATTTTTGACGCTATTTCATTAAAAATTTCCATTTTTAACAAAATTTAATAAAAGCGTGCCGCACGGGCAAACTGATATAAAGGAAGTGATGGCTTGCAAAAGATCCTGAAACGCTGCATACTCGGCGTATTGTGCGCGCTGATGCTGGTCGTACTTGTGGCTGCCCTTGCTTTGCAGGCGGGCGACGGCGATACACATGCCGCAACAGAAGTGCAACAAGCGGCAACACCGAAATATGTTTTTTCGCAATACGAAGGCAGACTCGCGCTTTATGAGCGCGGATACACCATGCCGGTGGAGATCTACGACGTGTATCTGCAAAACTTCCCGCCCGACGAGCAGGAACGCCTCACGGCAGGCATTCCCGCAGAAACGGACGAGGAAATTCAAAAGATCATAGAAGATTATACAAGCTGAACCGTAATCTCGCTCTCCCCGACGGGAAGGCAGATCTCCAATACGCCGGGCAGACGTTCAAAGGGCTTCGTCTGTGAACCGTTGACGCAAACACGATACGTCCCGTTTTCCCGCAGGCATAAAAGCAGTATGCCGCTTCGCGTTCCGTAATTTGTGAAACGACCCGAAAAGGAAGAGCAATCCTCCGAAAATGCAGCGTGCGTGCAGAAGGTGTCAAACCCCGTTTGGTGCGTACCCGGCTTAAAGTATGCCTGCGCCCAAAGGCAGATGGGTGCGGAAAGCCCGCCGAAATTATGGAACCAGCCGCCCCGCCCCGTCTCAATGCTGAACATTTCAAAGGTGTAGTGGGAATACTCCACCTCGCGTTTCCAAGCGTTCAGCGCAGTCTCAGCGATCTTCCATGCGAAATCCGTTTCGCCGAGATCCAGCATCGTTTTCCAAACGAACCACTGGTGCGCGATCCAGACGTTGCCGTTCCAATACCCGTTCGTGATATAATAACTCGCGGTGCGGTCAACAGCACTGATACCGACGGGGGTGAACATTTCCGAATCACTTTTCAAATGTGCAAGTAAGCGCCTTTTCTGTTTCTCGGTCACAGCACCCGCTAAAAGCGGATATACGCCATCAAGCGTTTTGTTGAGGTTTTCCCCGTCTTCCGTTCTAAGCTGCCCGACGGGCTTGCCGGCTTCGTCATGCAGTACATAGGAAAAATAGCCGCTTTCTTCATCCCAGGAATAGGTTTGCAGCGCCTCTGTCAGCCGTTGGACATCCTGCTCGTAAACCGCTGCATCCTCGGTTCTGCCCATCTGCAGGGCGACGATGCGCAGCAGCTTTGCGGTTCGGATGACCTGCGAGGTGGAAATCGCCGGCGCAGCATTTAACTGTAAACCGCGCCGATACATCTCTTTTTGCGGCGGCAGGTCATCCATACCCGCGCAGTTGTAAAAATAATCGAACGTGGTTGTCAGGCCGCTTTGGAAGCGCGCGGTGGTCGAACCGTGTGTTCTGCCCGCAAGGAACTCATAGAACAGCTTCGCGCGATCATAGTACGAGTAAAGCTTCGACTTGTCTTCGGCAGCATTAAGCATTTCAAGGTATTGATACAGGTGCACCGGGACGGGCGAACCGTGCAGCAGGAAGGCGTAATCCGGGTTTTTGCGGTCGCTGAAATACAAATCAAGCGTCGCGTCGGCGATCTTGGGAGCGAAGTTTGCCATGGCAAGCCCGATAAAGCCAGAGTCCCAGGTGTAAAAGGAATCCCAACGCTTGCCCGGCGTGTGGTGGGGTACATATTCGCCGTGACAATAGAGCGGATACACCACATTCTGAAAGAGCGCCGCGCGCAAAAGTTCACAGGAAAACGCATACGGCTCCCCTACCTTTGTAAAGCCGGTGGGCTCCAAAGATGCTTGTGCTGCGGTGTGTACGCTTTCATAATAAGAAATATCGTGATAGTCGGTTTCTCCGTACGAGATCACGGCGTATTCCTGTTTCACCGTGTGCGGCTTCGCATAAATCGTATGTACGACAGCGTTGTGATAAAAGCCGTCGTCACTGTGCTTTTCGGAAAAAGAACCCGAAAACTGCTCGAGCATATTATGAAAGCTCTCGTCGGGCTGCGTGATGCGCGAGGTCGGGCTGTCCTCCAGCGCGCCTGTCGGGAAATCACGGAAGCGCGTTTGCGTGTTGAAGGTACGCAGTACAAACGGCTTTTGTACACCTTCATAACGGTATTCGGCACGTGCGCCGTCGGCTTCCGCTTTGGTTTGCATATGCGGCTTGTAGGCGTGCGGGATATTTTCTACAAGTATCACGTTCGCATCGCACGCCTGTGTGACCGCTAAAAAATCCAGCTCCAGCGCACCCGTACCCTGCGACACGAATTGCAGCGTAAATCTTTTTCCTTGTAAAGCCTGTGTGCGGAATTGTACGATCGCCATTTCCCCGTCAGTTGCAGGGAACACCACGGGTTCACCGTTTAGGAGGAATTTGCAGTCGCGCGCATCCACGGTGCGGTAGCGCACGCTTAAAACCGGATCCTGCAAGGATTCGGGCATTTCCATGCAATAGGCTACCGAATCCCCCGTCTCCTCGCCGAAGCGCGGATATTTCGGCAAAATGTAGCGGTTGTCATCGCGGTCGCCGAGCCCGCGGTGATCGACGAATCGGTCGTCAAAAAACTCGCCTTTTTTCATGGCGTCCATGCACTGCGCGTCCCACGGGCGCGGCGTGTGGTAGGAATATGCCGCATAATCCGTCGCCTTTTTATATGCACAGATCTTCGGCAGGGTCAAATGTGCGGAAAAGCGGCTGGGGAATTCCAGCGCGGAAAAATAGTTGACTAGGAAATTCTGCGTCATATCCGAATGGTTGACCAGCGTCGTACAGACCAAAACGCTTTCGTCCGTGAGGCGTGTGAACGCAACATCCGCATAGATCACATCTTTCCACTCCAGATCACAGCGATACGAATAATGGCTGTAATCCGCCCGTGCCGTCCACGGATGCACGCCGACGGGGATCGTCACATTCGGCGGGCAGGTGTTCGTATTGGCAAGCGCGGGGCTTACCACCAAATCGAACCGCACGCCCTTTTCGGTATCATGGTCGGTGATGCGGGAGATCCCGCTGTATTTTTTGGAATACGGACCCCACAGGGGCATGATCGCACGAATTTTTTTCATAACCGCTGTCCTTCTCAATAATTCACAAGTTTTACTATGCTTATACGATTTTGGTATTATAGCAAAACTCACCGCAAAATGCAATCAAGAAAAGGATACAAAAAGGACGCGCTTACGCACGTCCTTTTTCAAGTTTGCATGCAAGTGTGCAGTTGTCAGCGATCACCAATTCTCAACATAGCGGTTCAGCGCATTTTCAACGCCGCACGCGACACTGTTCGGATCGTCCATCAGCTTGTCACAGCCGATGCGGAACACCATAACGCCGCCCGCGCCCGAGAACAGCGCCAAAGCGGTCTTGTCGCCTGCCAGTGCAGGGGCGCAGAACGTACCTTCATAGATCTGCCCCGCGTCCTCGACATTGTAATACTTGCTGTCCCAGTAATTCGCTTCGTCCAGATCACGCCATACCGCCCAATACGGCGAACCGTTGACGGGACGGCCGTAGGCGGCAATACCGATATTGATCTTGGAAAGATCGGCACCGTTGTCAACAAAGGCTTTCAGCCCCTCCTGTGCTTGCTGCAGCGAGCTTTGGTACCCGTCTATATCGCTGCCGTCATATGCCATAAACTGGATCTGGTCCAGGCGGTCCAGCGTTTCTTCCGTCATGCCAAGTGTACCTGCCGAAAGTGCGGCAGACAGGATACGATCCTCGCCGCCTGCGCGCATGCCCTCGTCGAGCCGCGCAATAAATTGGTCATAAACATGCCAATCGTCCGCCGTCTGCGGGTACTCCCAGTCGATGTCTACGCCGTCAAAATCATATTTTTCCACAAACGCCACGATCTTGTCGGCGATCGATTCCCAATACTGCGCCATATAGGTGTTGACGCCGTTATGCCCGTCGCCCCATGCGCCGTCCGCAAGCGCGGTCACAATGAGCTTCACCTCGTGGTCGGGGTTGGAGCGGTAAGAAATGATCTCTTTGAGCGCGGCGATCTGACGGGCAAATTCTTCTTCCCCACCGTCGCCGAAGTTCATGTTGCCCTGTTCGTCCCAGTGCACTGCGGCAAATACGATAACGGTGCTGTACACATCATAGAAGCGTGCATAATTGCGCACGTAGTCTTCGCCGCGCGCCAAAATTTCGGTTGGCACATCGCCGTCTAAGCGCTGATACACCGTGACCTCTAAGTCCTCCGCCGCACGAACGGGCTCATTGTAAAGGCGCAAGGACTTGATCTGCACAGGCGTGTCGCTGTCGCGGAACTTATCTATGGAAAGCCGGACGCGGTCAGTTGTAACAGGGTCAAAGCTACACAGACGCATGGATTGGATCTTCTCGCTTTGGTAAACTGTTACCCACTCATCCTCTATATACGCTTGCAGGCGGAAATACTGCGCCTGATTGCCGACCTCTTCGATGATCGCTGTATTAAATGTAGAAACCTCGGCAAGCTGCAATTCAACATAGCTGTTGTTGCCGTCTTCATTTCCCTCGGCAGGATCCCGTGCCGGATCCTGCGGCGTCCAGCAATCGTCCCCTTCCGACAAAAGCGCGGCAGCATCTGCTTTTTCACCGTTCTTTAAGCTTTCGAACTTCACGCTTGCGCCTTCCAGCAAATTCTCGGATTGCAGCGTGAGTGCAGGAAGCGCTTCAGCAGAAAGTTCACCGACACCGGAGAAATCGAACTGCATGGGGACAATGACAAGCACTGCAACAAGTGCAGCGGCTACGGCAGCCTTTGCCGTTTTTAAAAAGCTCTCACAAAATACGAGCGGCAGCGGAAGAAGCGCTACAAAGCCGAAAAGCGGCAGTTCAGGCTGCAAAGCCTGCATCCCGCGCGAAAAATTGGCAGCCGATATGCCGCTGTCCAAACCAAATACCAGCACTGCTGTATAAACAAAAGCTATAACGCTTAATACGGCAAAGATCAAATATATCCCACGGAATACGCGAAGCCCTTTTTTCTCTTTGTTTTTCCCGGAAAATGCGTGAACGAGCAAAAGAATCAGGGAGACCGCCGCGCAAATCAGGATCACGCCCAAAAGCGTAGGCACAAAATTTTCTCCGAGCGGATAAAGTTCGGCGATCCAGGAATAGGTCCAGGTTGCGCTTAGCAAAAACGCCGCGGCGAACAGGGCAAGCAGTAAAAATATGTATGCCCCGCCGCGTGAGGATAGCGCGTTTCCAATGCGTTTTAAGGCTTTCATCTCATTTCGCTCCTTTTTGGATCAGATCATATTTTCAGCGCAGTGCTTGAAGCACTGCGGTAAAAATCGGCACTTCGCACTTTTTCCGAATCCATTAAGCCTCTTTCTGCGAAGCGGACAGCTCCAACAGGCGGCTTTGCTCGGAAAAGCCCTGTTTTATGTAAAAGTCCCGTGCAGCATCATTAAACGCCCACACCTCAAGTTCGACACAATCGCAGCCAAGCTGCGCTGCCGTTTGCCTGAGATACTGCGTCAATGCAGCGCCGATGCCCTGCCTTTGAAACGCGGGGTTTACAAAGAACTCATCGATCCAAAGGATCCTGCGCGGACACGCCGCCTTGTTTTTTAGCCCCAAGCTTTTACACGGCAAAAGCAGAAAGCCAGGATTCCGTTCTCATCCGCCCCGACAATACCGAAAGCATCTTTCCCTGCCGCACGCTTTTTAAATTCTTTCTTATTCATTTCGGCAGGCGGCAGAAAAATATCCGGCCGTGCGTGTGCGTGCATTTGCGCCAAGTCACGAGACAAAATTCGGATCTGCTCAAAGTCGGGAAGTTCCATGCGCCGAAAAAGCATCCTTTTCCCTCTTTTCGGTATGACAACCAGCATATATGACAATGAAAACGCTGACACAATAGATCACTTTATATATGTTGGCAAAGATTTTCTTTATTTTATCGAATATTTTTTGGCATGTCAATCCACTCGCGGTCGGAAATCGGTTGGTCGAAAAAATTTGTGAAATACAGCCAAACACGGTTCGGAAATGCATCTTTCCGAACCGTGTAACTTTGGAGCGGTCTGTTTTTTACGCTTTGTAAAACACGCTATGATTTTGCGCGATTCTGCGCTTGCTGCCGATTTAAGCACTGCTTGTCGAACGAGGGGTTGAACGCATAGAAATTCTTTTCGTTCAAGCGGTCTGTCGTAAGCCGCAGGCCCTCACCGAAGCGCTGGTAATGCACGATCTCGCGTTCACGCAGGAATTTGATCGGATCACGCACGTCGGGGTCATCTACAAGGCGCAGGATGTTATCATACGTTGTTCTCGCTTTTTGCTCTGCCGCAAGGTCTTCGTGCAGATCGGTGATTACATCACCTTTGCTTTGCAGATATGTCGCCGTGAACGGCATGCCGCTGGCGGCAACGGGATAAACGCCCGTTGTGTGATCCACAAAATACGTGTCAAAGCCGCTCTTTTTGATCTCTTCCGGCGAAAGGTTGCGTGTCAGCTGGTACACAATCGCCCCGATCATCTCCAGATGTCCGAGCTCTTCCGTACCGATGTCGGTCAAAAGGCCTTTGAGTTCTGCAAACGGCATGGAGAAGCGCTGCGAGAGATACCGAAGCGACGCGCCCAATTCGCCGTCAGGTCCGCCGTACTGGCTGATGATGATTTGGGCGTATTTGGGATTTGGCGTCTTGATACGGACAGGGTACTGTAATTTTTTCTCGTATTGGAACATAGCTTACTTCACACACTCCTCTGTATCCCACGGCCACGGGTTTGCAAGCCACGCGCAGCCGCTGCCTGTAGCGGCGGAAAGCGGGCCGTATTTCTCTTCAAAGTCGGCGCGCATCGCCGTGTATTCCTCCGTATACTTTTTGTGCCGCGCCATGGCTTCGCAATCATCCTGGTGCGTATCCAAATAGAGATGCAGCTCCCACAAAATGAATTGCAGCGAGGATAAGCATTGGAGTGCCTTGCTTCTTTCTGTCAGCATCCGCATTTCCCTCCGTAAAACGGTTTATCGAGATCCGGGAACGCCGTACCGCGGCACAGCGCCTTTTGAGCTTCATACATGGTCGCATCTGTTTGGAACGGCACATACGCCATGGTAGTGACGGGACATTTCGGCAGCGGCATCATGCCCGTATACAGGTTTTCCTGTGCCGCGTACGGACATTGTGTTTGCAGAATCCCGTCACAGTAATCTAAATAGGATTTCAAATGATTGTCTCCCTTCTTTTTTCGGAACAGTCCTTTGCTTCATTCTATTCCGTGGTGCGCTGTTCGGTACATGCCGAAATACAAAATTTGAGCCACGCATAAAACAAAATCAACAAAATAGCGTTTTTTCGATGTATCAAAAAAAATGTCTTGATTTTTTTCTGCGGATTCGCTATAATAGCAGGGCGACACGGAGAGTTGTCCGAGCTGGTCGAAGGAGCACGACTGGAAATCGTGTAAGCCGTCAACGCGGCTTCGAGGGTTCGAATCCCTTGCTCTCCGCCATAAGTCCACCGTAATTTTGATAGAATTACGGTGGGCTTTTTCTATGCCCGAAAACCGCTTGAAATAAGGCTTTTCGGCTGTTTCAGCGCATAAGCGAACCCCGCCACAGAGCATTTCTGCGGCGGGGTTTTGTGCATTTTATGGGGATTGCGGCTTTCTGTTCTGCAGTAATCGTTAAATAGCCGAGTAATCGTTGAACTACTGGGGTATTCGTTGAACTGCCGATGTAATCGTTAAACAGTTTCTTTTCCAGCCTTAGAGATTTAACAATTGAGGGTTGAACTTGGTATTATCCACATAATGCTTATACATGGTACTCGCAGGCAACAAACGAATCTGAATGCTTTGAAGTCCACGACTTTGTAGCATACCAAGCGATACTACACCTTTTTCGATGACCTCTGAACCCATAGTCGTCATGAGGAAGCAGTTCCGCACGGTGCGTATCTGATGTGCTTCCACAAACGGCTGATAAGCCAACTGGTACAGATACTGCTTAGTTATGGACTCAATACCAGGCTGACCGCGAAGTTTTTTGTTGAGTTCCAATTGGATGTTGTAGTATTTAGCATCGAAAATAATAAACTGATAGTCTCCGTTGACGTTAATGATAGAAATGAAATCAGGGATAAGCGTGTCTTCGGCTTGTTTTACAAACGGCTCACCGCTTGGAGCAGTTCCTGCCCACTGCGGTTTATCGATTAAATCTATGAGCTTTTTATGCCGCATATGACGGTACTGCTCGGCCAATGGCACGGGCAGCCGCAGAGCGCCGATTGGTTTCTGCAACTGGTTATCCATTACTTCTGCACAGACTTTCTCCCACACCAAGTTGAAGCTATTCGTACCGAACATACTGAAACAGTCCAAATCATCCAGTGTACTGCTATTCGCTATGTAAGCATAGAGCGTTTTCAGCAGGAGCTGTTTGCGGGTGTTAAACTGAACATTGAGCTCCTTTGCAATGCGATCCAGAATATATTCCTTATCACCAAAATCATCAATCTGCTCGTCAGAAATATCAACGCCCATACTCATGATTTAGCCCCCTCA
>JFBN01307358.1_pt1 | contig 72123 bp, 76 predicted proteins | sample 768741 | NCBI WGS metagenome assembly JFBN01 (sample SAMN01983846, study PRJNA193217) | chicken gut metagenome | biome: terrestrial biome; isolation source: ceca of Broiler chicken | host: Gallus gallus | place: United Kingdom: England | collected 2010-09-07
CCTCCTTATGAATAATTTTTAGTTGCAAATTAATTGTAATTATTAAAAATCAACAAATAGATATTTTTGTAAAAATATTTCAAAAAAATATAATTTTTTATATATATTTAAATTATTATCAAAATATATTATAAATATATCTTATTTTATTTAGGTTAAATAAATAGAAATTTTACCCACTAAGCTTTTAAGATATTTTTACTCTTTTTAATATTATTATGGTAATATTTTCAATATCAAACTAAAAATAAAGGAGAAATTATGTTTGAATTAAGAAAATTACCTTATGATACCAATGCTTTTGGTGATTTTTTGAGTGCTGAAACTTTTAGCTATCATCATGGAAAACATCACAATACTTATGTTACAAATCTAAATAATCTTATTAAAGATACTGAATTTGCAGGTAAAGATCTTGTAAGTATTATCAAAACTTCAAATGGGGGCGTATTTAATAACGCAGCTCAAGTTTATAATCATGATTTTTATTTTGATTGCATTAAGCCAAGTACAGGCTGTGGCTGTGGCGGTTCATGTCAAAGTATAGATGCTAATTTACAAGTGGCACTAGAAAAAGAATTTGGATCTTTAGAAAATTTCAAAGCTGAATTCATCAAAGGTGCTACAGGAGTTTTTGGTTCAGGATGGTTTTGGTTAGTTTATAATACTAAAAATCAAAAACTAGAATTTGTAGGTACTTCAAACGCAGCTACACCAATTACTGAAGATAAAGTTCCTTTACTTGTTGTAGATGTTTGGGAACATGCTTATTATGTAGATCATCGTAATGCACGCCCTGCTTATTTAGAAAAATTCTATGCTCATATTAACTGGGAATTTGTTGCAAAAGCTTACGAATGGGCTTTAAAAGAAGGCATGGGATCAGTTAGCTTTTATGCAAATGAACTTCACCCTGTAAAATAATTTAAAGGCATCAAAACGATGCCTTTTTTACTCTCCTAAGCTTGGAGTCATTTCGATAATCTTCCAAGGAAGTCCTTGAGAATTCAGCTCTTCCATAAAAGGCTTAGCGTCAAATTCTTCCATATTAAACACGCCTTTTCCTTGCCAAATTCCTTTAGCGATTAATTTCGTACCTATCATAGCAGGAACACCTGTAGTATAGCTCACAGCTTGCGCGCCAGTTTCTTTGTAACATTCTTCATGATTGCAAACATTATAAATATAAACTTGTTTGTCTTTTCCATCTTTTTTACCACGAATCACACAACCTATATTGGTATAACCTTTAGTGCGTGGTCCTAAACTTGCAGGATCAGGAAGCAAGGTTTTTAAAAATTCTATAGGAATGATTTCTTTACCTTGGTGTATCACAGGTTTAATCCCTAGCATTCCAACATTTTCAAGACATTTCATGTGAGTTAAATAACTTTGTCCAAAAGTCATAAAAAAGCGTATTCTTTTTAAACCTTTGATATTTTTTACCAAGCTTTCAAGTTCTTCATGATAAAGCAAATAGCTATCTTTCACTCCTACTTCTGGATAATCCCACTCCATTTTTATTTCCATAGGCTGCGTTTCTATCCACTTGCCATTTTCCCAATAACGCCCTTTAGCAGAAACCTCACGCAGATTGATTTCAGGGTTAAAATTCGTCGCAAAAGCATAGCCATGATCACCTGCATTGCAATCTAAAATATCTATATAAGAAATTTCATCAAATAAATTTTGCTGTGCATAAGCACAAAAAACATTAGTTACACCAGGATCAAATCCACTTCCTAAAAGTCCTAAAATTCCTGCTTGTTTAAACTTATCATTTCTCGCCCATTGCTCTTTGTATTCAAATTTAGCTAAATCAGGATGTTCATAATTTGCCGTATCTATATAATCAATCCCTGCTTTTATACAAGCATCCATTAAACTCAAATCTTGATAAGGCAAAGCAACATTGAGTAAAATTTGCGCTCCTGTTTTCTTGATAAGTTCTACAACCGCATTGCTATCATCAGCATCAATTTGCGCTGTTTCAATTTGAACCCCTAAACGCTCTTTGATAAAAGTAGCGATTTCATCACATTTGCTTTTTGTTCTACTAGCTAAAGTGATTTTGCTAAAAGTATCAGAATTCATTGCGCATTTTACAGTAGCCACACGACTTACTCCACCTGCGCCTATGATTAAAAGATTTTTCATGAAATTTGTCCTTAAAAGATTTTTAGGAATTTTAACTAAAAATTGATAATATCAAAATTTATTTTTTCTTCTAAGTTATAATTTGAGCTTAATAACATAAAAAATTCTATATTTTTATATCTTAACTTAAGTCTATAAAAAGCCCCTAAAAATTCTTTTTGTAAAATTTTAGCCTCAAAGCGATTTCCTATTTTAAGTTCTGCATAACCAAAAATATAATTTTTTGAAGCTATCCAAGCAAAAAATTCATCTTCTAAATCAAGTTTTTCTTCTATGATATTTAAATCAGGTAAAATTTGCGCACTTTTAAAATCGGGCTTAAAATAAAGCTCTTTAGGATTTGCATGAGCTAAAATTTTTCCTTTTTCTAAAAAAGCGATTTGATCAGACATACAATAAGCATCTTCAATATCATGAGTTACCATAATAGCCGTAATGCCTTGATTTTCTATCATTTTTTTCAATTCTCTTCTTAAATCCTGTTTTAAATTTTGATCCAAATTAGAAAAAGGTTCATCTAAAAGCAAAAGCTTACATCCTCTTGCCATAGCTCTAGCAAAAGCCACTCTTTGCGCTTGCCCTCCTGAAATTTCATCGATTTTTTTATATCTTAAATCTTCAATTTCAAAAGTTTTAAGCAAATGATTTAAAATTTGATTTTTATCTTTTTTATCATAAAGTGCAAAAAGTATGTTTTTCTCAACATTTAAATGAGGAAATAAAGCATAATTTTGAAACATCAAAGCCACTTCACCTTTGCAAGAAAACAAATCATAAGAACTAGCTTGTTCAAGCTTAGCAATAATCCTTAAAAGCGTGCTTTTTCCGCTTCCACTACCTCCTAAAATGCTTAAAAATTCTCCTTCTTTGACATGAAGATTGATATTTTCTAAAGCTTGTATTTTTCCAAAATTTTTAGATAAATTTTTAATTTCTAACATCATCTTTCCTTGTGATTTTATCCATCCAAACAACAACCATTAAAGAAAGAAAAACGATAAACAAGGAAGGCAAAGCTGCATCATAAATTCTTTCATCACTTGCAAACCAGAAAGCTTTAACACTTAAAGTTTCAAAGCCAAAAGGCGCTAAAATTCTACTTAAAGGAAGTTCTTTAATCGTATCAATAAAAACAATAATAAAAGCCAAAAATAAAAAATGTTTCATTAAAGGTGTGTGAATTTTAAAAAATAAAATAAAATAACTCGTTCTTAAATTTAAACTTGCCTCATCAATATTTAGATGAATTTTATTATATCCTCCCTCTAAAGAATAAATTGCACTCGCTAAAAAACGAATTATATAAGCAAAAACAAGAACAAGTAAAGAATTTCCCAATAAACTCATGTGAAAAATTTTATCCAAAAATACAAAAAGCACTATAATGCTAATCCCCAAAGCAGCAGCAGGTATAGAATAACCCAAAGAACTTATTTTTAAAATAAATAAATTAAAAAAATGATTTTTAACTATCCTAGAACTAAACATCAAAAAATAAGCTAAAAAAGTGGTAATTAAAGCAGTGACTAAAGCTAAGATTATAGTTTGAAAACTGATAATATAAAATTGTGATTCAAAAAGCTTATGATCTTTTAGCCCCCAATAAACTAGCCAAATAAAAGGTAAAATAAAACCTACAAAAGCAATCATAAAACAATAAATACAGGATAGAATTTGTTTAATAGGATTTAATTTTCTTTTTTTGATAAAAAGAGCTAAATTTTGATTAAAACTATAATGATGTTTATTTTTATAATAATAATCCACATACATAATCAAAAATACAAAAAGCATTAAAATACCCGATAAAACACTAGAAGAATAAGAATCATTCAAATCATACCAGAGTTTAAAAATTCCAGCCGAAAAAGTATCCACTCCCAAATAAGCACTTGCACCATAATCACTCAAAGTTTCCATTAAAACCAATAAAGCTCCAGAAAAAATGGCAGGTCTTGCACTCAAAAGTGCCACGCGTGTAAAAATTCTAAATTCAGAATATTTCATGATTTTAGCTACTTCATAAGCCTCTTTAGCTTCACTTTTAAAAGCTGTTTTAGCAAATAAATAAATATAAGGATATAAAGAAATAGCCAAAACAAAAATAACACCATAATGATTGAAAAAATCTATCCTAAAGCCAAAATTTTCGTGAAAAAATCCTTGAAAATCCATAATTCCCACATAAACAAAGGCTAAAATATAAGCAGGTATGGCTAAGGGTAAAATGAGTAATTTTTCTAAAATTTTACAGAAATAAAAATCATAATTTGCGATCAAATAAGCAGAACTCACACCCAAAATCAAGCTTAAACACAATACTCCCACGCTAATTATAAAAGTATCTTTGATGAATTTTAAAAATAAATAATCAAAAAAATGACTCAAATTTTCTTTAATAGATGAAAATTGGGTTAAATCACTTGTATTAAAATTTTGAAATAAAATATAAAAAAGTTCAGCAAAAATACCAAAAATAGGCAAAGCAAGAAAAAGGGCAAGTAAAATTGCCCCGAGTTTATAGTATTTTAGGGTTTTATACATTATCTAAAACCGACTTCATCGTAAATTTTAACCGCTTCTTTAATATTTTCTGCTATCTTACTCACAGGGATTTGATCTTCTTTGAAAGTTCCAAAATCTTTTACCGTTTGGCTTAATTCTACATCATTTCTTATAGGAAATTCATAATTACTATCAGTAAGAATTTTTTGAATTTCAGGACTTAACATAAATTCCATAAATTTTTTAGCCGCATCTTGATTTTTACTTGATTTTGTCATAGCAATACCGCTAATGTTAATATGCGTTCCTCTATTGTCTTGATTAGGAAAAATAATACCCAAAGAATTGCCCACTTCTACATCTTTTGGATTTTTAGAATTCTTTAAAAGCCCTATATAATAAGTATTCATAACTGCAAATTTAGCTTCGCCTGCAAATACTTGTCTGGCTTGATCTCTATCTCCACCCTTTGGATTTGTCGCAAGATTTTCAAGCACACCTTTAGCCCATGCTTTAGCCTCTTTATTTCCGTCATTAGCTATAATAGATGCTAAAAGAGTTTTGCTATAAGGAGCTGTAGCACTTCTCATAACAATTTCTCCTTTAAATTCAGCTTTTGCTAAATCTTCATAATTTTTCATTTTGCTAATATCGATATTTGCGTTTTTGTTGTAAGCAATAATTCTTGCTCTTTTTGTAATCGCAAACCACTCTTTATCCTTATCTCTTAAATGAGCAGGTATAAATTCTTCTAAATATTTTGATGAAACAGGGGATAAAAGTCCTAAATTTTTAGCTTCTGTAAGATTTGAAATATCAGCTGTGATGAAAATATCAGCAGGAGAATTACTTCCTTCAAGAGAAAGTCTTTTAATAAGTTCTGAAGCTTTAGCTTGAGTATGATTGACCTTAATACCTGTTTTTTCTTCGAATTTTTTTATGATTTCAAAATCAGCATCATAATGTCTTGCTGAGTAAATATTAAGCTCACTAGCACCTAAAAATGAAACAGCCGTTAAGAACATAAAGAAGATTTTTTTCATATTTTATCCTTTAATTGAGAATTATACTCGGTTTTATTAAGATCTTTAAAATCGGTATGAGAATGTTCAGAGCAAGCAAAAGCAAAGCCAACGCATAGTAAAAATAAAATTATTTTTTTCATAGACATTAATTCCTTTTAGATATTTTGATAAGAAATATTAATATTAAAAAGTAAATATAAAGTAACTTAATAATTTTATAACTGATAAATATTTTCATTTTATTATAATAAATTTTGATAATAATTATAAATAATTAAATTTTAATATAAATATTTAATAGTATTTTTATATATAAAATATTAATATTCAATATCAAAAATAAACTACTAAGAAAGTAACAATAATAATGAAATTTTATACTATTTTAAGCATTCTATTTATAAGCTTTATGTTGAGCGCTTGTGCTGTTTTGCAAAAATCATCTCCACTTCAAGAAAATAAAGATTTTTATATACTTGATACGCATACTCAAAAAAAGATTTCTTTTGAAGATATGATTTTAGAATTGCTAAAAGCAGATGTGATACTGCTTGGCGAAAAACACGATGAGGTTAAACATAAGATAAGTCAAGTTATGATTTTTAATGCCTTAGAAGGAAATTTAAGTTCTCAAAATATAAACTTTGATGTAGCTTTAGAAATGTTAGCAAGCACAGAGCAAAATCACTTAGATAAAGCTTTTAAAAATAAAAAAACCATTAAAGCCAATGAACTTACTAATGCATTAAATTGGGATAAGGTCTGGAAATGGAAAGATTATGAGCAATTTGTCAATGTGGTTTTTTATTCAAAGTCAAAAATATTAGGTGCAAATCTTTCACGCTCAGAAATTACAAGTATTTATAATGGGGCTCAGCCCTTAAAGGGTTATGTTTCAACCACAAATGAAGTAAAAAAACAACTTTTTGACATTATATCCTTAAGCCATAAGCTAAATCCTGAAGAAAATAAAGAATTACTAGATAAATTGGTGGAAATTCAACAATTCAAAGACAGGCGTATGGCTGATGTATTGGTTCATCATGTAAATAAAGTTTTATTGCTAGCTGGAAGCTATCATACAAGTAAAAAAATAGGAATTCCTTTACATATACAAGATTTTAAAAGCAGTAAAAAAATAGTTGTAGTGAATTTAAGCTATGGAGAAATAGATTTAAAAGACAGTGATTATGTTTTGATTTATAAGGGGGAGGAATGAAAAAATTAAGTTTATTTTGTGCTGTAGGTTTATGTTTTACTAGTTTTGCTTTTTCTGAAGAATTAGAATTTGATAGTCTTGAAATTTCAGGTTCAAAAATCAAAAACGATGAAAAACCTTTTGTAACTCCTGGAGCAACAAGCACAAGAGAGGGTATAGGTTCAGATACACAAAGTATAGATTCTATAGTGCGTAGTATACCTGGAACCTACACAAACACAGATCAAGCTCAAGGTACAGTTCAAGTAAATATTCGTGGTATGAGTGGTTTTGGGCGTGTTAATACCATGATTGACGGTGTTACTCAAACTTTTTATGGTAGTGCATCAGATGATCCAGCTAGATTTCATTCACAAACGGGAACTTCAGCTTTTGGAGCTGTTATTGATACAAATTTCTTAATCGGAGTTGATGTTACAAGGGGAACTTTTGAAGGAGTAGGTGGAGCAAATGCCTTGATGGGATCAGCAAATTTTAAGACCATAGGTATAAATGATATTGTACATGATGGCAAATCTATTGGATTTTTAGGACGATTTTCTTATGGAAGCAATGGAATCGGACCAAGTTATATGAGTGCAGTGGCTGGAAAGACTGAACTTGAAAATAATGGATATGTGGGCGCGCTTTTTGGTTATAGCGCAAAGAGAATTACTCAAAACTACACTGTAGGCGGGGGTGGCAAGATAGGTAGTAGTATGGTTGATACTGATGGAGATGGTATAGCTGATACCAATATCGCTCCTTTTGATCCAGATTTTTTAACCCAAAAACCAAACTCTCAACTTTTTAAACTCGAATATGTCCCAAATTCTTTTACAAACACTATATTTTCTTATCGTAGATATCAAAACGAACTTGCCGGTAGAAAAATACACAATGACAATTATCAACTTGATTTTTGGCACAACCCTAATGAGTGGCTTAATGTAAATACGCTTATTGCCTACAATCAAGGCATACAAACCTATGGATCAAAATCTACTTTTGCGGCAAACGATGCCATAGCTAACACAAAGGCAAAAAATACTGCCACTACTTTTGATATAAGTGATACTTTAGAGGGTGAATGGCATGGATTTAATCTAAACACACGCTTTGGAGCAAATATTTTGCTTAATGATTATAAAAATACCTTAAATACATCAATTCAAGGAGTAAATTCTATACCTTTTCAGCCTCGTGGAAAACAAAATCTTTTTACTTATTATCTTGATAATAGTCTAAATTATGGTATCTTTACACTTGATACCAATGTGAATCTTTTAGATTGGAATATCAAAGGACACAGACCTGCTTGCGATGAAGTAAATTTTATGTGTTTTCCAAAAGCGGCGACAGATATAGATAAAAATGGACTTCGCCTGAATGCTTCTGTCATGCTTTCAGCTGCCATACACGAGCTTTTTACACCCTTTGTAAGTTTTGCGAGAACAAATAGAGCCCCTAATGTGCAAGAAATGTTTTTCTCAAATAACGAAGGCAATGGTATCAATCCTTTCTTAAAACCAGAACAAGCCAATACTTGGCAAATAGGTTTTAATTCTTTTAAACATGGACTTTTAAAAGATGATGATCGCTTTGGTTTTAAAGCCGTGTATTATCATACAAAAATAAAAGATTATATTTATAATGAACAATTTTATCTTGAAGATCCAAGTAAAGATCCTCCAAGCTCGCAATTTTATATGCACTTAAATTCAGCTGATGATACCATATTTAAGGGTGTGGAGTTAGAATTAAGCTATGACTTGGGTTTTGCTTATGCTAAAGCTATGTATTCAAGACAAGATACAAGTTCGACTATTTCTCAAACTTCAGGACCTCTTCTTGGCTCTTTTTCGGCAAGTAAAATCATGGAGCTTCCAAAAGATTATGCAAATGTAGAGCTTGGCTTTAGGTTAAATGATAAAATAAGCTTTGGTGGTATAGCAAAATACACAGGCAAAGCAAAAAGGGTAAATCCAAATACAGATGATTGGAATAAGGATCCAAACAATCCTTATTATCCTAAACCAACCACACAAGACTTACCAAAAATTCCTATTATAGTAGATTTATATTGGAATATAGAATGGTTTAAAAACCTCACAATGAGAGCAGAGGTGCAAAATTTATTTGATAAAAACTACATGGATGCCTTAAATGCTTATAATTCCTTAGATAATCAGCTTCAATATAATGGAGCAGGTGATCCTATCTATCTTTTTAGCAATTCTGCTCGCGGTCGTACTTTTATAGTAAGTTTTGAATATAAATATTAAGGAATATACAAATGTTAAAAAAAATGTTTTTATTTTGTTTTTTATTGTTAAATTTAAATGCAGAAGCAAATGCAACAGATACAAATTTATCTTTTGATTCTTCTAAGATAGAAACCAAAGCACCTAAAATAGAGCTTTCTCTTTCTAGTCTTTATCAAAATGCTGATGAGGTGGTAAAAGGTGTTATTTATATATTGGTTTTATTTTCCATTTTAGCATGGACAGTTTTTATTTCTAAGCTTATGCAATTTTATTTTATAAAGAAAAATCTAGACTTGTCTATACAAAAGATAAAAGAATTAAAAAATCTCAATGAATTAGATCAGACAAAGGATTTTGCAGGTGTTTTATCTTTAGAAATTCAAGATGAGCTTGAAAAAAGTGAATATAAAAATGATCATATAAAAGAGCGCATAGAATTGCGTTTGCAAAATACCATCTCAAAGCAAATCACAGCAAGCAAAAATGGCTTGAGCTTGCTTGCGAGTATAGGTGCTAGCGCACCTTTTATAGGGCTTTTTGGAACAGTTTGGGGAATTATGAATGCATTTATAGGTATAGCAAATCTTGGCAATGCTTCTTTGGCAGTCGTTGCGCCTGGTATAGCTGAAGCCTTGTTTGCTACAGCTTTTGGCTTGATAGCTGCTATCCCTGCGGTGCTTTTTTATAATTATCTTACAAGAAAAAATTTAAAACTTATGCACCATTTAGATGAGCTTGCAAATTTTGTCTATATACTTTTTCATAGGAGTTATTTTAATGATAAAAACTGAAATGGCTTACAAAGAAGAGGAGTTAAGTGAGATCAATATAACTCCTTTTATAGATATTATGCTTGTATTATTGATTGTTTTTATGGCTGTTACTCCTCTTATCACAAGTTCTATCAAAATAGAATTACCCAAGAGTTCGCAGCAAGCAGAGGATAAGCTTAAAAATCCCATCATACTTTATTTAAATACTGATAATACTTTGGCTATTAATGATGATAAATTAAGCCTAGAAAATCTTTCAAGTGCTTTAGATATAAAAACCAAAGGCAATAAAGAAGAAATTATTTATTTTCATATCGATAAAAGTGTAAAGTATGAAGATATTATGCAAGTAATGCAAAAATTAAAAGAGAATGGCTATGGAAAAATAGCTCTTTCAAGTAAAAAGATGGATTAGTATGAAGTCTAGTGTGATTTTTGGGTTTGTGTTAAGTTTGATATTGCATACTTTAGTATTAATGTTTTTCCTTTTTTCTTTTTATACTCAAGAAAAATCAAGTGGTGTTGATTTTAAACAAGGAGCGGAATTTACTTCCATTATGATGGTATCAGAGCTTCCTATTGGGGAATTAAAAGAAGTTTCGATTGATCAAAAAAAGAGTAATTCTCAAGATAAAAACAAAAAACAAGACGAAAGAATAAGTCTTAATTCTCAAGATAAAAATGCTGTATTAAAAGTTCAAAAAAAGATTGAAAAGCAAGATGAAAACCAAGCTCAAAAAGAAATAGCTAATGCAAGTGAAAATTCAAAATTTAAAAATGAATCGCTCAGTGCTCCGCTACAAAGTAATGAAGATAAAACACAAACTATAGTAAGTGGCAATGCCAAAGAACAAGTTAAAAGCTATCAAGCTTTGCTTATGGCTCATTTGACTAAATTTAAAAAATATCCTCAAGAAGCGATAATGCAAAAACAAGAAGGCGTTGTAAGAATTCGCGTAAGCATTGATGAAAGCGGAAATGTCTTAAGCAAAGAGCTTAAAAAATCTTGCCCTTATGCAGCGCTCAATGATGAAGCTTTAAGTTTATTTAAAAGAGCTTCTCCATTGCCAAAACCGCCTAAAGAAATGTTAAAAAATGGTGATAAAATCAGTTTTGTTATGCCTATTGATTACAATATTAAAGACTATTTAGGTAAAAAATAAACTTTTCATTAAAAAAAGTTTATTAGAATTTTTATTTTAAAGGTGATGATTATGTTCTCTTCGTTTTTTAAAAGTAAAAAATGGGCTTTATGGGCTTATTTAGGACTTTTTTTACTCTTATTTTTTCTTTTCATTCAAACAAGTCTTAATGTTGCTATAAATTCATGGTATAGTGATTTTTACAATGTTTTACAAAAGCCAAAAATAGAACTTTTGGATTCTAATTCTACGCAAAAAATAGAAGAAAATCTTGAAAATAATGCCACTTTAATCCAAGAGGCTAATCAAAGAGCTGAGCAAAATTTCCAAAAAGCTAATTTTATCAATAAAGGCGCATTGTATTATTATCAAAATTTATTAGAATATTTTTTCAACTCTAGGGCTATGATTGAAAAGCCAAATTATTCAGCAAGTGATTTTTATGCTTTGATTTTAGTTTTTTTGGCTATTGCTATTCCTTATGTTTTAATCGCTACAATTAATATCTATTTTGCTAGCGTCTATGCTTTTAAGTGGCGTGAGGCTATGACTTTTTCTTATTTAAAATTTTGGAAAAATAAAGATGATAATATAGAAGGAAGTTCGCAAAGAATTCAAGAAGATACTTATAATTTTTCTAAAATCGTAGAGAGTTTAGGACTTAGTTTTATAAAAGCTTTGATGACCCTTGTAGCATTTATTCCGATTTTATGGAGTTTAAGTGATGTTGTGAGTAAAGCTTTATTTGCAAATTTAAGCGAAAATTCTTCTTTTTATTTTTTAAAAAACATTGATGGTTTGCTTGTTTATATTGCACTTTTGATTTCTTTAGGAGGCTTGGTTGTGTCATGGTTTGTAGGTATTAAGCTTCCTGGACTTGAATATAACAATCAAAAAGCTGAAGCAGCTTTTAGAAAAGAGCTTGTTTATGCTGAGGATAATCGCAAAGAATACGCTAAAAATGAGACTATGATAGAGCTTTTTACAGGGCTTAAATTTAACTATAAAAGACTTTTTTTACATTATGGATATTTTAATATTTGGCTCATTTTATTTGAGCAAATGATAGTTATAGTGCCATTTTTAATCATGGCACCAGGGCTTTTTGCTGGAGCTATAGGACTTGGTATTGTAATGCAGATTAACAATGCTTTTGATCAAGTACGAAGCTCTTTTAGTGTTTTTATCACAAACTGGACAACTATCACTCAACTTAGAAGTATATATAAGCGTTTAAAGGAATTTGAGAAAAACATAGCTTATAAAGAACATTAGTGCCTATAAAAATATCTAAATTTGATAAAAACAAGTAAAGCAATAAAAAGCAAAGAGGCTGTGAATATACATAAAAATTCCCAGCCAAAACTTTCATAATAAAAACTTGGTAATACAGAACCTATAGCACCCCCACTGTAATAAAATGCTAAGTATAGCCCATTTGCCAATCCTTTTTTATTGGTAGATGAATTTAAAAGTCCTGAAAATATGCAATGACTGATAAACATTCCGCTACAAAATACAAACATGGCAAAAAATGTGAAGTAAAAATTATTTATTAACATACAAAAACAACCTGTAATAAAAACAACAAAACCAAAAATGGCTGTACGAATTTTTGAACCAAAAAAAGCTATAGTTTTTCCTATAAGTAGGGAGCTAATAACTCCTGTTAAAAAGCCCAAATAAACAAGTCCAATTTGTGTTTGTGTTATATTGGCTACACTTTCTTTTAAATGGAAGGGTAAAAAACTTACTATGCTTTGAAAGGAAAAAAAGATGATAAAAACACAGGATAAAATCACTATAAATTTAACCTCTTTAATAAAAGGTAAAAAATCTTTTAGTGAAATTTGCGTATTTAAATTGGTGTAGTGTTCTTTAAAAAATAAAAACAAAAAACCAGAACAAAGCATTAAAATAGCAAAAAAATTTAAAGCAAAATGCCAAAAAAAAGATCACTTAAAAAGCTCCCAAACACTCTACTGACAAAACCTCCAAAAGTTGTAGCACCTACATAAATTGCTATATTTTTTTGTATATTTTCATTTTCTAAACGACTAAGTAAGGTAAGAAGTGCTGTAAGTATAGCAGGTATGCAAAGAGCTTGTAAAAATCTAAAGAAAAGAAAAAAATAAAAATTATTGCTTAAATTTCCGATGATTCCAAAAAATGCACACATAAACAAAGAAAAAATTTCAAGCAAATATCCATAAATTAAAGGAGCTACAGCTCAAGGAATGAGTGTGATACTAATCACCCAAGAAATTTGATGCAAACTCACATTAAAATAATTAGAAAGTAAAGGAGTTATAGGTTGTGGAGCATAAACGATAGCTAAGGTTAATAGGGCGCAAAAAATAATTAAAATTTTTAGTATTTTCATAATTTTAATTAAACTATAGCAAAAATTAAAGTTTAATTAAAAGAGTCTTTTAAGCAAAAATTTTACTTTTAATTGTGTATAATAAGGTTCAATAATATTTTATTTCTTAAGGAGCTTCATTGGACCCCAGTCAGGTTTTGGATTTAAATCAAACTTCTACAGCATCTTTTGATGCAGGATATTCTATGCTTATGGTTGTTGTTGCACTTGCTCTAGTGTTTTTAAATGGTTTTTTTGTTTTGTCTGAATTTAGTATTGTTAAAGTACGTCGTTCCAAGCTTGAAGAGATGGTAAAAGAAAAAAAAGCTGGTGCTAAGAAAGCTTTGGAGGTTACTTCAAGACTTGATACTTATCTTAGTGCTTGTCAATTAGGAATCACTTTAAGTTCTCTAGCTCTTGGTTGGATAGGTGAGCCTGCTATTGCAAAAATGCTAGAAATTCCGCTTATTAATCTTGGTTTTAGCACTGTTATTATCCATACTATAGCTTTCATTATTGCTTTTAGCATTATTACTCTTTTACATGTGGTTTTAGGAGAACTTGTGCCAAAAAGTATAGCTATTGCAGTTGCAGATAAAGCGGTTTTATTTATAGCTAGACCGCTTCATTGGTTTTGGATGCTCTTTTTGCCTTGTATTAAAATTTTCGATTTTTTAGCAGCTATAAGTTTGAAACTTTTTGGAGTAAAACCTGCTAAAGAAAGCGAGCTAACTCATAGCGAAGAAGAAATTAAAATCATAGCAAGTGAGAGTCAAAAAGGTGGAGTTTTAGATGAATTTGAAACAGAGATCATACGCAATGCTGTTGATTTTTCAGATACTGTTGCTAAAGAGATTATGACTCCTAGAAAAGATATGATTTGTCTAAATAAACAAAAAAGTTACGAAGAAAATATGCAAATCATTTGTGAACATAAACATACTCGCTTTCCTTATATTGACGGTTCTAAAGATACTATTTTAGGGATGATACACATACGAGATATAATACAAAATGAATTAAGCCATAAAAGTCAAAATTTAGATACTTTTGTTAAACCTTTGATTTTGGTTCCTGAAAATATCAGCATTTCAAAAGTACTTGTAATGATGAATAAAGAACGCTCTCATACTGCATTAGTAGTTGATGAGTATGGTGGAACTGCTGGAATTTTAACCATGGAAGATATCATGGAAGAAATTATTGGCGAAATTAAAAGCGAGCATGAAGAAGACAGCTATAAAAAACTTGCTGAAAATATCTATGAATTTCAAGGACGATGCGATATAGAAACTGTTGAAGAAATGCTTGTAATAAACTATGATGAAGACTTAGAACAAGTTACTATAGGTGGATATGTATTTAATCTTTTAGGACGCTTGCCTATAGTAGGAGATCGCATTGAAGATGAACTTTGTTACTATGAAGTTAAAAAAATGGACGGGAATTCTATAGAGCGTGTTAAGGTGGTTAAAAAAACAAATAAAGATGAAGAATAAGCCTCTTTAGGCTTATTTCTTTTTGTAAATTTGGTTTTTAATTTCTATACACTCAAAACCTTTTTTATCTAGTGTAACTATGCGTAAATATCCACCATCATCTATTTTACCCTCGCATAAAAATACTCTTTTGGCTATTTTCATAGGAAGTTTTTCTTTATTTCTGTGTCCAAAGATTTGATAAAGATTGTCCGAGGTAAAATTACAAAATTGATTTGCTATTTTTTGACTGTCTTCATATCCACCTACACCATAAATAAAATCATGGCTTGGTATAAAACTTATTTTTTCAGGTTTGGAGGGTATAAAATTTACTCCTCCATGTGAACAAAATATGAATTTATTTTGGAATTTGTAGTATAAACATTCTTTTAGATGAGGATAGAGTTTTCTAGCATCTCTTGGAGTAAGTTTTTCTTTTCTAAAATCCTTTAAAGTATTTTCATTAAATTCTTTGGAATTTGACAATTCTCCATTAGCCCATTTTATAAGATGTCTTTCGTGATTTCCTTCTAATAAGCATACATTTTCTTTTTCGCAAATTTTTAAAAGAAATTTTATTACTTTGCCATTTTCTATACCTCTGTTGATATAATCTCCCAAAAATATATAAAATTCATCTTCTTTGATTGTTTTAATGTATTCTTTTAAAACACTATAACAACCTTGTAAATCTCCTATATGATGAATTTTTTTATATTTGCTTAAATTTGGCATTTGGTAAAGACATTTTTTCCAGTCGCTCGAGTCTAAAATTGGGTATTTTTTTGGATTTTTTTTGAGTAAATCTTGAGTTTTTTCCAAAAGAGCATAAGGGATGATATATCCATTTTTTTTAGCTTCTAAAAGATTTTTTTCTTGACATTGTTTTAAAGAGCTATCAAAAACAATAACATACATTTTATAGCGATATTGTTTAGCTAAGTCTTTGTAAATTTTTAATGTTTCATTGTAAGCGTTTATGATGCAAAACTCACCTTTTTGCATACGCATTTCTAGAAGTTTGAGTAAAATTTTACTCAAATCTTCATCATTTTTAACATTTAAAATTTTATATTCACTGACTATATTTTTAACGCTTCCTGATAAAAGACGCAAAGCATTTAAATCAAGTGTATAATTTTGAAGTTTATTATTTTTGATAAATTCTTCTTGTCCTGCGTAATAATTCCCTCTTAAAACAAGTAAGATTCGCACATTCTTTGCCTAGATTTTCTTTAAAAATTCAGTTTTTAAAACAATAACGCCAAATTTATCTACTCTAGCCTCAATTTCACCTTCTTTAGAAGTGAGCTTAATATTTTTTATAGTAGTTCCACGTTTTAAAGTTGTACTTGCACCTTTAACCTTAAGATCTTTTATTACACTCACGCTATCACCTGTGTTAAGTTCTATTCCATTAGCGTCTTTAGCCATTTTTTTCCTTTCTTTGATCTAAAATATTTAAAATTTGCACCACTAAAGCAAAAGCCATAGCGGTATAAATATATGCCTTATCAATATGAATATCAAAACTTTCAGCAACTAAAACTACGCCTATTAGCACCAAAAAAGCTAAGGCTAAAATTTTAATGCTTGGATATTTTTCAACAAAATCTGCTATAGGTTTAGAAGCAAAAAGCATCACAGCTACTGCGATAATAACAGCGATAATCATGATGGTTACATCTTGAGCAATTCCTACTGCGGTAATAACACTATCAAGTGAAAACACTATGTCAATCACAGCAATTTCGGCCACAACTATCCAAAGTTTATTGCTTGCTTTAAAATGACTTTGGCCTTCTTCTTGATGAGAAATTTGCTCTTTAATTTCTTTAATAGACTTTACAATCAAGAAAAGTCCACCTAGTAAAAGAACTAGATCTCTTCCTGAAATTTCATTGCCCAATACACTAAACAAAGGTGTTACAAGTTTCATTACCCAAAAAAGAGATAAAAGAAGTAAAATTCTTGTAATCATTGCAAAAGCTAAACCTAAGATACGTCCTTTATCACGATGTTCAGGGGGTAGTTTGCTTACTAAAATAGCTAAAAAAATGATATTATCTATCCCTAGTACAATTTCAAGAGCGCTTAAAGTAGCTAAAGTAATCCAAGCATCAATACTAAATATCCATTCAAACATAAATTTCCTTGAAAATTTTAAAATTTTTTAAAGCGATATTTTATAGTTTTAAAGCAAATACCTTTAATTCTTTAAGAAAAAATTTCAATCACACTTAAGGGTAAAATTTCATGTTCTAGACTATGAATTTTTTCTTCAAATTCTTCAAAACTCAAATTTCTTTTTTCAAAAGCTTTTTGAGCTATAATCATTCCATCATCAAGTTCTTCACTGACCCAATGCACACTCACACCAGCTACTTTCATATCACTTTCATAACTTTCTTTAATCGCATGTGCTCCTTTAAAAAGGGGTAATAAAGAAGGATGAAGGTTAATTGCCTTAATATTTTTTGTAAAAATAGGACTTAAAATTCTCATAAAACCTGCTAATACAGTAAGATTTGCTCCACTTTCTTTGATTTTTTGTACCAAAATTGTATCAAATTCTTCACGAGTATTATAAGCCTTATGATCAACAATTACAGTATCAAGACCAAATTTTTTTGCCCTTTGTATACCAAAAGCATCTTTTTTATTGCAAAGGCAAAGTACTACTTCATAAGTATTTTCCCCTATGGTTTTTTTATGAAGTTTTTCTAAAATATTTTCTAAATTACTTCCATTTCCACTAAAAAGTACAGCTAATTTTACAAGCATTTTAATCCTTTGATAAGTTTTAAAGCGTCAAAGCTATTTTTATTAAATTTATATTTTTTTGCAACAAGTCCATGAGCTAAAGTAGCATTTTTTGTTGCTTCTAAAGCGCTAAAACCAAAACCTAAATGTGCAGCAATCATTCCACTTAAAACATCTCCACTCCCACCTTTAGCTAAGGCTTGATTTCCTAAATTTACAACAAATAATTTTTCTTTTTGCACAATAATAGGATTTGCTCCTTTTAAAACAAGAACACAATCATAATTTTGCGAAAATTTTCTAGCATAGAAAAAGCGATTTTTTTGCAATGTTTCTATATCTAAATCTTCATCAAAGCACATTTTATAAAGTTTTATAAATTCTTTTGGATGAGGGGTTATAACAACATCTTTTCTGTTTAAATACCAAAGCAAAGCTTCACTTAAAAAGCAGTTTGCATCCAAGATCAAAGGAGTGTTTTGCAAAATTTCATCTTTTAGAAAATCCAAATTTTCAAGCCCCATACCTAAAGCAATAGCACTTGCATTATTTTCAATTTTTTCTTTTAACATCAAAAGAGGCGAGAAACTTTTTTGTGCTACTAAAGAAACAAGACCTGCTCCAAAATTTAAGGCTCCAAGTCCTGCTAAAGTTCCAGCACTTGCATTGGCAACTATATAAATATGGCCAAAATTTCCTTTATTGGCGTTGATTTTTCTATCTATAGTTTTTAAATCTTTTTTTTCAAGCAAAAAAGCTTGAGAATTAGGGTAAAATTTCTTAGATCTAATGCCTAAATTGGCTATTTTAATCCTTCCTACAAATTCCTTAGCAAAATCTTCAAGTAAAATTTCCTTTAAAGCTCCCATACAAAGTGTAATATCAGCTTTAAAACAAGGATAAAATCCCAAATTTGTAGGTATATCACAAGCTACTTTTAAAGCCTTACTTTGATTAACTTTTTGAATAATTAAACTTGTTTTTTCATCTAAACAACGATTTGAACCTGTACCTAAAATACAATCAATGATAATATGAAATTTTTTAAAATTAGGCTCCTTTTGACAAAATTTAAAAGCATAATTTTGTAAAATTTGCTCTTGTTTTTTAAAAAGCGTATTTTCTTTAAAGCCTATTTTATAAGCTTTAGCGTGTTTTAAATTTCTTAAAGCCACCAAGCCATCTGAAGCGTTGTTACCCCCGCCTAATAAAAAAAGTATTTTTACTTTTCTAATCTTGCGTTGAATACGGATCTTTTTAGCTTCTTTTTTAATCAGTTTGGCTAAATTTAATCCCGCATTTTCCATTAAAATAAGTTCATCTAAGCCTTTATTTATAGCATTTTGTTCTAAAATTTTTATATTATCAATAATAGCTTTCATAATCTTTTTTCACCAAAAAATATATATTTTTTTCTCTTTCTTCTTCAAATTTTTTCATTTTGGGTAAAAATTTCTGGATCAAAGCACGAAAATTCTTAAAACCATAATTTTGCGGATGAAAATCCGAGTATTTGCGGTTCATATTAGTACGGATTTGTGCGTATTCGGCACGCCCTTTTTCATCGATAAGTTGTTCGGTGATATTGATTAAAGCTCTTAAATAATCCTTACTTAAAATATCTTCTTTTTTACTCTCATCTTTATCTAAATAAAAAAATTCACTAAAAGCATTTACATAGGATTTTATAGATTTTTCAAGCCCCATTCCTATAACTTGTTTTTTATTTTCTCTTAATTTTTGAATGAGTGAAGTATAATCACTATCGCTTGAAACAATAACAAAAATATCTATGTTTTTTTCATAAAATATGGACATGATTTCAGTGATTAAATACATATCGCTTGAGTTTTTGTTGGCTGCAAAATTAAATTGTTGCATAGCGATTAAAGAATATTCAGCAATTTGCTCTCTCCAACCTTGTATATTTTTTTGAGTCCAGTCTCCATAAATGCGTTTAATGATAACTTCTCCGTAATCTGAAGCAATATCAAAAATACTTTTAGCGTATTTTGCAGGGATATTTTCTGCATCTATAAAAATAGCTATACTTTTATTTTCCATTTTAATTCCTTGCTCTAAAGCTTAAAGCTTCTAAAATATGGGTTTTGTTAATATTAAGACTTTGTTCTAAATCTGCTATACTTCTTGAAACTTTTAAAATTTTATTGAGTGATCGCAAAGAAAGATTATAACGTGAAATTGCTAAATCTAGCGTATCTTTAGCATCTTTTTCCAATACACAAAAACGACTCAAATCTTCATCTTTTAATTTCCCATTAAATTCTTTTTGCCCCCGTTTTTTACCAAAAATAAAAGCTTGTAAAATTTTTTCACTCATTTCTTTAGAACTTATACTTACTTTATCATCCTTGCTGATCTCATCCATAGCTACATAAAGATCAATCCTATCCATAATAGGAGCTGAAATGTGATTTTTATACTTTTTAATCTCATTTTCGCTACAAACGCAAGAAAGATTTTTGGAGAATAAATTTCCACAAGGACAAGGATTTTGGGCAGCTATAAAGCTAAATTTTGTTTCATAAGTGATTTTAGAATTTACTCTTGAAATATGAATTTTATAATCCTCCAAAGGTTCTCTTAAACTCTCTATGATTTGCTTGTTAAAATGTGGAAATTCATCAAAAAACAATACTCCACCATTTGCAAGTGCTACTTCTCCAATTCTGGCATTTTTTGTTCCTCCGCCAAAAATACTTGCTTTTGTAGAAGTATGATGAGGATGACGAAAAGCACGAATTTTAGTAAATTCACAATCTTTTGAATCTAAAGACATATAAGCATTTTGCATTAAAATTTCACTTAAACTTTGAGGGGGCATGATATAAACAAGGCGTTTAGCACACATGCTTTTACCACTTCCTGGACTTCCTTCAAATAAGATATTATGCATACCTAAAGCAGCTATCATACAAGCTCTTTTGGCTTTTTCCTGCCCTTTGATATCTTTAAAATCAAGTTTAAAATCCATATTTTGTAAAAAAATTTCATTTTCTATTTGTAAAGGGTTTGCAAATAAAGGATGATTGTGAGAAAAGCGAAAATTTTCATAATTTTTTTCTTTAAAAAACTCTATTGCTTCATTTAAATTTTCAAGTCCATAAACCTCTAAATTTGGTATCATGGAAGCTTTTTGTGCTATACTTTTTGGAACAACGATCTTAGCTTTTTTAATTTTAGCAGAGAGAAACAAAAGCAAAGAAAAAAGCTCATTTGTGCTTTTAATACTTCCATCAAGTCCTAATTCTCCTACTACAAAAAAGTCATCTAATTCTTCATTTTGCAAAAGGATTAATAAAGCGATAGCCAAATCAAAATGCGATCCCTTTTTTGGGATGCCTGAAGGACTAAGATTGATAGTGATTTTTTTAGCAGGAAAAGCAAAATCACAACTTAAAAGTGTGGCTTTGATGCGTTCGACACTTTCCTTAATCGCTGTACTTGCAAGCCCTACTATGCTTAAATTTGGCAAACCTCTTGTAAAAGTGGATTCTACCTCTATAATGTCTAAGCCTTCATGAAAGCTTATGCACTTTAGTTTTTCATTTCTCTTTTTTATGATTTTTCTTCTTTTTCTTAAATTCTTTATCGAATTTTTGACGCTTAGCAAAGGAAATTTTTTCTATAAATAAATGTCCATTTAAATGATCATTTTCGTGTTGAATAGCCACAGCTAAAAAACCTTTTGCTTCAAGTTCTTTAAATTCTCCAAAGCGATCTTGATATTTAAGCAAGATATGATTATAGCGTTTCACTTCTTCAAAAAAATCTGGCACACTCAAACACCCTTCTGTGCAAGTGATCATTTCTTCATCTAAAGGAATAATTTCAGGATTGATAATCTCTAGCAAATCTTCTTTTTTTTGTTCATCGTTTTCATCAAAAATATTTACAAGTAAAACACGCAAAGGAATATCCACTTGAATAGCTGCTAAACCTACTCCATTACTTGCTATCATAGTTTCATACATATCATCAAGCAAGGTGTGAAGTTCTGTATCAAATTTATTTACAATTTCAGAGTTTAAAAAAAGTCTAGGATTGGGATAGGTGATAATTTTTCTAACCATTAAAAAACCTTTGTTTTAAATGATCTCCAAAGAAATCATTTAAAACTTTTTTCCAAAACCTTATCAATCAGCCCATATTCTTTAGCTTCTTGTGCTGACATGAAAAAATCTCTTTCTGTATCTTTTGCTATTTTTGCAACTTTTTGCTTAGTATTTTTTGCCAAAATATCATTAAGTATAGTTTTGAGTCTTAAAATTTCTTTGGCTTGAATTTCAATATCTGTGGCTTGACCTCTAGCTCCACCTAAAGGTTGATGAATCATAATACGTGAATTAGGCAAAGCAAAACGTTTTCCTTCTGCGCCACAACTAAGCAAAAATGCTCCCATAGAAGCAGCTTGTCCTATACAAATCGTACAAACATCAGGTTTGATATAGTTCATAGTATCATAAATACTAAAACCACTTGTAATTACACCACCTGGAGAATTGATATAAAGATAAATATCTTTTGTAGGATCTTCAGCTTCTAAAAAAAGAAGTTGTGCTACGATAGAAGCGGCAAGTTCATCATGAATTTCACCACTTAGCATAATAATTCTATCTTTTAAAAGGCGTGAATAAATGTCATAACTTCTTTCACCACGACTAGATTTTTCAATAACATAAGGAATAAACATTATTTATCTTCTTTCTCTTTTTTGCTCACTTTTTCCGATTTTTCTGTTTTTGGTATAAAAATATCATTAAAAAGTTTTTCTTCAATTAAAGCCATTTTCACAGCAGGCAAAGCTCCTTGTTTTTTATAGTTTTCTAAATGCTCTTTTGGATTCATACCATAGCGATATGCTTCAAAATAAATCGCTTGAATCAATTCTTGATCATTTACTTCAATCTTACGCAATTTTGCAAGTTCATCAATGATAAAAGTAAGTTTTACACTTTTTTGTGCTTCTTCTTTAAAAGAATCACGTTTTTCTTGATATTTTTCTTTACTTGCTTTAAGCTCTTCAATTTCTTTTTCGCTAAAAGTATTAAAAGCCGCACGCATCTGCATATCAGTTTCTTGTTCTACTATGCCTTTAGGTAAATCAAAATTATATTTTTCAATCAAAGCATCTGCAAATTTGCCTTTTAATTCATCATTTACAAGTTTGAAAAGTTTTTCATTTTTGATTTGCTCTTTTAATTTTTCATCTAAAACTTCAACACTAGCTTTTTCTTCTCCTGGTAAAAGTTTTTTAAGCATTTCATCATCAAGTTCTGGAATTTTAAGCTCTTGAATTTCATGTAGTTTTACTTTAAATACTGCATCTTTACCCGCTAAATGCGCTGCGCCGTATTCTTTAGGGAAAGTTACTTTGATATCTTTTTCTTCACCTATTTTCATTCCCACCATACCATCTTCAAAACCTGGAATAAATTGCTTAGAACCAATTTCTAAAACATAATTTTCAGCTTTACCACCTTCAAAAGCTTTATCATCTACAAAACCTTCAAAATCAAATTTTGCAAAATCACCTTCTTTTAAAGCTCTTTTTGTTTTTATAGCTTCAGGAGTAGCAAAACGCTTTAAAAGCTCATCTTTTTTCTCATCAATTTCTTTTTTACTTACTTTTGGAGTTTGATATTCAGGGATGAGTTTTTCATAACCCTCAAGTTTGATTTCAGGTTTAAAAGAAAGTATTAATTCAGCAATAATTTCTCCATCTTTACGATCAAATTTTTCAAAATATGGCTCACCTACAAGCTCTTTATTTTCTTTTTTAAGTTCTTGTAAAGCGCTATTTACAGCGGATTTAAAAAGATTTTGTTCTGCATCTTGAGTGAGCTCTCTTTCATATCTTTTAAGTACGGCACTTACAGGAACTTTTCCTGGTCTAAACCCATCCATTTTTACACTTTTAGAAGCTTTTTTTGCTAAATTTTCTACTTCACTTTTGATCATTCCTGAAGGAATTTTTACACTAGCAGTCGCATTAACAGAATCTAGTTGCTTTGCCTTTACTTCCATAGTTTTTTTTCCTTATAAAATAAAATTTGCCTTCAATGATAGCAAATTTTTCCTTATTACTTGCATAAAATTTTAAAGTAATTTATGATAAAATTGCAATATTACATTATTATTAAAATATAAAAAATATTTTTGGAGAAAAATGTGCAAAAAAAATTTGAAGATTGTGTTAAAACCATGCTTGAAATTATAGGAGAAAATCCAAATCGTGAAGGGCTTATTAAAACGCCAAATCGTGTTTTTAAAGCTTATGAATTTCTTACTAGTGGTTATACGCAAAATGTCAAAGAAATTTTAAATGACGCTTTATTTGAAAGTTCTAATAATGAAATGGTTTTAGTGCGTGATATAGAATTTTACAGTCTTTGCGAACATCATCTTTTGCCTTTTTTTGGGCGTGCTCATGTAGCCTATATCCCTAATAAAAAAGTAGTAGGTTTAAGCAAAATTCCACGCCTTGTAGAAGTGTTTGCAAGAAGACTTCAAATTCAAGAACAACTTACTGAACAAATCGCACAAGCTTTAATGGAAAATGTCGATGCAAAAGGTGTGGGTGTAGTCATAGAAGCAAGACATATGTGTGTTGAAATGCGTGGAGTGCAAAAAGCTAATTCCACCACTACAACTTCAGCTTTACGTGGAATTTTCTTAAAAAATGAAAAAACCAGAGAGGAATTTTTTTCTCTCATAAACTCTGCTAAACAGGTAAGATTTTAATGAATCTTGAAAAACTACGCTCCAAACTTGGCAAAGAAAATTTAAGTGCTATTTTTGGAGAGATTACAAAAATTTCTGCTACAAGTATAGAAATTCGTGGGCTTAAAACAGGGGTTGGAGATATAGTGAAGTTAGTTTCTAATGAAAATGAAAATTTAAACACTCTAGCTATGGTTGTAGAAATCAAAGAACAATTTAGCTATTTAAGCCCATTTTCTTTTATAGAAGGTTTTAAAATAGGCGATCGTGCTTTTATAAGTGATGCAGGTATGCAAATAGGCGTTAGCGATGAACTTTTAGGCAGGGTAGTAGATCCTTTTATGCGTCCAAAAGATGGTAAAGGAGCTATAGAAGCAACCAAATATATGCCTATAATGCGTGCACCTATTGATGCAATGAAAAGAGGGCTTATAGAAGAAGTTTTTCCCGTGGGTGTTAAAACCATAGACGCGCTTTTAACTTGTGGTGTAGGACAAAAACTTGGTATTTTTGCAGGAAGTGGGGTAGGAAAATCCACTCTTATGGGAATGATAGTTAAAAATTCCAAAGCTCCTATAAAAGTAGTGGCACTCATAGGAGAAAGGGGGCGTGAAATTCCTGAATTTATACAAAAAAATTTAGGCGGAAAGCTCGATGATACAGTGATTATTGTTGCTACAAGTGATGATAGTGCTTTGATGCGTAAATACGGTGCTTTTTGCGCAATGAGTGTGGCAGAATACTTTAAAGAACAGGGCAAAGATGTACTTTTTATCATGGATAGTGTAACGCGTTTTGCTATGGCACAAAGAGAAATTGGACTAGCTCTTGGAGAGCCTCCTACAACCAAAGGTTATCCGCCAAGTGTTTTAAGTCTTTTGCCTCAACTCATGGAAAGAACCGGTAAAGAAGAAGGTAAAGGCACTATAACAGCCTTTTTTACCGTTTTAGTGGATGGTGATGATATGAGCGATCCAATCGCCGATCAAAGTCGTTCTATCTTAGATGGACACATTGTTTTAAGCCGTGAATTAACAGACTTTGGAATTTATCCTCCTATTAATATACAAAACTCTGCTTCAAGGGTAATGAGCGATATTATAAGTCCTGAACATAAACTTTGGGCAAGAAAATTTAAGCGTTTAAACTCGCTTTTAAAAGAAAATGAAGTATTGCTTCGCATCGGTGCTTATCAGAAAGGAAGTGATAAAGAACTTGATGAAGCTATTTCTAAAAAAGAATTTATGCAAAAATTCTTAGGACAAAATCCTGAAGAAAGCTTCGAATTTAATCAAACTTTAGAGCTTTTAAGTCAAATTGATACACCAAATACTCCTTTGCCACCAACTCAAAATATAAATGTAGGAAGTGCAAGTGCAACTTTGCCTAATCCTAATTTAAAATAAAATTATTTAATAAAATAATCTCCATCAAAACTGATTAAAGAATATTTCCTTTCATCGCCTATGCTTTGAGTTAGCTCTTCTATGCTTAAAAAACTTAGCGTATCAGCTTCTACATATTCACGCACTTCTTCAGCATTTTTATTTGCACTGATAAGTTCTTCAAAAGTTGGAGTATCTATGCCATAAGTATCAGGAAATTTGATCTCAGGACAAGCTATGGCAAGATGGATTTTGCTCGCTCCTGCAGCACGAAGCAAAGAAATTATTTTTTTAGAAGTAGTGCCACGCACCAAGCTATCATCAATGACTACGATTTCTTTGCCTTCTAAAACTTTACGCATAGGATTAAGTTTTAATTTTACTTTTAAATTTCTAAGCTCTTGAGTTGGCTCTATAAAAGTTCTTCCTACATAATGATTTCTTACTATTGCCATTTCAAGAGGGATTTGTAAATATTGCGCAAAACCTATAGCTGCACTTACTCCACTATCTGGCACAGGCACGACAAAGTCTGCTTTATAAGCAAATTTTTTAGCTAAAGCTTCGCCCATTTTTTTACGCACTTCATACACGCTTTTGCCTTCTACTATACTATCAGGTCTAGCAAAATAAATGTATTCAAAAGCGCAAATTCTAGGAGTTTGAGAAAAAAGTTCTATGCTTTCAAATTTATCATTTCCCTGAGTAAAAATAAGCATTTCCCCTGGTTTAACATCACGAATAAATTCAGCCTCTATAAGATCAAAAGCACAAGTTTCACTAGCAACTATATAGCCTCCATCTTTTAAACGCCCTAAAGACAAAGGACGCACCCCATGAGGATCTCTTACAACATAAAGTTTATCTTTGCTTGCTAAAACAAAACAATAAGCTCCTATACATTCTTTTAAACTCTCAATAAATCTATCTTTTAGACTTTCTTGCTTACTTCTTGCGATAAGATGGACAACATTTTCTGTATCCATATTGGTTTGAAAAATAGCCCCATCTTGAATAAGTCTTGATCTTACCTCTTCTTTATTGACTAAATTTCCATTATGCGCTAAAGCAATATCACCTAAAACCGAAGTAGCTGCTATGGGCTGAGCGTCATTTAAACTTGAATTTCCTGCTGTAGAATAGCGATTATGCCCTATAGCGATTTCACCTTCTAAAGTTTTTAGATTATCAGGATTAAAAATTTGACTCACTTCACCTTTAGCTTTAATAGTCTTAATATTTTTACCATTACTCACACTAATGCCACTTGCTTCTTGCCCACGGTGTTGCATAGCAAAAAGCGCATAATACGCATAAGTACTAGCATTTTTTGAATTGATAACTCCTACAACTGCACACATTTTAAATTCCTAAAAAATCATTGATTGAATACATTTTTGCTTCTTGCTTGCTAAGCCAAATAGCGATTTTAATCGCACCTTTAGCAAAAGTCGCCCTTGAAGTAGCGGTATGATTAAGTTCTAAAAACTCACCATCTTCGTAAAAACCTACCGTATGGCGTCCTACTATATCGCCACCCCTTAAACTCATCACGGCAATCTCATCTTTACTTCTTTCACCTATAATGCCATCTCTTCCACTTACTCTTACTTTTTCAAGTTCTAAATTTCTAGCTTTTGCTACACTTTGAGCTAAAGTCATAGCTGTACCACTTGGGGCATCTTTTTTATGGCGATGATGCATTTCTAAAATTTCTATATCAAAATTTCTTAGCATTTGACTGGCTTTACTAGCAAGATAGTTTAAAACCGCAACACCTAAAGACATATTGGTCGCATAAAAAATCGGCATCACTTCACTAGCACTTTGCATCAAATGTAAAATTTTCTCATCAAGCCCTGTTGTACCTATTACCAAAGGTTTAGGCATAGTTCTTGCATAATTTAAAAGCTCATGAGTTCCACTTGGGGAAGAAAAATCAATAATCACATCGCTTTTTTCAAAAAGCTCTCCTAAATTTCCACCCTTATCATAAAGTATCGAAATTCGTGCTTGTGTTTCGCTTTTTAAACATTCTTCAATCTGTTTTCCCATTCGTCCTTTAGCGCCATAAATTCCTATTTTAATCATCTTTTTCCTTGAAAATAAAATATTGATTTTAGCATTTATTTTGTAAATTTTAAATAATAAAATTAAGCTTTATGGTTTTTTAATTTATATAAATTATCTAACAATTTTGCTTCTTCTCCTAAGCCCTTGCTATGATAAAATTTTAAATTTTTACTAAGATATTTTTGCTCTACCCAACCACCAAAATCATGTGGATAAAGATAGTTTTGTTTTTCTTGATGATTGTTGTTAAGATAATTAGGTATTTCTAAAGCTTCATTATTTTTTACATAGTTTAAAGCTTCATTGATAGCTTTGTAGCTTGCATTGGATTTGATTGTGCTTGCTAAATAAACTACGCATTGGGCTAGGATAATTCTTGCTTCAGGATAACCTATATTTTTAACAGCATCTAGAGTCGAAACTGCTAAATTTAAAGCATTTGGATCGGCATTTCCGACATCTTCACTTGAAAAAATCACCAAACGCCTAGCGATAAAATCCGCACTTTCTCCTGCATCAATAAGTCTTGCAAGATAATAAATAGCTGCATCAACGTCACTTCCGCGTAAACTTTTTATCATTGCACTTGCTAAAATATAATGTGTATCTTTTGAGCTAACACCTTCACTATTTATGGTGTTGCGAAGTTTTTTAAGATTTTCAAGACTGATATGTTTTTCATCTAAAACCAAGACAAATTCAAGCAAATTTAGCATAGCTCTTGCATCAGCACTTTTAAGTAGAAAATCTTTAGCTTCTTTATCAATACTAAATTTCATTTTTTCCTGTACGCGTAAGAGTAAAGTTTCAAGTTCCTTTGCCCCTAAAGATTTAAATTCAAAAAGCATGGAACGACTTCTTATACCAGAACTTAAAACAAAATAGGGATTTTCAGTGCTTGCACCAATTAAAATTAAACGGTAATTTTCCATAGGAATTAAAAGCATTTCTTGTTGGGTTTTGCTAAGGCGGTGAATTTCATCAATAAAAATTAAAGGCTTATAAAGACTATTTTTATAATTATCTAAAATTTTTCTTAGTTCTTCGAGTTTAAAATTTCCTCCATCAAATTCATAAAAATCTAAGCCAAATTCTTTTGCTACAACTCTAGCAAAAGTTGTTTTTCCAGAACCTGCTGTTCCAAAAAAAATACTATGAGGAAGTTTTTGTAAAGCAGTAAATTTTTTGAAAATTTCTATAAGCTCATATTGTCCTAAAATATCATCAAAATTTTCAGGGCGAAAGGTCAAAGCTAGGCTCATTAATTTAAATCCATATTTGAAAATTCACTACCATTAATTTTTAGTTGAGGATTGGCCAAGCTATCATAAGATAAATTTAGAAAAAAGTTATTATTTTCTTTTAAAAAATATTGATTTAAACCTCCATAATCCTTTGTCCAAGGAAAAATTTCATCAGGCTCGTCTGAACTGATAACTTGTAATTTTGCTTGATAAGAGTTGTTAATATTTAAATTGCCTTGTAAACTGATATTTTGTTTATTTTTTTCAAGGATTAAATTTTGTATTTTTAGATCAAGATTTTTTTGAATAAAATGAGAGATATTGAAATTTGAATTAAAAAATTTGTTTATGGTTATATTAAATTTTGTTTTGTCAAAATTCAAATTCTGACCCAATAAAGATTTAAGATCAATTTCATTGGATTTTCCTTGTATGTTTAAGTTTACTGCTGAATTTTCTTCATTAAAATTTACTTGGTTTTTGCTGTAAAAAGAATTGATTTTATTGTTATCTAGCACAAGATAATCAAAGTTGATCTCTTGTTGGCTATCGCTAAATAAATTTAACTCATAAAATTGTACAGGATTGTTAAAAAATTGTTCGTAATTTAAATTTTGTAATACAAATTTAGTATAAAATTGAGAAAAATTAATCATATCAAAATGTATTTTCATGTTTTTAATTTCTAAATTTTTATTCATTAAAACTTCAATATATCCGCCGTTTATGATGGTATCTCCGCCTTCATTGCTTAAATTTATATCTTTAATATTTAGAAATATTTTAGAGTTATTATCGTGTAATTTGAGAGTAAAAGTTCCTAATTTATTGTTTTTTAACACTTCATCTAAAAAATCAAAAGGATTTGTAAAATTTCCTTTTATAATTTTATTTAAGAAAAAATAATTATTAAATTTAAGGTTGATTTTGGTTGAAAGCTGTGTATGAGAGTGATTTAAAGTAAAACTTCCTTTAGAGGTTAAAAAACCTTTTTTGAAGTAAATATCTGTAATTGTATAATCAGGATTGCTATTTTTAATAAATTTATTAAATAAAAGTTCGTTAGTGTATCCTATATAAAATATATGAATAATAAAACCTAATATAAAACAAAAAACAATAAAAATCCATTTTTTCATTATTTGCCTTAGATGAAAATATAAGTGTTATTTTATAAATTGCTTGTTAAAAAAGAGTTTAAATTTTTATTTAAGAGTAATGAAGTAGTTTGCCGAAGAATGATTTTTATAAATCCCTTGTTAAGGGATTTATATTAATAAGCTTTTTTATAACATTGAATTTCAATTTTTCTAGCTACTGGAATAGCCTGAGTATTTGGTGTAGCAGGTGTTCCATAAGAAATTTTACTTTCTAAAAAATTTCCAACCTGTAAATCTTTAAAAGTTCCATCTTTATCTGTTCCAAAAATACCACAATCATCCATTTCTATTTCGGTATTTGGTAGAACTTTTATAGCCATTTGTCCGCCATAAATAGAGTCAATAAGCAAGGTTTTGTTGTTATCATAAATTTGTGCAATAGTACCTTCAAGTTTTAGACTATCTGCAAAAAGCATTGAGCTAGCTAAAAGTGCTGATGCGAATAAAATACTTTTTTTCATAATTATTTCTCCTTAATGTAAAGTGATGACATTATAAAATTTTTAAGTGAAGTGAATGTGAAATTAAAAATTTTGACTTTCATAAATTAATACGCTTTGATTATTTTCAAAAAAAGTTTGTGGAAAAAGATATAAACCTTTTTCAAGAAAAGGTAGATAGGGTTTTTTGATGATTTGATTTGAAGGATTGGAATTTATAAAGAAACCCAAAATTCCAATCAATAAAAATAAAATTAAGAAAAAATATAAAATTTTATTTAAGTAAAACAAGCCATTTTCTATCTTTTTTAGCAAGAAAAACATTGCTGCTTTGATTATTATCATTGTTAAATAACACTAAAACTCTGATTTTAGCAGAATCTTTATTGATTGTTTTTTCTTCAATTTGAATATCTTTAACACCACCCATTCTTTTTGCTTTGGCTGCATTTTCAGCAACAACTTGAGTGATTTTATTACTAACAAATGTTTTTTCTTCATCGCTTTTAGCTTCGCTAAGATCAATGTAACTCATAACAGATTTAGTATCACCACTGTAAAGATCTTTTGTAAAATTTTTAGCTAAATCTTCAGGATTTGAAGAACCGTAAGCTACTAAAAAAAGGCAACTAAAGCCAAGAAAGAAAGTTTAAAAAATTTCATTTTTTTCTTTTGATAGTATAAATTAAAATATTCATAATTATAGCAAAATAATTCAAAATTATTTTTTTATTCTTGTTTATAATGGTTACATTAGAAAATATATTTTTTTTAAAAAGCTATAAATTTAAACACATATAAGTTGGAGTTAAAATATCCTATTTTATTATCGAATAAAAATGATACAAAAGGATAGGATATGGAAATTTTTTTAGCTTTATTGGGTTTTTTCTCGTTAGGATTGATAGTTTGGCTTTTGCTAAAAGATTATACTACTCCAGCATTAGCTTTTATAAGTGTAAGTATTAGTGTAGCTTGTATTTTACTTATTCTTGAACGGCTTGGTTTTGGCGTGGGTGTAGCTTTAGGGGTTAAAGGAGGTGTTTTTGATATTAAAACATTGGTTGTTTTTATTAAAGATGGAGTCAAAAGCGTAACGGATACGGCAGCTTTGTTTGTTTTTTCTATACTCTTTTTTAGTGTTTTAAATGCAAGTGGTTTTTTTACTAAAATTTTAAATGCATTTTTATCAAAAATGAAAGCTAATGTATATCAAGTTTGCATTCTTACTGTTTTTATTGCTGCTGCTGTGCATTTAGATGGTTCAGGTGCTTCTACTTTTCTTATTGTAATACCTGCATTATTACCTATTTATGAGCGTTTAGGTATAAGAAAGACTTCAATGTTATTGATTATTACTTCGGCTATGGGGGTTATGAATGTTATTCCTTGGGGTGGTCCTACTTTAAGAGCGGCTACTAATATAGGAATGGATGCAAATTTGCTTTGGCACCATATTATACCTATTCAGATTGTAGGTTTGGTATTATCCCTTCTTTTGGCAATTTGGATTGCTAAGATAGAAATAAAAAGAGGTGCAGGCGCAGGTAACTTGTCTGGAATAAATTTAAATATAGAAAAAAGCGAACACCATAATGAAAAATGGTTTTGGTTAAATTTACTTGTAGCTATTGGAGTTATTGGGCTTTTAATTAGCGGTATTATTCCTAGTTATATTTGCTTTATGATAGGACTTGCAATAATTTTACCGCTTAATTATCCTAATTTAAAAACAGCTAAAAAAGTTTTAGATCGTGCAAGTGGTGGTGCAATGCTTATGTATATTACTTTAATTGGTGCTGGGATATTAATAGGCGTATTTGATAAAAGTGGTATTATGGAGAAAATGGGTGTTTTGATTTTAAATTTTGTTCCAGATTATTTAGGCGCTTATATTCCTTTGATGGTAGGGATATTGGCTGTTCCAATGGCAATTATTTTTTGTACAGATTCTTATTTTTATGGAGTGATGCCTATAGTTTTGAGTGTAACTAAGGCTTTTGGCGCTGAACCTTTGACTATAGCTATTATCATGGTGATAGCAAGAAATTGTGCGACATTTATTTCTCCTGTTGTGCCTGCAACTTTGCTAGGTTGTGGTTTAGCAGAGGTTAATATTAAAGATCATATCAAAAGAAGCTTTTTTTATATATGGGGTATAAGTATTATTTGCTTGATTTTTGCTGAGGTAGCTGGGATAATATAATTAAAATAAAAGAACTTTTGATTTTTCAATGATTGGTTCATTGTTTTATGATATTTTTGAGTCAAAAATTTATAAAAATATAAGCGTTTTTTTGTATTATTTTATTTTGCTTTAGAGAAAAATTATAAATTTAAACTTATAAGAATATTTTTTAAGTTGAAAGTAAATTTTAAAACGGAGAAATGATGTACAAAAAACAAAATTTACCAGAACTTACCTTAAGGGGTTTGATTTTGGGAAGTATTTTAACTATTATTTTTACAGCTTCAAATGTATATTTGGGGTTAAAAGTGGGACTTACTTTTTCATCATCAATTCCAGCTGTGGTCATCTCCATGGCGGTTTTAAGTCTTTTTAAGACTTCAAATATTTTAGAAAATAATATGGTTCAAACTCAAGCTTCAGCAGCAGGAACTTTATCATCAGTTATTTTTGTTATCCCAGGGCTTTTTATGTGTGGGTATTGGAGTGAATTTCCACTTTGGCAAACTTTTATGATATGTCTTTGTGGTGGCGGACTTGGAGTGCTTTTTACTATACCATTAAGAAGGACTATGGTGGTTGAAAGCAAGCTTGCTTATCCTGAAGGTAGAGCTGCAGCTGAAATTTTAAAAGTAGCCAATAAAGATCAGAGTAGTAAAAAAGGAAAACAAGGCATTAAAGAAATAGCATTAGGCTCTTTTATAGCTGCTATTTTTAGTTTGTTAAGCAATGGTTTTAAACTCGCTGCAAGTGAGAGTAATTTTGCTTTTATTTGGAATAAAATGGCTTTTGGTTTTTCTATGGGATATTCTTTGGCACTTTTAGGGGCAGGTTATTTAGTTGGTTTAGCAGGTGCTATAGCTCTTTTTGTAGGTATGTTTTTAGCTTGGGGTATTTTTACTCCCTATCTTTCAAATTTTGAATTCGATAGTGCAAAAAATGCCGTAGATTTAGCTTCTAGTGTATGGAGTTCTAAAGTAAGGCTTATAGGAACAGGAGCTATTGCTATAGCAGCGCTTTGGACTTTAATAGAACTTTTAAAACCCGTTATTGAAGGTATTAAAGAAATTGTTAAAAATGTTAAAATTACTAATCAAGAAAAAAATGAAAGAACAAATATAGACCTTTCTTTAAAAAGTATTTTTATACTTTTTGTTTTAATGGTTGTGGGTTTATTTATTACTTTTTATAGTTTTGTTGAAGATGCTAACTTAAGTATTTATTATCAAATGCTATTTTCATTTGTTGGAACTTTAGTTTCTGTTTTAATAGGTTTTTTTGTTGCAGCAGCTTGCGGATATATGGCAGGACTTGTAGGATCTTCTTCTAGTCCTATTTCTGGAATCGGACTTATTGGTGTTATTATTTCTTCTATTGTTTTTTTGGTTTTAGGTGTGGAACTTTTTCAAGATCCTATGCTTTCTAAATTTGCAGTAGCATTAGCTATTTTTACTACTAGTGTTATTTTAGCTACAGCTGCTATTTCGAATGATAATTTACAAGATTTAAAGACAGGACATTTAGTCGGAGCTACTCCTTGGAAACAACAAGTTGCTTTACTTGTAGGCTGTGTTTTTGGTGCTTTGGCTATAGTTCCTGTTTTAAATTTGCTTTATCAAGCCTATGGTTTTGTCGGAGCAATGCCAAGAGAAGGTATGGATGCTTCATCAGCTTTAGCAGCACCGCAAGCAAATTTAATGAGCACTATCGCCCAAGGAATTTTTCATCACAATATAGAGTGGGGTTATATGGCTTTTGGTGTATTTGTAGGAATTTTAATGATTATTATAGATAAAATTTTAAAAGGAACACAGAAAATGTCTTTGCCGCCTTTAGCCGTTGGAATAGGTATTTACCTTCCCCCTGCTGTAAATATACCTTTAGTTATAGGCGGAATTTTAAAATATATTGTAATGCAACACTTGACTAAAAAATATGCAAAAAATTCTCATAAAGAAGAAAAACTTGCAAATTGTGAGCAAAGAGGCACGCTTTTTGCTTCAGGGCTTATAGTGGGTGAAAGTATTTTTGGGGTAATTATCGCAGGAATTACTGTATTTTCAGTAAGTATGGGTGGTAGTGAAAATCCTTTAGCTTTAAATTTAGCAAATTTTCATGATAGCGAGCTTTTCGCACTTATCTTTTTTGTGGGAGTTGTATTATATTTCATTAAGCGTATTGTTAAAAAAGATGCTTAATTTTTGGGGTTAAAACCCCATTTAATCCATTCTGATATAATTTTTCTTTTGCAATTATCATTCAAGGATTAAAATGGAAAATTTATATGCTTTAATACTTGGAATTATAGAAGGTTTGACTGAGTTTTTACCTATTTCTTCAACAGGACATATGATTTTAGGTATGACTATTTTAGGTATCGATATAGATGAGTTTTGGAAAAGCTTTTTGATTATCATCCAGCTTGGTTCTATTTTGGCGGTAATTTTTGTATTTTGGCGTAAATTGTTTCAAGGGCTTGATATTTGGTTAAAACTTGCAGTGGGATTTTTTCCTACTGGAGTTATAGGGCTTTTTGTGGCAAAATACTTAAATGCTTTATTTAATGGTTGGGTTGTGGTTGGAATGCTTATTTTTGGCGGTGTTGTGTTTATTCTTATAGAACTTGCACATAAAAATAAACAATATCGTATCAATTCTTTAGAAGAAATAAGTTTTAAACAAGCTTTTTGTATAGGTATTTTTCAATCTTTAGCCATGATTCCTGGTACTTCAAGAAGTGGAGCAAGTATTATTGGTGGACTTTTGCTAGGATTTAATAGAAAAGTTGCGGCTGAGTTTAGTTTTTTGCTTGCCATTCCAACGATGATTATCGCTACAGCTTATAGCATTTATAAAGAGCCTGAGCTTCTTAGTAATGCAAATTCTTTAATTCCTTTAGGCATAGGTTTTATCACTGCTTTTGTTGTTGCGGTTTTAGTTATAAAATTTTTCTTAAAATTTATTTCTAAATTCGACTTTATCCCTTTTGGAATTTATCGTATTATTTTAGGATTTGTTTTCTTTTATTTGTATTATAGTGGGATTTTAAATGCTGGAAGTGAATTTAAGCTATAAATAAATATTAAATTTATTCTAAGATTTTTTTAAAAATAAGCTGAATTTCAAAAATAATTAAGTCTTAGAAAGTTAAAATTAGAACTTTATAAACACTCACAGGGTAAGTGAGCGACAAAGGGTTAAAAATATGGAAAAAGAAGTTATTGCGTATTTGGACAATGAGACAATAATTGACTCTCAAAGTGTGAAAAATACAAATTTAAAAGAAATTTATTTTGATAATTCTAAAGAAAGTTTAGAGGTAATCCGTCATTCTTGTGCACATTTAATGGCACAGGCGATTAAGAGTTTGTATCCTGAAGCTAAATTTTTCGTTGGTCCTGTTATAGAAGATGGATTTTATTATGATTTTCGTGTAGAAAGTAAGATCGGCGAAGAAGATTTAGTAAAAATTGAAAAAAAGATGAAAGAACTTGCTGAAGCAAAGATTGAAATTTTAAAATATGAAATCACAAAAAACGAAGCTTTGGCTAAATTTCAAAATGATGATTTAAAACAAGAAGTTTTATTGCGTATTCCTGATGGAGCTGTAAGTATTTATAAACAAGGTGAATTTGAAGATTTGTGTCGTGGTCCTCATGTGCCAAATACGAAATTTTTACGCTTTTTTAAACTCACTCGTGTTGCAGGAGCGTATTTAGGTGGCGATGAAAAAAGAGAAATGCTTACTCGAATTTATGGGACTGCTTTTGCAGATAAGGAAAGTTTAAAAGAGTATTTAACCATTATCGAAGAAGCTAAAAAACGCGATCATAGAAAGCTTGGAACAGAGCTTAAACTTTTTACTTTTGATGATGAAATCGGAGGAGGTCTTCCTATTTGGTTGAGTAATGGTGCAAGACTTAGATCTAAACTTGAACATATGCTTTATAAGATTCATCGTTTGCGTGGTTATGAGCCTGTGCGTGGGCCTGAACTTTTAAAAGCAGATGCATGGAAAATTAGTGGGCATTATGCAAACTATAAAGAAAATATGTATTTTACACAAATTGATGAACAAGAGTATGGTATTAAGCCTATGAACTGTGTGGGACATATTAAAATTTATCAAAGTGATGTAAGAAGCTATCGTGATTTGCCTTTGAAATTTTTTGAATATGGCGTGGTGCATCGTCATGAAAAAAGTGGGGTTTTGCACGGACTTTTTAGAGTGAGAGAATTCACTCAAGATGATGCACATATTTTTTGTATGCCAAGTCAGATTAAAGAGCAGGTTTTAGAAATTTTAGCTTTTGTGGATAATTTGATGAAATTATTTGATTTTAGCTATGAGATGGAAATTTCAACTAAACCTGAAAAAGCCATAGGTGATGATGAAATTTGGGAAGTAGCGACTAAGGCTTTAAAAGAAGCTTTAGATGAACAAGGTTTAAAATACGGCATCGATGAAGGTGGCGGGGCTTTTTATGGGCCAAAGATTGATATTAAAATCACTGATGCTTTAAAAAGAAAGTGGCAATGTGGAACTATACAAGTAGATTTTAACCTACCAAGTCGTTTTAAACTTGAATACACTGATAGTGATAATGAAAAAAAACAACCTGTAATGTTGCATCGTGCGATTTTAGGTTCTTTTGAAAGATTTATAGGAATTTTAACCGAGCATTGTGCGGGTGAGTTTCCATTTTTTATCGCACCAACTGCGGTGGGTATAGTGCCAATAGGCGAAGCACATATTGCTTACGCAAAAGAAATTCAAAAAGAATTATTAGAGCTTAATATCGATAGCGAGGTGTATGAAAAAAATGAGAGCTTAAGTAAAAAAATTCGTATCGCTGAAAAGCAAAAATTACCTATGATTTTAGTTTTAGGCGATGATGAGGTGGTAAAGCGTAGCGTTGCTTTAAGAGATAGAAGAGCTAAAGAACAAAAAAATCTTAGCTTGGACGAATTTATTAAATTAGTTAAGGAGAAAATGAGTGAGGTACACTTTTGAGTAAAGAAAAAGAAGTATTGCTCAATGAAGAAATAAGAGCGGATGAAATCAGATGTGTTGGCGATGATGGCAAAGTTTATGGTATTATCAGTAGTGATGAAGCTTTAGAAATTGCAAATCGTTTAGGACTTGATCTTGTAATGATAGCTGCAGATGCTAAGCCACCTGTTTGCAAGATCATGGACTATGGTAAATTCCGTTATCAACAAGAGAAAAAACAAAAAGAAGCAAAGAAAAAACAAAAAGTGATTGATATAAAAGAAATCAAACTTTCTGTAAAAATTGCTCAAAATGATATTAATTACAAGGTAAAACATGCTTTAGAATTTTTAGAACAAGGTAAGCATGTGAGATTTCGTGTGTTCTTAAAAGGACGTGAAATGGCAACTCCTGAAGCAGGTGTAGCTTTGCTTGAAAAAATTTGGACTATGATAGAAAATGAAGCTAATCGTGACAAAGAGCCAAATTTTGAAGGTCGTTATGTAAATATGCTTGTAACTCCAAAAAAAGCTTAATCCACTTTTGTGGATAAGGCTTTTAAAGGTTTTAAATTTTGAAAGAAAATCCTTCTTTTTTAAAAGAGCAAATTATAACTTATCTTGGAAATAAAAGAGCACTTTTAAGTTTTTTAAATAATGGCTTTAAGGTAGCTAAAAAAGAACTTGGTAAAGATAAATTTAGTTTTTGTGATATATTTAGTGGCTCAGGTGTTGTAAGTCGTTTTGCAAAAGCACACTCAAATTATATTTTAGCCAATGATTTAGAAGATTATTCAAAACTCATCAATGAGTGTTATCTTGCTAATAAAGACAAAGATTTACTTCAAAATATAAAAAAGTATTATAAAAATTTAATCCAAAATTTAGATTTTAAAAAAGGTTTTATCAGTGAGCTTTATGCTCCAAAAGATGATGATGATATTAAAAAAAATGAAAGGGTTTTTTATACTTTTAAAAATGCTTTATATCTTGATACTATAAGGCAAAAAATCGAAAATGAAATTCCAAAAGAATTGAGGCATTTCTTTATAGCTCCTTTGATTTATGAAGCCAGTGTTCATTCAAATACTAGCGGAGTTTTTAAAGGTTTTTATAAGGGTAAGGATGGCATCGGAAAATTTGGCGGTGAAGGACAAAATGCACTTAAACGCATTAAAGGAGAAATAGAGCTTAAAATGCCTATTTTTTCAAATTTTTCTTGTGAATTTGAAGTGATGCAAAAGGATGCAAATATGCTTGCAAAAGAACTTGATTTTTTTGATGTAGCGTATCTTGACCCCCCTTATAATCAGCACCCTTATAGTTCTAATTATTTTATGCTAAATTTAATTGCAAATTATAAAAAACCTGAAGAAATTTCTAAAATCAGTGGCATTCCAAAGGATTGGAACCGCAGTACTTTTAATAAGTCAAAATTTGCCCAAGATGCTTTATTTGAACTTATTAATGATTTAAAAGCAAGAGTGATTTTACTTTCTTATAATTGTGAAGGTTTTGTAAAAAAAGAAATTTTTTTAAAGCACTTAAGCACTCTTGGAAAATGCCGGATTTTAGAGCAAAAATATAATACTTTTAGAGCTTCTCGCAATCTTAAAAATCGCAATATCCATCTTCATGAGCAACTTTATATTTTAGTTAAAAATTAGTTTTTCGTGCTAAAATTGCACTTAAACATGAGGAGGGATTTGTGAAACTAAAATTATCTTTTTGTACATTAATGGCATTTGGTTTTTCTAACTATCTTTTTGCTTCAGCTATTGATCCAAAGTTATTTTCAAGAATATCTTGATTTTGCCAGTAATAAAGGCAAATTTCAAGTAGGTCAAAGTAGCTTTGAAATTTTAGCAAAAAATCCTAGTCAAAATATCTCTTTTAATGTGCCTATGATTGATTTTTCTACTTCAAATCGTGGAGGAAAATTCCAAGGAGAATTTACCAATATAGGACAATCTTATATAGTCAGTGCTTCTCATATGAGTACAAGTTCAAATACCGGAAAGTAAATAAAAGTTATGTGAAACAAGGTAGTGTTTTACCTTTGGAGGTGTAGCAAATAGAATCGTAAGCTCAAGTGATAATTTTACTTATAAAAAAGAAAATGTGGATTTTACTGTTTTAAAAATGAGTAAGATTAGTCTCAATAAAAGTGCAAATTTAAGTAAAGATTTAAATCTTATTGAAAAAGATTCTGGCGATGGTGGAGATATTTATGAATACAAGGATCCATTTTGGGATAGTTGCCAAAGTAGAATAAAAGGTAAAGGCAAGCTTTTTGATAGTTCGCGTTATGAGTACTTTGCAAGAGAGGGAAGTGGTATTGTAGCTTTAGGTTTTGAAGATACAAATAAAGTACCCATTAAGATTTTTGATTCTAATGAAATCAATTTAGGAGGTTTTGTCAGTTTAACTCCTAAAAATACTGAAGATAAGCGTTTTAAGTTGCAATTTCTTCATTATACCAATGATAAAAGAAATTCTTTTACAAGTTCTTCAATATCCTGGGATTCTGGAAGTGGAGTTTATGTTTATGATAAGATGGATAAAAATGGTATTTAGTGGGTGTGGTAAGTACGAGTAATTGTAATGTCCATTTTACTATGGATATACTTGTTTACAGGTTGATTATGCTTTGATCAATCAAGTAAAGATCAATGAATTTTAAAATGCTCATAAAATAGTCATAGGATCTGGAACTTATACACTTAGTAGCGATGGTTTGGTGAAAGATGGTAAAAAAATAGAAAATGTAAGTTTGATTTCTAAGATTAATGTGGGTTATGTAAGCTATAAAAATTCTTTTGATGATAAAAATAATTGTGATAAGAGAATTGAAGAAATGCAAAATAGCAAGGATTTGTATTTTTCTCAAAATGGAAGTATAAATTTAAATAGCGATGTGGATTTAGGCGCTAGTGTTTTAAATTTGATAAAAATTCAAATTGGCAAATAACAGGCGATAAATGGCTTATACATGGCGGAATTTATGCTGATAAGGGTTCAAGGTAGAATATAATGTTAAAACCAAAAAAGATGATTTTCTTTATAAAATGGGCGAAGGAGAGCTTGTTGTCAAAAGTCAAAGTGTGGATACAGGACTTAGAATGGGTGAGGGCAAGGTAAGTCTCGAGGGTGAAGGTTTAAGTTTTGGCGAAATTTATATGAATGGCAGAACTTTGGATTTATCAGGCTTAACATTAAATTTTGATCAAATTAAAACTAACTCTAATAATGTTTTTATCACAAGTTCTTAATCAGGAATACATTTAAATTTAGAAAACAAGCAAGATTATCTTTATCATGGCAATATCTTTTCAGATGAAGCTATAACAATGAGTGCCAATACAGACAAAGCTTTGATTTTTGATGGTAATATTTACAATAAAGAAGGTGTTTTTAGGGCAGAAAATGCCAATAAATTTTCAAGGACATGCTAGAATACACGCTTATGTAGCAAAGAACAAGCTAAAAAACTTCAAAACATGGTTTAAGTGTTTTAACTAAGCCTGTAAGTTTTACACAAGAAGATTGGGAAGATAGGGTTTTTGTTTTAAAAGAGCTTAATTTAGAAAAAAGCGAGTTTTATTTAGGGCGTAATGTAAGCTTAAAAGTAGAAAACCTTAATGCTAAAAATTCCAAAATAGAGCTTGGAAGTAAAAATTTGTGGATCGATGAAAAAGATGGGGAAAATATTATTGATAAGACTGATGATTATTCTTATGGAGATGTTGTATAAACAGGAGTTGGCAAAGAAATGGCTTTTGAGCAAAAGCTTTAAAATACCCAAAATACTAAGATAGAAAAGGTTTATTTTAGTGTAAATTTAAATCTTGATCATTCTGATGTTACTTTCAAAACACAGTTTTTAGTGGTAATATCAAAGGTATCAATGATACGCAAAAAAAATCTTGCGATTAAAGATTCTTTGCTTGAGTCTCATATACAAATGAGCAATCTTCAAGTAGAAAAAAGTGCTATTTATAGGAAAGTTGATGCAAAAAAATTAAGTGCAAATAATACAATATTTAAAATCAATGTGGATTTTGAAAATTCTAAAGCAGATTATATTAATTCTAAGGAAAGCACACAAGGAGTAAATTAATACTTTAGTATTAATTTTTCTTAATAATCCTAGTAAAAAGCGGGTTTAAATATCTTACTAGCTCATTTAAAAGATGAAAATAAACATTTAACAAAGGAATTTTTTACTATGCCAAATGTGAGCAAGGTTTTAGTACGTATACCCCAAATGTTGTTTTTTCTCATAATGAGGAAAATTTTGCCCAGAGTGGAATTTAGAAAAAATTGATTCTAAGATTAAAGATGAATATTTTTTTACTAATGATAATACTCAAGCTATTGTAAAAACTAAATCTATACTTGCTCAAGCTATTTTAGGCTCCATGATAGAATGGAATAATATGCATAAAAGAATGGGGGAATTACGCAATAATCCTTATGAAAGTGGTGTATGGTTAAGAATTTTTGGATGGGGTACGAGTGATGAGTATAATAGTGGAAAATACTTTGAAATTCAAAGCGGACATGATAAATTAAACGAGTATTCGAATTTCGAGCTTTACAGTGGAGTAAGGTTTTTATAGTGATTTTGTTTTAGATATATTTATTATCAAAATGAAATAAATGCAAATTTTATTCCAGGAAATCAAGGTAGATTAGATGATAATGATGGTTCGCATAATATTATCTTAAGTGCTGAGTTAGGTTATAGAAAAGCTTATGATAAATTTTATCTTGAGCCGAGTTTGGAATTTATCAGTGGTTATGTAGGAGCTATGGATCTAAAAGGAGATATTGCTAGTTTAAAACGATTTTCTTATATTCCTTTAGTCGTAAAAACAGCATTTTTCATAGGAAGTCAAAATTAAAATTTAAATTTTAGAACAGGACTTGGTTTGTATGCGGATCCGATTAAAGCAGGAGATCAAATCTTGGAGGATCAAGCAAGTCAGAGAAGATATGAAGGAAAAAAGATCAAAGAATGTTTATAAATTTAGGAAATGATTATAAGCTTAACGATAAAACACGCTTTAGTTTTGAATTTGAAAAGACATTTTTTGGCGATTTAAATGTAGATTGGAGTGCAAATGCTAATTTAAGATATAGTTTTTAAATAAAAAATAATTTAAAAATTGTATTTTTATTTTAAGCTTTTTTGTTTATAATACTTGCTTTTACATTTAAAGGATAAAGATGAAAATAAAAGTTGGGATTTTAGGAGCGAGTGGTTATGCGGGAAATGAACTTGTTCGCATTTTGCTTAATCATCCCAAGGTTGAAATTTCTTATTTGGGTTCGAGTTCTAGCGTGGGGCAAAATTATCAAGATCTTTATCCTAACACCCCTTTAAATTTATGTTTTGAAAATAAAAATTTAGATGAACTTGAACTTGATCTTTTGTTTTTGGCTACTCCGCATGAATTTAGTGCTAAACTTTTAAATGAGAATTTATTAAAAAAGATGAAAATCATTGATTTAAGCGCGGATTTTCGTCTTAAAAATCCTAAAGATTATGAGCTTTGGTATAAATTCACTCATCCTAATCAAGAGCTTTTGCAAAATGCGGTTTATGGACTTTGTGAGCTTTATAAAGAAGAGATAAAAAAAGCAAGTTTAGTGGCAAATCCAGGTTGTTATACCACTTGTTCTATCTTAAGTCTTTATCCGCTTTTTAAAGAAAAGATCATTGATTTTAGCTCAGTTATTATTGATGCAAAAAGTGGAGTAAGTGGAGCAGGAAGAAGTGCAAAGGTGGAAAATCTTTTTTGTGAAGTTAATGAAAATATCAAAGCTTATAATTTAGCTTTGCATCGCCATACTCCTGAAATTGAAGAGCATTTAAGCTATGCAGCCAAAAAGAAAATCACTCTACAATTTACCCCTCATCTTGTGTCTATGCAAAGAGGAATTTTAATCAGTGCTTATGCAAATTTAAAAGAGGATTTGCAAGAACAAGATATACGCGATATTTATACAAAATACTATCAAAACAATAAATTCATAAGGCTTTTACCGCCGCAGTCGCTTCCGCAGACTCGGTGGGTTAAATCAAGCAATTTTGCGGATATAAATTTTAGTGTAGATCAACGCACAAAGCGTGTTATTGTGCTTGGTGCTATTGATAATTTAATCAAAGGTGCAGCAGGACAAGCTGTTCAAAATATGAATTTAATGTTTGATTTTGATGAAGATGAAGGACTTAAATTCTTTGCAAATTTGTAAAGGATAAAAATGTTAATACGAGCTATGCAAAAAAGCGATTATGAAGCCGTTTATAAGCTTTGGTGTGAGATAAAAGGCTTTGGGATAAGAAGCATTGATGATAGCAAAGAAAATATAGAAAATTTTTTAGATAGAAACCCAAATCTTAGCGTTGTAGCAGTGATTGATGAAGAAATTGTAGGAAGTATACTTTGTGGGCATGATGGACGCACAGGAGGATTTTATCATGTATGTGTACATAAAGATCATAGAAAAAAGGGCATAGCGCACGAGATGACAAAATTTTGTCTTGAGGCTTTAAAAGCTCAAAAAATCAATAAAATCGCCCTGATCGCTTTTAAAAACAATGATTTAGGCAATGAGTTTTGGAAACATTATGGTTTTACTTTAAGAGAAGATGCGAATTATTACGATCTTTCTTTAAATGAGTATAATCAAACTAGCTTTAATGCTTAAGGAATGATCATGCAAAAATATTTAGAAAAAGCTAATGTCTTAATCGAAGCTTTGCCTTATATACGCAAATTTAATTCTAAGATTATACTTATAAAATACGGTGGATCAGCTATGGAAAATGAAGAGCTAAAGCATTGTGTGATGCAAGATATAGCTCTTTTAAAACTCGTGGGTTTAAAGCCTATTATTGTACATGGTGGAGGAAAAGATATTTCTGCTATGTGTGAAAAATTAGGCGTAAAGAGTGAGTTTAAAAACGGTCTTAGGGTTAGTGATAAAGCCACTACTGAAGTAGCCAGCATGGTTTTAAATCATATCAATAAAAATTTAGTCCATAGTTTGCAAAATTTAGGAGTTAAAGCCATAGGGCTTTGTGGTAAAGATGGCGCGCTTTTAGAATGTGTGAAAAAAGATGAAAATTTAGCTTTTGTTGGCACGATACAAAAGGTAAATTCGAAAATTTTAGAAGAGCTTTTAGAGAAAGATTTTTTACCTATCATTGCTCCTATTGGCATGGATGAGGATTTTAATACTTATAATACTAACGCTGATGACGTAGCTTGTGCGATCGCCAAGGCTTTAAGGGCTGAAAAACTTGCTTTTTTAACCGATACTGCAGGGCTTTATGAGGATTTTAGTGATAAAAATTCTTTGATTTCTAAAATTAGCCTTGAACAAGCTAAAATTTTAGCTCCTAAAATAGAAGGTGGTATGCATGTAAAATTAAAATCCTGTATTGATGCTTGTGAAAATGGAGTCAAAAAGGTGCATATTTTAGATGGACGCGTGAAGCATTCTTTATTGCTTGAGTTTTTTACTGATGAAGGTATAGGCACTTTGGTGGGTTAAAGGATGAAAATGGATTATAAAGAACAAAGTCATATTGTCCCTACTTATAAGCGTTTTGATATAGTTTTAGAAAAAGGGCAGGGGGTTTATCTTTTTGATGATAAGGCTAAAAAATATCTTGATTTTTCAAGTGGTATAGGTGTTTGTGCTTTAGGATATAATCATGCTAAATTTAATGCTAAAATCAAAGCTCAAGTGGATAAACTTTTACATACTAGCAATTTATATTATAATGAAAACATAGCCGCTGCAGCTAAAAATTTAGCCAAAGCTAGTGCTTTAGAGCGTGTTTTTTTTACAAATTCTGGTACAGAAAGTATAGAAGGAGCGATGAAAACAGCTAGAAAATACGCCTTTAACAAAGGTATTAAGGGTGGACAATTTATCGCTTTTAAGCATTCTTTTCATGGGCGTACTTTAGGGGCTTTATCGCTTACTGCTAATGAAAAATATCAAAAGCCTTTTAAACCTTTAATTTCAGGGGTTAAATTTGCAAAATATAATGATATTTCAAGCGTTGAAAAATTGGTGAATGAAAAAACTTGTGCCATTATCTTAGAAAGCGTGCAAGGAGAAGGTGGAATAAATCCTGCAAATAAAGATTTTTACAAAGCCTTAAGAAAGCTTTGCGATGAAAAAGATATATTATTAATCGCTGATGAAATTCAATGTGGCATGGGTAGAAGTGGAAAATTTTTTGCCTATGAGCACGCACAAATTTTGCCTGATATCATGACTTCAGCTAAGGCTTTAGGTTGTGGGCTTAGTGTGGGTGCTTTTATAATAAATCAAAAAGTAGCAAGCAATTCTTTAGAAGCGGGTGATCATGGAAGCACTTATGGGGGAAATCCTTTGGTTTGTGCAGGAGTGAATGCAGTTTTTGAAATTTTTAAAGAAGAAAAAATTTTAGAAAATGTCAATAAACTCACGCCTTATTTAGAGCAAAGTTTAGATGAGTTGATCAAAGAATTTGATTTTTGTAAAAAACGCAAAGGCTTAGGGTTTATGCAAGGGCTGAGTCTTGATAAAAGTGTAAAAGTAGCTAAGGTCATTCAAAAATGTCAAGAAAATGCACTTTTATTAATAAGTTGCGGGGAGAATGATTTGAGATTTTTACCTCCTTTGATTTTACAAAAAGAACATATTGATGAAATGAGTGAAAAGTTAAGAAAGGCTCTAAAGAGTTTTTAATAAATTTTGTAAAAAAATTTTATTCTTTTCCATCTACTATAGGCACAAATAAACATTCTTCTAAAATTTCTTTTTGTAAATTTGTGCCATTTTTTCTAAGGCGTGTGATGAATTGTTTGCCATTGTGTAAAATAGGAGCGACTAAAATACCGTCATCGCTTAATTGATCAAGTAAAATTTCAGGAATTTGTGTCGCATAAGCAGAAAATAAAATCCTATCATAAGGAGCATAATTTTTCCAGCCATTTTGTCCATCATCAAATTTTACATTGATATTAAAAAGTTCTAATTCTCTGAAAGTTTGAGCGGCTTTTTTGGCTAAATTTTCTATGCGTTCTATGGTAAAAACACGCCTTATGACTTTGCTTAAAATCGCAGCTTGATAGCCACTTCCACAACCTATCTCTAAAATACTATCAGCATTTTTAAAATCTAAAGCCATAGTCATTTTAGCTACAGTTAAAGGTGAACTAATCCATTGAGAATTTGCTAAAGGCAAAGCATCAAGGCGATAAGCATGGGCTTTTAAAGGAGAAAAAATTTCACGTGGAATTTGACAAAAAGCATTAAAAAGTTCTTCATTGATAAAAACTTTTTGTGCAATTTCTTCAGCCATATTTTGACATCTTTTTTGTTCAAATGTGTTCATTACTTCTCCTATAAATTTAAATAAAAATTGTAACTAAAAAAGTTGAAATAGAGTTAAACTTAGCTATACTTAAATAAAAAGGAAAAAAATGCTTATAAAATTTAAAAATCATAGTCCCAAACTAGGTCAAAATGTTTTTGTTGCAGAGGGCGCTAAAATCATAGGAGAAATAGAAATAGGAGATGAAAGTAGTATTTGGTTTAATTGTGTTTTAAGAGCCGATGTTAATTTTATAAAAATTGGCAAAAGAACCAATATTCAAGATCTTAGCACGGTACATGTTTGGCATAGGGAATTTGATAAAAAAGGAAAGTTAAAAGATGCTGGTTTTCCTACGATAATAGGAGATGATGTAACTATAGGACATAATTGCGTTATCCATGCTTGTGTGATAAAAAATCGTGTTTTAATCGGAATGAATGCTGTTATCATGGATAATGCTTTGATAGAAGAAGATAGCATAGTGGGTGCTGGAAGCGTTGTAACAAAGGGTAAAAAATTTCCGCCACGCTCTTTGATACTTGGAAATCCTGCAAAATTTGTGCGTGAATTAAACGATGAAGAAGTCAGCTTTCTAAAACAATCCGCTTTAAATTATGTGGATTTTAAAAACGAGTTTTTAAAAGATCTTCAGTGATATTTTGAAGTTTAGGTGAGAGTTTTACTTCAAATTTCACAAAACGATCAAGATCTAAAAAACTCTCATCGAGTTTTGAAATTTGCTCTTTTGTATAATCTTGAATAGTATTTAAAGATGACTTTTTAAGAAGTCTTTTTTCTTTGTAGACTAATTCTAAAAGTTCTTTGCGTTCTAAATTTTCATCTTGATTTGGGTTTTCGTCAAAAACATAAAGCTCATCAAAAAGGATTTTTTGCGTGTTTTTATCATAAACCCTAAAAAGCTTTTTAAAATGAGGTAGGGTTGATTTTTCGTTATTTTCGCTGATTTTGATTTTAGGTTTTATGTCTTGATCTTCTAAGGCTGCAAGTTTATAAACGCAACTAAAAATAGGGTCACTTGAAGCAGTGATCAATCTTTCGCCTACACCAAAGATATCAATAGGTGCATTTTGTTCTTTGAGTTTTTTAATACTCCATTCATCAAGGGCGTTAGAAACTATGATTTTACATTTTTGAAGTCCTGCTTGATCAAGTTCTTGTCTGATTTTCAAACTCAACTCAAGTAAATTTCCAGAATCTATTCTCACACCGCCTTCTTGAATATCAAATTCTTTAAAAACTTTAATCGCATTTTTAAGTCCGCTATTTAGACAATCATAAGTATCGATCAAAAAAACAGGATTTTTTGGATAAATTTTCACATAAGCTTTAAAAGCTTCAAGTTCATTTTCAAACATTTGCACCCAAGAATGTGCCATAGTTCCATTGATAGGGATATTATAAATTTTTCCTGCTAAAGTACAAGCACTTCCTATGCAACCTCCTATAAAAGCTGCTCTTGCTCCTTTTAAGGCTGCTTCACTTCCTTGTGCTCTGCGTGAACCAAATTCTAAAATTTTACTGTCTTTAGCTGCACGCACGATACGATTGGTTTTGGTAGCAATAAGGCTTTGGTGGTTTAAACTTAAAAGTAAAAAAGTTTCTAAAAGCTGTGCTTCTATAGTTGTAGCTTTAACGCAAAGTAAAGGTTCGTTTGGAAAAATCACTTCTCCTTCACGCATGGCATAAATTTCACCTTTAAATTTAAAGCTGGCTAAAAAATCTAAAAATTCTGTATCAAAAATACCTTGTTTTCTTAAAAATTCTATATCTTCTGTATCAAAACTCAAATTTTCAACAAAGTCTAAAATATCTTCAAGACCTGCAAAAATAGCAAAAGAACCTGAATCTGGAATTTTTCTAAAAAATATATCAAAATAACAAATTTGATCTTTTTTATTGTTTTTGAAATAGCCTTGAGACATTGTAAATTCATAAAAATCACAAAGCAAGGCTAAAGAAGTTTTAGAAGTCATCAAAGCTTATACTACCCTTAGAATAATTCGTTACTTTACTTTCAAAGAAATTGCTCTTTTGATCGTTAAATTTTGAAAAATCATCTACCCATTTAATGGGATGTTTTGCATTGTATAATTTATCTAAATTGATCGCGCTTAATCTTTGATCTACAAGATAATGGATATATTCTTCTATGATATCATCAGTAAAGCCCATGATTTGATTTTGAGTGATGTATTTACCCCATTTGATCTCAAGGTCTCCAGCTTTTTTAAACATATCATAAATTTTATTGATATTTTCATCATGGAACAAATCAGGTCTTTCTTTGCGTACTGAATTGATCATATTTTGAAATAATAAAAGATGTGTGATTTCATCTCTTTGGATAAAGCGGATCATTTGTGCTGAACCTAGCATTTTTCCTGCACGCGCAAGTGCGTAAATAGCAGTAAAACCACTATAAAAATATACTCCTTCTAAAATTTGATTTGCCACCATAGCTAAAAGAAGTTTATTATCATCTACATCGCCTGCTAATTCTTCATAAATGCTTGAAATAAAGTCATTTTTTTCACGCAAAGTTTCATCATGCTTTTCCATTTCATAAATCAAATCTGTATTATCACAAATCGCTTCTACCATAACAGCGTAAGATTTTGAATGGTTTGCCTCTTCATAAGCTTGGCGTGCTAAAACTGCATTGATTTCAGGAGCTGTGATGTAAGGGTTGATATTGTCTGCTAAATTATTGGTTTGAAAACTATCCATAGAAATAAGCTGACTCCAAACCAAATCATACATTCTTTTTTCACCTGCAGTTAAATTACAGCGATAATCAAGTGCATCTTTAGTTGTATCCACTTCTTTTGGAAACCAAGTATTTGCCTCCATTAAATCCCAAAGTTTTAAAGCCCAAGTATATTTTGCCTTAGTAAAATTTAAAATTCCATGTGGGTTACCATCAAAAACTTTACGATCTCCTAAGGTTTCGTTTGAACTTGGATTGTAAATTCTTTTTCTTTGCATTTTTAACCTTTCTTTATGCTTTAGTAGCTATACAACTTTGAGTTAAAATATCGTGTAAATTTAAACGATCTTTTCTTACAAAACTGACAAATAAACCAAAGAGTAAGCCAAAACTTATAATAAATATCACATATCTTAGTAAAATTCTAAGAAAACTTAGTTTCTTTCCCGTTTTTATATCAATAAGATATAAATCATATGCTTTAAGACCTGGGCTTTGTGCCTTTTTTGTTAAAAAAATAGCTTGAATCAAACCAAATAAAAAAGTACATAAAGTTGTGATAAAATGGTTGTTTAAAAAAGATTCTTTAGAGCCTAATAGAAAATAAAATAAATACAAAATAGGAACATAAATAAGAAAAATATCTATAAGCAAAGCTCTAAATCTTAGCCATCTAGAGCTAATTTTTGCTTTAGTTTTCATTTAATTTCCACGACTTCCTGGTTTTATAGCTTTACTCCCTTTTTTACAAAGTGGACAATTTGTTTCATCATAAATTTCAAATTCAAAATTTCCTAGAGTAAAGAGTGGTAAATTTTCAGGTAATTTCGCATTATCTTTTCTTGGAGATTTTAAATTTTCTACTGCACAAAAACCACGATTTGCCAATGCTGCAAAACCTACAACAATGCCACCTAAACTTTCAATGATTTTTGCACTCTCTAAAGCACTACCACCTGTAGTAATGATATCTTCACAAATTATAAATTTTTCACCCTTTTTCACCTCAAAACCACGTCTTAAAGTCATTTCTTTATTTACTCTTTCAGTGAAGATAAAACGTTTACTACAAGCTCTCGCAAGCTCATAACCTGCTAAAATTCCACCTAAAGCAGGAGAACAAATGCTATCAAATTCTATCTTATAGCTTGCAATAATCTTTGCAAGTTCATCACAAAGTTTTGCTGCTAATTTTGGATTCTCTAAAACTTTTGCACTTTGAAGATAAAATTGCGAATGTTTACCTGAACTTAGTAAAAAATGGCCTTCTAAATAAGCACCACAATCTTTATAAATTTGCTCTAAATTCATCGTTAAACCTTTAAAAGTTCACTTTCTTTACTTTTTACACTCTCATCAATTTTTATTGTGTAGGCGTCGGTAAGTTTTTGCACTTCATCATAAGCTTTTTTTGCTTCATCTTCGCTTATTGCCTTATCTTTTTCTAGTTTTTTAACTGCATCGTTGGCATCTTTGCGTATATTTCTTATAGAAACTTTTGCCTTTTCACCCATAGCTTTAGCTTGCTTTACGTTTTCTTCTCTTTGCTCTCTAGTCATCGGAGGGAAAAATAATTTTACACTTTCGCCGTCATTGTTTGGATTTACACCGATATTTGCAGCTGCAATAGCACTTTCTATGGTTTTTAGTAAAGGTTTTTCCCAAGGAGTGATGCTAATAGTTGAAGCATCGCTTGCTAAAACAGTTGCTACTTGATTTAAAGGAGTTTGAGTTCCATAATAATCCACTGTAATATGATCTAAAATATGGGTATTAACTTTTCCAGTTCTTAAAGTGGTGAAGTCTTTTTTTAAGGCTTCTAAAGATTTTTCACTTTGGGTTTTTTGTTTGTTAAAAATTTCACTTAGCATTATCATTTCCTTTAATTATTTACTTGAATTAACATCGCTTGGAAGTTGTGGCGCACTTGGAGCGATAGAATTTGTGTTTGGGGTAGCAGGCACAATAGGAGCGCTTGGAATAGTAGTGTTGTTGTTTTCTACTTTAATTTTCTCTGCTAGAGAGTCCTTGCTAGCTTTATTGTATAAATAACCAAGACCAATAGTATTTGCAATAAGTAAAATTCCCATGACAAAGGTAAATTTTGCCAAAAATCCAGCCGGTCCTTTGGCGCCAAATAAACTTTCATTGCTTCCACTATAAGCTCCAAGTCCTATACTTGAACTTTTTTGAAGTAAAACTACTATACAAATAACTACAACGATGATAAATTGTAAAATGATTAAAAGAGTGATCATTGAAATTTCCTAAAAGTTAATTTTTAAATGATTATTTTAGCTAAATAAAACTTGAAAAGTTTTGAAACTTGAAAAGTTTTTGTGAGAAAAATCCCACAAAAATTTATCTGCTATTGAAGTTTCTTAAGATATTAAGTAAAGATGCGAAAAGATTAACAAAATCAAGATAAAGTGCTACTGCACCTTCGATTGGAGTTTCATAATTTCCGCGGATAATATTTTGCGTATCATAAAGAATGTAAAATGAAAATAATATTGCAGCTACTGCTGAAATAGCTAGATTAACTATACTGCTTTGGAAGAAAAGGTTTAGTAAAGATGCTGCTACAATAACGATTAATACTATAAATAAAGCTTTACCCATAACAGTAAAATCTTTTTTTGTATTCATAGCAAATACACTAAGTCCTGCAAAAGCAACTGTTGTTAAAGCAAAAGCTTGAGCGATGATAATTCCTCCAGCTGGTAGAGCTAAAACTGAAATAAGTAAAGGTGTAAGCGTTAAACCTGAGCAGAAAGTAAAACCAAAAAGTAAAACAAGATTTAATGGAGCTTCTCTTTTTTTCCATTGCAAAGCAAATAAAAGTCCGATTTCAACAGCAAAAAGGATCCAAAAAGTTACTTGTGATTGTATAAAAAATGATGCTAAAGCAAAAATTCCTACATACGCACCTACTGTTGCAGCTAATAATGAAGCAGCAAAAAGTTGATAAGTTTGTTTAATAAAAATACTTAATTCGCTTGAGCGTGTATTTTCAAATTCTTTTGATCTTGAGTAGTCTCTATCATAAAGACTCATAAAATTCTCCTTGCAAAATTGTTAGATTTTTTAAAATCTTGAGCGAAATCTAACATATTAGACTAAATAAAAAGTTAATTTATATAATATCTTATGCTTAAATGAAATCTTTGCTGAAATTTTGTTATAATTTCAAGATTTTAGTTTCAGGTTGGTTTTATGGAAAATCTTATTAGTGGTGCGATTAAGTTTATGCAAGAAGACTTTAAGGAGCATGAAGAACTTTTTGAAAGTCTAAAAAATAAGCAAAATCCCCATACTCTTTTTATAGGTTGTTCTGATTCTAGAGTAATTCCAAATTTGATCACCAATACGGGTCCAGGTGAGCTTTTTGTAATACGAAATATTGCAAATATAGTTCCACCTTATCGCATTGGGGAAGATTACTTAGCGACAACTTCAGCAATAGAGTATGCTTTAAATTCATTGCATATTAAAAATATCGTCGTTTGTGGCCATAGTAATTGTGGAGGTTGCAATGCTCTTTATTATTCTGATGAAGAGTTAAATAAAATTCCTAATGTGAAAAAATGGCTTACTATGTTAGATCCGATAAAAAAAGATGTAATGATTTTTGCAAGAGACGATTTGGCTATGCGTTCATGGCTTACAGAAAAATTAAATTTAGTAAATTCTTTGCAAAATATACTTACTTATCCAGGCGTGCAAGAAGCTTTAGATGAAGGAAAAATAGAAGTACATGCTTGGTATTATATTATAGAGACAGGTGAAATTTATGAGTATGATTTTAAAGCAAAAATTTTTACTTTAATACAGGATAGGAAAGTTCAATGAAGAAAATTATTTTTAGTTTATGTTTTTTTATTTTATACCTTGGAGCACAAGAATTTAAATTTATTGATGCGAATATTAGTAAAGAGGATGAAGGAATTTATGCTTTAGTTGAAAAATATGTTGATCTTAACAATCAAATTAAAGAATTTAAGAAAAACAATGATGAAAATTCAAGCACTTTTAATGGTATTTTAAGTGAATTTGAAAAAGACAAAAAGACTATTTTAGCAAAAATACCCGATATGATAGTAGGACAAAAGATTAATGAAGAGGCAGTGGCTAGATTTTTAAAAGCAAAAGAAAAATTACTAGATGTTCAAAAAAAGAATATTAATAAGCCTTATATTTATACAGATGCCACTCTTAATCTAGTTTATTTTAATATTGTGGAAAGTTTTTATTCTTCTTTGTTTGAAGTGGAAAAACTTTTTAAAAATACAGCAAGCAGTGAAGATTTGATTGCTACTGTTGATAAGGCAATGGAAAATTTACAAAATTCTTCTAATGTTAATTTAGATAGTTTTAAAAGCAAAATTACAAATTCAGAAGAATTAGAAAAAATTACCCTAAAAGAAAGATATATCAGTAATGCTGTAGATTCTTATTCTGAAATTCTTAAGTATTTACGCTCAAATGCAGATTTGCTTGAAAGTAATTATATTTTTTCATTACTCGAGCTTCAAGTTTGGATAGATCGTATAAATGAGGCAATTGGGGTAAGTTTTGTTAATATCGGAAAAATAGTAATTTCTGCTTTGGTTTTAGTATTTTTTATATCTTTAAGACGTTTTTTTGCAAATATAGTATATTTTTTCCTTGTTCAGTTTTTTTATAGAAATAAAAATGATGTAGATGATATTAAAGTCATTTTTATTGAGAATATTAAAAAACCCGTAGGCTTCTTGTTGATTGTCTATGCTATTTCTCTTTGTCTTACTATAGCAACTTATCCTGCACCTTTGAGTGTAAATTTAAGTAATTTTTTTCATATAGTTTATGCAGTTTTAATTGCATGGCTTATTTTAAGAATGCTTGATGGTTATGGCGTGGTATTGGTTTCTAAACTTGCTCAAAAAAGTGGAAAAAAAGAAGTTGTAAATTTAATTATTAAAATTTTATATTTTGTCATTATTATTATAGCTTTATTATATATTCTTGCTCAACTTGGTTTTAATATTTCGGCTATTATTGCATCTTTGGGAATTGGTGGTTTAGCTGTTGCTTTAGCGGCGAAAGATATCATTGCAAATTTCTTTGCTTCTATACTCTTACTTTTTGATAATAGCTTTAATCAAGGAGATTGGGTAGAGGTTTCGGGCATAGAAGGAACTGTGGTTGAAACAGGACTTAGAAAAACTACTATTAGAACTTTTGATAATTGTCTTGTATTTTTACCAAATTCAACTATTATGGGAGCTAATATCAAAAATTGGAGCAAAAGACGCATGGGTCGCCATGTTAGAATGTATTTGGGTGTTGGTTATGATGCTACTCCTGAAAAACTAGAACAATGTGTAAAAGATCTAAGAGAATTTTTGCATACAAGTGATTTAGTAGCTCACGATGAGGATAGCGCATTAAAATATGGCGATCATACAACAAAATATCGTCAAAATCTTGTATCTATTAATGATTTAGAAGGCTATAAAAATGCTTGTTATGTGGCTTTAAGTGAATTTGCAGATAGTAGTATTAATATAGAGCTTTATTTTTATATCAAAGAAATAGGTGGAAAAGATTTTAGAGAAGCTAGACAAAGTTTAATGCTTGAGTTTATGCGTATAATTGAAAAAAATGGTTTAACCTTTGCTTTCCCAAGTCGTAGTATTTATATAGAAAATTTACCACCCCTTGATTTGCAAGCAAAAGCTATAAAATAGCAAGATTTTATCTTGCTATTTTTTAAACCGGCATAACGCGTATATTTGGACTTAATTCTTCTTGTAAAATTGTTTCAATAGCATAAAGTGTTGCACCACTTCCACTAGAACAACCACTACAAGCACCAAGATAACGAATATAAACATCAATTGCTGCACCTTCAGCCTTTTGTATATCAATCACTTCCAAATCTCCACCATCATTATGAAGCATAGGGCGAATTTCAGCATCTAAAACACTTTCAACTGCTTTTAATTGTCCCACTACGGTCATTTCATCAAAAGCTACATCACTTTTCATTGTATTTTTGAGTTTTTCTCTATCTATTTCAGCTCTAGTTTCAGCTAAAATATCTACAAGGTAATAATCTCTTTTTTCATGTCCGCCTGGTTTGATACAGGATTTACAAAAAGCACCCGCTTTAGTATATTGTGTGATTTCTTCTACGCTATGCAAATCATTAAGTTTAATCACTTCTTTAATAGTTCCAAGACTTACCCTAGCGCACTCGCAAACTATAATTTGATCTTCAAAATCTTCAGGACTTATACCTTTATAATGCGCTGCTGCTTGTTTGATTACATCATAAGCCATAACCGAACAGTGCATTTTTTGAGGTGGAACAGCTGGAGTTTCTGGATTATCACGCATAGCAAATTCCACATCTAAATTTGTGATTTTTACTGCTTCATCTACAGTTTTTCCTATACAAAGATCCACCATAGTATCACTACTTGCTATAGCTGTACCACAACCAAAACTTTTAAATTTTGCATCGATAATTTTATCAGTTTTTTCATCTACAAGCCAAAAAAGTCTTACCGCATCGCCGCAACTTTCTGCACCAAAATCAGCTACGATCAATTTTGCATTGCGTGCTTTAGCATCTTCTTCACTAAATTCTCCCATATGTTGAGGATTATTCATTCTATCTTGAACTTTTTGTGAATACTCATCCCAAATGGATCCACCAATTAAACTATTTTTTCCCATTTTTCATCCTTATTTGTAATTATTTGGATTATAAGCATAAGTACAAGAAATTGCTCTTAATCTCTGTGTTGCATTTTTAATTTGTTTTGCTGCATAATCAATTTCTTCTTCAGTGTTAAAACGTGACAAAGAAAGCCTTAAAGCTGTATGCGCTAAATCATGCTCCGCACCGATAGCTTCCATAATAGGATTGCTTTCTAAAGCTTCACTTGCACAGGCTGAGCCCGTACTTGCAGCTATACCATTTTTATTTAAATCCCAAAGCATTGCTTCGCCTTCAACTCCTTTAATACTTGCTAAGATTGTATTAGGCACACGGTGTTCTCTTTTTCCAACCACTGTTGTATCAGGCAAGGCTAAAATTTGATCTTCTAGTTTATCTCTTAAACGGCGTATATGAGAATCTTCAAAATCAAGCATAGTATTTGCAATACGCAAAGCCTCGCCCATAGCCACTATATAAGGCACATTTAAAGTCCCGCTTCTACGACCACCCATGTGTTCTCCACCGTGTAAAAGTGGAGTAAGCTTAAGTCCTTTTTTTATAAAAAGTCCACCCACACCCTTTGGTCCATGAAATTTATGTGCCGAAAATGAAGCAAAATCAACTCCTACTTGAGTTAAATTAACCTTTATTTTACCTACTGCTTGAGTAGCATCTGTATGAAAAAGAGCACCAAATTCATGCGCAAGTTCTGCCATCGCTTTAATATCAAAAATCATACCTGTTTCATTATTTGCCCACATAACACTTACAAGTGCTGTTTTATCGCTAATCACTTTACGCAAATCTTCTACAGTAGAAACTCCTTCTTCATTTACAGGAAGTTCTATGACTTTTACTCCAAGACTTTTTAAAAAATAAGCAGCAGCAGTAACAGCAGGGTGTTCTACACTAGAAATAATCACTTCATTGCGTTCTTTATCTAAAATATAATCAAAATACACACCCTTAAGCACCCAGTTAATGCTTTCTGTCGCACAGGAGGTTACAATTATGTCATCTAGGTCATTTGCTCCAAGTCCTGCATAAAGTTTATCCAAAGCTTCTCTTAAGGCAGGATGTGTTGCGCTACCATATTGATGAAGGCTATTTGGATTTCCATACATATCCTTTAAAAAAGGTAGCATCAACTCATAAGCATTAGGATCAAGCATTGTCGTTGCGTTGTTATCTAAATATACTTTCACTTTAAAATCCTTAATTTATCCTTAATTTTAATTAGGATATTTTTTATCTTTATTTGAAAACGGATAATAACAAAAATTTATAAAAATTAGGTTAAAAATTATAACAAAAATAAAATGCTAAAGTAAAATTTTAAAGTGAAATATTTTGTGAATTTTATATAGCAAAAATGAGAAATACTATTTCTTAAATTTTTCTTCGTAATACTTTACTATTTTTGAATCTTCTTTGGCTGTATGTTTAAAGATAAAATCTTGAACAACGAGATTTAATTTTTCGGTCATTATATTTACAAATTTAGCTTCACTGATGATAATTTCTTCAATTTCTAAGATAATTTTTCTGTGAATTCTTGTATGATGGTTGATATAAGGATATTCTATTTTTCTCATAAAGGCTTCTTCATCTGAAAAATGTCTATTGATCATTATCAACAACTCTCTTAAGACAATTTTTAATTCTTTTGTTCCAACATGACATTGGTTCATTAAAGAGAGTTTTTTAGAAATTTCAAAAAGTTCTTTATGTTGATGATCTAAAAGATCATTATTCATTGAAATAATTTTTTCATTATAAATCATGGTTTTGAGTACTTTTATATTTATATTTTTCGAGAGCGGATTATAATGCTATAATACTTAAAATTTTATTAATTAATTATATAAAAATTATTATTAAAGTATTTATAATTTATATATTTTTTAAAAAATTATTTTAAACCATCACAGACATATAAGAGTTTAAAATTTTATTTATATTTGCTTGTTTTTGACGACGATCTAAAAAATTTTCTATAGAGCTAGAACGTAGTTGATTTGCTTCTTCTAATCTTTGCGTATCTTGACTTTGGTTTTGATATTGTTTTTTAAGAGCATCAAAATCATTGCGATTTTGATCGATATAAATTTGAAATATTGAACTTGAATTTGCAAATTCTCTTAAATCCATATCTTTTTGGTAGTTAATATATTGTTGAAAAAATACAGATAGTTTATCTTGAGTACTTGTTTTTTTATCTACGCCATTCACATAAAGATAAAGATCAAAACTCATCTTTTTTTCATTTTCTTTTTTGATGTAATCTTCTATATCTGTTTCGCCCTTGAGAATTTTTTGTAAATTTTGATGAGAGCTTAGTTCTAAAGTGGCAGGTTTCATAAAAAAGTTAAATTCTTTTTCGTTTTGAGTTTTTATATCATGGTAGATAAAATTCATTAAAAGACCAGATTTTGATACTTCTGTATTTTTAGTTAAATAAGGTTTTAAAATTTCATTAGAAGAAGTGTTTTCTATGGCTTTATCAAAGTGAAAATTAGTTATTTTATTATCTAACATTAAAGTATTTAAATTTGTGATATTGCTTAATGCCAAATCAATTTCTTCTTGATTGTTGTAAATTCTTGAAATTTGGCCTAAAAATTCTCCATTATCTGTTGAAAAACCTGATGATAGTTTTGAAATAAGATCGCGACTTAAATAAGCATTATCATCTTGTAAAAATTCTGAATTTATAGATTTTAATGAACTATGATAGCTATTTAAAAGATAAGGTAGATCAATTTTATTGTAGTTTAAATTTTCATCTTGTTTTGCGAGTTCTTTCGCTATGCTTCTAACGCTTTTAATGTTGATATCATAAGATTCTGGTATATTTGCAATTTTATTTAAATCTTTATCAAAAAAACCTTCTTCATTGATTCTAAATCCAAATTCACTAGCATAAGTGATATTATTAAAAATATAACTTAATTGTTCTAAGCTATTTTCATTTCCTTTTTGATCTAAGGCTTTGTTATCTTTAATCAAATTTAGAGCAGAGCTATTCTGCAAAGGATTAGATAAGGTTAAATTTTGATATGGATTTGCCGAATTTATAGTCATTTTAAATCTTTCCAAAATATTGCTGATTTTTTTATAAGCAAAATGTGTGCCAAGTTTTTTAAAAATTAAATTCAGTCAAAAATTAGAAAAAATTTGATAGTATTTATATTTTCTTTTAAAGTTTGAAAAATAAAAATTTATCTAAATAAGGAAAGCGTATGCCAAAGATGAAAAGCGTTAAAAGCGCAGTTAAACGCTTCAAAGTAGGTAAAAATAAAATCAAAAGAGGCTCAGCTTTTAGAAGTCATATTTTGACTAAAAAACCTGCAAAAAGAATGCGTGATCTTCGCACAGCTAAATATGTGCATAGCACAAATGTAAAAGCTGTTGAAAAAATGCTAGGAATTTAAGTTTTTGACTAAAAGTCATTCAAACTCCCCTCTGAGATAAAATTTCAAGGGCAAGCTCCAAATTTGGACGCCACTTTATGAAAGGAAATAAAAATGGCAAGAGTAAAAACAGGTGTTGTTAGACGCCGCAGACATAAAAAAGTTTTAAAATTAGCGCGTGGTTTTTATAGTGGACGACGCAAACATTTTAGAAAAGCAAAAGAACAATTAGAAAGAAGTCTAGTCTATGCTTATCGTGATAGACGCCGTAAAAAAAGAGACTTCCGCCGTCTTTGGATTGTGCGTATCAATGCTGCTTGCAGACTTAATGATTTAAGTTATTCAAGATTTATCAATGGCCTTAAAAAAGCAGGCATTGAACTTGATAGAAAAATTCTAGCAGATTTAGCTATGAATGATGCTGCTGCTTTTGCAAAAATTGCAGAGGCCGCAAAAAAAGCACTTTAATTTTTTAGTGTAAGAATTTCAAGATTTTTGATTCTTGAAATTCTTAATTTTTTTAGTATTAATTTAGTTTAGCTAGAACATCTTCATAACATTTGAGTTGATTTAAGATTATTTTATTAATCTCATTTGTCATTTCTAGTTTTTGACCTTTTATATTAAGATAATAGTATTTAAAATCACTGTATTTTTGTATGAAAGTTTTTAAATATCTAGGTTTGAAATCATTAAAATTTTCAACTTCATAAAAAAATATTGCCACTAAACTTTTTGCAATTCCCGCTCCATAAATTTCTCCAAAACTAGAAAAACCAACTATGGGAAAATCATTAAAATGGATTTGATTTAAATGTTCTTTGTTGTGAAGTCTTCTTAAGATACAATCGTTAAAAATTGCTCCTAGTGGTTTTGGTTCATTAAGAGAAAATTTTTCATAATCTTTTTTTATAGCTTCAATAAAATTTGTTTTTTTAAGCAAGCTTAATTCCTGAGCGCTTTCTATATCACAATAACTAAATAATGTTTTATTTGGGTTGATTTCCATAGGGGAAATAAGATAGTCTTCTCCAATTTTTAAAGCAAAAGTATATTCTTGCATTTTATTTTTAAGTTCTTCAAAAGTACAGTTAAAATAATTACATAAAGCTTCAACCGCGTTGATGGATTGAAAGGTTTTTTTATCAATAAATTCACATATGGTTTTATCATATAAACTTGCATCAAGTATGGTAAAGGTAATGTTGCTTTGAGGATTAAAATTTTGAGACTTCATTAAATCAAAACGGTATTTAGGTTTAAATTGGACATGTATGCTTAAAGCTTGATTTTTTAATATTTCTCCATTATAAAATATAAATGCTCCGCTAAAGTCCATGTTTCCGCTAGACCCACCCCCTACTAAAGCACAAGGATAGGGGTTGTGTTTGTACAAAAGTTCTAAAAGAGAACTTTCGCTTTGACTTAAACCATCATAAATTAAATAATGCAAAGTATTTATGCAGTGTGCTTCAAAAGGTATATTTATAAATAAAACTTCTTTTTCTATCAGTTTTTTTCTTTCTGTATAATCTTTTATATCACTAAAAAGCTTGATTTTATTTGTGCAAAGATTTTCTATCATATCTTCACTAAAAAGTATCAAGCTTATTCCTTGGATATTTTGTTTATAAGGACTGTTTTCAATGTTTGAGTTAGAATCAAGGTTGCATAATAAATCAGTAGCACTGCTTAAGATGATATCACATTGCTCATTTATAGAATTTTGAATCTTATTTCCTATGATCGCTAGATTAAGTTGATTGACACAAAGCCTATAATTAATTTTGGCTTGATGTTTATTTTTTTTAATTTTTCTTCAAGTTCATTTTATTGAAGATATAGAGCTTCTAAAACTTTTTTACTTCTTCTTTTTTTGTTGAGCTTTTATTTTTAAAATTAAAAAAACATCAATTTAACTCCATTAAAACTATTTTTTAATTACTAGTTAACTAAATCAAGACACCATAAATTCGGCATTTATTTGTAATTTTTATTATACCTTAAGTCATAAAAAATGCAATAAGTAAATTAAAATTTAGATATAATTGCAAATTATAATAATATTAATTAAGGATAAATTAAATATGATTGGAGATATGAATGAGCTTTTATTAAAAAGCGTTGAAGTATTGCCACCTTTACCTGATACTGTAAGTAAGTTAAGAAAATATGTGAGCGAGGCTAATTCAAATATAGAAACTATGAAAGTTGCTGAAATCATTTCAAGCGATCCGTTGATGACGGCTAAGCTTTTGCAATTAGCAAATTCTCCTTATTATGGTTTTACAAGAGAAATTACAACCATAAATCAAGTGATTACTTTATTAGGCGTTGGTAATATCATCAATATAGTTATGGCTGACTCCATTAGAGATAATTTTAAAATAGACGTTTCACCTTATGGTTTAAATACTCAAAATTTTTTAAAAACGTGCAATGAAGAGGCAACTTTTATCGCAAATTGGCTTAATGATGAAGATAAAAAACTTTCTCATCTTTTAGTTCCTTGTGCAATGCTTTTAAGGCTTGGTATTGTTATTTTTTCAAATTTTCTTATACAAAATCATAAGGATAAGGATTTTTTAGCTTTTTTAAATAAAAATGAAAATCTTGCTTTAGCGGAGAATGAATTTTTAGGCGTAGATCATATTTCTTTCTTGGGATTTTTGTTACATCGTTGGAATTTTGATGATGTTTTGATTGAAAGTATATGTTTTGTTCGCACTCCTCATGCTGCTCGCGAAAAAGTGAAAAAATCCGCTTATGCTTTAGCAATAACAGATCATCTTTTTGCTCCGCATGATGGTTCTTCTCCATTTAACGCAAAAGCTGCAGTTGCTTTACTTAAAGAGGCAAAAACTCAAGGAATTAATTTTGATTTAAACAATCTTTTATCTAAGCTTCCTAACAAAGCTAAGGAAAATTTAAACAAAGAAGATTAAAGAGCCTTTTTAAGGCTCTAAATTGTAGTGATGAAAAGTTTAATCTTACCTCCTAATGAATTTTTAGATCACTATATTTTAAACGCTGAATTTCATCGTTTTGCTGGAATTTCAAAAAATGCTTATAAATTTTGGAAAAATGTAGAAATAGGTAGATATCAAGGAACAAGAATTATATTTTTGCATAGAAATTGCATTTTAGAAAAACATCAGCAAGCTTTAAGGCAATGTAGTGGTTTAAATGGTTTTGTATTGGCAAGTGCTTTTTGTTCTTTTACTGGATTAGCTCCCTCTCATTTAGTGGAAAAAAATAATTCTTCTATTTATAAACTTTTAGAGCTTAAGGAAATTTGTGGGATTAAATTTGTTAATTTAAAAAAATTTTATGATTTTTTAGGGCTAAATTATCATCAGCATATTTATATAGAAAAATGCCATTTTTTTAGCCCAGCTCCTTTTGAAAAGCGTATTAAAATCACTGAGAGTATGTGCGTTGGGTATTATTAAGATAAGAAAAAATAAATGCACATAGCAAAGCTATAATAGCCAAAAAGAAAACATAAAGTCCCAAAGAAAAACGCCAAAAATTACTTAAATTATTTAAGGCAAAACTATGCAAGAAAAAAGCAAGTTGCGGAGTTAAACCTCCAGCTATAGCATAAGCAATATTATATGAAAAAGAAAGTCCTGAAAATTTAATTTTTGCATCAAATACTTCACTCATTATTAAAGGGCAAAAATTCATCACTCCGCTAAAAAAACATACAAGTAAATATAAGCAAGCTACTAGGTTAAAATCAGCATTTTGTCTATATAAAGTATTAAAATAAAGCAAGCTTGCAATTCCAAAAAAAACACTAAAAAATACACAAGATTTAATAACGCCTATTTTATCCGCTAAAATTCCACTTATAATACACCCTAGGCAAATAAGCAAAATTCCACCTATTTGAAGATAGGTTTGTATAGAAGTATTAATTTGAAGTATTTTTGCCATATAACTAGGCATAAGCAAAATCATTACAACAATACAACCTGTCAAAACCCAAGTAATCATCATAGAAAGAACAATTCCCATTTTAGCTTTTTTAAACACTTCTTTTAAAGGAAATTTTTCTAAAGCCTTGTCTTTTTTCATTTGTTCAAAAACAGGAGTTTCTCTTAAAAATTTTCTCAAATAAGCAGAAATAATCCCAAAAATTCCGCCTAAAAAGAATGGAATTCTCCAAGCCCATTCATGAAGTTCTTCTTGGGTATAAATTTTATTCATAATTAAAAAAACTAAACTACCTAATAAAATTCCACCTACAACCGAAGCGGTTAAAATTCCCAAATAAGTTCTTTTTTGACCTTGTGGTGCGTGTTCGTATACAAAAACCCAAGCTCCAGGGAGTTCCCCGCCTATAGCTATACCTTGACAAATGCGTATAAAAACTAAAAGCACAATACAAAGAAAACCTATACTTTCATAATTTGGAATAAAAGCTAGAGTAAAAGTTGGAATAACCATTAACAAAATACTAATCATAAACATTCTTTTGCGTCCAAATTTATCTCCAAAATGTGCCAGTATCACACCCCCTAAAGGACGTGCTAAATATCCAGCTGCAAATATTCCATAAGTATTAAACATTTGCCAAAAACTACTTAAATCTTTTGGAAAAAAGTTTGTTGAAATATAATTTGCAAAAAATACAAAAATAATAAAATCATAAAATTCTAAAGTTCCACCTAATGATGAAAGTCCTAAAACTTTTATATCTTTTTGGTTAAGGGTTTTGCTCATTCTTAATCCATCTCATAAAAATCATCATCATTGTTATCATCATCGTATTCATAATCATCATCATCGTAATTATAATTTTTATGGTGATTTTGTGGATATTCTTCATCTTCGTTTTCATAATCATCGTAATTTAAATCTTCTTCATCTTCATAAGCCATTGTTTTCTCCTTAAATAAAAATACAAAGCTTATTTTATCTTAAATTTGTTTGGTTTTGCTATAATTTTTATAATTTTTTAAAAGGTGAATTTATGAAATTAAGTCATTTAGATGAAAAAAATCATCCTAAAATGGTAGATGTAAGCGATAAAAATATTACTTTAAGAATAGCCACAGCTAGTGGTATAATATATATGAGTCAAGAAGCTTTTGATGTAATTAAAAACAATACCGCAAAAAAAGGTCCTGTTCTTCAAACAGCTATTGTTGCGGCTATAATGGGGGCTAAAAAAACAAGTGAAATTATTCCTATGTGCCATCCTTTGATGCTTTCTAAAGTTGAAACTAATATTGTGGAATTTGTTAAAGAATGTGCATTTAAGCTTATTGTAACAGTTAAGTGTGAAGGTAAAACAGGTGTTGAAATGGAAGCTTTAAGTGGAGTTAGTATAGGACTTTTAACTATATATGATATGATCAAGGCTATAGATAAATCAATGAGAATTACGGATATAGTGCTTGAAAGCAAAGAAGGAGGTAAAAGTGGTAAATTTGTGCGATCTTAAAAAAGAACCTCAGATCAATTATCCTACTTTTTGGGATTATAAGGTGATTTTTGAGGTGCATGTTAAGGCAAGTGAAATTTTTGAAGAAATTTTAGGTCAAAGAGAATATAAATTTAAACATTCGAATTCAAGTGCGAGTGGAAAATATCAAAGTTATTTGTTAAATGTTTATGTTGATAGCAAAAAAGATCGTTTGGATATATTTGATAAATTAAAAGCTAAAGCAAAATTTGTACTTTAAGAAAGAAGGAAAAATGAAAAATACTTTAATTATTTTTGAAAATTCTTTATCAAATCTCGGTAAAGATGAAGCAAGTGATTTACTTGAAGACTTGAGTTTTAATCTTGCGTATAAGCAAATTTCACATAATCCTCATGAAACAAAAAAAGTTTTAAATTCTCTTTTGGTTGAATTTTTAACTATTTTGAAAAAACTTGATTTTTTTGATGATGAAAATGTTACAAAGGTTATCAAAGCTTTGGTTAAGGCGAGTATTGTAGATGCTCAAAATTCACTTTATGAGTATATTAGCGAAGCTGAATTATTAAACAAACAGATTGAAAATCAAAAGAATTTGATTAAAAATCAAATCAGCGATAATTTTTTTGAATTCGAGAATATTTTACAAGAATGTTCTTTTTGTGATGAATTTAGTGGTGGTTTAAATGATGCTATTTTATTTGATATAGAAATGCTTGGAATTTTAAAAGAAACCGCTGAAAGTGCTTTTTTAACTACATTAGAAAAGGCTGAAGATATAGAACTTACAAGTAGTGAAATAGCTAAAAATCTCGTATATAATGCCATTTGTGAAGCTCATTTTGAAAAAGAAAGAATTTTAAAAATTTCAAGTATTATTTTAAATACCGCTTTTGAAATAGCTAATGAATCTATGGCTTATGCAAAAGATCTTTGTTTAGGCGTGATTAAAGGCACAAGGGATGGTATTGTTTTGGCAATGGAAAAATTTAAAGCTTCATTAACTTATGCAAATTTTGAAGAAGATGTTAGTTTAAAAAGCAAAGAACTAATAGGTATAGAAGATGATTTTATTGCTCTTTTAAAAAAAGAGATTCAATTACAAAATGATCCTTGTAAGAGTATAGTTGAGAATTTGCTAGAACATGAACTTGATAATCTTTTTGCTAAATTTAGACGTCTTGCAGGTGAAAGCAGAGAGCAACTAATATTAGTTTTAAATGATATTAAGAAAAATCCAAAGATTAATGATTTTAACAAACTTACTCAAAGAAAATTAAATCGTTTTAAACAAGAAATTTTTGAATTAGAAAAAATTGCTAGTGAAAAATACAAAGATTTAAATTCCAAAAAAGCTAAAAAGCTCGGTGTAAGACTTTGGGAAAAAGCAAAAAAATTCGTTAAAAAATAATATCCCATTTTTGGGATATTAAATATCTATTTCTATACCTACAGGTGCGTGATCAGAGCCAAAAATATCATCTCTTATGAAAGCGTTTTTAAGTTTATCTTTTAAACCCTTTGAAATGAAAAAATAATCAATCCTCCAGCCTACATTTCTTTCTCTTGCTTTCATTCTATAGCTCCACCACGAGTATTTTTCTTTGATTTCACCATTAATTTCTCTAAAAGTATCTATAAAACCAAGCTTTAGCAAATCATCAATCCAAGCTCTTTCTATAGGTAAAAAACCTGAAGTGTTGGCATTGGCTTTTGGATGAGTAAGGTCGATTTCTTTATGAGCGGTATTGACATCACCGCAAATGATAATTTCAAATCCATCCTTTAAAAGCTTATCCAAATACACTAAAAAATCTGCATAAAATTGCATCTTAAAATTTAAACGCTCTTCATCTTTTTGACCATTTGGAAAATAGATATTAAAAAGTGCAATATTTTTAAAGCGGTGTTCTAAAACCCTACCTTCTTCATCATCAAAAAATTCGCATTTTTTTACTTCGCTATTAAAATTACAAAGACTCATTACCCCAGAATACCCCGCTCTTTTAGCAGAATTAAAATACATGTGTTTAAAAGGATATTCATAAATTTTTTTAGGAAATTTATCTTCATGTGCTTTGATTTCTTGAAAACCTATAAAATCAATTTGTTCTTGTGCTATCCAATCAAGTGCATTTTTATCACAAATAGCTCTTAAGCCATTGACATTCCATGAAAGTAGTTTCATTATTTTCCTTAAAATTTTCATTAAAAGTGTAAATCATAACATAAAAAGATTTAAAACTACAATCCATTTAAAAAAATTCAATAAAATTAAAAACTTAAATTTGGAGGTGGGATTTATATGCTTAGATTAACTTGGCTTCAGTTTACTTTTTTTAATTCTTTGATGATTGCAATATTAAATTTTAATTTATTTTATTTTGTGTATGAAAAAAATACACAAAACTGGTTTATAACTTTTGTTTTTATTGTGGCCTATTTTGCCCTTGTTCACGTGATTTGCTCTTTGCTTTTTATAAAGTTTTTTACTAAATTTTTTTCTATATTATTTATAATATCATCTTTTTTAAGTGTTTACTTTATTAGTTTTTATGGGGTGCTTATAGATTCTGATATGATACAAAATGTTGTTCAAACAGATATCAAAGAAGTAAAAGATTTGTTAAATTTAAAATTGATCTTATTTGTTGTTTTGGCTTTATTGTTGGTTTTTTATGTTGTTAAAGTAAAAATTGATTATTATGGTAGTTTTAAATCCCATCTAAAAATTAAAATTATCAATATAATATCAGGTTTGATTGTTGTTTGTGCGATTTTAATCCCTTTAAGTAAAACTTTCTTGCCTTTTTTTAGAAACTATAATGAAATAAGAATGTATAATACTCCTTTTTATCAAATTTATTCCGTATATCGCTATTATGTTCGTTTTGTAAAAACTAAGCCAGAATTTAAAACTATAGCTAATGATGCTTATAGAGAAAACAATCACACTAAAAAACTTTTAGTTTTGGTGGTGGGTGAAACCGCTAGAGCGGCAAATTACTCTTTGGGTGGATATACTAAAAATGATACCAATTTTTATACCAAAAAAGATAATGTAGTCTTTTTTGATAATTTTTCATCATGTGGAACAGCAACAGCGGTAAGTTTGCCTTGTATGTTTTCTATTTCTAAGCGTGAAAATTATTCAAGTTCAGAATTTCAAGAAAATGCGATGGATGTACTTTATAAAACAGGTGTAGATGCTGCATGGTTTGATAATAATTCTGGTGGTTGTAAAGGGGTTTGCGATAGATTAGCTTATAAGCAAAAGCTTTCTAGTGATTTGGATGAAAATTTACTCGCCCCTTTTAAAGAAAAATTAAATCATTTAAGTGATCAAAATATAATAGTTCTTCATTTGCAAGGTTCTCATGGGCCAACTTATTATAAACGCTATCCAAGTGAATTTAAAAAATTCACTCCAACTTGTGATACTAATGAGCTTTCAAAATGTGATAGCGAGGCTTTAATCAACACTTATGACAATACTTTACTTTATACAGATTATCTTTTAAGTGAGATTATAAAACTATTAAAAGAGCAAAAAAGCTATGAAAGTTCTTTGTTTTATCTTTCAGATCATGGTGAAAGTTTGGGTGAAAATGATATTTATCTTCATGGTATGCCTTATGCTATAGCGCCAAGTTATCAAACTCATATTCCTGCTATTTTTTGGAGCAATGATAAAAATTTAATGAATTTAGCTAAAGAGTATAAAGGTTTAAAACTTTCTCAAGATAATCTTTTTAGTACTCTTTTAGGATATTTTGATGTAAAAACAAGTGTTTATGAACCAGAATATGATTTATTAAATCCTAAACTTAAGGCAAATCCATGAAGCCTAAATATCATTTTTTAAATAACGCAAGATATGCTTTAGAAGGGCTTTTTGCTTTATTTAAAAATGAAATGGCGTTTAGAATTGAACTTTGCATTATTATCCCCGCGATAGTTTTTAGTTTTTTCTTAAAAATTAGTTTTTTGGAGCATTTGTTATTGATAAGTGTCTTAATACTTATCTTAATTGTAGAAGCTTTAAATTCGGCTATTGAAGCTTGTGTTGATTTGATTACAAATGAATGGCATGAAAAAGCAAAAATCGCTAAAGATTGTGCGAGTGCGGCAGTGTTTTTTAGTGTGCTTTTAGCTCTTTTTGTTTGGGGCTTTATTTTATATAATATTTACTTATGAAATTTGAAAATTTAATACGAGAAATTTTAGGAAAAAAGCGTTTTGAATTGTTAAAATTTTTATGTGAAAATGCCGATGAAAATGGTTTTATTATGATTAAAATCAGTGAACTTGAAGAAAAACTACATCAAAGTAAACCTACCATCATCGCTACTTTTAAGTTTTTAGAAGAAAAAAAACTTTTTAAGCGTCTTAAAAATGGATTTTATCAGCTAAATATAGGAGATAAAAATGAAACTTAAAAATCCTTTAGATATGCATTTGCATTTAAGAGATAATCAAATGTTAGAACTTATTGCACCTTTGAGTGCAAGAGATTTTTGTGCAGCTGTGATTATGCCAAATTTAATCCCTCCACTTTGCAATTTAGAAGATCTAAAAGCTTATAAAATGCGTATCATTAAGGCTTGTAAAGATGAAAATTTCACTCCTTTAATGACACTTTTTTTTGAAAATTATGATGAGAAATTTCTTTACAGTGCTAAAGATGAAATTTTTGGCATTAAGCTTTATCCAGCAGGAATTACAACAAATTCAAATGGCGGAGTTTCAAGTTTTGATATAGAGTATTTAAAACCTACTTTAGAGGCTATGAGTGATTTAAATATTCCTTTGCTAGTGCATGGAGAAACCAATGATTTTGTAATGGACAGGGAAAGTAATTTTGCTAAAATTTATGAAAAATTAGCCAAACATTTTCCACGACTTAAGATTGTTATGGAGCATATTACCACTAAAACTTTATGTGAACTTTTAAAAGATTATGAAAATTTATACGCGACAATCACTTTACATCATTTAATCATCACTTTAGATGATGTTATCGGAGGTAAAATGAATCCTCATCTTTTTTGTAAGCCTATAGCCAAGCGTTACGAAGATAAAGAAGCCCTTTGCGAACTTGCTTTTAGTGGTTATGAAAAAGTTATGTTTGGAAGTGATAGTGCGCCTCATCCAAAAGATACTAAAGAGTGTTGCGGTTGTGCCGCAGGTGTATTTAGCGCCCCAGTGATTTTACCTGTTTTAGCTGAATTATTTAAGCAAAATAGCTCAGAAGAAAATTTGCAAAAATTTTTAAGCGATAATACTTGTAAAATTTATGATTTAAAATTTAAAGAAGATAAAATTTTAACTTTAGAAGAAAAAGAATGGCAAGTGCCAAATGTTTATGAAGATAAATACAATCAAGTCGTGCCTTATATGGCTGGAGAAATTTTAAAATTTCAATTAAAACATTGATTTCCCACCTTAAAGGTGGAAAATTTAAGCTTTATTTACAAGAGCATCTCTGATATCTATAACAAGATAGATTACAAAAAAACTTAAAAATAAAGCAATAAAACTGACTATCAGCGATAATAAACCAGCTAAAAATCCAATGCTAAACATCATAAAAAGAGAATAAAGCAAAGCTACAACAAAACTTATCGCTGCAATTGCATTAAGAATCAAGCGTCCAAATTTGATGATTAAATTTTTAACCATTAAAAACTCCTTTGAAATAATGAGTGAAATTGTAATAAATATCAGCTTAATATTTTTATAAGTTATTTATAATTAAAAGTTTTATTTTAGATTTTATAGTTTCAATAATATCATTTTCAACAAAAGAACTTACAGCTTCTTTAGAAGTTGTGATTTTGTTCATGCTTAAATGCCATAGAGCATTCTCTATAGCCTCTTCTTTTGTTCTTTGGACTTTGCGTGTTTCATCAAAAACAATCTTATGAAAAAATATATTTTTTTCTAGTAAATAATTTTCTAAATCTTTTTTATAAAAACCTTTAAATTCAGTATTAAAATATTTAAAAATCGGATCTAAAAAATCACTTTTTCTATAATCAGCCCAACCAAGATAAATTTTTATTTTGGCTAGATTTAAGAAATTTGTATAATCTTTTTCATTTTGTAAAGCAGGAGACATACTTAAAAAGGCTAAGTCAAATTTTGCGTTATTATTTTTATAAAAGCTTTCAAAGTCTAAATTCAGGGTTTTTACATTTGATATGGTATGAGTTTTTGCATCTTCTTGTAAAATTTCAAGCATAGTATTTGCACTATCTAGGGCTAAAATTTCTTTAGCTTCTTTAGCTAAGTGTAAAGTCCAAACCCCAGTTCCACATCCTATATCTATAATGCTTTTATTTTGAAAAGAAATATTTAAATTTTGTAAATATTCAAAAGTTTGCTTTTGTATGGTGTTTAAAGTGTTTTGATATCTTGCGTAAGTTTTGGCCTTTTTATCCCATAAATTCATATATTTTCCTTGATAAAATATACAAAATCATAGCATAAATTTTTAAAATTCAAGCCCTTTTTTTGGGCTTGAATGATTAATTAAAACCTCTTCT